>OFTY01000033.1_pt1 | contig 187868 bp, 153 predicted proteins | sample 1775061 | NCBI WGS metagenome assembly OFTY01 (sample SAMN08195773, study PRJEB24354) | sludge metagenome | isolation source: sludge from phenol fed wastewater aerobic bioreactor B | place: India: Nagpur | collected 2016-09-16 | reverse complement strand
TTCCTTGCGGAAGGCCGGCCTCTTTTATCGAATATCCTTTCCGTAGGATGAAGTTCTTCTATGGACAAAATTGAAAAGATAGATGATGGAGTATGACACGCTTTTTGAAGGATTTGACACAGTTACCACTCAAAACTACACAGTTACCAAATAGTTGGTAATTACCCACCGTAGCAACTATGATTATTGTATTTTTGAAGCAAACCCTATAACCATTTACCTTGCTTATGAGATATGCCGATCTGTTAATACCAGTAAGGACGTTTTCTATACCACGTGTCAGTTCCCTAGATTTTTCACTGCAATTCAAGAACGATCTGCCTCATTTATTACATTTCAACTCAACAAAAAATTGTGAATAAAATGTCTACCCTAAAGCCATTTTTGTGTGCCCTTTTTATTGCCGGTAAATTAACAGCGCAGACGAGCGGAGATCATACAAGGGACAATATCCCCAAGATCATTCCGCCTTCTCCCAATGCGGCTGCGCTGGAAAAATTCTCTACCCAGCCGGTGGATTATTCCACTGGCATTCCATCGATCTCATATCCGCTGTGGTCGTGGGAGAGAGGAAAGCTGCAATTCAGCCTGGGATTGTCTTACCATGCAGGCGGCCATAAGGTAGATGATATGGCGTCCAATACAGGACTAGGTTGGAGCCTAATGGGCATTGGACGGGTTTCGCGGACAGTAAGAGGGTTGCCGGATGATTTTCTTCATGGATTTCTTCTGACGCCTGTGCTGCCGGCTGCAAATACGAGTGGGTATGATGGCTCTGCGTACTATCAGACTGATAGTCGGAATACTCAACAGCTGAATTTTCCTTCCACCACCGCCATCACTCCCCGCAATGTACCCTATACAGATACAATCCGGCAGGTATCGTCCAGCCTTCTGGATGGAGAACAGGATGTGTTCAGTTATTCCATCAATGGCCTTTCGGGAAGATTTGTGATCGGCAAAGACCAGACCATTGTACCATTGGAGTACACTAAAGCAAAGATCGAAAAATTTCCTTCCACACCTGGTGGTATTAGTTGGTTCCGGATCACAGACGACAAGGGGTTAGTGTACAAATTCGAATATGTGGAACACCAATCGGCCCAGATCGTTTCCAATGCCCAGACGATCGATGAACGAACGGCCCAGAATTTAGGTTCCAGTTGGCTGCTAACTAAGATCATTGACCCCCTCTCGCAGGATTCCATCGTCTTTAATTATTTCAGACCTCAGACCGGAAGCCAATATGAGACCGGCTTCAACCAGAGCCGGACTTATGACCTGGATAAGCTAAGTGGATCTGCTACTGTCTCCACGTTTGAGTTGAGCACAGAACGCAACACCTACAATATTATCAGCGGGGATGAACCTGTCATCAGCTCGATCGTTTTTCCGGATGGCAGTACGGTGAGCTTCGAATATAATTTCGACCGGACTGACCTGCTGCATAGTAAAGCCCTGACAAATGTGATCGTAAAAAATTATCAGAACACTATATTCCGTCAATTCCAACTCAGCTATTCCTATTTCATCTCTGCCGGAGGCGGTACTACGGTATCAGGCAATGATGGCACGAAAAGATTGCGGCTCGACCGGATCGATGAAAAATCGACCGACGGAACGATTACAAAGCCGACCTTGTTTATTTACAATAGTACAGCTCTGAATACAAGAGGATCGAAGAACATCGACTTCTGGGGATACAATGTGAATCCCGCCCGCAATAACCTGATCTACATTCCTTCAATGCCTGCCGATGCATTGGTGGCGCAGCGTTATGGTGCATCATACCTGGAAGGGGCTGACCGCCGGCCCGATTCCGTGTATGCCAAAGCAGCCGTGCTGGAAAAGATCGTTTATTCCACCGGAGGCTTTACCACCTTTCAGTACGAGAGTAACCAGGCATATTCTGAGATGGACTATTATGAGGACAAACTAACAACCACCGTACCGGACTGGAACCGGGCCGATTTCGGGCTGGATCGGTTGATGAATCTTACAGGAAGGACCGGCGAAGCAGTAGAGTTCACGCTCAAAACCGAAGAGTTCGATCCCCGGCCTACCCCCGACCCCAATAACCCACAACCCTGCTTCGATCAATCGCAGGACATAATGATCGCCCGTTTCGAGATCACGAGTACAGACAATAGTTTTTCTACTTATGTGGAAGGACCTTATAGCGGATTCCTGAGCCCGGGCAAAAAAACAGTGATCAATTTGCCGTTGAACAAGGATTATAACATCAAATTCATTTATGACGCTAATGCCAATTGTGCGTTCACCTATCCCTTTAAAGCATCTGCTTCAGCACGTTACTATATCGGTAAACGGGATAAGCTGGTAGGAGGGATTCGCGTCAAAAAGATCATCAGTGACCCGGAGGGTACCGGGCAGCCATTGATCAGAGAGTTTGAGTATACCAATCCCGACGGTCATTCTTCCGCCACTATAACCCATGTCCCTGATTTCAGCTATTACAGAACTGCGGTAACCCATACAGTAGGCTTTAATGTATTCGTTCTCACCCGTCACATTACTCAAAGCAATAACCCCACCAATACTCTCAGCTATTATAACGGAGCACCGATGGTCTATACAAGAGTAATTGAAAAACTATCGGATGGGTCACTGACGGAACGGTATTATGATCCTCTGATCTCTGGTGATAATGGAGATGACCCTGACAAGTATCCTTATACACCGACCCAGGATTTTGCCAATCTCAGCGGCATGCTCACCAAGGAGGTTGTTAAGGATAAGAATGGTGTGGTAAAAACTGAGAAGGCAATCACTTATAATAAAGTAAAGACCCAGTTGCTCAACCAGGCTAATCATCGCAATCTCAAAATCGGGATGATCGCCTCCTCGGATGGATTCACTGCGAACTATTATGTGGCCGTACCGTATTTCATGTATATAACAAGAGCAGAGGCAATGCAAGAGCAAAATAAAACCTACGAGAATGGAAAGATACTGGTACAGACGCAGGACAGGACTTTCGATTCCGATAATTATTACCTGAAAACAGTAACGATTATCAACAGCAAAAATGAAAGCCGCACGGAAGAATATGGCTATGTAGTGAGCGCCAGTGGTTCTGTATATGATGCCATGAGAGCACAGAATATGTTAAACTATCCCACTGACAAAAAGCTGGCTAAGACCAATGTTACAGGAGGAGATCTTACCCGCACCAAAACAGACTATCAGTTCTATTCTTCCAAACCACTGGTGGCGTCCATACAATCCTCTGTGCTGCTGAACCCGCTGCAAACGGAAATCACCTTCAACGCCTATGACAATAAGAATAATATTACGCAGTATACGGCCAAAGATGGAGTGATTACTTCCTTTATCTGGGGCTATCACCAACAATATCCAGTAGCGAAAATCGTTGGCAGGTCTTATACGGATGCTGTGAACAGCAGCGGCATTAACCTGACTGTGGTCGACAATCCGGCCAGTGATGCAGGAATGCAAATGGAACTGGACAAACTGCGAACGCTGAGCGGTTGCCTGGTGAACACCTATCTCTATAAACCACTGGTGGGCATGATCCGGGAGACCGATCCCAAAGGGATCAGCCGTTATTATGAGTACGATCACTTCAACCGACTGACACTGATCCGGGATAAGGATAGTAATATCGTTAAAAAGATATGCTATAACTACCAGGGACAGCCGGTGACATGCGGCCAGGTTACTACGCCTGTCTGGCAGGCTATGAGTGGTGTCTGTGAAGCAACAGGTTCCATCAATACCGGTAATATGATCGTTACAGAGAAGGACATGAACCCTGCCAGCTCAACCTATAATCAAACCCGTACGGTAACAGTTCCCAGTAACGGAGCTTGTCCGGTTTGCAACACAGGTACCTGCACAGGCAATGAAAAAAAATGTATCAACAATGTTTGCGAGACAGGTGTGAAAGTCTGTACGTCTTCTGTGCGGATCAACTCAACTACATGGTCGGTGACATTTCATTATAAATGGAGCGATAATAGCATCAGCCCAGATTATCAGGAAAACCGGAGCGAGCGATGCTGGACAATGCAGTAGCTAGGAATATTGATCATTTGAATGACTATTTAGAATATAATATAATCGCATATGCGTAAATATAGTATCCTTTTCTTTCCCTTGTTGGTGATTTCCATTACTGCCAGTGCCCAGCGTCCTGTTCCTGGTGCCTATTCACCCTTAAGCAAGGTCAACTACGTGCGGATCTGGGACGTGGTAAAGCCGACGAGTAATAGCAATGACCTTGATATCACCACTGGTTTGTCCGTAGCCCGTATGATCACGCAATATTTTGATGGACTGGGGCGTCCTATTCAGACCACCATTAAACAAGGATCGTTGGTAACGGGTAGCAGTGCGGTGGATATGGTAACACCGGTGATCTATGATGAATTCGGGCGTGAGACTTTCAAATACCTGCCCTTTGCTGCCAATAATACCGGCAGCAATACTTCCATCAACGATGGGTTGTTCAAGCAGAACCCTTTCCAGCAACAGGCAGCTTTCAGTGCCACTCAATATCCCGCAGAAACATTTTATTACAGTCAGACCAATTATGAGCCGTCACCGCTGAACCGTGTTGAGAAGGCACTGGCACCCGGTAATAGCTGGGTAGGTGCGGGCCGGGGTACGGAAAGCAAATACTGGCTCAATACGACCGTGGATGAGATAAGGGTCTGGAAAGTCGATGATAATCCGGGTGGACTGGCATCATACAGTACCCCCGGTACTTATCCGCAAGGCGAACTGTTCAAGAATGTAACGGTAGATGAGCGAGGCAATCAGGTGATCGAGTTCAAGGACAAGGATGGCCAGGTAATTGTAAAGAAAGTACAGTTCACAGCTACGGCAGACGATGGTAACGGTAAAGATCACTTGGGCTGGCTCTGTACTTACTATATCTATGATGACCTGCACCAGCTCCGTGGGGTGATCCAGCCCCGGGGTGTAGAGTTGCTGAAGCTGAACAGTTGGAATCTCAACGCCCTGAATGGAGATATATTAAATGAGCAATGTTTCCGGTATGAATATGATGATCGCCGGAGAATGATCGTTAAAAAGGTGCCGGGTGCAGGTGAGGTGCGAATGGTTTATGATTCCAGAGACAGGCTGGTATTGACACAGGATGCGAACCTGCGGGCCAGCAATACCTGGCTGTTCACCAAATACGATGCTCTCAACCGTCCGATCTGTACAGGCAAATATGTAAATGCCAGCTACACCACCCAACAGGCAATGCAGGGATATCTGAACGGGCAAAGCCTTGCCATGTATGAGACCTATACTCCCGGTGGTGCTTTACCGATGTATACTTTGAACCAGAGTTTCCCGGTAGTTACCTATAATGATATTTTAACAGCGACTTATTATGACGATTATGGCTGGACGAACGGTGTGCCAGCCGATTACAGAACATTCGACAATAGTGTAGTAACCGCGTTTTACAGCCCAAGTAATACGATCTATCCCTATCCTCAACCCATTGAAGTAAGTAACAACACCCGTGGACTGGTGACCGGGACCATTGTAAAAACGCTGGACGGGACCAAAGACCTGGTAACTACCAGTTTTTATGATGTAAAGGGAAGAGTGATACAGGTAAAGGCAGAAAACTACACAGGAGCCTGTGATGTAACTACCACCCAATATAGCTTTATTGGTCAACCGTTGATGACCTATCTGCATCACGTGAAATACGGAACCAATTCCCAGCGTCATGATGTGCTCACCAGGATCGATTATGATGATCTGGGCCGTGTACTGACAATCAGGAAAACAATAGGCAGCAGTGTCAATGGTCTGGTCATTTCGAAAGCAGAACAAGTGATTGTTAGCCATGAGTACAATGAGCTGGGCCAGTTAAAGAAGAAAAAGCAGGGGAACAAACCGGGTGTGAGCGGAACGGCGCTGGCGGGTATGGAGTATGCTTACAATATCCGTGGCTGGATGTTATCGATCAACAAAGATTATGTCACGGGCAGTACGAACAATGACCAGTACTTCGGGATGGAACTGGGGTATGACAGGAATGGCAGTCTGGGTACGTTCACTCCTCAATACAATGGCAATATCGGGGGCACGATCTGGAAGAATGAGACCGACCAGCAGAAGAGGAAATATGATTTTGGTTACGATGCGGTGAACCGCTTGACAGGGGCCGACTATACGCAATATGTATCGGGGAGCGGTGCTTCAGCGGTCTTTGACCGGTCTGCCGGTATCGACTACAGTGTGAGCAATCTGAGCTATGACGCCAATGGGAATACATTGTCGATGCAGCAAAAAGGGTGGAAGCTCAGTGGGAGCACTATGATCGATAACCTCTCGTACAATTATTATTCCAACAGTAACCGGTTGAAGAATGTGATCGATGGCAGTAATGATGAGCAAACCAAACTGGGTGACTTCAGGAGCTCCCAGGCGTATATGACCAGCCTGAATCACAACAAAACAGCTTCCGCGACGGACTATAGTTATGATGGCAATGGTAACCTGGTCAAAGACTTCAACAAGGATATCGGGGATGCCACGACGACAGGTATCGAATACAACCACCTGAACCTACCTGCCAAAATCCAGGTAAAGAACAAGGGAAAGATTGAATATGTGTATGATGCCATGGGTAATAAACTAAAGAAGACAGTGACAGAGGAGACGGCGAGCCCCGTCATCACCACTGCCACCCTGTATCTGGGAGGTTTTGAATATAGGAATGATACCCTGCAACAGATCGCCCATGAAGAAGGCCGGATCAGGTTGGAAAAAGCCACGATCAATACCTGTCCGGCATTACCGGAACGGTTCGTGTATGACTATTTTGTCAAAGACCATCTGGGTAATGTACGGATGGTGCTGACGGAAGAACAACCTTCGGATTGTTATCCAGCCGCCACACTGGAAGATAGCCGGGTAGCTACGGAGGAGAAAGTCTACAACATTATACCCAGCCGGATCGTCGACAAGGCCAGTACCGGGGCCTCGCAATCGAGCTTTGAGAACAAACTGTACCGGGTGCATGGCGGGTTGACCAATGAGAAGACAGGTTTAGGCATTGTATTGAAGGTGATGAGTGGTGATAAGGTGATCATCAAAGGAGAATCGTATTACAACCTGCCGGGTGGCAATGCCGGCTCTCCGTTGCCGGTAGCGTTGACGGAGTTGCTAAGTGCTTTTGTGGGCAGTGGCCCGGTGAGCAGTAAGGGAGTGGCTGCTGCCTCAGACATTACGGGCATTGCAGGCAATACTGCAGCGCTGAATAATTTTATCAGCAGTAACAATCCGGGCAGCAATACGGCCAAAGCAGCGATCAACTGGCTCTTGCTGGATGAGCAGTTCAGGTTCGTGACTGGTGATTTTGATGGGGTACAGGTAGGAGGAGGATATAAGAACCATGTGAAGTTCATCAACAACCCGGTGAATGTGACGAAGAGTGGATATTTGTATATTTATGTGAGCAATGAGAGCAATCTGGCGGTGTTCTTTGATAACCTGCAGGTGACGCATACGCGGGGGGCTATATTGGAGACGAATGAGTATTATCCGTTTGGATTGATGATGGCAGGCATAAGTAGCAGGACATTTCAATCGGATTATGCAGAGAACAGGAAGAAGTATAACGGAATAGAGTTCGAAGGTGATGTTGGTTTGAATGTTTATGATGCACAGTTAAGGGAATTGGATCCTCAAATAGGCCGCTGGTGGGAGATTGATCCGAAGGTCGACAATATGGAGATGTGGACTCCATATGCTTCTAATTATGATAATCCAATTTCTTTCAGTGACCCATTAGGTGATGAGCCTGAAGAAGGAGAAGGCTGTTGCAAAGAACTTTTGCGGATACTTAAGGATGCTGCTGTTGCCACCACAGGCGCGGTTGCAGGAACTGTGGTTGGTGCAATTGATAATAATTTAGGATCAAATATTAGAGGTTCAATTGCATCCAGTGGAATAATAACCGATTCACGGGTTGCGATGGGATGGAATCTGGGATTAGATGTTGCTGACGCAGGAAGTATTGCTATCGGTGGAGCAGAGGCCACATTCGGAGGAGAGTTAACGGCATCTTCACTTGCTGTAACAGCAGCAACTGGTGGATTATCTTTGGAAGTGACGGGACCTACAACTGTAGTCGGAGGTTTAATAACTTTGCATGGGTTAATGGCAGCAAATAATGGAATTAAGAATTTGGTAAGCCAAAATGGGAGGGTTCAAGTAAATAGTAATTCAAATTCTTCGAATGGAAAAGGATCAAATAATCCTACAATAAAAGAAAGTATTAATAAAGGTAATTCTGCCCACAAGGATTTTAAAGCGAAAGTACAAAATAAGTCAGGTTGGCAGGCTGAGCCAAGGATAAAAGATCCCCAAACCGGAAAAACTTTGAAACCTGATGCCATGACTCCAGGTGGTAAACCTGTTGAGCTAAAACCTAATACTAAATCAGGTAGAGCAAAAGGAGCTAGACAAATAAAGAAGTACGAAAACGCAACTGGGCAATCAGGAAAGGTTATCTATTATGATCCTGCAAAAATTAAACCTTAATGAAAAAATATCTGTCACCTTCTCGTTTTTATGAGCTATCTGTACCGGATGATTGGGATTATCTAGAAGAAGATAACCTGGTCAGTTTTTATAATCAAAATAATGGTGTTGGTTCCTTACAAATATCGAGTTATAGAATATCAGAAGAGTACAAGATGAATTTGAAGCAAGAATTAGCTGAATTCGTTGCGGAAAGATTATCTGTGAATTTTAATGGCGTTTTGCCCAAAATTGAAGGTAATTCCAATTTTACGTCTTTTAAGGGTTCTTTGGAAGATGGTACTTATTGGGAATATTACATGTTGTTTAACAATCAAAAATTACTCCTTCTTACCTACAACTGTAATTTAAATGATAGCCATACAGAAGAGGAAACTCTAGATTCTATTCTAAAGTCTATAAAAATTCTATAATCTGCAATAGTCACTATTTGTCCTTACATACAGTGACGGATAAGTTTAAACCAATCTTACAATAATTTTTCCATGACAATGTCCCTCTAAAAGCCAAAGGGACTTGTCAGGGAAAAATTCAATCGGACACCAACCATGTTTGCCCGATCAAATACTGAGTTTTACATATTAACACTAAGAACATAGAAATCGCCTATTTTTTTACTGCAGTGAAGTTTTTATTTTTCTATAATTACAAAGTATTTGTTAGAGTGTCGATCACCGCTACAGACAATCTAAATGGCTATACCCAAACTATTCGTTCAGTGTTTCCCCGGTCTGCCACACAAATTTGTATCGTCCATCAAATCTGGCACAGTTTATAAAATACTATAGCCAAACTAAAAGGTAGTGCTACATTAAGTGTGTCATTTTTAAAGATTAAGTTTTAATCTATCACTAAAGATAATAGATAATTGAGCTAATGTTTGGTTCCAGTTGTGGACCGGCTTGTTCCACTTAGCACAGATATTTTCCTGCACCAGGAATAAAAGCTTCATCAGGGCGTCTTCCGATTGGAAGGCGCCTTTAGATTTAGTGACTGCTCTTAGTTGACGATGGAACCCCTCGATGATGTTAGTGGTGTACATGATTCTTCGAACATCCTTGTTGTACTGGAAGTAATTGCTCAGTCTGGGCCAGTTCTTTCTCCAGGATTCTATGACCTTCGGATAACGCTCACCCCAGTTGGATTCCAACTGATCCAGACTGCGCTCCGCCAGCTCGATGGTGGTAGCTTTGTAGACGTTTTGCAAGTCCTTCATAAAAGGCTTGAGGTCTTTGTAAGAGAGATATTTTTGAGAGTTGCGGACTTGATGGACAATACATAACTGCGCTTCTGTTTTAGGAAAGACACTCTCGATTGCATCAGCAAAGCCGGTCAGGTTATCGATACAGGCAATGAAGATATCTTCCAGACCCCGGTTTTGCAGATCGGTAAGCACCTGCAGCCAGAATTTAGCCCCCTCATTTTCCCCGATGTACATGCCCAACAATTCCTTGTAACCTTCCTGGGTGAGACCGATAATGCAGTATACAGCACGACTTACCACTCGACCTTCATGGCGAACCTTGTAATGAATTGCATCCAGCCACACAAAAGGATATACCCGCTCCAGCGGACGACTACGCCACTCCTGGATCAGAGGAAGGATCTTATCGGTTACACGACTGATGGTAGCAGTGGAAGCTTCCAGACCGTACATATCCATCAGGTGATCACGAATGTCGCTATAGCTTGCCCCACGAGCATACAGCGCTATGATCTGGCGGTCCAGATCTACACCTAAAGTCTTATGTCTTTTGGGAATCAGTTCCGGCTCGAAGCTGCCGTTGCGATCGCGCGGTGGGTTGATATCTACAGTACCAATCGAGGTCTTTACCTGTTTGCGGCCTTTGCCATTCTTACGATTATTTTCAGCTGGTTCGTCTTCCAAATGAGCCTCCAACTCCCCATCCAGAGCCCCATCCAGGAACTCTTTCAGCAATGGTGTTGATACTCCATCCTTACCTAAAAGGCTTTCTCCGTTCTTCAGACGACTGGTAGCCTGCTTCTTGAAGCTCTCGAAATCAAAGTTTTTCTTTTCCATGTTGCCAGTTTAAAGTTATTAAACTTTTTACTGACACACTTTTTGTAATACTCTCTAATATTTCTGTCGTAAAGAGCTATTAATGATCCCCTCACTCCAACACCTCCCCCAACTTCTTCTCCAACGCATCTCCCCTCAACCCCTCTCCAATGATTTTTCCCTGCGGATCGACCAACACATTAAACGGAATGCCTTCAAACTTGAAAATATCCACTGCCTTGCTTTTCCAGAAAGCAAGATCACTCACATGCGTCCAGGTGAGGCCGTCTTTCTCGACAGCTTTCAGCCAGTCTTCTTTCTTCTGATCGAGCGATACGCCAAGGATGGTGAAATTTTTATTCTTGAAACGGTTGTAGGCAGCTACAACATGGGGATTTTCTGCGCGGCAGGGGCCACACCAACTGGCCCAGAAATCCACCAGTACATATTTTCCTTTGAAGGATGCCAGAGATATATTCTTTCCGTTCGCATCAGGCAATACCAGCTCCGGTGCTTTCTTACCGACCCATGAATTGGCAGCGGCCCTTTCCGCAGCAGCCTGTTGCTGCTTTTCCATTTCCGCTTTCTGTGCTTTATAAAGCTCATATCTTTTTTTCAGGTCGGTAATGTTGGCGTCATCGGGGAATCTTTGGGTGAGCTTGCCAAGCTCTGTTTCGAACTCGCCCTGTTCCAGTGTTTGGGCGGAGCGACCCAGGGCAAAAGTAGCAACGATCGGCTGATCGATAGTGGCCAGTGATTTTTTGAGCCAGGAGTTCAGTTTACTGATCGCGGCATCTTTTTTATGAGCAGCGACGAGTACCACGGAATCTGCTGCGCCACTGCGTTTCAGGCTGTCGGCTGCGGCTCCCAGTTGCTCGATGGTGAGCCGGCGATCGGAATACGTGAAAATAAAATCGCGCAACTGTTCACTGGCGGAAGAACCTTTAACGGTATAGAATTTTTCTTTGGTCGCCAGGTCGATATCGAGCGTAATAGAAGAGGCATCATTCACCAATGGTAGCATCGGGCCGTTTTGCACAAGCACGTTGTACAAACCAGGGTTGGCCATCTTTGCTTTCAAGGTGAATGTTTTTTGAGAAGCAGGGATGGTCACCGAATCCAACTGGGCCGGTGGTAATTCGCCGCCGAAAGGCACTTCATATAGTAGCAGCGTGATATTCCCGTTGTTCACGGCTTTGGGATAGAGAGCAGCCACCTCGTCTGCATGGGTGATCGTTCCGTTTACTTCCAGTGATCTTTTCGATTTCTCTGAACAGGCTGCCAGCATACTCATGCCTACCAGCATCATCCAATACAATGTTTGTTTCATTTTCCGGTTTTTGTAGCAGCGTAGTTGAGGGTCTGGTTACTCCTGCAATTTTTTTAATAAAATATCATTTGTTAAACGAGGGTCTGCTTTGCCTTTGGATATTTTTTTCACCTCTCCAACGAATAGCCCCATCAATCCTTTTTTTCCTTTCCGGTATTCCGCCACCTTATCAGGCATATTGTTCAGCACCTGGTCGATCCAGGCAGCCACGTTGCCGGCATCGGAATCCTGGAGCAGGTTCAGCTCGCGGGCCAGGGCCAGTGGTTGTTGGGATGGCGACTGTATCATTGCCAGGAATACACGGGTGGAGGCTGTTGAGAAGTTGAGGTGACCGCCGTCGATCAGTGCGATCAATGCTGCAATGGACGCAGGAGCCAGCGGGAAAGCGGTTATCGATGTGTTGTTATCGTTCAGCCATGATTTCACCGGGCCTAAGATCCAGTTGGCAGCAGCTTTATAATTATTGGTATGCTGTGTGAGCACATCGAAATAATCCGATAATTCTTTCTCATCACAGATAACCCTGGCATCGTAATCGGGCAATTGTAATTCAGTGGTGTATTTCGCAATGCGTTCTTCCGGGAGCGCCGGGACCGTTGCCCGGATGGAATCCAGCATTTCATCGGTAACGCGGAAAGGGGTGAGGTCGGGGTCGGCAAAATAACGGTAATCATTTGCTTCTTCCTTGGTGCGAAGGGCAAACGTGGTGCCATTGCCGGCATCGAAGCTCCGGGTTTGCTGAATGATGCTTTCCCCGCTTTCCACCAGGTCGATCATTCGCCTGGCCTCAAACTCGATGGCCCTTTTCACATTACGGATCGAATTGAGGTTCTTGACTTCCACTTTGGTGCCCAGTCGTGTATCGCTTTTTTTGCGGACAGACACATTCGCATCGCATCGCATACTACCTTCTTCCATATTGCCATCGCAGATGCCCAGGTAACGGAGTATCTTTCTCAATTCGGTGAGGTAGGCATAAGCTTCATCTCCGCTACGTATGACCGGCTCCGTTACGATCTCGATCAATGGTACACCGGCACGGTTATAATCCACGCAGGTATTTTCTGGGTCTACATCATGAAGGCTCTTACCGGCATCTTCTTCGAGATGGATCCGGTTGAGATGGATGGGCTTTTCTATCTCGCCAACTTTGATGGTAACATAACCGCCGGCACAAATAGGGGTAGTATGCTGCGACAACTGGTATCCTTTCGGAAGGTCGGGATAGAAATAGTTTTTACGGGCGAAATAATTGTGGCGTGTGATGGTGCAGTTACAGGCGAGCCCCATCCTGATGGCATATTCCACAGCCCGCTTATTGAGCCGGGGGAGCGTGCCGGGATGGCCCATGGTGATGGGACTGATATGCGTATTGGGCTCACCGCCATAGCCGGCGCTGTCGCCACAAAACAATTTGCTTTCAGTAAGCAACTGGGCATGCACTTCAAGGCCCACTACTATCTCGTATTCATCATAATTGACTGCCATCGATAGCCGGATTCATTCAAAGTTTACAAAAATACCGCATTCAGGCCGGATTTCGATAACTAAAGGAAGTCATACCGGTATGAAATCGAGAGGGCCCCGGCATTCGCCGGGGCCCTGTCATTTTCGAATCCAGTCAGCAAAGATATACGGTTATGGCAGCTTTCACTCAGGAGTGATCTATCTCTGCCATAAGGGTATTGGCGATCATTTTTCGATGGCTATGCTTTACAGGTTGGCTGTCTTCAGTTTCTTCGGGGTTTTTATTTCAACTGTTTGAGACTTCCCATCACGTAATAATTTAACATTTACCGATGGTTTCTCCCTGGCCTCCATAGCAACCTTCGCCAGTTCATCGGCGCCATTCACTGTCTTTCCATTGAATTCAGTGATGATATCATTCTCTTTGATACCGGCTTTAGCTGCAGGTGAATCGCCTGTTACATTCAAAACCTTCACGCCTTTGCCATCTTCAGTATCCTGGGCTTTGATCCCCAGTCGGCCTTTGCCAAAATAATTATAGGTAAGACCATTGTCCCTGAGATCAAAGTTGAAATTGCGGAAAGGCTCAATATCTAACTCAGGCGTATAAAACTGGCCGGTCCCGTTTATAGAGTAGGAGGATTTTGTTTTGCCCAGGGTAGCGCTGATGGTTTGTTCTTTACCATCGCGCTGAATGGTGATGTCCACTTTGTCGTCGGGTTTATGGGAGCGGATCACTTTGGAAACATCCTCCTGCTCGCTGATCTTTTCCTTATCGATCTTTGTGATGATATCACCTCTTTTCAGGCCATATTTTTCAGCGGCACTGTTTTTTGTAATGGCAGTGATCCTGGCGCCGCCCGGGGCATCTTCAGTGGTTACACCCAGGAAAGCTCTTTCTTCACTGTAATTCATCTGGCCAGACCCTCCCCTGAACGGTGAAGCAACGCCAAAATGGAGCGTTTTGTTTTTGCGAATGCTCAGGTTGTCGTTGTCGTAATCATCTAAGGGTTTACCATTAACAAAGACCTCACCGTTTTTGATCTCGATGGTCACCTTATCGTCTTTATCAGATTTTTTCCTGATAATGATCTCGTCGTACTGGCCGAGTTTATCTTTTTCGTCTTTCTCCTTCTTTTCTTTGGCGTCCTGGGCCAGGGTAACAGAGCCTGTGAAAAGGGCAGCGGCTGTAAAAGCGGCAACAGCCAGGGAATATTTCTTCATGGAGCTAAATTTTTAAAATGAGTAACTACGTCAAGTTTCGTATATCAAATATAGGGAAATAATTGAAATACGAAAAAATTCGTCCAATTGTCTGAACTGGGATTTGTGGGATGGATGGGATGAGTGGGATCAGGGGTTCGTAAAATATTAAATAGGGGACAGATTAGATAAGCTAAATGATTGAAGAAGAAACAGAATGATATGATGGGAGGGGTGGCCCGAACGAAGAAGCCTGCAATCAAGCAGGCTTCTTCATTTATTCGATTTTAATTTTTTAAATTCATTTTAACAATCCTGCTTTCCATCCCACCTATCCCATCCATCCCACAAAACCCCGTTCAGACAATCAGGCTCTTCACCTTCTCGATCACCGCCTTCAGCCCCCCCGCATCCTGACCTCCGGCCGTAGCCAGGTTCTTTTGACCTCCACCGCCACCCTTGATCAGCGGGGCAACATACTCTTTGATGATCTTCCCTGCATCGAGGCCCTTAGCGGCCACTACCGTATCCGAAATTCCAATGGCCACAAAGGGCTTGCCGCCGATATTGGCGCACAGCACCGCTACATGGTCGTGCAGATTGTTTTTAAGATCGAAACATAATTTTTTCAGTGCATCGGCATTGCTCACTTCCACGATATCTCCCACAAAACTGACCCCGTTGATGATCTCATCCTTTTGCAGCAATTCATTCCGGATACCAACCAGCATCCTGTTTTCCAGGTGGTCCAGTTTCTTTTTGAGATCATTGCTCTCCGTTATCAGATTTTCTACCGCCTTCATCAGCTCTTTGGGATTTTTCAATGCTTCACGAACGGCCTGCAATTGACCGAGCTGCTCATCGATATAGTTCAGCGCTGCCTGGCCGCTCACTGCTTCGATGCGCCGCACACCGGCTGCTACAGCCGTTTCCTGCCGGATGCGGAAGGTCCCCAATTCACCGGTTGCGCCTACATGGGTGCCGCCACAGAGCTCCACCGAATAAGCCGGATCGATGATCACCACCCGGACCACATCCCCATATTTTTCCCCGAAAAGCGCCATGGCTCCCATTTGCAGCGCTTCTTCCTTCGGCAATTCCCTGATCACCACCGGAATATTTTCACGGATCTTTTCATTCACAAGCGCTTCGACCTTTGAAATTTCCTGCTCCGTCATTTTGGCGAAATGGGAGAAGTCGAACCGCAGGTATTCGTCGTTCACCAATGAACCTTTTTGCGCCACATGCGTACCCAGTACCGAGCGGAGGGCCGCATGCAGGAGGTGGGTGGCCGAGTGATGAACAGCGGTATGTTTGCGCCTGTCGATATCCACTTTTGCATCGACAGGCGCGGTGATATTCACCGGCAGTTTATCGGTGAAGTGAATGATGAGGTCGTTCTCTTTTTTGGTATCAGTTACAGGTACGATCTCCCCATCGAAATACAGGAGGCCCGTATCGCCTACCTGTCCACCGCTCTCCGCATAAAAAGGCGTTGTGTCCAATACCAATTGATACGATTCTTTCCCTTTTGCTTTTACCTTGCGATAGCGGGCCACTTTTGTCTGGATCTCCAGCAGATCGTACCCTATGAATTTGGGATGATTGTTTTCCCTGGTGCCTTTATTGAGCAGCACCCAGTCTTCCGTATCGAGCGCAGTGGCGGCGCGACTGCGGTCTTTCTGCGACTGCATTTCTTTCTCAAACCCTTTCTCGTCGACCGACAGACCATTCTCATGAGCGATCAAACGGGTAAGGTCAACCGGGAACCCGTATGTATCGTACAATTCGAAAGCAGCAGCGCCCTCGATCGTTTTATTTTTTGCGGCCTTGATGATCTCGTCGATCTTTTTCAGGCCCTTGTCGAGCGTGCGCAGGAAGGCTTCTTCTTCTTCCCGGACAACCTTGCCCACGAAATCCACCTGCTGGAACAGTTCCGGGAAGACAGGTTTGAATTGTTCGGCCAGCACAGGCACCAATTGGTGAAGCAATGGTTGTTTATAGTCGAGATAAGAATAAAAATAACGGACGGCCCTGCGAAGGATGCGGCGGATCACATAACCGGCGCCGGTATTGGAGGGCAGTTGTCCATCGGCGATCGTAAAGCTGATGGCTCGAAGATGGTCGGCAATGACCCTGAAGGCAACGGCCTCCCGGCTATCGCCGGAATCATATTTTTTACCGGTAATTTTTTCAGTGACTGCAATGGTGCCGGTAAAAAGGTCGGTATCGTAATTCGATTGTTTGCCCTGCAATACTCTTACGAGCCTTTCCAATCCCATGCCCGTGTCTACATGTTTGGCAGGCAAAGGTTCCAGGCTGCCGTCTTTCAGGCGGTTGAATTGCATGAATACATTGTTCCAGATCTCGATCACCTGCGGATGGTCGTTATTGACCAAAGACTTCCCGTCGAGTTTTTTTCTTTCTTCATCCGTACGGCAGTCCACATGTATTTCAGAGCAGGGGCCACAGGGGCCGGTATCGCCCATCTCCCAGAAATTATCTTTTTTATTTCCCAGCAGGATCCTGTCTTCGGCGATCCATTTCTTCCATTCACTGATGGCTTCCTCATCTTTGGGAAGTTTTTCTTTGGCATCGCCTTCGAATACGGTCACATAGAGCCTGTCTTTCGGTATCTGGTAAACGTTGGTGAGCAGCTCCCAACTCCAGGCAATGGCTTCCGGTTTAAAGTAATCCCCGAAACTCCAGTTGCCCAGCATTTCAAACATGGTATGGTGATAGGTATCTACCCCTACTTCTTCCAGGTCGTTGTGCTTGCCGCTTACCCGCAGGCATTTTTGGGTATCGGCCACCCTTGTGTGGGGAGCCATTTTATTGCCCAGGAAATAGTCCTTGAACTGGTTCATCCCTGCATTGGTGAACAGGAGGGTAGGATCATTCTTGATCACTATAGGTGCTGAGGGGACGATGGTATGTCCCCTGGATTTAAAAAAGTCCAGGAAATGCTGTCGTATTGCTGCGCTGGTCATCATATTCGGAACAATCTTTGATAAGTGTTTGCCTCACCGCCTACCCGTTTATTTTTCGATTGAGCCTGCGAACATTTTTGTAGTAAGCAAAAAATCCGCATTTTCGTGTAGGTTTGCTTCGCCCGCCCAAGGCGGCCGGAGGGTTCTGATTAACGTGGTGCAAAGGTAATCCAATTCAACCTGTTTTAACATGAAAACAAATCCAATGGACCACGGTGCCTGATGAAAAAGATCAAGTACTACTATAATACCAATACGCTTCGCTATGAGAAGCTGGAAACGCCGTTGCGTGTGAAGCTGCTGCGTGTATTGGGATTCATTTCCGCCGCGATCGTCACCGCCATTATCATCGTCTCCATTGCCTACAGGTATTTCCCTTCCACCAATGAAAAAAGACTGATGCAGGAGAATGAACAGCTTGAACAGCAGTTCATGGTGCTGGAAGAACGGACTAAAAAGATCCAGCAACAGATGTCGGAGCTGGAAAAACGCGACAATGAAGTATATCGTACCATTTTCGAGGCCAACCCGATTCCCGACAGCGTACGGGCTGCTGAGATCGCCCAGCAGAAAGAGCTTCAACTGGTGATGAGCCTCACCAATTCACAACTGGAAAATTCCATCGTTCAAACCCTCAATAACCTCACCAACCGGATCTCCAACCAGGAATCTTCGTATAACGAGATCACCAAATTCATCAATAATAAGGAAGAGCTGCTGGCCAGCACACCCGCCATCCAACCTGTCAGCAACTCCGATCTGAAACGGGTGGCATCGGGCTTTGGGTACCGGGTAGACCCCGTTTATAAAACGGTGAAATTCCATGCCGGTCTCGATTTCTCCGCACCGCAGGGAACACCTATCTATGCCACAGCCAATGGAGTGGTAAGAACTGCCGGCAACCTGGGCAACGGCTATGGGAACCATGTGGTGGTCAATCATGGCTATGGCTATGAAACCCTGTACGGACACATGTTCCGGGTGAAAGTGAAGCCAGGACAGCGTGTCAAGCGTGGAGAGATCATCGGATGGGTGGGGAGTACCGGTAAATCCACCGGCCCGCATTGCCATTATGAAGTACATAAGAATGGCCGTCCTATCGATCCGGTATACTTCTTCTATAATGATCTTACTCCCGAACAATTCGACCGGATGCTGAAGATCGCTACTTCGAGTAACCAGAGTTTTGATTAAGGTCGACAGGTTTACCATTGCAACCTTTGGCTTATCAACTCTTTACATTCCCATGACCTTGCCTCACCGAACAGATTGGGAACTTTAGCGTTGTAACTGTAAATTTGCACGGCGTTATGCACAACCCTCCCGACATACTGGCTTTTGCGTACAGGCAACCGATGATGCTCGACCAGATGGTGCTGTTGCAGGAAAAAGAGCAACAGATCCCCGGTTCAGTACAGTATGTGATCAGCCGTTACGAGAAACATCCTCAATGGAGCTTCGATGATACCGGCATGATGGTATACCATTTCCGTAAAAATGATCCCCGTGAAAATTACCTGGAGCTGAAGTTTTGCATTGCCGGCAATGTATACTGCCGTCAGAAGGAAAAGGAATGCGACCAGTGCAGGCTGGGCACCTCCCGTGCCTGCAGCGACAGGGTAGAGACCATGGACGTTCTGAGCTTCCGCTTCTCACCTGTCCATTTATCCCAGTTCGTAAAATCGGCTCCGTCCAATAGTACCGTCACAGAAGATATTCTCCATTTCAAACATCCCTCTTCTTTTTCAAAGCTCCTGCCGCTTTGCGGAAGAACGAGGATGGTATTGGAGGCATTGCTGAACCATACCTATACCGATAGCCTGGAAAATATCTATATCAATGCCCAGATCCAGATGCTGCTCCTCTATAGCCTGGAATGTATGCTGGGTGATGAGAAAGGCGATAAAGCCATCGAATCCTTCCAATGCAAGTTCCTGGCCAATGAAGCAGACCGCGACAAGATCGTAAAGGCCCGTGAGATCTTATTGCAACATATCGGTGAGCCCATCACCATCAAGGAGCTTAGCCGTAAAGTGGCTATCAATGAATGCTACCTGAAAAAAGGTTTCAAAGAACTTTTCGGCACTACTGTCTTCGATTTCTATCAGAGCCAGCGCATGGAACATGCACGTTATCTCTTATATGAAAAAGGGTTGAGCGTAACAGAGGTTTCCATGATGCTGGGCTATTCTTCCATTTCCCATTTCTCCACCGCTTTCAAGAAGCACACGGGGTTGAAGCCTTGTGAGTTATTGTTGCATTAGTCTGGCATTCTATCCATATTGGTTTACCACAAAGGCACGAAGGCACAAAGGAAAGGATGGAGGACTTTCCAATGAAAAGACTACCTACTATATATCAGCCTGCCTTTGTGCACTCATAAAGAGACCAATATCACAAAAATCCGAAACCCCTATCAAGGCACGAAGCTACCTCCGGCAGTGCTGATCAAATCTTACACCTCCTATCCTTTGTGCCTTCGTGCCTTTGTGGTAAATAAGTGGTAAATAAATTTCGCGCCTTTGTAGTAAATGTCTTCGTGGTGAAAAAACTCCTTCCGCTTTGCGTAACCTCGTTTTCCCTTTTCAGTAAACCTTCTCCCCGACCGTATTATACTTTTGTGTCTCCACATTATGACAGGCCAGTTCTACCCTGCCTGGAACTGAGTTTACATCCAACTTACTGACCACCCGGATAATCAACTGAACACTTATTTGATTGTATTCGTTTGTATATAAACGTTATATATATTAAACTCCTGAACAATGCCCAATAAAAAATATGGCCATGCCGGCCTGTTCCTTCTGCTGACCCTGCTGCGCCTGCCTGGTATTGCCCAGGATACAGCGCAGATCAGGGTCAGGGAATTACAGGAAGTGGTGGTAACAGGTCAGTATGAACCTCAATCCCTCAAAAAATCAGTTTACCAGGTGCGGACCATCAGTGCCGAACGCATCCGCCTGCAAGGTGCTACCAATCTTACCGGCGTACTCAATAATGAACTGGGCATCCGGTTCTCCAACGATCGCACCCTGGGTACAACGGACATAGAACTGATGGGCATGTCGGGCAGGAACGTAAAGATCTTACTCGATGGAGTGCCCATGGTCGACCGGGGAGATACCCGCGAAAGCCTCAACCAGATCGATATCAACAGCATCGAAAGGATCGAGATCGTGGAAGGCCCTATGTCTGTGATGTATGGTTCCGACGCACTGGCAGGGGTTATCAATGTCATCACCAAAAGACCGGGCCGTTCTTCGCTTTCCATTACTGCAAGAATACAGGAAGAAACAGCCGGCAATGAATATAACCCACTCCTTAATAAAGGCATGCATAACCAATCCCTGGGGATAAGCTGGCAAAAGAAAGCCTGGTATTTCAGTGCGGGAGGATCGCACAATGATTTTGGAGGATGGAAGGAAGGGCGCGATACGACCAGCACGAAAAGGGAATGGCATCCCAAAGAACAATGGCTGGCCCACGCAAGAGTAGGCTTCCGCAAAGCAGGATGGCATGCCTGGTACCGCTTCGACCTGCTCGATGAGACCATCCTGAACAATGGCCCCATTTCCACCAGCACCAATACAGCACCCGATCAACGGTTCTTCAGCGATCGCTATATGCACCAGGCCCAGGCTGAATGGAGGGTACACGACAGGTTACAATTCTCCGGCATCGCGGCCTATACAGATTATTCACGACGTACGCAAACCACCATCATCGATCTTGCCACCGGCAAACGTACTTTATCGACCGGACAGGGTGAGCAGGATAAGGCCAGCTTCAACAGCATGGTATTGCGGCTTTCAGCACAATATAAATTATCGGAAAAGATCGCATTGCAACCGGGCATAGATATCAACCGGGAAAAAGCTACCGGCGCCAGGATCATGGGTACTCCCTCCATCGATGATTATGCATTTTTCCTCTCCGGTGAGATCAGGCCACTACCGGGCATCAATATCCGGCCGGGAGTTCGCCTTATCAAAAACTCCGTATACGATGCCCCACCCGTTATTCCCAGTATCAATACCAAATTCGATCTGAATGAACATCTCGATCTCCGGCTGGCCTATGCACGCGGGTTCCGCTCCCCGGCCCTGCGCGAGCTGTATTTTTATTTCTTCGATGCCAGTCATTCCATCAAAGGCAATCCCAACCTCAAAGCAGAACATTCCAATAGCTTCAACGGATCGCTTACCTGGCAACCCACTGTGAAAGGCCCACTGCGTCTGCGTTCTACGCTGGGTGCTTTCTACAATGATTTCAGGGACCAGATCAATTTCGGTTATGCGGCCGCCAGTCCGGATACCATGACCTATATCAACATCGACAAGTTCAGGACCACCGGCGGAACTTTTACTCAAACCATTTACTGGAAAGATCTGCAGGCAACTATCGGCTTCTCCTATATTGGCCGTTACAACAGGCTTTCAGCCGATAGCAGTTTTGCCAAGTCGAATCTGCCCGATTTCACCTGGTCGCCCGAACTGAATTCAACGATCACTTATGATCTCCGGAAGATCGGCACAAAGCTGAGCCTGTTCTATAAGTTCACCGGAAAGAAACCTGTTTACCAGGCGGTGGTCAGGAACGGGCAAACTGTAGCCAGTCTGGCTGAAACCGCTTCTTTCCACTGGGCCGATCTTACCGTGAATAAATCCGTTACAAAATGGGTGACGCTGAGCGGAGGCGTCAAGAATATTTTCGATGTCACCACGCTTGCCAATACCATCGGCGATACAGGTGGAGCGCATAGTACGGGTGGCGATGTGCCACTCAGTTATGGCCGCTCCTATTTTGTGGGATTGAATTTTCAATGGAATAAATAACAACTACACCATAATAAACACCGTTATGAACAAACTATTAGTCGCCCTGATGATCGCAGCCACAATCTTCGCATCCTGTAAGAAAAGCGATCCCCCTTTGCCCGATAACCTGGCCCAGTTCGAAGCCTCCGAACAGGGATTGGAATCTGATAAAGCAGAAATAACCATCAAAGTAAAATTATCGCGCAGTACAGATATTGCTGTTCCCGTCACCATCGAGCTCAAAGAGAATGGCATTGTTTATGGCACGAAATACTCTACCACACCTGCTGCCAGCAATGGAACTATTTCTTTGTCCATCCCTGCCGGAAGCAGCGAAAGTTCTTTCAAGGTAACAAAGAGTGCCGGTGCTCTCTTGAATGGCGATGAAAGCGTGGAGTTCACGATCAAAACTGCCGGAAGTCCGGTATTGATCGGGCAGACTTCCAAACTGAATCTTAAATTCTCTTCCATCGTGTCCACAGGCTCTACGATGGAATTGAATGGGGGTACCGGTGGGGCTTCCGCCATCAATTCTGTGTATGTAGACCTCAGTAACAACGCACAAACTTCTATCGAGCGTAAGAGCTGGGACTTAGGATTCTATGCTGGTTCAACCTTCCGGGTGATCATCAACAATGCTGCGGCCTATACTGTAACAGCGGTGAATAAGACCGATATCAACCAGGTCACTGCCGCTGATGTGAATACTGCCAACCTTGCCATTGGCCTGGGTGCTGGCACCATGTCGCTCATCGATGATGTGGAAGGTGACCTTACCAAAACGGCTATTCCTGAAATATCTGCCAACGATGCAGATAATAAAGTATATGTGATCAGTCGCGCAGGTGCTACCGGCGCAGCCCCCGCCCCGGCCGACCTGAAAAAGGTGCGCGTGCTTCGTACTGCTACCGGTTATACACTTCAGTATGCCAACATCGACGCTACGAGTTTCCAAACTATGATCATCAATAAAAATGCTGCCTATAACTTCCGTTTCATCTCCTTCGAGAATGGAGCCGTGGAAGTAGAACCTGCCAGCAATCGCTGGGATATCGAGTGGACCTGGAGCATCTACAGGACCGACAACCCACCCGGCAGCGGCAACTTCATCCCTTATGGTTTCTCTGACCTCGTATTCATCAATCGCCAGGGTAGCGTTCAGGTAGCCGAAGTAATGACCAGTACAGTCAGTTACAACGACTATGCAGAAAGCAATATCGCCACTACCAGTTTCAGTACGAAACGCGATGCGATCGGTTCCAAATGGAGGGCAACTACCGGCACTATTGGTGTCAAGCCAGACCGGTTCTATGCTGTAAAAGATCAGGCAGGCAATGTCTACAAACTGAAATTCCTGAATTTCCATTCACAGGCCGTAGATGGCGGCAAACGCGGCTATCCGAACATTGAATATAAACTGGTGAAGAAAGGCGCTTAAAAATACCATCGATCATCTATAATCAAAAGACAGTGAAACCATTTCAAATAATCTTTTTTGCATTATCCCTTATCGCTGCAAACATCGCCCGCGCACAGCAACGCATTGTATCGCTCAATGGAACGGTCAGTGAAATGCTGTGCGCACTGGGGCTGGAGCAGCAGATCGTGGGAGTGGATGTGACAAGCACTTACCCGGCATCCATTCAACAGAAACCGAAAGTGGGGCATAATCGCAATATCTCGGCAGAAGGCGTTCTGTCGTTAAGGCCAACCCTCGTGATCGGAATACCTGAAGAAATAAAACCCGAACTGGTAGAACAGCTCAAGGCTGCGAAAGTAACAGTGCAACTCGTGAAACAAACCTATTCGCCCGAAGGAACACGTCAGTTACTATTGGAACTGGCCGGCCTGACCTCCACGATGGAGAAGGGCAAACAATTGTTGGCCGACTTCAACAAACGTCTCGCAACCATTCCACTAACCCATCTCGATAAAAGAGTGCTCTTCGTGTATGCGAGAGGCACCGGCTCCATGACAGTCTGCGGCAAAGGCACCTCCCCGGCAGCGATGATAGAATTATCTGGCGCCACCAATGCCATGGCCGAGCTAAACGAGTTCAAACCATTATCCGCCGAATCACTGGTGGCTTCCAACCCGGATGTGATCCTGCTTTTCGACAGCGGACTGCAAAGCGTGGGAGGTATCGAAGGAATGTTGAAAGTGCCCGGCGTGAGTATGACCAATGCCGGCAAAAACAGGAAGATCATTTCCATGAATGGTCACCTGTTTGCAGGCTTCGGCCTGCAACTGCCGGAAGGGTTGCAGGAATTGAGGAAGAAAATCAGCGGATAACAGATGAAAAGAAAATGGACCACCATAGCATTGATCGTATTGCTCATCGTTGTAATGATACTCGCAGCAGGTATCGGCGCCATGCGCATCGCCCCGCAGCAGGTAGTTGCGATCCTGTTACACCAGGCAGGCATACAATTGCCTGTCGGCTATGATGAGGGTATGGCCAATGTATTGCTGCAGATACGCCTGCCCAGGGTAATAATGGGCATGCTGGTAGGGACCGGGCTGGCCATTTCCGGTGTGGCGATGCAGGGCCTGTTCCGCAATCCACTCGCCGACCCCGGCCTGATCGGTATTTCATCAGGCGCATCCCTCTGTGCCGTATTGGTGATCGTGTTGATCAGCTCCCTCCCTGTTTTACATATTGATTCGTTACTGCCCAGGTATTACCTGCTCAATCTCATCACTTTCATCGGCGCATGTGCTACATCGTTAATTGTGTTCAGGCTTTCAAGGATCGGCGGCAAGACCCTGCTCGCCACCCTGCTGCTGGCGGGCCTTGCCCTCAATGCACTTTGCAGGGCCATGACAGACCTCATCACTTTCGTAGCCAATGACGAACAGTTGCGAAATGCCACTTTCTGGACAATGGGAAGCTTGGGTGGGGCTACCTGGACCGTTGTGTTCACCCTGTTGCCATTTATCGCCATACCGGTATTGTTGTTACCGCGACTGGCGAAATCCCTGAACGCATTTGCGCTGGGCGAGCAGGAAGCAGCTTACCTCGGGATCAACGTAAAAAAACTGAAGACCCTCATCGTCATACTGGCCACATTGTCTGTTGGGGCATGTGTGGCTGTGGCAGGGATCATTGGGTTTGTCGGATTGATAGTGCCTCATATCATCCGCGGCATCACCGGCAATGACCATCGCTCACTGTTGGTGAACAGCGCCCTGTTCGGCGCCTCCCTGCTTACGCTGGCTGATGTGGTAAGCAGAACGATCATTGCACCGGCTGAACTGCCGATCGGGATCGTTACGGCTGTACTGGGCACGCCGGTGTTCATCATGCTTTTACTGAAACAAAAAAAACAATTACGCAGCCTGGCATGACCATCACTGCACACCATATTTCTTATTGGATAGGTCAGCAACCTATTTTGCACAAACTGTCTTTTACCATCGGTCCGGGAGAGGTGACGGTAGTTCTTGGCCAGAACGGAGCCGGTAAATCCAGTTTCCTGAAAATATTATCGGGTGAACAAAAACCTACCATCGGACAGGTAATGCTCGATAACCATGATCTCCACAAGACCCCATTGCCCCAACTGGCCACCATGCGCGCGGTACTATCGCAGCAATATGCAATGGGATTGGCATTCTCTTGTGCAGAGATCGTAATGATGGGGCGCTATCCGCATTACCGCTCGCACCCTTCGGCAGATGATCACCGCATTGTGATGGAATCTATGGAAGAAATGCAGGTGCAGCATCTCGTTCAACGGCCCTACCAGGCCCTCTCCGGCGGCGAGCAGCAACGGGTTCAAATGGCCCGCGTGTTGGCCCAGTTGCGCGATCCTGTTTCCCGCATGCCGGGCAGTACCCGAAAATTATTGTTGCTCGATGAACCTACTTCGAGCATGGATGTGCTGTACCAGCAATTGTGCTTATCGAAAGCAAGAGCGCTCTCGCGGCAGGGATATACCGTTGTGGTGATCCTGCACGACCTCAACCTGGCTGCGCAGTTCGCCGATACTATTCTATTGTTGAAAAGAGGATGTCTTATAAAATCGGGCAAAGCCCGCGAAGTATTGAAACCATCCTCTATCGCTGAAGCGTACGGCATGGAAGTGGAAGTGCTGGAGCCGGAGAATTATGATTTCCCGGTGCTGGTGCCGGCTTCACATGCCATCCAACCCGCATTGATCAGATCATAAAAAATAAAAGAATATGAATACTACCGCCAACTTTTCATTAAAAGATAAATGGACCAGCTTTCATAAAGAACAACCGCGGGTCCGTATCCGTGATGCAGCGAAACAACTGGGCACCACCGAAGCGGAGATCCTGGCTTCCTTTGCAGGCAGCAGCGTGATCAGGCTGAACGACAGTTTCCAGGAACTATGGAAACGTATGCCCGAACTGGGTTATGTGATGGTGCTCACCCGTAATGAAAGCTGTGTGCATGAACGTAAAGGCATTTTCGAAGAAGTAAGCGTTAATAGCCGGCATGTAGGAGTGGTGGTCGGAAAAGACATCGATCTGCGAATGCTTTTCCACTGCTGGGCTTTTGCCTTTGCCGTATTCAATGCTGAGGAAGCAGGATTTAAAAGATCTATCCAGGTCTTCGATCACCAGGGAACGGCCGTCGTTAAAGTATTCCTGCAAACAGAAAGCAATGAACAAGGCTTTGAGGAACTGGTGCGCAGTTTCTCGATGCCCCAACAGAGCATGGAATTAACGATCCTGCCAGCGCCTCCGCCGCATGTCTATGCCGATGAAACGGTCGATGTGATGGTATTCAGGGAGGAGTGGGGCGCATTGAAAGACACGCATGATTTCTTTCCCCTGTTGAAGAGATACAATATATCGAGATCGTATGCCCTTCATATTGCCGGTGAGTTCGCCCGCAAAGTGAGCAATGGGAGCGTAAAGCAATTGCTTCAATTTGCCGCAGATCAACAACTGGAGATCATGGTCTTCGTTTCGAACCACGGGAATATCCAGATACATACCGGCCCTGTAAAAAATATCATGGAGATACCCAACTGGATCAATGTGATGGACCCGGCTTTCAACCTGCACCTTCGCCTCGATCATATCGCAGAAACCTGGATGGTAAAAAAGCCAACCGTCGATGGACTCGTCCACTCTCTCGAAGTATTCGACGCCGAAGGCAATCTCATCGTACAATTCTTCGGCAAACGGAAGCCCGGCTCTCCCGAATTGCCCGAATGGACCCATTTCATCACCAGCATTGAATAACAAGACCACTTTATTCTCCTTACCTCTTTAAATCTCTTAGCGCATGTGTCAATACCAAACCTTGTTTTATGATGATAAAGTGGGTTATGTGATCCGCTGTATGCATTGTGAGAATTTCCAGATCGGCTTTGGTAATGTGCTGATCAATTTATTCAGGGACGATTTCGAAGATTTCATTGCTTATATCAAGGGTTGTCGTATAGAACAATATTCAAATACCGAATCGACCATCAAATCGGTCATCATTCCAACACCCTGTGAAGGATTGAAACTGTTCCTGAGCCAGCGGGAACTGCGGGAATTGCATAATATGTTGGACCAGGCCGATTCCGAATGGCGCTCGCAGGAGATGATGAAACTTTTCTCAGGGAAGCGGGCGTAAAAATGGTGATACCTAGTTTTCCATAATGTGGAAAAGGTGCGGCCCTGTTCTCAGGGCTGCACTAAAAACTTTTTCCACCTTCAACTATAATATTTCTTTCAAACTCTCCGCCGTTGCTTCGATAGTGGCATCGAGATCGGCTGTGGTCATGGCATTGTTCAGGAACCAGCTTTCAAAGGCAGAAGGGGGCAGGTAGATGCCTCTTTTCAGCATGGCATGGAAATATTTTTTGAACAGGTCATTATTGGCTGAAGCGGCAGCAGCAAAATCAGTGACCGGTTTGCCGCTGAAGTGCACACTGATCATGGAGCCCAGGTGATTGATCATATAAGGAGTACCGGATGCTTTCAGCACTTTGTCGAGCCCCTCTTTGAGATAAGCCGTCTTGTCATCCAGTTCCTTCAATAATTCCGGTTGTTCATTGATGATAGATAATAAAGTATACCCGGCGATCATGGCAATGGGGTTACCGCTCAGGGTGCCGGCCTGGTAAACACTTCCCAACGGGGCTACCACTTCCATGATATGGCGCTTACCGCCAAAGGCGCCTACCGGCAATCCGCCTCCGATCACTTTGCCATAGGTAACGAGGTCGGCATCGATCCCTAATTTTTCCTGCGCGCCGCCTTTTGCCAGCCGGAAACCTGTCATCACCTCATCGAAAATGAAAATGATCTTCTCTGCATCACAGATCCTGCGAATGCCTTCCAGGAATCCGGGTTTGGGTAAAATGCAACCCATATTACCGGCCACCGGTTCTACGATGATGGCCGCTATCTCACCTTTGTGCTCTTTCACCAAACGCTCCATTGCATCCAGGTCATTGTATGGGCAGGTAAGCGTATCGTTGGCAGCACCGGCTGTAACGCCAGGAACTGTTTGAATATCCAATGTGGCCACACCGCTGCCGGCTTTCACCAGGAAAGCATCGGCATGACCATGGTAACATCCTTCGAATTTGATGAATTTATTTCTGCCGGTATATCCTCTCGCTACACGGATAGCGCTCATGCAGGCTTCGGTGCCGCTGCTTACCATCCGCACCAGGTCTACGTTCGGTGCCATACTTTTGATCAGCTCGGCCATCCTGATCTCCAGCTCGGTTGGCGCTCCGTAAGAAGTGGAGAATACTGCCTGCTCCTGTATCGCTTTTACCAGCGGCGCATAGGCATGACCGAAGATCATGGGGCCCCAGGAAGCAATGAAGTCGATATATTTATTATCATCAGCATCGTAGAGATAAGCACCTGCTGCTTTCCTGATGAAAAGCGGTGTGCCGCCAACACTTTTGAAAGCTCTCACAGGAGAGTTGACGCCGCCGGGAATACTTTTCTGCGCACGCTGAAAGAGGTCGATACTTGTATTGATATTCATAGTATGGAATGAACGGTAGGGAAATTGATTAACCAATCAGTTTTACGGCATCTTTGGCAAAATAAGTAGCGATCAGGTCTGCACCGGCTCTCTTGATCGCGGTGAGGGTTTCGAGGATCGCCTTGTTCTCGTCGATCCATCCCATGTTGGCGGCTGCCTTGATCATGGCATATTCACCGCTGATATTATAGGCGCTAACCGGTACATTTACGGCGTTCTTTACTTCACGGATGATATCGAGATAGGCCAGTGCAGGCTTCACCATCACGATATCCGCCCCTTCTTCGATGTCCATCAGGGTTTCTTTCACGGCTTCGATACGATTGGCATAATTCATCTGGTAAGTTTTCTTATCGCCAAACCCTGGTGCTGAATCCAGCGCATCGCGGAATGGCCCGTAAAAACAGGAAGCATACTTGGCGCTGTAACTCATGATACCCGTTTTGGTAAAGCCGTTCTCTTCGAGTGTTTTGCGGATAGCGCCGATACGGCCGTCCATCATATCGCTGGGCGCTACGAAATCGGCGCCCGCTTTGGCGTGGCTGAGGCTCATGGCCGCCAGTACATCCACGGTGGCGTCATTCACGATCTCGGCGCCGTCTACGATGCCGTCGTGCCCGAAAGAGGAAAAAGGATCGAGCGCAACATCCGTCATCACCAGCATATCGGGGCAGGCATTCTTTACCGTTTTAATGGCCTGCTGCATCAAACCATCCGGATTGAGCGCTTCCGTTCCTTTATTGTCTTTCAGTTCATCCCTGCATTTGATGAACAACAGCATTGATTTCAGTCCCATGCTCCACAATTCTTTCACTTCCCTGGCCAGGTTGTCGAGGCTCAGGCGGAAATAATTGGGCATGGAAGCGATCTCCTCTTTAATATTTTCTCCTTCCACAACGAATAGAGGAACGATAAAGTCATTCGGGGTCAGGATGGTTTCAGTGACCAGGGCACGGATGGCCGGCGACTGGCGGAGGATCCTGTTTCTTCTTTGCAGATGCATAAAAAAATATTTTGGTAGCGATGAATTATTTGATCCAATTGGCCGGTTGCAGGCAAACCTGCTGTAACCTGTCTTCCTCACTGCCCGGTACCGGCTGGTAATTATATTCGAACCTCACCGTAGGGGGAAGGCTCATTAAAATGCTTTCGGTCCGCCCATTCGTTTTCAGTCCGAATAAAGTGCCGCGGTCATGCACCAGGTTGAATTCGGTGTACCGCCCGCGCCGGATCTCCTGCCAATGTTTGTGGGCGCTCGTGTATGGCATATTCTTTCTTTTCTCTACGATCGGGATATACGCTTCCATAAATGCATCACCACAGGCTTTGCCAAAATTGATCCAGAACTGTACATCCTTCGATCCATCAGGGCGTTGATAATCGTAAAAGATACCTCCGATACCCCGCCGTTCATTATTCCGGTGTTTGTTCACGAAATACTCATCGCAATCCCGTTTGAATGTTGGGTAGAACGATGGATCGAATGAATCGCAAACCTTTTTATAAGTTGAATGGAAATGTACGGCATCTTCTTCGAAAAGATAATAAGGGGTGAGATCGGTGCCGCCGCCAAACCAGCGGTCGATCACCTGTTTTTGCCGATCGTATAATTCGAACATCCTGTAATTACAATGTACGGTAGGTACGAAAGGATTGAGTGGATGCAATACGAGCGAGAGCCCGCAGGCGAACCAGTTGTCTCCATCGATCTTCAACTGGGAACGCATCAGGCCGGTCACTTCGCCAAAGACCACAGAGGTATTCACGCCGCCTTTTTCAAAAACCTTTCCCTGGGCAATTACCCTTGTTTTTCCGCCGCCGCCTTCAGGCCGCTCCCATTGGTCTTCTTTGAAGGTTGCGAGGCCATCAGCCGCTTCGAGCGACTGGCAGATCCTGTTCTGAAGCTGGTGGATATAATCGATCCAGTTTTCTTTGATATTCATCGGTCAGTATTCTCCTGATCAAAAAATGTGTTGAACAAATCAACGATACTGATGATCCTTCACGGTATCTACAAATGCTCTTGCATGATCAACCGGTACATTCGGCAATATGCCATGGCCCAGGTTGGCAATATGACGCCGGCCACCAAAAGCATTGAGCATCTCCGTTACTTCCTTCCTGATCACCGGGATGGGTGATAACAATTTGGCAGGATCAAAATTTCCCTGCAGCGTAATATCCGGGCCTGCCCAGTTGCGTGCCGATTCCGGGGTATGGCACCAATCGATCCCCAATCCATCTGCGCCGGTGGCAGCCATAGCGGAAAGCCCGTGCCAGGCGCCTTTGGCAAAGATGATGGTCAGCACTTCTTCTTTCAATGCGGCCACGATCTGCCTGATATACCGGAGCGAAAGGTTTTCAAAATCGCCGGGGCTCAGCAGTCCACCCCAACTATCGAAGATCTGCACAACGTCTGCCCCTGCCCTTACCTGACCTTTCAGGTAAGCGATGGTGGTGTCGGTGATCATTTGTAATAAGGCATGTGCCGTTTCCGGTTGTGTATAGCAAAATGCTTTTGCCTCATCGAAAGTTTTGGAGCCTTTGCCCTGCACCATATAGCAGAGCAGGGTCCAGGGTGCACCGGCAAAACCGATCAACGGAACCCTGCCATCGAGCTCTTTTTTTGTGAGGCGTAAGGCATCGAACACGTATCCCAGTTTTTCTTCCACATCGGGCCGATGCAGTTTGTGGAGATCGCTGTATTGTTTGATAGGGTCGGGTAAGATAGGGCCTTTGTTCTCTACCATCTGCACTTCCATGCCCATGGCCTGCGGCACTACCAGGATATCGGAAAAAATAATGGCGGCATCGACACCTACCTGGTCGACAGGTTGAATAGTGATCCCGGCAGCCAGTTCAGGTCGCTGGCAGCGTTCAAAGAAAGAATATTTTTCTTTCAGCTTCCTATAATCGGGCAGGTAACGGCCGGCCTGGCGCATCATCCATACTGGTGTCCTTTCAGTGGCTTCTCCTCTTAATGTTCTTAATAACAGATCGTTTTTCAACATTGTATTATTTATTGATATTGTTCCCGGTTCTGTAAATAAAAGCAAACACTTGCGATCATCACCTGCTCATAGGGTTTTTCGCAGGTGATGGTCCTGTTGTCCGTAAATCCGGCGATCGCTTCCGCGGTGGTAGGCCCAATGGCGAAGCAGGCTGTCGATTTCGGGATACTGTTCACCGAAAAAAAACTCCTCACTGCACTTGGACTGAAAAAAAGAACGGCGTCAAAATGCCCTGTAGCGATGGCGGGTGTTTCCGTCGTTTCATACACGACCACTTCGTGCAATGGAACTCCCTGTTTTTTCAGGGCTGCCGGGATCACTTCGCGCCTGATATTGCCGCAAAAGAAAACCACTTCATCGAAAGGGCCATAGGCCAGTATCTTTTCGGCCAGCGCAGCGCCATTGTCTGCCGTGGCCACTATCTGTGCCTCATCGAGATAACCGCCTTCGATGATCGTGTTCCTGGTAGCACCGCTCAGGCAGAAGATCTGCCAGGTAGTTCCAACCGTAGCTCCGCGGAAAGGTGCGGGGCGCAGTAAACGCTCGATGCTTTTATAGGCATGTTGACTGGTGAACACAACGGCTATCTTTCCAGGGTATGTACCCCATCGCTCCATTTCATGGTAGAGCTGTGCCTCTTCAACAGGCCGCACCTCGATGAACTCCTGTTCCATGATCTCGATACCTTTTGCTTTCGCTTCTTCATTGAGAAAAGAAGCGATCTTCCGTGTACTGAGTATGGTGAATTGAGCCATGATGCGAACTACTGATTCGTTTGTTTGCGAATGCTTTCGGCAATGACTTGTCCGCCACTTGCCAGTAATTCATTCGCCAGTTCACTGCCTGCCTGCCGGTAACAGTCAAGCGGGATATTTTTTTCGATCGTTGCTTTCATTTTTCCATCGACCGACAAAATATTTCCCTGGAAACGTACCGATCCTCCGGTCACTTCCGCCAATGCGCTGATGGGCGTAGAACAGCCGCCGAGCAAGCCCCGCAGGAAATCGCGTTCGATGGCGGTACAGATAGCGGTATGCTGGTCGTTGAAACCGGAACAGGCTTCGAGTATTTTTTGATCGGTCGATCTGCACACTACCATGATGGCTCCCTGTGCAGGGGCCGGCAGCATCCAGTCGAGCTCCATCGAATTGGAAGGACGCAGGTCGATCCTTTCCAATCCGGCAGCGGCAAACACCGCCCCATTCCAGTCGCTCTCTTCCAGTTTTTTCAGTCGTGTGTTCACATTGCCTCTCAGGTTGGTGATGGTATGATGAGGATACCTGTTGAGCCACTGTGCTTTCCTGCGAATACTGCTGGTGGCAACAGTGAAAGGTGTTTTGCGGATGGAAGAACCATTGCTGCCCTGATATGTATGCAATGCCTTATCGATTTTTTCTTTGGCTCCTTTAAAAATCAGCAGGTCTTTATAAGAAGCTCTTTTGAGAACGGCTGCCTGGGCAATACCTTCGGGCAATTGTGTGGGCACATCTTTCATGGAATGAACGGCCATATCGATGCGGTCATTGAGCAGGGCAGTGTCGAGGCTGCGGGTGAAGATCCCCTGTACGCCCATTTCATACAAAGGGGTTTTGAGATCGATATCGCCTTCGCTGCGGATATATTCTAGCTCTGCGGCGATACCGGCTGCGGCCAGCAATTTTTTTACTTCGGTAGCCTGCCAAACGGCCAGTTGGCTTTCCCTTGTACCGATCCTGATAACCTGCGTCATATATAAAATAATCTTTTCCCAAAGCAACAGGGCTCCGGGCCATGGCTGTGAAGCCACGGGTCAAAGTTAATTAGAACCTTTTGCAATAAATTCGTTGATGGCCTCGATATAGTGGCAGCCATGCTGGTTATGATGGCGCATCCTGGAAGCCATGCCATTGATGACCCGCTGAATTTTTTCATCGGTATCGACGGCGCCGGACGACAAACATCCCGGTGAGTGTTGAATGTATGAAGGGAAAGTTTGGATCTCTTTCAGTTTTGTTTTCACGGCTTTGAGTACCGGCACATACTTGCGCATGTCAAACCATTCCATGAATTCGGCAATATGCCCGGCGATAATGGCATTGGCTTTAGGCACTTCTGCTTCCCGCTTTTGAAGGGTTTCGTCTTTCAGTTTCGAAAGCTCATCCACATTCACGAGTTGAATATTGCCCAGCTTACTGGCTGATGCCTCTACATTGTAGGGAATGGAAAGATCGATGATGAGTTTTTGGCCTTTGCCTTCCAGGTGTGACCGGAGGATGGTGGGCTTGCTGGCATTGGTGGCCACGATGATGATATCGGCCTGCCGGATATGATCGCTCAGCAGGTCGGCGGGAACGAACTGAATGCCCAATTCGAAGGCCAGTTCTGCTGCCTTTTCCTGTGTGCGGTTGATCAGTGTAATATTGGTAGTGCCGAGATAGTCGATGATATTCTTGCAGGTGGAGCGCCCGATCTTGCCGGTACCTACCAGCAGGATCTTCTTGTCGTTCACTGCGGCAACTTTTTCCTTTATGTATTGAACGGCAGCAAATGAAACGGAAACAGTGCCACCGCTCAGGTCTGTCCTGTTCTTGATCGCTTTGGAAGATTGCAGTACACAATTCACCAGGCGTTCCATGAATGCGCCGATGAACTGGCGCTCGCGGGCAAACTTCACGGCCATTTTCAACTGGCCAACGATCTCGTAGTCGCCCAGAATTTGTGAATCGAGCCCAGCCCCTACCGCGAACAAATGTTCGATAGCTTCCGGGCCATTTTTGATGTATGCTAAAGAAGTGAAAGTTGTTGCGTTACCGGCTGTTTCGGTACAGAGTAATTCGATGAGCTGGCCGGCTTGTTCTGCGAAGCCATAGATCTCGGTGCGGTTACAGGTGGAAAGGATGAATAATTCGTGAAGGCCATAAGAAGGCGCCAGTGAAAGGAGGGACGCGTATTGGTCCTGGTTGATGGCAAATTGTCCCCTGATCGCTGCATCGGTCTTCTTATAGTTGATCCCTGCTACAAAAAACTTCAATATGTCTTTGCTACTCTGTCCTGGCATGAAAAAACGATTCAGAAAATAACAGCGCAAAAATACTTGCACGCGCGTCAAGTACCTAATATATCTGTCATGTAGCTGTCATTTTACTGGGTGATAAAGATCATATAATAGGATGATCGTAGTTATTACGCGCCAATGATGCCCCGGGTTTCTTTGCCCGGAGAAATGGATGGTGAAATGATGAAAAAAGCAACGGAATGAACTTTAATGGTGATTCAAAGTTACTTTTGCCAATTATTTTATTGTATGGGAATGATCAAAAAGGGAATTGTTTTAATGAATCTCGGTTCACCGGATTCAACGGAGGTTAAAGACGTTCGTCGTTATTTGAATGAATTCCTGATGGACAAGCGGGTGATCGATATGCCCTTGTTGTTGAGAGCATTGCTGGTGAGGGGCATCATCGTACCATTCCGGGCCCCGAAATCGGCAGAAGCGTACCGATCTATCTGGACGAAGGAAGGTTCCCCATTGATCGTGCTCAGTGAACAATTGCAATCGGCCTTGCAGGAACAGGTGGAAGAGCCGGTTGTGTTGGCGATGAGGTATGGCAATCCTGCTCCCTGGGATGCGTTTGATGAACTGATGCAAAAAGTGCCGGGACTGGAAGAAGTAGTGCTGGTGCCTTTGTATCCGCACTATGCCATGTCGAGCTATGAAACGGCTGTTGAATATGCGAAGCAAGTACATCGGCAGCGGAAATATCCTTTCAAACTATCCTTCGTGCCTCCGTTCTATGATAACCAGGACTACCTGGATGCGTTGGCCGAAAGCATCAAACCATATCTCGCGCAGGAATATGATCATATTCTATTCAGTTATCATGGTATCCCGGAAAGGCATGTGCACAAGACGGATGTTACCGGGCAGCATTGTCTGAAATCTGACAATTGTTGCTCGGCAGGATCGGAGGCGCATAAATACTGTTATCGTCATCAGATCATTGAAACCACACACAGGGTCGCTGCGCAATTGAACATTCCTGCCGATAAATACAGTTTCTCCTTTCAATCGAGATTGGGGAGGGATGAATGGCTGAAACCCTACACAGTAGTGCGTTTGCAACAAATGCCGGCAGAAGGGACCAAGAAATTGCTGGTCGTTTGTCCGGCCTTCGTGAGCGACTGCCTGGAAACTTTGGAGGAAATAGCGGAACAGGGAAAAGAAGTTTTCTTACATGCAGGAGGAGGATCATTCACGATGATACCTTGTATGAATGTGCATCCGGCCTGGGTGAAAGCATTGGCTTCACTGGTACATCAAACAGTTGAATAGCTGAACTATAAACCATTACCATGTACTTCTACATCAAAGCGCTGCATATCATCTTTATCGTTACCTGGTTTGCAGGTTTGTTCTATATGCCCAGGTTATTGGTGTACAATACGGAGGCCGGTGAAAAACCGGCCGAAGTCCGGAAGATACTCAGGGAACAATTTGGTGTAATGATCAGGCGGCTTTGGTATGGGATCACCTGGCCTTCGGCCATCCTCACCCTGGTCTTTGGACTGACCACCTGGGGTCTGCTGGGAGTAACACCTTCCTGGCTGCTCATCAAACTGGGGTTTGTACTGGGCCTGTATGTGTATCATTTCTCTTTGCACCGCCTGGCGAACCAGCAATTGCATGGCATCTTCAAATACAGCTCACAGCAATTGAGGATATGGAATGAGGTGGCGACGATCTTCCTGGTGGCGATCGTGATGCTGGCAACGGTGAAGCAGGATATGAGTGTGGTGTGGGGATTGATCGGGTTGATCCTGTTCATCATGGTACTGATGAGTGCTATCAGGATATACAAAATCATCCGCAACAAGAAACAATCCTGAGAAAAATGAGGAATGATCTCTACAATTATACCCGGGCATAAAAAAACCTCCCGGGCTAGGAGGCTTATTATAGGGAGGATGTTTTCAGTTTTCGCAAAGGCATCTGCCGGCTTATGGTCTTTCTACCGGGAAATTGGATCTTGATCATTGCCTGGGGTTTTTCTACAGGCCTTTTATAGAGATTAAAAACGGGATACGAAAGGATCTTAGATTTTATGTGCTAAAGAGATGGAAGAAAAACCTTTCCTTATTTTTAAAAGGAAAGGGGAGTAGGAATACTCCCCTTTTTAACCCCTAAACCCTAAACCGTAGAAAAGGTTTTTCATGTAATGCATTATAAAATTAGTTCAAATATCTTAATTGAATGAGGTAAAAGTCCTTAGGATATATGCCACACTTTATTAGTAGCAATAACCACACCATTCTGCACAATACCGAAACTTCTTTTTACTTCCAATAACGCTTAAAATAGTTTCACAAATTATGCCAAAGCCCCAAAATGTGGAAAAACTTGGCAGATTTGAAAGAACTGTTAAATGTTTTAATCCTGTTTTAACATAGATGGATTCAATAGAACCCTTGCTGGATCAGGAATTTACCGTGTACGCACATCATGGGAAATTCATTCCGGCATGATCATGATCAATTTCGTGACGATCTCTTTCTTGAATGAACTGCGCTACTAACTGTATGCCACGATCGTAATTGAACGAACTTAGCTTACTGGGGGCCGTTATAGGCTGTTGGTCCGGTGATTTGCTACGTTCACGCTGCACGCGTTGCCTGGAGAGAGCTATAACCTAATGATAACTATTGCTTTATTTGCAATTTGCCCTGTTGCGGGTATCGGGCTGCATTAACATTTACGAAAATACTTTTATTTTCGGATTTAACAACCCATAAATTCATCTTTTTAGGTCGATTTTTATCGACAATAACAGCTGGATAACTTCAATGCAGAACCGCAAATGATGTATGGTCGTTGATCGATATAAGACAAGACACTGATTATCTTTCCATAAAATAGTTTCAATCCGCAACTATTCCGGTCCAACCGGTTCCTCGAACGCCAAAAGGACCGGCCTCAAATGCCCTGAAATTTCAGTACCTTTGCACACTTTTAAACAACGGATTTTTCCCATTTCCTGCCCTCCCGGAAAGGCATGGCAGGCGGGCAACCACCCTGATCATTATATGTCAGCTAAATACAGAGAATTTTCGAAACTGAACCTGCCTGCCATCGAGCAGGAAATCCTGGGCAAATGGAATGAATACCAGGCATTTGAGAAAAGTGTTTCACTCCGTGAAGGGTCTACCCCTTTCGTATTTTATGAAGGGCCTCCCAGTGCGAATGGCCTGCCTGGCATTCACCACGTGATCAGTCGTACCCTGAAAGACCTGGTCTGCCGTTACAAGACCATGCAGGGATTCCAGGTAAAACGCAAGGCAGGATGGGATACCCACGGCCTGCCCATCGAACTGGGCGTAGAGAAAGAACTGGGGATCACCAAGGAAGATATCGGGAAGAAGATAACGGTGGAAGAATACAACCAGAAATGCCGGGAAGCTGTCATGCGCTACAAAGACAAATGGGACGATATTACCCGTAAGATGGGATACTGGGTCGATCTGCAAGACCCCTATATCACATTCGACAACAACTACATCGAAACCCTCTGGTGGATCCTCCAGGATTTCTATAAAAAAGGATTGTTATATGAGAGCGTGAGCATCCAGCCCTATTCCCCCGCAGCAGGCACAGGGCTCAGTTCACATGAACTCAACCAGCCGGGCACTTATAAAATGGTAAAAGACACCTCGGCAGTGGCCATGTTCAGGGCAGTGCGCGACCAGCGCTCCGAATTCCTGTTCAAAGCCGCTTCCGAAGCCAATTCGCTCAGCAGCGATGTTTTCTTCCTGGCCTGGACCACTACTCCCTGGACCCTCCCTTCCAATCTCGGCCTTACGGTTGGGGGTAATATCGAGTATGCACTGGTGAAGACATTCAATCCGTATACTCATCTTCCCATCAATGTGGTGATGGCCAAAGTGCTGCTGTTGAAATACTTCAAACCTGAAGCAGAGAATATCAGCTTCGATGAATACAAGGAAGGCGATAAAGTGCTGCCCTGGAGCATCATCACCACTTTCAAGGGATCACAGATGGAAGAATGCCGGTATGAACAATTATTGCCCTTCGAAGCCAACAGTCCTGAAAAGGCCGGAGGCGATCCGTTCCGCGTGCTGCTCGGCGATTTCGTGACCACTGAAGATGGTACCGGTATCGTACATACCGCTCCTGCATTCGGTGCAGATGACTACCGTGTAGGAAAAAAATATGGGATCGGGATACTGGTGATGGTAGACAGGCAGGGAAAATTCGTGGATGGACTGGGAGAATTCAGCAACCGTTATGTGAAGAATTACAAAGACGACCCCAATTATGCAGATGTGAACGTAGATATCTGCGTGAAGCTGAAAAAGGAGAACCGTGCATTCAAAATAGAAAAATACGAACACAATTACCCCCATTGCTGGCGTACTGATAAACCTGTACTGTATTATCCGCTCGATGCCTGGTTCATCAAAACCACTTCGCTGAAAGATAAGATGGTGGAATTGAACAATACGATCAACTGGAAACCGAAATCCACCGGCGAAGGAAGGTTCGGCAACTGGCTGGAAAATATGGTGGACTGGAACCTTAGTCGCAGCCGGTTCTGGGGCACTCCGCTTCCAATCTGGAAAACTGAAGATGGACAGGAAGAAAAATGTATCGGCTCCATCCAGGAGCTGAATGCAGCGATCAGGAAGGCCAATGAAGTACTCGGAGGCGATGTGAACAAACATTATCTCCATGAAGGCATCCTCGACTTGCACAAACCTTATGTGGACGAGATCGTACTGGTGAGCGGGTCTGGCAAACCCATGAAACGCGTACCTGACCTGATCGATGTTTGGTTCGATAGCGGTGCGATGCCTTATGCGCAATGGGGGCTTGATCACGAAAAACTGAAAGCAGGCGATCCGCGCCCGTTCAAAGCGCCTTTCGACCAGAACTTCCCGGCCGACTTCATCGCAGAGGGCGTTGACCAGACCCGGGGATGGTTCTATACCCTACATGCTATCGCTGCCCTGCTTTACGGATCCGTGGCTTACAAGACCTGCGTATCCAACGGTCTCGTGCTCGACAAGAACGGTAACAAAATGAGTAAGCGCCTCGGCAATGTGGTAGATCCATTCAAGACCATCGAAGAGTTCGGGGCCGATGCCACCAGGTGGTACCTCATCACCAATGCCTCTCCCTGGGATAACCTGAAATTCGATCTCGAAGGCATCCGGGAAGTACAGCGTAAATTCTTCGGTACATTATATAATACGTACCAGTTCTTCGCCCTCTATGCCAATGTAGATGGCTTCACCTTCAAAGAACAATATGTGCCGGTAGAAGAAAGGCCGGAGATCGACAGGTGGATATTGTCTTCCCTGAATACACTGGTGAAGAAAGTGAAAGCCTCGATGGACGACTATGAGCCTACCCAGGCAGGAAGGGCCATGGAAGAATTTGTGGACGAGCACCTGAGCAACTGGTATGTCCGCCTCTGCCGCCGCCGTTTCTGGAAGGGCGACTATGAGCAGGATAAGATCTGTGCTTACCAGACCCTGTATGAATGCCTGGAGACCATTGCCCTGCTGATGGCGCCGATCTCACCGTTCTTCAGCGATATGCTTTTCAGCAATCTCAATGAGGTAACAGGCCGCCATAAAGAAGGCTCCGTACACCATGTACTGTTCCCCGTTGCCAAGGAAAAGGTCATCGATGCCTCCCTGGAAGAAAGGATGCAACTGGCCCAGGATATCTCCTCCCTGATACTCTCGCTCAGGAAGAAAGTGAACATTAAAGTGCGCCAGCCGTTGCAGCGGGTATTGATCCCGGTGCTGAACCCGGGCATGAAAGAACAGATCGCCAAAGTGGAAGACCTGATCAGGAGTGAGGTCAATGTGAAGGAACTGCAATACCTCACCGAAGACAACGGGTTCATCAAGAAAAAGATCAAGCCGAACTATATCGTTCTTGGGAAAAAACTAGGCGCCAAAATGAAGCCGGTAGCGGCTGCGCTGAGTGAATTCAGCCAGGAGGATATAGCTCTTTTAGAAAAAGAAGGGTCTATTTCATTGTTAATTGATAACGAACCCTTAATATTACAGGCTAATGAAGTAGACATCACCAGCGAGGATATCCCAGGCTGGATGGTGGCCAATAAAGACTCCCTGACAGTAGCACTTGATATAACGGTAACCCCCGAACTAATCAGTGAAGGCAATGCCCGAGAACTGGTAAACCGTATCCAAAAGATCCGCAAAGACAATGGGTATGAATTAACTGATCGTATCCTGGTACAGGTAACCGATCACCAGGAATTAAAGGAATCAATAGCCCAATTTAATACTTATATTTGCGCGGAAATTTTGGCAGATAAACTTGAATTAGTACCCGAATTGCCCGGTGGCACTGAAATTGAGGTGAATGATATTCCATTAAAAGTGTTTGTCACTAAAAAAGCCTAAGAGTATGGCAACCAAGAAGAAAGCAGCTAAACCAGCAAAAAAGGCCGCAGCCCCCAGGAAGGCTGCACCGGCAAAAAAACCTGCTGCCAAACCTGCTGCTGTCAAGAAAGCAACTAAACCTGTTCCAAAGAAGGCAGCTAAACCTGCCGCCGCCGCCAAGAAACCGGCGTCTAAAAAAATAGCAAAACCGGCTCCTCAAAAAGCCGCTCCCAAACCCGTTGCCAAGAAACCTGAGGTGAAGAAAGTGACAGCATCGGCCCCTGTAAAAGCGGAATCCAAACCTGAAATAAAGAAGGTAGAGATGAAAAAGCCCGAACCGGTATTGCCACCTCCGCCTCAAAAAAAGCCCGTACCCCCTCTGAAACCGGTAAAAGTGGTGATCCCGGAGTTGAAAACTAAAACGATCCGAAAATACGAACCCGATTTCACCAAATCAGTATTAGATCAACCAGAAAATATACAAACGGGACCTACCATGAGATACAGCGATAACGAATTAGCCGAATTCAAAGACCTCATTCACAAAAAGCTTGAGCAGGCTAAGAAAGAATTGACCTACTTGCAGGGACTGATCACCCGGAAAGATGAGATGGGTGGTGATGAGAACGAGAACCGCTATATGACCATGGAAGATGGAAGTATGAGCATGGAACGTGAACAACTGGCCCAGATGGCAAGCAGGCAGATCAATTATATTGATCACCTGGAAAAAGCCTTGATGCGTATCGAGAACAAGACCTATGGTATTTGCCGCGTTACCGGGAAGCTGATCGACAAAGCCCGCCTGCGCGCTGTACCACACGCTACGCTTAGCATCGAGGCCAAACAGATGATGAACAAATAGGATCATTCCTGATATATGACACAAAGACTGGTAATAGTAACCAGTCTTTGTGTTTTATAACATGCAATAATTCGCTAATATGATCAGGCTGCTCGCTTTGACTGCTATACTCCTTTCCCTTAACTGCTCCCTGAGGGCACAATACCAGCTTTCAGACAGCTTGACCCCTCACAATTTCTGGCATTCGAAAACGGTGAGAGTGGGAGCTATCCCTACCGGGTTGATCGCAGCCGGGATTTTTACCTGGCCTGCGCGCCATGAGATCAGAGAGTTCAGGAACCGTTACATTCCGGAGTTCAAGTATCATTTCGATGATTATACGCAATACCTGCCCGTAATGGCAGTGATCGGCCTGAATGCCGCCGGCATCAAAGGCAGGAGCACACCCGGCCGGGCAGCCGTTTCCTATCTGTTTTCCGCTGGCGTTCTGGCCGCCGTGGTGAACACCGTCAAATATACCACCCGCGTTGAACGTCCTGACGGCAGCTCGCGCAATTCATTCCCTTCCGGCCATACTGCCAATGCTTTCATGAACGCCACTTTCCTGCACAAGGAATACGGGCAATACCGCCACCCACTGTATAGCGTGGGGGCATATACGGTAGCCACGGTCACTGCATTGGGGCGCCAGTTGAATGACCGCCATTGGATCTCCGATGTGCTGGCAGGGGCAGGCATAGGCATACTTTCCACCGAGCTTGGCTACATGATCGCCGATAAAATATTTGATGAACATGGCTTGCATCCACGTTACAAACCGCATGACCCCATCCCGGTGAACGCAAAGCCCAGTTTCCTGGAGATCAGATTGGCTTATGCAGATATCATTCATCATAATCTGCTGGCCGACGATAAGGATGTATCGGCCCGCGAAGGATTCAACCTGGGTGTGGAAGGCGCATGGTTCTTCACCAAAAATATTGGTATCGGCGGTGAATTCTCTTTTTCCAGTTTCCCCATGAATGCCGATAAACTCAATATGCCCGATCCCGACCTCGACAGCGCCAGCAACGGCATTTATGTGCAGCCAATGGGCGTTCGCAATTTATTGATCGGCCCGTATTTCAGTATTCCGCTTCGTAATAACTGGTTCATTACGGCCAAACTCACCATCGGCTCTGCCGTAGGCGCACAGGGATTTGTAGTGATGAAACTGAAACCTTCTTACCAGGAAGTATTCAAACGGCCGGAGCTGGACGTGCTGCGCTATAAGCCCGAATCGACCTGCTCATGGGGCACAGGCGTAGGCCTGCAAAAACGTATTTCTCGCAACCTGGGCTTCAAGGGATTTGTGAACTATTATTATTCGAAGCACCAGTTCGCACTGGACCAAATTGAAAAGATCAACGACGATGGCTCCGTCACTTACCAGAATGCAAGCATTCAGAAGATCAATTTCACCCACTTCACTTATGGCCTCGGTCTAACGGCCTTCTTATGGTAAACGTCAGAACCCTTTAAGCGCATCTCCTCCAAATCCGGATGGAACGGGCTTTTTCAGCAGTTGGCGGTAATAGAAGATGGCAGCCTCATCCCTGTTATGAATTCTTTTCAGGTTATTATTGGCGCCAATGGAATGACGCTCGCCGGGATAGACCATACATTCAAAATGTTTGCCGAGGTCTTCCAGTTTATTGATAAGGGTCAGGCTGTTCTGCAGATGTACATTGTCGTCCGATGTGCCATGCACAATACGCAGCAGACCTTTATAGCGATCTGCATAGGTCATCACGGATGTTTTCTTATATCCTTCCGCATTGTCTTTCGGAGTGCCCATATAGCGCTCGGTATAATGTGTATCATAGAACTGCCAGTCGGTGACCGCCGCATTGGAAATGCCATGTGTGAATACGTCAGATCCGTAAGTGAGCGCCATACAGGTCATATAACCGCCGAAGCTGCCGCCGGTGATAGCGATCTTTGCAGGATCTACCCATCCCTGCGTGCGAAGCCATTTGGCGCAGGTGATATAATCTTCGATCTCCCATTTCCCTAATTGCCGGTAAATATAATTCAGCCCATTCTTTCCGAAGTGGCCGCTGCTACGGTTGTCGAAGACAACCTGCACAAGTCCTTCCTGCGCCCACCATTGTGCCGCACTAACGGCAGGGCGCCAGCGATCATATATGGTGCCTGCATTTGGTCCGCCATAAATACTCACCAGTACGGGATATTTTCTGGCGGGATCAAAATTGATGGGATACGTGATGGTCACAGGCAGATCGAACAGTCCATCACCCGATTTCACACGCACCAATTCTGTTTTGGGGAGGGCATACTGATCGAATTCCTCTCCCTTGCTGTCGCCCAGTATGCGCAACATTTTTCCTTTTCCATCGACCAGGGCCATGGCAGGCGGCGTGGAGAGATTGGAATAGGTAGTGATGAAATACTTCCCGGAAGGGGAGAGATCGATCATATCATGGGAATACTCGCCGAAGCTGAGGCGTGTGAGGCCCTTGCCATTCAGACCGGTCTTGTAAAAGTCGAATCGGGCTGAATTTTCCTTGCGTGCCCTGAAGTAGATCACATTATTCTGTTCGTCGGTCTTCAGGAGGTCGGTGCCCCAGAAGTTGCCGGAGGTGACCTGGTTGATGAGCTTGCCGCTCATATCGTACAGGTAGAGATTCTCCCATCCGTCCTTATCGCTCTTCAGCAGGAAACCCTTGCCGGAAGCGAGAAAGCTGATACGAGCCGTTTCATCGAGATCGATCCAGGTGGGTTGCTTTTCATCGTAGATCTCGCTCCTGCTGCCATTGTTCAGATCGATCTTGTATACTTTGAGATTGTTTTGTCCACGGTTCATCCATTGTACCCAGAGCTGACCGGCAGGCGTCCAGAGAGGAGCGCCGAAATACTGATCATCGGCCGCATTGAAATCGGCCCACACGATATTGGCCGATTCCACGGCCGCAATGCCGATCTTCACGGCAGGGTTCTTGTCGCCCGCTTTCGGAAAGCGCTCATTCTCCAGGTAACCGTGCTGCCCATCGAGCACATAGATGGGAAATACGGGAACTTCTGCATCATCGAAACGCATGAAGCAAAGATCTTTGCTATCGGGGCTCCACCAGAAAGCCCTGTAGTTGCTGGCCCTTCCCAGGATCTCTTCATAATATACCCAGGACGCATAACCATTCAGGATGGTAGCAGAGCCGTCATGGGTAAGCTGCTTCTCTTTGCCCGACATGATCTCCCGCACATAAAGATTATTGTCGAACTTCGTATAAGCCACGAACCTGTTATCGGGAGAAGGTGTGATATTCCTGGCCCCTTCGATCTTACCGACCGGGGGCGTCGCTTTATCATTGGGGGCAGCATAGGGAGATACACTGCCTGTTTTTACATCGACCGAAACCAATTGCTGATTGCCATTGGCGTCTTTCCTCATTTCAAGATAATGTTCATCATCGGCCCATCCACGTACCATGGGCAATGGTTTGCTTACCTTGACGCCTGTATTCTTGAACAACTGATCGAAGCTGAATAATTTCTTCTGTGCAGCAGAGGGGAAGGATACGGCTACTAATAGGAATGAGGAGACTGCAAGCAATAGGATCTTTTTCATGTGCCTTAAAAAATTAAGGGGTGAATGTACGAAAATATCTCCCTTTCTATTTATACATTTGTCGTAAACAAGCCCCTCATGTTATTGCGTTATTTGAAAGCCACCTTTGCCAGAAAAAAAGCTCGCAGATTTTTCAGTGAATACCCTTACGAGATCGAAAGGTTCGAGTTGCCGGAATCCGGAACTGTAGAATTTGCGAACTGGAAAAATCCACTGGTGTCGAGGATAGAGATCACCCAGTCTACCGTTAATTTTTTCAGGAAATTCATTCCGGCCGGAAGTCTGGCTATCGATATCGGCGGTAACATAGGCGATACCACAGTACCGATGGCGCTGGCTGCCGGGAGGTCGGGGATAGTACTGGGCTTCGACCCTAACCCGCATGTGTTCAGGATCCTGGAGGTCAATGCGGGCCTGAACAGGAACACGACGAACATCATACCCCTGCCTTTTGCCATAACAGATGAGGATGGTGATTTTTATTATGCATCGTCCGAAGCTTCGTTCAGCAATGGTGGCATCTCGACAGAACAGAACAACCGCCACGGTTCATTCACGCTTCAGCAGAAGATCCAGGGCATCAACCTGGAAAGGTACCTGCAAAAAAATTATGCATCCTGGACCGATAAACTCTCTTTCATCAAGATCGATACGGAAGGATATGATAAGGAGATCATCAAATCCATTTCTGCGCTCATTGACAAACACAAGCCCGTAGTTGTGGCCGAATGTTTTGGCAAGCTCACGAAAGAAGAACGCAAAGAGCTTTTCGATGGATTATCGAACAAAGGCTATGAGCTTTATTATTTCGGCGATTTCGAGGAAAATACACCTACAGAGAAAATCCTGGATGCTGCCGGGATGAACAAATGGGAGCATTTCAATTTCTACGCGAAGCCACGGTAGGTTTACAAGTTTACAGGTTAATAAGTTGACAGGGTGACCTCCGAAAGGCTGGTCCCCACCTATCAACATTTCAACCTGTTAACCTGTCAACATCATTTTACTTCCTGCATCTCTACAAGCCTGTTATAAAATCCCTGATGATCGATCAGTTCATCGTGGTTGCCGCGCTCTACGATCTTTCCTTTTTGCAGAACGATGATCTCGTCTGCATGGCGGATCGTGCTGAGACGGTGTGCGATCACGATACTGGTGCGGTTGGCCATCATTTTGTTGATGGCGTCCTGAACGAGACGTTCGCTTTCCGTATCGAGGGAGGAAGTGGCTTCATCGAGGATCAGGATCGGCGGGTTCTTCAATACGGCCCGGGCAATGGTAACGCGCTGGCGTTCGCCCCCGCTGAGCTTGCTGCCACGGTCGCCGATATTGGTCTGATAATTCTCCTCCTTGTTCATGATGAAATCATGTGCATTGGCCACTTTGGCTGCCTGCTCGATCTCATCGATAGTGGCCACCGGGTTACCGAGGGCGATATTATTGGCGATGGTATCGTTGAAGAGAATGGGTTCCTGTGTTACAATACCCATCTGGTCGCGGAGAGAGAGCAGGGAATACTCCTTGATATTGACGCCGTCGATCAGGACCTCTCCGCTGGTCACATCGTGGAAGCGGGGGATAAGGTCGGCGAGGGTGGATTTGCCGGCGCCGGAAGAACCCACGAATGCCACGGTCTTTCCTTTTTCGATCGTGAGGTTGATATTGTCGAGGATGGTGACATCCTCATACTTAAAGGTAACGTTGCGGAACTCGATGCTATGACGGAAGCTGGTAAGCTGTTTGGGATTGTCGACCTCTTTTACTGTGAGATCTGCTTTGAGGATCTCTTCGATGCGCTGGATGGCCGCGCTACCGCGTTGGGCATTGTAAAAGGCAGTGGATAAGGACTTGGCGGGGTTGATGATCTGGGTAAAGAAAACGATGTAAGTGATGAAAGCGCCGGCTTCCAGTCCGGCCTGCTTGCCCAGCACCATCTGTCCGCCGATCCAGAGAATACAGCTCAACACCAAAACCCCCATGAATTCCGAAAGTGGGGAGGCGAGATCACGGCGGAAGGCCATTTTCACGCGCATGGTATGGAGGAACTCATTGGTGGAAAAGAATTTATTGCGCAACAGTTTCTCGGCATTGAATGCTTTCACTACACGCAGTCCTCCCAGTGTTTCATCGAGTATGGATAACAGTAAGCCCTGCTGCTCCTGCGCCACTCCCGATTGTTTTTTGAGGCTCCGGCTTACACGGCCAATGATGAAAGCGGTAAGCGGCAACAAGATCACCAGGAAAAGAGAGAGCATGGGGCTCAGGAAAACCAGGCTCACCAGGATAATGATGATATTCAACGGATCACGGATCAAACCTTCCAGTGTACTGATGATGCTCCATTCGATCTCGTTCATGTCGTTGCTCATGCGCGACATGATATCGCCCTTTCTTTGCTCGGTAAAGAACCCGATAGGAAGCTGCAGGATCTTATCGTACATATCGGCGCGGAAGCGGGTCATCACCCTGTTCCGCAAGGGGATCATTATACGATATGAAAGGTACAGGAAAAGGTTTTTCAGAAGGATCGACAAGACAACGGTCACACAGATAGCTGCGAGTGCCGTGGTTTGACCATAAGTAGTGATGAGATGGCTCAGGAGGTATTTGAAATAATTGATGATGCCTGATGAACTGAACGTGAAATCGGGCTTTACTTCCACTAATTGCTCGATACCGAACAACAATTGAAGGAAGGGCGCCAGCATGGCCAGCGACACCAATGAAAAAATGATCGACAACAGGATGAATAACAGGTATAACAGGATCTGTCCTTTCTGATTGCGGAGGTAATGGAGAATGATCGAAAATCGCTTCATGAATAATTACAATTGAGTAAAACCACGGAGATCAGGCCCGGGAATGACTCCCTTGCGGGGAGCAACGGCAATAATCTGCATGATTAGTAGCTATAAACAGCGCAAAGTAACTAATTTTACAATGATTAATCCGTTAAAGGAATGCAAGAAGGTAAAAGACAAAAACAGGTAGCCGGCCTCCTGAACGAGGAATTGAACGGCATTTTCCAGCGGCTGGGCCTCAATATGCTCGACGGGGGCATGGTATCTATCGCATCCGTAAAGATGACGCCCGACCTGCTGGAAGCTCGCATTTACCTGAGCTTATTCCAGGTAAAGGACGGCGCAGCCGCCCTGAAAAAGATCGAAGAGCGGGGATGGGAGATCAAAAAGGAGCTGACGGCACGCGTGGCCAGGCAATTGCGCCGGATGCCCGAACTGAAATTCTTCCTGGACGATACGCTGGACCAGGTGTTCAGGATGGAGAAATTGTTTAAGGATATTAATAAAGGAAAAAGTTGACAGGTTGAAATGTTGACAGGTTGACAAGGGAAACCTGTAATGCGAGGAATTCCTTTTCAACATTTCAACCTTTCAACTTGTAAACATATCAAGCAACCCCATGAACTTCCTCTTTGCCTGGCGTTATTTCAAAGCGAAAAAATCGACCAATGCCATCAATGTGATCGCATGGATCAGCATGATCGCTATCACCTGTATCACGTTTGCCTTCATCGTGGTGCTGAGCGTGTTCAATGGGTTCGAAGGACTGGTCAAATCCCTCTACTCCTCTTTTTATACCGATATACGCATTTCACCGGTAAAGGGCAAGATCATCACGGCAACGCCTGCCCAATTGCAGCAATTGGGGGCCGTTGGGGAGATCGCCTACTATTCATTGGTGGCGGAAGAAAAAACCCTGCTGCTGAATGGCGATACCAAAGTGATCGTGGATGTGAAAGGGGTAGATGAGAACTACAGGTATGTGGCTGGTGTTCCGGACAAAGTGTTCCGCGGCCATTTCACGACCGGAACGGAAGACAACCCATCCATTGTACTGGGGAACGGCGTGGAGAATGCACTGGCCGTGGAATCGGATAAGAACCTTTTTCCCCTTACGCTCTATCTCTTCAAGAGAGGTGTTCCTGTCAATACCATCGATCCTTCCCAATCATTCTCGGTGGCCAATATCAATACGGCCGGCGCCTTCCTGATCCAGGCGGATATCGATAACCGGTATGCGATCACCAACCTGGCTTTCATGAAGCACATGATGGGGCTGAAGGCCGAAGAATACAGTGCTGTGGAGATCGGGTTGAAAGACGGCAGCAAGGCCGATGCCGTGAAGAAAAAGCTGGCCGGGATCTTTGGCGCTGCCTACCGGATCGATACGAAATATGAACAGAACAAAAGCCTGTACAGTGTAATGACCCTTGAGAAATGGGCCATCTATGGTATTCTCACTTTAATGCTGATCGTGGCGGCATTCACGATGATCGGCGGATTGACCATGCTGGTGCTGGAAAAACAAAAAGATGTACAGGCTCTCAAGGCCATGGGGGCCAATAACAAGCTCATCCAAAAAATATTCCTCAGTGAAGGATTACTGCTGGCATCTATCGGTGCTATTGCAGGATTTGTACTGGCCGTTATCTTTTGCTGGGCGCAGGTAAAATACAAACTGATTGCCCTCGAAGGGGGTACATTCCTGATCGATTACTATCCCGTCAAGCTGGTCCCTTTCGATTTTTTACTGGTCACCGTTACTGTTCTGCTGGTGGCCGTCATTGCTTCGTGGTTCCCTTCCCGAAAGGCGGCATTGCAGCCGATCGAATTAAGGAGCTGAAGTATGAGGTAGGAGGTCAGAAGTAGGAAGTCGGATGACGTAGCGATTTCTGACCTCCTACTTCGTATTAATAATCTCCGAGTGTTTCAGGCAGTTGGGCCAGGGCTTTAGCCAATTGTTCATCGTTGGGGGCGATGCCATGCCATTCATGGTGTCCTTCCATAAAATCCACTCCCTTACCCATTACAGTTGTCATTAATATGACGATGGGCTTGCTTTTTCCGACAAAAGTTTTGGCTTTTTCCAGGGTGGCCACCACTTCATCTACATCATTGCCTTTTTCGAGGCGGACCACTTCCCATCCAAAGGAGGCGAACTTGGCGCCCAGGTCCCCGAGATTCATTACCTGGTTGGTAGTGCCGTCGATCTGCTGGCCGTTCCAATCGACTGTCGAGATCAGGTTATCGACCTTATGGTGTGCTGCAAACATGATGGCTTCCCAGTTCTGCCCTTCATCCAGCTCGCCATCACCATGCAGGGAGAAGACCAGGTGTTTATCACCATTGAGCTTTTTTGCGAGGGCGGCGCCGATAGCTACGCTCATACCCTGGCCCAGAGAGCCAGTGGCAATGCGGATCCCGGGGAGATGCTCATGCGTGGCAGGATGGCCCTGCAGCCTGGAATCGATCCTCCGGAAAGTAGATAATTCTTTAATATCGAAATAGCCGGACCTGGCGAGGGTGGAATAAAAAACAGGGGAGATATGGCCATTGGAGAGCACGAAAACATCCTCATTCCGGGCATCCATATCGAAGGCCGGGTTGTGCTGCATCACTTTAAAGTAAAGGGCCGTAAAATAATCTGTGCATCCCAGTGAGCCACCGGGATGGCCGCTGGCGGCTCCATGTACCATTCTAACGATATCTCTACGTATCTGGGTAGCAATGTCTTTTAACGCTGGCATATTCAGGCTTTAATGAGTGGCAAAACTAAGGAATTTGCTATGAGCTGATGTAGTCTACAAAAGTTTTCTTTATTTTTGGCTCCCAGTAGCCCCGAGTTAACAATAAAGTAGCCTGTTTTGAAGTTCATATTGAGAAATACGCCGTAGCTTTACGCCCCGGCATCAATTTTGCCCCAACCGGTCAGTTTAGTAGCACGTAGATGATTTTAGACAAATATTAGGAAACCAAAACCAGGGCTGATGTTTGATGTACTACTTTCCATAGCTATTTCTTTTACGATCACTTTTTTAGCTATCCCTGTAATCATTACAGTGGCCGAGAGGAAAAAACTATTCGATATTCCGGATGAACGCAAGATCCACATCGATCCTATCCCCTCACTGGGCGGCCTCGGGATCTTCGCAGGATTTATTCTCGCCTGTCTTATTTCCATTCAGTTCCAGGGCGCGTTGGAGTTCCAGTATTTTTTAGCTGCAGCATTCGTGATCTTTTTCCTAGGGCTTAAAGATGATATACTCGTTATTTCTCCCATCAAAAAATTCATAGGCCAGGTATTGGCCGCATTCCTCATTATTTACAAAGGAGGTGTACAGATCAAGAGCATGCATGGTTTCATGGGAATACATGAACTGCCGGAATCGTTCAGTTTGTTGCTGACCTATTTCACCGTTATCGTTATCATCAACTCCTTCAACCTGATCGATGGTATCGATGGCCTGGCAGGCAGTCTTGGGCTGATGTCCTCGATGGTCTTCGGCTTTTATTTCCTGCAGATCAACATGCCGGCCTATGCCATCCTTTCTTTCTCCCTGGCAGGCAGCCTGGCTGCATTCCTGATCTTCAACTTTCAACCGGCGAAGATCTTCATGGGCGATACGGGCTCGTTGCTGATCGGCCTCGTCACCTCCATCCTGGTTGTGAAATTCATCGATGCGGCCACTGCTCCCGATGTCGCCTACCCGATCGCTGCATCACCGGCCCTCGGCTTTACCATTCTCATGATCCCTCTGCTGGATACATTAAGGGTTTTTGCCATCCGCATCTTTCACAGGCGTTCCCCTTTCAGTCCCGACAGGAACCATATCCATCATCTGTTGCTCGATAAGGGATTGTCGCACCGCACCATCACGCTCGGCCTGGTGGCCATCAACCTCTTCTTCATCGTAACTGCCTATGCGTGCCGCAATATTGGCTGCACCTGGATCGTACTGGCGATCATGTGCATCTTTTTCTGCGGCATCGCTGCATTATACTACACACGTCCGCAACCCCGCCTTTTTGTTGCCCGTTCGGTCGATCTGCCCGAAGGCAAAGACAAAGGTTCAACGAAGATCGTTCCATTGACAAAGGATACTATTTTAGAGCATAAGAACTGATTTGTCTTTGAACCTGGATTTGTTGGATTTTATGGATTGAGAGGAAAGGTCGTTGATTACTTCTGAGACTTATTGAAAGATATATTAGCACTGACACTTCACAGTTGTGTAACAACAGTTACCCTTGAGAGTATCCATTTTCCTCTCAATCCATAAAATCCAACAAATCCAGGTTCAGACAATTTCTTTGCCCGATTTTTGAATTAATGTAGGTTTGCAGCGCATTAATCCTTTAATTATGTCAGACGAATTAAATAAGATCAAAGATCAGGCACAGGATGCCATGGACAGAGCTATCAGTCACCTGGAAGCGGAACTGATCAAAGTGCGCGCTGGAAAAGCCAATCCTAACCTGGTAGACGGCATCGTGGTCGATTATTATGGCACACCTACTCCCATCAATCAGGTAGGCAATGTAACCGTGACCGATGCCCGTACACTAGCCATTCAACCCTGGGAAAAAAATATGTTGCAGCCTATCGAACGGGCCATCATTGCGGCCAATATCGGCATCACACCCCAGAACGATGGTACCATGATCCGCCTCTTCCTTCCTCCATTGACGGAAGAGCGCAGAAAGGAATTGGTGAAAAGAGCACACAATGAAGGCGAGCAATCCAAAGTGGCCATCCGCAATATCCGCCGGGATGCGATGGAACAGGTAAAAAAATTGCAGAAGAACGGTCTCAGTGAAGATATCAGCAAAGATGCCGAAAAGAATATCCAGGAGTTGACCGATAAATACATCTTATTGGTAGATAAACATTTTGCGGCCAAGGAGAAGGAGATCATGACGGTGTAGGGCCGGAGAATGAAGAGGACCCGCATTCAAATTTCAATCTATGGCCAATATTAAGCTCTCTGCCATCAGTACCAGGGCGCCGAAGGATTTCGACAAACAGGAAACCAAAGAAAAACTTCTATCCATACTCGAAAAGCTCGACGCACTGCAGAACCTGCTGTATGCGGAATCGAAGCATTCCATTCTTGTAGTGATCCAGGGTATGGATGCCAGTGGGAAGGACGGCACTATCCGGAATGTATTCGGGAAACTGAACCCGCAGGGCGTAAAGGTAAAATCATTCAAAGTGCCGACGGCCGAAGAGCTTAGCCATGATTTTCTCTGGCGGGTACATGCGGCAGCGCCGGCAAAGGGAGAGATCCAAATATTCAACCGTTCCCATTACGAAGACATCCTGGTTACCCGCGTGCATAATATGATCGATGATGATATGGCGAGGAAACGGATGAAAGCGATCAACCAGTTCGAGCAATTACTGAAAGAGCATAACAATACTAAAATACTTAAATTCTATCTCCACGTTTCGCCGGAAGAGCAGCAGGAAAGGTTGAAGGAGCGCATTGAAGATCCTGCCAAGCAATGGAAATACAATGAAAATGATTTCAGGGAAGCAAAGCTTTGGGATGAATACATGAAAGTGTATGAGGATTGCTTCGAGTATTGTAACGATATTCCGTGGACGATCGTGCCGGCCGATCAGAACTGGTACAAGGAATACGTCATCGCATCCACCCTTCTGGATACCCTGAAGGGCCTGGATATGAAATTCCCGGGATTGAAAAAGGAAGTTTCGCCAAAGCTTTGATAATTCGGCACATCCTGTGGAAATCATTTGATGGCCGGTTCTTATATATTATCTAAGTTTATGATGGTTTTTATTTCCTCATACTAAAAACTAACCACCATGGGAATGCTCAAGGATTTCAAAGATTTCGCACTCAAAGGAAATGTTGTCGATCTGGCCATAGCCGTTATCATAGGCGGCGCATTCGGCGCTATCGTTTCTTCACTGGTCGATGATGTGATCACCCCCTTGCTGTTAACCCCTGCTCTCAAAGCAGCCAATGCCCAGGACCTCGATAAGCTGGCCTGGGGTGCAGTGAAATATGGGAAATTCCTCGCAGCCATCATCAAATTCATCATCATAGCCTGGATACTGTTCCTGCTCATAAAAGGCATGAAAGCTTTTGAAAAGAAAAAAATAGCTACACCACCTCCCCCAACACCTACCGAGCAATTGCTTGCAGAAATTCGTGATGAGCTGAAGAAACAAAGATAAACATAGCTGTAACCGTTATCTTTGCGGGCTGCCGGCATAGTCCGGCATGCTTGATTACTAACTATTAAATACCTACTATGCGAAAACTATTGCTCTTTTCAGCATTCAGTGTGTCCTTCATGGCAGCCATGGCCCAACAGGGTAACCTGAAAGATATCCAGGCCAAGGCCGAATCGAAGATCCCGCAAGATACTGCGCACAAATCAGGATGGAAAAGAGGAGGTATCTTCTCGCTGAATGTTGGCCAGGGTAGCAGTCATAACTGGGCGGCCGGTGCAGAAAAGTTCTCATTTTCCACTGCTGCAGGGTTGAACCTCTTTGCCAATTACCGCCAGGGAAAGTTCAGTTGGAACAATACTCTCGACCTGGGCTATGCAGTGGTCAATACAACGTCGCTGGGTAACCGCAAAACAGATGATAAGATCGATTTTTATAGCAAGCTCGGGCATGATCTCACTGACAAGCTCAGTCTTGCCGGTGTTGTCAACCTGCGCACCCAGTTCACCGACGGGTTCGACTATCAATACCTCGGTAAGTACCAGCGTAGAACATCCTCTTTCTTTTCACCGGCCTACCTGATCGTGGCGCCCGGTATCGACTGGCATCCGGTGAATTACTTCAGCATCTTCTTTTCACCGGCTTCTGCCAGAATGGTCTTCACATTGGACCCCTACAGCTATTATTTCACTGACGGCATCATTCCTGCTGCTGATGGCGGTGGCTTCGAAGCACCCCTCTCTACGTATTACGGGGTAGATCCCGCCCGGAAAGTACGTGCCGAGATCGGTGGCTTCCTCTCGGCCAATTTCAATAAGGAAGTGTTCAAGAATGTAGTCTATAAAAGCCGTCTCGACCTCTACTCCAATTACCTGTCCACTTACCGGTTTACGCCCATCGGGCCCCGTCAGGTATCGATCGAGAAGATCAAAGCCAAACCGCAGAACGTAGACGTGTTCTGGACCAACCTGGTTTCCATGAAAGTAAATAAGTTCCTGAATGTTACATATAATCTGGACCTGATATACGATGATGATGTGCGCCAGTTCGGGGACGATAAAAAATCGGCTGCCGCCCAGATCAGGTCATTGCTGGGTGTGGGTTTTTCGGCCAAATTCTAACCATGATATTTCATACATTTGCCCTCCTCCCCGTACCGGAAGGAGGGCATTGTTTTATTAGCAGATCAACAAAACTATCATTTTGAACCAATCTACGTACCAGATAAAATTACCCCAGTTCGAAGGCCCTTTCGACCTCCTTTTGTTCTTCATTGAAAGGGATGAACTGGACATTTATAATATTCCCATCACGAATATCATCAGGGATTTCCTCGATTATATCCACCAGCAGGAACAACTGAATATCGAGCTTTCGAGCGAATTCATCCTATTCGTTTCCACCCTGATGCGTATCAAGGCCAGGATGTTGTTGCCACGCAAGGAACTGGATGCACAAGGCAACGAGATCGATCCCCGCCAGGAACTGATCGATAAGATCCTTGAATACAAAAGATACAAAGAAGCATCGGCACAGATGGCCGAAATGGAAGCCATGCGGATGCTGATGGTGCGCAGGGGCAATTTGCAGAAAGACCTTTCGCAGATCGGGGAAGATGCCGGAGAAGGCACCGAGATCCAGACCATCACACTTTTCAAGCTCATGAAGACCTTCGAGCGGGTGATGAAGAAACTGGAACAGCGCAACCTCAAACCTGTTCATACGGTCGTTCGCTATAATTATTCCATGGAAGAGAGCCGTGAGTATGTGGTGGAGACGGTGCGTAAAGAAAAGGTGATGTCTTTCGAGAAGATCTTCGATGTTTGTGAGAACAGGATACACGCCATCTTTCTTTTTCTCTCCATGCTGGAGCTGGTGCAGATGAAATATGTGACCATTATGGTTGGGGAAGGCCGCAACAATTTCATCGTGGAATTCAATGAGGACCGTGAGGACGATGGAATGGGATATAATGGCGAGATCAAATTACCCGAAGACCTCAGTTGATACTCTTTATTCGAAGATCGATAACAGTACCGGCTTCGACGATACTGGTGAGAAAAAACCAAGAATTATTCGATCAGCCCTGCACTTTAACTTTTTCCTTCATCAGCTCGCGGACAGCAGTTGCAATGCCGATGGCATCATAACCGCATTCGCGGTGCAGCTCTTTGGGTGAGCCATGTTCTATGATATGGTCGGGGATACCGAGGACCTTTACTTCTGCAGTATAGTGATGCTGCGCCATGAATTCCAGGACGGCGCTGCCGAATCCTCCCACTACGGTTCCGTCTTCCACGGTAACGATCTTATTGAATTTTGCGAATACTTCGTGGAGCAATGCTTCATCGAGAGGCTTCACGAAACGCATATCGAAATGAGCAGGGTTCAATCCTTCCGTACGCAGCTCACGGATAGCGGCGGTGGCGAAATTGCCGGGATGGCCCAGGCTGAGGATGGCCACCTCTTCTCCGTCTTTCAGTTTCCTGCCGGTCCCCACTTTGATGGCTTCGAAAGGTGTTCTCCATTCCGGCAAAACGCCTTCACCGCGTGGATAGCGGATGGAGAAAGGATTTTCGTTCGTTTCCAGTTGCGCGGTGTACATGAGATTGCGTAGTTCGCTCTCATTCATCGGCGCGCTGACGATCATATTGGGGATGCAGCGGAAATAGGCAATATCATAAGCGCCGTGGTGGGTGGGGCCATCTTCGCCTACCAGTCCACCCCTGTCGAGACAAAAAATGACCGGCAGTTTCTGAATGGCCACATCGTGGATCACCTGGTCATAAGCACGCTGCATGAAAGTGGAGTAGATATTGCAGAACACACGCATGCCCTGGGTGGCCATACCGGCGCTCAGGGTAACGGCATGTTGTTCGCAGATGCCCACATCGAAGGCCCTGTCGGGCATTTTATCCATCATGAATTTGAGTGAAGAACCGGAGGGCATGGCGGGAGTGATGCCGAAGATCCTGTCGTTCTGCTCTGCCAGCTCGATGATGGTATGGCCGAATACATCCTGGTATTTGGGAGGTTGTGGCCTGTCGAAGCTTTTCTTATAGATCTCACCGGTGATCTTATCGAACAGTCCGGGTGCATGCCAGCGGGTCTGATCTTTTTCAGCCAGTGAATAGCCCTTTCCTTTTACAGTGACTACATGTAATAATTTGGGGCCGGGAATATTCTTGAGATCGTGCAAAGTATCTACGAGCTTGGTAATATTATGCCCGTCGATAGGTCCGAAATAGCGCAGCTTCAGGGCCTCGAACAAATTGCTGCTTTTATTGATGAAGCCTTTGATACTATGTTCGAGCTTGCTGGCCATTTCCCTTGAGAACCTCTTGCCTACCGGGAGTTTGCCGAGCGCTTTCCAGATATCGTCCTTGAATTTATTGTAGGTATGCGAAGTGGAAATATCGGTGAGATATTCTTTCAGGGCGCCTACATTGGGATCGATGCTCATGCAATTATCGTTCAGGATAATGAGCATGTCGGCATCGGCCACACCGGCATGGTTCATCCCTTCAAAGGCAAGACCGGCCGTTAGCGCTCCATCACCGATCACTGCTACGGATTTCCTGTTCTCCCCTTTATATTTCGCAGCCATAGCCATGCCGAGCGCTGCTGAAATGGAAGTGGAAGAATGGCCTACGCCAAAAGTATCGTATTCGCTTTCGCTGCGTTTGGGGAAACCACTGAGGCCATGATATTTCCGGTTGGTGCTGAAATCATCGCGCCGGCCGGTAAGGATCTTATGGCCATAAGCCTGGTGGCCTACATCCCACACCAACTGATCGTAAGGAGTATTGTAAATATAATGAAGGGCTACAGTTAACTCTACCACACCCAGGCTGGCGCCGAAATGACCGCCATGCACGCTCACCACATCGATGATGTATTGGCGCAATTCATCGCATACCTGATGCAACTGTTCCCGGCTCAACTGTTTGAGGTCGGCCGGGGAATTGATCGTGCTCAGTAACGGGCCCGGGGTGATATTCATTCGCGGATAATTTGGGCCAAAAATACTATTTTAATACGGTATGCCCTCTTTTTGCCGGTTCAGTGGGTTTTTAGGGAATTTACCGGCTTTCATGTTTACAAAAAACCTACATTGAGGTGCCGATAAGGTATTTATTGAACCATATATCCCAAATACAGGAGGCAGTCTGGTCAAATGTATAGATTTGCCTTGTTCCAACTAGATCATGCTTAAAAAGATACCATATTACTGGCTATGCCAGATCCTGGGCTGGAGTGCTTTTATCCTGGTATATATCTTCTTTTATCTTTCGCTCCGTACCCGGGAAACCCCTCATTTTTATGAAGTGTTGTTCATCGAAGCCCTGGTAGGTTTCTTTGTGACACATGTGATGCGGATGTTCATCCTGCGTTTCAAATTCGTGGAAAAACCGATCAATGAGCAGGGTTTCTACATCTTTTTCATCTCATTTGTTTTTGCATTGATCTATGCCGCTATTGGGGCCTCCCTGGAACAGTACCTGCAATTCGAGGCCGACCGCCAGAAGAACATTGCGCTGATCAATAAGATCCTGCGTGCGTCCCTGGGCTGTTTCACCTTTATACTCATTTGGAACCTGATCTATTTTGCCTATCATTATATCATCAGGACCAGGCAGGCGCAATTCGACAGGGTGCGGCTCGAATCGCTGGTAAAAGAACTGGAACTGAAGACCATCAAATCGCATATCAACCCGCACTTCATCTTCAATGCCCTCAACAGTATACGGGCGCTGATAGACGAAAACCCGAACCGCGCCCGGAATGCTATTACGGAACTGAGCAATATCCTCCGGAGCAGTATGCAGGCAGAAAAAGTGGAGACAGTGCCCTTTGAAAAAGAATTGAGCATTGTCAAAGATTACCTGGCCCTGGAATTCATCCGGTTCGAAGACCGCCTGAAAGTAGAATACCAGGTGGATGAGGATACGCTCGATCAGCCGGTGCCGCCTATGATGCTGCAAACGCTGGTGGAAAATGCCATCAAGCATGGGATCGGTAAGCAGATCAGTGGAGGGATCGTGAAAGTGATCTCCGATTTCAGGAACAACTACCATGAGCTGATCGTTCAGAATACGGGTTATCTCAACGGGCATATCAACGGTGATGGATTTGGCCTATCAAGCACTAAGAACCGCCTACAGTTATTATTTGGCGAAAAAGCTAACTTTGAGATCAGGCAGGTAGACAATGGCCTGGTGGAAGCGAGGATATTGATACCTGTTGAAATAAAATAAACGCGCTATGATCAGAGCCATAATCATCGATGACGAAAGGCTGGCGAGAAATGAACTCAAGAAATTATTGATGGAATTCCCCGAAATCGAAGTAGTGGCGGAAGCCGCCAATTCGGGAGAGGGCATTGAAAAGATCGAGAACATCAATCCCGATCTCGTTTTCCTCGATATACAGATGCCCGGAAAGACCGGGTTCGATATGTTGGCAGAGCTTGACCGCATTCCTAATGTGATCTTCACTACGGCTTACGATGAATACGCCCTGAAAGCGTTTGAAGTGAATGCCCTCGATTATCTCCTCAAACCGGTAGAGCCGAAACGCCTGGCAGACGCCATCCAGAAATTACACCTGCATGAAGACAGGGACCCCAACCCTGTTAGTCCGGCGAACGTAAATTCCTCCGTTCTTAGTGAGAATGACCAGGTCTTCGTGAAAGACGGGGAGCGCTGCTGGTTCGTGAAGCTTTCCGATATCCGCTTATTCGAGAGCGTTGGTAACTATGCCAAAGTATATTTCGGCCCCAACAAGCCGCTCATCCTGAAATCGCTGAATGCGCTGGAAGAAAGGCTCGATGAAAAAACTTTTTTCAGGGCCAATCGCAAGCACATCGTGAACCTGCGCCTGATCGACAAGATAGAGCCCTATTTCAATGGTGGTCTTTTGCTCGAACTCAAAGGTGGGGAAAAGATCGAGGTCAGTCGCAGGCAAACCGTGAAGTTCAAAGAAATGATGAGCCTGTAAGCCGTAGCCGGCAGTTATCAGTTGGCATTTTTCAGTTGAATACATTTTCTCCAAACCCATATTTAGTCTCATGCAGAAAAAGATAATTCTATTTGCTGGTTTGTTCCTTGCCGGGCAGGCTGGTTTTTCCCAATCCATCGATCAGGTCATCAATGCTAAGGAAGTAGAGCGAATCGAGAGAACGCTCTCGTCGGATGACATGCAGGGTCGCCGCACGTTCACTCCCGGGATCGACAAGGCCGCCGACTTCATTGCCGCCGAATTTGCGAAGGCCGGCATCAAGCCGTTGAAAGGCGATTCTTATTTCCAGGACTTTACCATGCTGAAAACAAAATTCGTTTCAGCCAAAGGCGAGCTGAATGGCAAACCTGTATTGGAAAGGAACATTGTTGCGCTGACCTCCAAACCGGAACTGGCCATCACGCATGCATCCGGCTATGAAAAAGCGAACATCGGGCCCAATGATAACCTGTATGAGCAGGTGATGAAAATGCTGGACACCAAAAGGAATTATTTCGTGACCGTGGATACAAGTTTCATGAGGATGTTCAACAGCCTGAAACGTTTTCGCCAGCAATCATTCCCTTCTGATGCCAATATCGTGCTGGTGCTTACGAATGAATCTCCTTCTTCCTACAGTGTGGAATTCAAGCAGGAAGTGACAACCGCGCCGCTGAAAAATGTAGTGGGCGTACTGCCTGGGAAAAAGAAAAAAGATGAATATGTGATCTTCTCGGGGCACTATGATCACCTGGGTATTGGCAAACCCAATGCTGCCGGGGATTCTATCTATAATGGTGCTAATGACGATGCTGCAGGGACTACGGCCGTGATCATGCTGGCGAATTATTTTGCGAAGCAGAACAACAATGAACGAACGCTGGTCTTTGCTGCTTTCACGGCAGAAGAGCTGGGCGGGTTCGGGTCGCAATATTTTTCGAAGCAGTTCAATCCGGAAAAGGTCATGGCGATGTTCAACATCGAAATGATCGGTACCGAAAGCAAGTGGGGTACCAATTCTGCATACATTACGGGTTATGAAAGAACAGACATGGGGAAGATACTGGAAAAGAACCTGGAAGGCAGTCAGTTCAAATTCTACCCTGATCCATATCCTGATCAGCAATTATTCTACCGGTCGGACAATGCCACACTGGCCCGTCAGGGAGTACCTGCCCATACCATCTCCACTTCCAAAATGGACAGTGAGAAATATTATCATACACAGGAAGATGAGATCGGAACACTGGATATGAAGAATATGGCGGAGATCATCAAGGCGATAGCGATCAGCTCGAAGTCGATCGTAGCGGGAAAGGATACGCCGTCGAGGGTGGATACGAGCCAGTTGAGATAGGGGAACAGTTGAAAGCTGAAAACAAATTCATTAAAATGTTGCCATTTTGGTAACATTTTTTTTTATAATTTGAATACGAATTCAAAATCGTTTTAATGTGTGGTTCGGTACACATAAACAATATGATTCGATAGATGCAAAGAAAGTAGGCTATGTTAAGACCAATAAAAAATAAGAAGCAATACGAAAGCGCGCTAGCCAGAGTATATGCCCTCATGCAAAAAGACATCAAACCGGATTCAAAAGAATCCGATGAATTGGAAATCCTGTCTATTCTTGTAAAAGAATATGAGAATGTGCATTATCCTGTTCCAAAGCCTAATCCCCTGGAGGCAATTAAATTCAGGCTGGAACAGTTGAATATGTCTGAATCGGAGCTTTCAGTGATTTTAGGGTTTCGGTCCCGAAAATCAGAAATACTGACAGGGAAGAGAAAATTGAATTTGTCAATGATCCGGAAACTGCATGAGACACTGCATATTCCGGCTGAGGTGCTTATTCAGACGTATTGAATTGTTATGACTGATAGAATCTGCTATTATTTTCTTAAACCTTGCAGTTTTTCCAGGCGCCTGATCCGATTATGTATGATTGGATGAGAAGAACGGGTAACAATAAAAAAACGGCTAACAGGTTGAGGAGGGCAATCCTGAGCGAGTTTTAATAGTACCTGTTTTAGTTCCAGGCCAAAACCCAGTTTTTGAGCAAAGGCATCCTGCCGGTATTCTGTGTAACGGGAGTTTAGAAACCAGAAAAACCGGAATACTGGATTTAGAAGCCGCATAAACAGTAGAAAACCAAGAATAGTTGCAACGTAAATAAAGACCAGGGCCTTCATAAGGACGATAAACAACATGAGGATCCCGATAATGATCACCAGCGTCCCTAATATTATGGAAGTTCTTACTCCCCAACTGAATACCCGAACTACAATCCCAGGCAGCAGATTGGCCAAATAAAATGCCAGCCCTGCCATACAATCCCTGGTCCTCAAATGCCCCATCTCATGCGCCAGTAATGCACTAAGTTCGTCATCCGTCAACATCTTCATAAAGCCTTTTGATATAACAATTGTATGATGGCCGATTGCAAAAGCTTCGGGGTTCATATTCTCCGTAATACGAAATCGGTAGTGCTTTTTGTCTTTCGCCCTTCTTTGAATTTCATAAAGACTTAATACCAGTCGCTGTTCCTCTTCCAGAATGGGCTTCCTGAGTTGCATAAAAAAGAGCAAGATGTCCGTCAACCAATACACTGCTGAGAAGCATAGCACCAGCCATCCGGCTATGATGGAAAAAACGACCCAATCCCTGACATCATGCGATCCGAGGCAGAACAATTGCCAAACCAACGCAAGGGCACTTATAGTCAGAAAACCATAAAGGATGACCAGTAAAAATTGAATATACCTGCTCATAGGAAATAAAGATCCTTCGACTTTCGCCTGTGTTATGTTTTCTAACTAATTTCGGTAAAAGCCACGTAATAACATTATTTAATAATTTTCAATGAGCTGATTCTTTCCGGATTTAGGTGTTTACCCTGACTTCAAACCGGATTGCTAGGTGCTGGTGAATACACATTCTCAACCATTAAACCATCTATAAATGAAGCGTAACTCTTTTATAAGATCCTGCCTGGCAGCCGGGGCCTTCCTGGTTACTCCATTTGCTACCATCGCAAAGAGTAGCCACCGCGATAGAATGGATAAGGGCCTGAAGATCGACGCGGGGAAAGACAGGTTCGGCAAACCCATTTCTCTTTTCGAAGGAGACACCTTCTACACCAAAATTTCCACTAAAGACACAGAAGGCGATATCTATCTATTCGAATCCACGCGCATAAAAGAAGGCGGCCCTTCTTATCACTTACACTTCGATCAGGACGAATACTGGTATATCCTCAAAGGAGAATTCTTATTCAAAGTGGGTGAAGAGACTTTCACGGCCAAAGCAGGCGACACAGTGTTCGGGCCAAGAAAAGTACCTCATGCTTTTTCCAAAATTGGCAAAGGGGAAGCCAAGATTTTGATGTTCTTTCAGCCTGCAGGAAAAATGGAAGAAATGTTCAGAAAGATCAGTGAAGGCGTAACAAAAAATATGACCGACGAAGAGCAGGACAAATTCAGGGAAGAGCATGGCATTAAAAAAGTAGGCCCACCGCTGAAGTATTTCAAGAAGTGGTGAAACGATCACACTCCAAACTTCCCCAACACCTTCTCCATCTCTTTCCTTATCTCTTCATTCCCCAAATTCCCGATACTTCCCTCATGCGTATGATGTAACTGCTTCTTATAATCAAATGAGAAAGTACCTTTTTCAATATCATTCCCCACCTGTTTATATGCTTCGCGGAAGGGAATGCCCTTATTGACCAATTCATTCACTGCCTCTACGCTGAACAGGTATTTATATTTTGCATCATCGAGAATATGTTCTTTCACGCTCATATTCGAGAGCATCAGCCTGGTCATTTGCAGACAGGCTTTCAGTTCTTCGATGGCAGGGAAGAGAATTTCCTTGGTAAGCTGAAGATCACGGTGGTAGCCGGATGGCAGGTTGTTGATGAGCAGGGTGAGCTCATTGGGGGTCGACTGGATACGGTTGCATTTGGCCCTGATCAGTTCAAATACATCCGGGTTCTTCTTGTGCGGCATGATGCTGCTGCCGGTAGTAAGCTCGGATGGAAAACTGATAAACCCGAAATTCTGGTTGATATACAAACAGCAATCCATGGCCAGCCTGCTCAGGGTGCCGGCAATACTTCCCATCGCGCCGGCCACGGTCCTTTCCGTTTTGCCACGGCTCATCTGGGCATAGACGGAGTTCCAGTTCAAAGTACGGAATTGAAGCAGTTCGGTTGTACGTTGCCGGTTGAGTGGGAATGAAGACCCATAACCAGCGCCGCTTCCCAGTGGGTTCTTGTTGACCACCTGGTAGGCGGCAGCCAAAAGCTCCAGGTCATCTACCAAACCTTCAGCATAGGCCCCTAACCATAAGCCAAATGATGAAGGCATGGCAATCTGGAGATGCGTATACCCGGGTAATAAAAAGTTCCTGAATTTTTCGCTTTGAGCGATCAGCAGATCGAAGAGTTGTTTGGTCTCCTCTTTAACAGCAAGCACTTCCGCACGCAGGTAGAGTTTGATATCGACAGCAACCTGGTCGTTGCGGCTGCGGCCGCTATGGATCATCTTGCCGGCCTCACCGATACGCTGCGTAAGCAGCAGCTCCACCTGCGAATGAATATCTTCCACATTGTCGCCGATGGTGAATTGCCCGCCTTCTATTTCGGAAAGGATCTCCTGCAGACCTTTGATGGCTGCCGCAGCCTGCTCTTTGCTCATCAATCCCACTTCTCCCAACATCTGCACATGGGCCATAGAGCCCTGCACATCAAACCTGGCGAGCAGCAGGTCGAATTCCTTGTCCCGGCCGACTGTAAACCGCTCGATCTGTTCCGATACCGATGTATTTTCTTTCTGCCACAGTTTCATCAGTGAATGTTTTAAATGGTTATCCTTTTTGAAATACCAGGTTCACCAGTTGAATATACAATTCAATGCCCGCATAGATCTCATCTACATAAATATATTCATCGGCTGTATGACTACGGGCTGAATCTCCAGGCCCCATTTTCAGGGTGGGGAAGTTCATCAGCGCCTTGTCCGATGTGGTGGGCGATCCATAATAGCTGCGGCCCAGGCTGATCCCCGCTTCGATGAGCGGATGATCGAGCGCAATGGAAGTGGACCGGAGCCTGGTGCTCCTGGGCTGCACCTGGCTTTGGACATGCGCCCTGATCTCATCCAGTACCTCTTCAAAAGTATACAGTTCGTTCACCCGCACATCCACCACGAACCTGCATTGGGCAGGCACCACATTATGCGCTTTATTGTCTGTTTCAATCACGGTAACGCTCATTTTCACAGGGCCCAGCAGGTCCGAAACGCGCGGGAATTGAAAATGGCGGAACCATTCGATATCCTGCAACGCTTTGTAAATAGCATTCTCACCTTCGTTGCGGGCAGCGTGGCCGGCCTTGCCTTCGGCCACACAATCCAGTACCATCAGTCCTCTTTCCGCAACGGCCATCTGCATCTGGGTTGGCTCTCCTACGATACCAAAGGCGATAGGGCCGAGATCGGGCAATAAGAGCTCGATGCCATCCCTGCCACTGATCTCTTCTTCAGCAGAGGCGGCAAAAATGATATTAAAAGGAATGTCTTTATGGTCGTTGAAATGGAGAAAGGTAGCGAGCAGCGATACCAGCGGGCCGCCGGCATCATTGCTGCCTAACCCGAACAATTTGCCATCTTCTTCGATCGGTGTGAAAGGATCGAGGGTATAGCCTTTATTGGGTTTAACGGTGTCGTGGTGTGAATTCAGCAGGAGTGTGGGTTTCGAAGGGTCGAACGAATGGTTCTTTGCCCAGACATTGTTCATCTTCACCTGTGCTTCACAGCCTTTATCGCGCAGGTATTGCGCAAGGATATTGGCAGTATGATGTTCTTCCTTGCTGAAGGAAGGAGTGGCGATCAACTGTTTCAATAGTGTGATCGATTCCTGTCCTATTGTATGGATAGTTGCATTACTCATTCACGATGCTTGTGCCGGCATGACCGGTGATTAGCTGTTGTAATTCTTCCGCCTTTCCGATGATCACTTTCTTTACACCACTGTTGAGGGCGGCAAAGGCGTTGTCGAGCTTGGGGATCATCCCGGCAAAGATCTTTTCAGTGGCTTTTAGCTCCTGGTAATAGGCAGGAGCAAGGCGAGCTATCACTGTGCTGTCGTCATCGGCATCGAGCAATACGCCGCTCTTCTCGAAAGAATAGATCAGTTGCACGTCATACAGGGCGCTCAATGCTTTGGCGGTTTCCTGTGCAATGGTGTCGGCATTGGTATTGAGCAGGAGGCCATGAAGATCATGTGTGATGGGGGCCAGTACGATGGCGACATCCTGCTGCAACAGGGATTGCAGGAAGGGTGCATTCACCTGGTCGATATCGCCCACAAATCCGTAATCGATGGTGGCATGTTTTCTTTTATGTGCCTGGATGGTATTTCCGTCGGCCCCGCTCAGGCCGATGGCATTACAGCCGAGGGATTGAAGTTGTGCTACGATATTCTTATTGATGAAACCTGCGTAAACCATGGTCACGATCTTCAGCGTCTCCGCATCGGTGATCCTCCTCCCATCGATCATTTGCTGAGGGATATTCAGATCGGCGGCCAGGCGGGTAGCGAGCTTGCCGCCACCATGGATCAATATTTTTTTCCCTTCGAGTGCTGCGAATTCTTCCAGGAATGATCCGAGTGTAGATTCATTGTCGATGATATTGCCGCCAATCTTGATAACGAATAATTGTTCCACCATGTATTATTTCGATCGTAAAATTTCTGCTAAAACAGCTTGTGCTGCCCATACCCTGTTGGAAGCTTCCTGGGTAACAATGCTGTTGGGCCCGTCCAGGATCTCATCACTCAGTTCCACATTCCTGCGTACGGGAAGGCAATGCATCACTTTGGCATTATTGGTAAGTGCCAGCTTTTCATTGGTGAGCATCCAGCCCGGATCATTGCAGTATATCTTGCCGTATTCATTGTTGAAGGTACTCCAGTTCTTCACATAAACGAAATCGGCCCCCTTGAGCGCTTCATCCTGGTTATGCGTGATGGTGGCGCCATTGGTGAATTGCATGTCCAGTTCATAATCTTCGGGATGGGTGATCACGAAATCAGCTTCTCCCCAGGCATTCACCCATTGTGAAAAGCTATTGGCCACGCACTGCGGAAGTGGCTTCACATGCGGCGCCCAGGTCAGTACGATCTTAGGCCGGCGTTGCTCATTGAAATTTTCCCGGATAGTGATGATATCGGTAAGGCTCTGCAATGGATGGAGGGTGGCGCTTTCCAGGCTTACGACAGGGATACCTGCATACTTGATGAATTGCCGGATATACAATTCACTGTAATCATCTTCCCTGTTCTTGAGAGAAGGGAATGTGCGGATGGCCAGTATATCGAAATACTTTCCCATTACAGGCGCCGCATCCTTTACATGCTCTACAGTGCTGCCGCTCATGATGGCTTCCTCTTCGAATTCCAGTGCCCATCCTTCCTGCCCTACGTTGAACACGATGGCTTCCATGCCCAGGTTCTGTGCGGCGATCTGCGTGCTCAGCCTGGTACGCATACTGGGGTTCAGGAAAAGCAATCCGATACGCTTGTTGGCCCCAAGCAGCTTATCGTGCAGGGGATGCGTTTTATATTCCAATGCTTTTTTTACCAGTGCATTGATATCGGGAACATCGTGGGCAGAAATAAAATTTTGCATGGCTTAATTGACTGGATTGGGTGATGAAACCAATGCCTGGATCTCTTCTCTGACAGCTTCCAGGAATTCGTCGGCGTCTTTTTTTCTGAGGGCAAGCGAAGGCAATAAGCGGATCACATTGGGCTTGGCCTCGCCGGTGAATATTTTATGTTTCCAAAGAAGGTTCTTGCGGAGGTCTTTGAGCGGATCGGGCACATCGAAACCGATCATCAGTCCACGGCCGCGTACATTAGCCAGCTCAGGAATTTTTTTAAGCTCGGTGGAGAGATAGTTGCCTACTTCCTCTGCATTCTTCAAAAGATTTTCCTGCTCGATCACTTCCAGTACAGCCAGTGCGGCAGCGCAGGCCAGGTGATTACCACCGAAAGTGGTGCCCAGCATGAAATGTTTGGGTTGGATATGCGGCGCAATGATGATGCCGGCTACCGGGAATCCATTGCCCATGCCTTTGGCCATGGTATAGATATCTGCGTTGACCCCTGCATGATCATGCGAGAAGAATTTTCCGCTTCTTCCGTAACCGCATTGAACGCTGTCGGCTATATAAACAGCGCCGTGTTCAGTGCAGAGCTGGCGGATCTTTTGCAGGAATGCAGGAGTGGCTACATTGATACCGCCCACACCCTGGATGCCTTCGATGATGACGGAGGATATCTCCTGTCCCTGTGCCTTGAAACAGGCTTCCAGCGCGGATTCATCGTTGAAGGGGAGGAAGATCACGTTCGGCGTCTGGTTCACCGGGGCCACGATGGCCGGGTTATCGGTGGCCGCCACCGCAAGGGATGTTCTTCCGTGAAATGATTTTTTGAAAGCGATGATCTTTTTGCGGCCATTCACGAAGGAAGCCAGTTTGAGGGCGTTCTCATTGGCTTCAGCACCGGAGTTGCAAAGGAACAACTGGTAGTCTTCCTTGCCGGAGACCTTGCCCAGTTTCGTGGCCAGTTCTTCCTGCAGGGGAATTTTGATGGAGTTGGAATAGAACCCCACTTTATTGAGCTGATCGGTAAGGCGCTCCACATAATGCGGATGTGTATGACCGATAGAGATCACGGCATGACCGCCATAGAGATCGAGGTATTGTTCACCGTTATTGTCCCACACATAAGAACCCTTACCCCGTACAATGGTAATATCATTGATAGGATAGACATCGAATAATTTCATGATGTTTCATTTTTGCGTTGGCAGGTTAAAAGGTTGATAAGTTAACAAGTTGATAAGTTGACAAGGGGCTCTCCGCAAATTCGGAATTTCCTTGTCAACCTTTCAACTTGTTAACTTTTTCAACCTGTCAACTTAATTAGAAATAATTGGCCTTCAGTTTCAGTCCTGCGCATTCATCGAAGCCAAACACCAGGTTCATATTCTGGACTGCCTGACCGGATGCGCCTTTCAACAGGTTATCTATAACGGAATGTACCACCAGCTTGCTGCCAACTTTTTCCAGTTGGATGATACATTTATTGGTATTGACGGCCTGCTTGAGAAAAATAGGATCACTGCTCACATGGGTGAAGGGGTGGCCTTCGTAAAATGTCGTATACAAGGTATACAGTTCCTCTTCCGTGAGTGCGCAATCGACCTGTGAGCTGATAAAGATGCCACGGGTGAAATCTCCCCGCCAGGGAACGAAGCTCACATCGATCTTACCGTTTGGCTGCAATTGAAGCAGTGACTGCCCGATCTCATGCAGGTGCTGATGGTTAAGGGTTTTATATGCCTGGATATTGTTGGCCCTCCAACTGAAATGGGAGGTGGTGCTGAGACCCTGGCCTGCTCCTGTAGAGCCGGTGATGCCGGTGGTATAGACATTTTCGAGCAATCCGGCTTTTGCCAGTGGTAACAATCCCAACTGGATAGCTGTAGCAAAACATCCGGGATTGGCAATATGATAGGCTGACCGGATATCTTCTTTATTCAGTTCAGGCAGGCCGTATACGAATGAATGACCATTGTAGGTGGGGCGCTGACCATTTACGGAAAGACGGTAATCCTGCGAAAGGTCGATGATCTTTACATGGCCGGCGATCGTATTGGTGGCTAAAAATTTCTTTGCTTCCCCGTGGCCTACACAAAGAAAGAGCACATCGATCTTGCTATGCCATTCGGCCGCAAAACGCAGGTCGGTTTCACCTAACAGGTCCTGGTGCACCTGGCTGATCAGATTGCCTGCATTGCTCTTGCTATGCACAAACTCCACTGCTACCCCTGGGTGATTGATCAGTACCCTGATCAGTTCTCCGCCCGTATAGCCTGCTCCTCCGATAATACCTGCTTTTATTGCGCTCATGAAGATTTCATTGATTCGTTCAGGAATGTTCGCCGGCTATTTGCCATTGGCGCTTTCTTTTACCTGGTGATAGATCATGGTCTGGTTACCGAAGATCTTGCTGAACCCTCTCACATCTTCACCACTCCAGCCTGTATTCATTTCACCATACTTGCCGAATTTGCTGCTCATCAGATCGTAATCGGATTCGATGCCGATGATCTGGAAACGGTAAGGCATCAGTTGAACAAACACATCACCGTTGACCTGCTGCTGTGAATTTTCCAGGAAGGCCTCGATATCACGCATCACGGGATCGAGGATCTGCCCTTCATGGAGCCAGTTGCCGTAGAACTGCGCCAGTTGGTCTTTCCAGCCCAGTTGCCATTTCGTGAGCACATGTTTTTCCAGCGCATGGTGCGATTTCAGGATCACCATCGGCGCCGCTGCTTCGAATCCGACACGGCCTTTGATGCCGATGATGGTATCGCCCACATGTATATCGCGGCCGATGCCATAAGGCCCGGCAATGGCCTGTAAATATTGAATAGCATCTGCCGGGTGATCGAATTTTTTACCGTTGACGGCTTTCAGCTCCCCTTTCACGAAGCTCAGCTTCACTTCTTCACTGCCTGTTTTGGTGACCTGTGTAGGCCATGCCTCTTCGGGCAGCATACCTTTGGAGGAAAGTGTTTCTTTTCCTCCCACGCTGGTACCCCAAAGACCTTTATTGATCGAGTATACGGCTTTTGCGAAATTCATTTCCACGCCCTTGCTTTTCAGGTAGGCGATCTCTTCTTCACGGCTCAGCTTGAGGTCGCGGATAGGCGTGATGATCTCCACACCGGGGATCATGATATGGAAGATCATATCGAAACGTACCTGGTCATTGCCGGCGCCGGTGCTGCCATGAGCTACTGCGTAAGCATCGAGCTTTTTTACATGTTCGGCGATGTGCAATGCCTGGCTTAATCTTTCTGCACTTACACTTAAAGGATAGGTATTGTTCTTCAATACATTTCCGTAGATCAGGTATTTGATAATGCTATCGTAGTAAGATTTTACCGCGTTAACGGTGGTATGTGATTTGACACCCAGTTTATAGGCATGGGCTTCGATCTGCTTTAGTTCTTCTTCGCTGAAACCGCCGGTGTTCACGATGATGCTGTGCACTTCATAACCTTTGTCTTCCCCAAGGTATTTAACACAGTACGACGTATCGAGGCCGCCGCTGAATCCGAGTACAATTTTCTTTGCCATCTCGCTTTTCAAAAATGAGTTTAAAAATTAAATATCTGTTGGAACAATGATTTGTTTTTAGGGTTGCCATTGCCTTCCTTCTCTTTTTTGAGGAAGGGCTGCAGGAATTTCCACTGCTTGATGCGCAGCAGTCTTTCGAGCACGCTTTTCTTTTGCTCGAAGAATTCTTTCGTTTCCTGCGGCTCGTAATGATCTTTCGGATCGTAGAGCATGGCGGTGCACATACAGTTCTTCCTTTCCTTGCTCATCAGGATCTCATAGTTCACACAGCTTTTACAGCCGGCCCAGAATGCTTCATCCTGGGTGAGCTCGGAATAGGTGACCGGTTCATAGCCCAGTTCACTGTTGATCTTCATCACGGCAAGACCAGTGGTGAGGCCGAAGATCTTGGCATCGGGATATTTCTGACGGCTCAGCTCGAATATCTTTTTCTTGATCGCTTTGGCCAGTCCGCCTTTCCTGAAGGCAGGCGCTACGATCAGTCCTGAGTTGGCAACGTATTCTCCATGGCTCCAGGTTTCGATATAGCAGAACCCTGCCCAGATGCCATCCTGGTTAAAGGCGATCACGGCTTTGCCTTCGCGCATTTTCTGCTGCACATAATCCGGCGATCTTTTGGCAATGCCGGTACCCCGTGCTTTGGCGGATGCTGCCATTTCATCGCATATAATGTTGGCAAAGCTGGTATGCGATTCATTGGCTATAAGTATCTGGAATTGATGTTGCGTTTCCATTGACTGACATGACTATAATAATGTGAAAAATGGCAGTAACCCTATTACTGCGGAAGACACGAATCCCCCGGCTGGAGGAGGTCATAGTTCCAAAAAATGAGAGGATACTATGGTAAATAGGTATCAACGTCGCACCCTGACGGGAACGGGATGGAAGAAAAAAACTGTACGGAGTTGTACAGGAAAAACCCCACGCACTATAGTGCCGGCGACTTGCGCCATCACGTCAGCGAGTATTTTAGTGAGATTTTTTTGCATTTCTCTATGGATGTGCTTTGAACTCAATTGGTTTAACGGTACAAAGAAAACACTTTTTTTAATTGATGGGGCGATTTTAATGTAAATTTTTGGCTAATAGGGGCCTGCTTCCCCTTGCCAGGCGGAATATTAACAGGATGATAGCGAAGGGAGAACGGAGGGCTTCAGTTTGAGCGTTGATTATCATGCAATGGCAGGGAAGGGACACCGGTAGTGCGCAGGCTGTCGGCCGGCCTCAGCAACAGGGAGCGCACCATCCCGGCATTGCGCCAGCGAATGAGGTGGCCGGCGTCGGGGATATAGATGAATTCGGCATTCTTTCCCCTCAGCAGCTTTTTGGCAAAATCGAGGTTGGCAGGGTCCACGATATCATCGGAGCCGCCCTGAACGGTCACCACCGGAATGTTGATCTTTCCCCAATCAGGCAGGAGCTTCTTCAACTCTTCCACGTGCGCAAACTTCTCTTCTGTAGCATGATTGATAAAGCGGGGCAGGAACCAGGTCATCGGACCGCCACGGACATAAGGATGGAACCACCAGAATTTTTCCTTGTCGGGGTCGATGGCCGGCGCCAGCATGATCAACTGATGAAAGGCCGTTGGATAGAGCACTACCATTTTGGCGGCGATCGGGGCGCCGTAGGAGCTGCCCATCACCACACCTGTCTTGAAGGAACGGTTGAGGCGCAAAGCTTCATGGATGGCAATGGCCTGCGTGGTGATGGAGGTGACGGCCCTTCTCTTTCCGCGGAACCGCGATTTGTTGTACCCCAACCTGTCAACGGCAATGATATGATAGTGTTGCTGCAATAATGGATCGTCCAGGAAGTTGCGGCTGCCATACCAGGCGCCTGGCGCCCCGTGGATCATCAATAAGGGAGGCAATGTATCGGCGCCGGTGGTGGCGCAGAAAAGCTGCACCGAATCATTCCGGATGGTAAAAAAATTGGGCTTGACGGGCTTATCGCGGTAATATTCCCTTATCTCTTTTTCCGTCATCACGAACCGGCTGAAGCAGCCGGAGCAACTGCATACGATCAGCATTAACCAACAGCAGGTCTTCAGGAAGCTCATATTTCAAAGATAGAACAGACCCGCAGGATTTTTGTTCCTGTGATCATTAAATAATCAGGGCTGGTTTGGGGAGAATGGAAGAGGGGTTACCTGATGCTGACCGGCACCGAATGGATAGCGGCGCTCATTTCTTTGATAAGGGAAGCATCTTTTTCGATGGCATTGCCGATCACGATAACATCGGCGCCTGCCTTGCAATTGCGATAGGCTTTTTCAGGATCGGTGATGCCGCCGCCGATCACAAGGGGGGCTTCGATCACCTGCGCTACTTTTTCGATCATGCTTTCGGCGATAGGCCGGCGTGCGCCGCTGCCGGCATCCATATAAATGAGCTTCATACCGAGCATCTCACCGGCAAGGGCCGTACAGACGGCGATCTCATTTTTATCGGCCGGGATCGGCGTGGCATTACTGATATAAGATACAGTAGTGGGCGCACCGCCATCGATGACCATATAACCGGTCGAAATGATCTCCAGGCCGCTTTGTTTAACGGCAGGCGCCGAGATCACATGCTGACCGATAAGTAGTTCAGGATTTCTTCCTGAAATAAGGGAGAGATACAATAAGGCGTCTGCGTAACGGGATAACTGGGATGGGCTGCCGGGAAAAAGTACCACGGGAATATCGCAATTCTTTTTTACCTGCTGTACCACTTCATCCAGGTGGTTGGATATGACCAGGCTCCCGCCGATCAGCAGATAATCCACGGAAGCATCATTGGCCAATGCGGTCAGCTCGTCGATCTTTTCAACGGTGACCTTGTCCGGATCAATGAGTACGGCAAACGACTTATGTCCTTTCGCTTTCTGTTGGAGTAGTGATTGATAGATACGATTCGTCATGCCTGAGCTATTGGATCTTCTGCAAAAATGCGAAAACTTTTTCGCTTTCACCCGGTTAATTCCCGATGTGGATAATCCTATAGACGTACGTAAGAGGCTACCTGCAGGATGTGGTTATTCGTAAATGCCCTATCCTTCCCGTTTATATATTGGTTCATATACCCTATCTCAGCGTCGAAACGGGTACTGAAGCGATATCCTGCGGCTATATAAGCCCGGTTCTGATCGAAAAATTTCCCATTTACAGACGAAGCATCGCCTATGTTCACGAATACTTCGTTCTGAAGGGCAACGAAAGCACCGGTACCAGGGGCCGACCAGGGTACCACCGGTGTGATATTTCGTACGAAATACCGCAGCCTGTTGGCATACGCATGACCGCTGTGCGTGATACCATGATCGTGTACATAAGATTTGGCGATAAAACGTTGCTCGAGCCTCACCCTGTGGCTGAGCGACCCTTTTCTCCTGTGTGCAGCAGCACCTAAATTGACAGGATGCATGAAAAGGAATTGTTGCCATATCCTGTGTTCAGGGGAATGTCCACTCACTCCATCGATGACCCTTTTATTTTTCACATAAGCATAACCGGTAGTCAATATTATCTTCTTATTCAAATGATAATTGAGGCCGGGACGGAATAACACGGTTTGCACCTGTTCCCACTGGTCCGTACTCCGTAATTGGGCATCGAAATGAAGGCTGAATCTGGTATCAATTTTGAAGGTATTAAAGGCCGCTGCCCACCCCGTGAATTGGGTCTGTGAGAAAGCCACAAAAGGCATGAACAAAATGGCGCCGGCAAGTGTAATCAAATTATACTTCATACCTGCAAAAGAACGACAATTCGGCTAGTTCAAAAGTGGATACATAGCACAATGCAGTTAAAAAAAGATTAATAGTCTACCGGTATGAAAGACATTAATAAAAAGTAAAATTTTTTCAGATCAAAACCAAAAATGATTTTCCTATGAATGGGTATTATATGTGCAAAAATCAAGGAATCCCCTGCCAGTGGGAACTGCCGGATTTTCCCCCTGCTTTTTCCACAGGTGTTAATATTTATGATCTTGTAAATTGACCGGTAGAAGATATTTTCGTTTTCCTCCTGATGCACTAATCACATAATAATTTTAGAACAGTTAATTACTAACCTTATGACTAATAAAAAGCAATCTAACAAAGGCTTGCAGTTCAGCCGTCGCTATACCCGTGAGGGTGTCAGCGTGTTCGACCAGTTTGAATACGATTACCGTACCAGTGTGATCCGAAACCCAAGTGGTGAGGTGGTATTTGAAATGAATAATGTAGAGGTACCGAAAAACTGGTCGCAGATTGCTACGGATATCCTGGCCCAGAAATATTTCCGTAAGGCCGGCGTTCCCCAGGCCGATGGAACCCTCGGCAGGGAAACATCCGTTAAACAGGTGGCGCATCGTATGGCCAATTGTTGGCGTGTATGGGGAGAGCGCTACGGCTATTTCGCTTCTGAAAAGGACGCACAGGTCTTCTATGAAGAGCTGGTATATTGTATCCTCAACCAGGCCTGCACACCCAATAGTCCGCAATGGTTCAATTCAGGGCTTCATGAAAGCTATGGCATCAAAGGCAAACCACAGGGCCATTATTTTGTAGACGCTGTGGACGGACAACTGAAAAAATCCACCTCAGCCTATGAACGACCTCAGCCACATGCCTGCTTCATTTTAAGCGTCGACGACGATCTCGTGAATGATGGCGGCATCATGGACCTCTGGATGCGTGAAGCGCGCATCTTCAAATATGGCAGTGGCGTTGGCACCAATTTCTCCAATATTCGCGGTGAAGGCGAGAAACTGAGCGGCGGCGGCACTTCCAGCGGATTGATGAGCTTCCTGAAAATTGGCGACCGCGCAGCGGGCGCCATAAAAAGTGGCGGCACTACCCGTCGCGCCGCTAAAATGGTCTGCCTCGACCTCGATCACCCCGAAGTGATGGACTTCATCAACTGGAAAGTAGAGGAAGAAAAGAAAGTAGGAGCATTGATCGCAGCCGGCTATCCCAGCGATTATGAAGGAGAGGCTTATCGCACTGTAAGCGGACAGAATTCCAATAACTCCGTTCGCATTCCTAATGAATTTTTCGATAAGCTGGCAAATGGGGAAGACTGGGAACTGAGAGCCCGCACCGACGGCCGCGTCATGAAACGCATCCCCGCCAAAGAAGTATGGAACCAGGTCGCCTATGCCGCCTGGCGTTGCGCCGATCCCGGTACTCAATACGATACCACTATCAATGAATGGCATACCTGTCCGCAGGGAGGTCGCATCAACGCTTCCAACCCCTGCAGCGAGTATATGTTCCTCGATAATACAGCCTGTAACCTCGCCTCCGCCAACCTTCGTAAATTCTACGATGAGACTACCAACACTTTCGACGTGGAAGGTTTTGAATACACCTGCCGCCTTTGGACGGTTGTGCTGGAAGTCTCCGTACTGATGGCCCAGTTCCCTTCCAAAGAAGTGGCACAGCTCAGCTACGATTACAGAACGCTTGGCCTGGGTTATGCCAACCTCGGCTCCATGCTGATGGTAATGGGCATTGCCTACGACAGTGAAGAAGCCCGGGGCATCGCCGGCGCCATCACCGCCATCATGACCGGTATCGCCTACAAGACCTCCGCTGAATTGGCTTCCATCTTAGGGCCTTTCGCCAAATATGAAGAGAACAAACAGGATATGCTGCGCGTCATGCGCAACCACCGCCTCGCTGCCTATGATGCCGATGAATATGAAGCCCTGAGCGTAAAACCACAAGGCATCAAGGCTAAGTATTGCCCCGACTATCTCCTGAAAGCCGCTACCAAAGCCTGGGATGAGGCCGTGAAGCTGGGAGAAAAATTCGGATACCGCAATGCCCAGACAACCGTTATTGCGCCCACCGGCACCATCGGCCTGGTAATGGATTGCGATACCACCGGCGTTGAACCTGATTTCGCCCTGGTGAAATTCAAAAAACTGAGCGGCGGCGGTTATTTCAAGATCATCAACCAATCAGTTCCTACCGCTTTGAAGAACCTGGGATATGCTCCCAAAGAGATCGATGCCATCGTAAAATATGCCGTGGGTGCCGGGACCTTCGCCGGTGCTCCGCATATCAACCACCAGTCACTCAGCGAAAAAGGTTTCATCGCTGAAGAGATCAAAAAGCTCGACGCTGCCGTTGGTTCTGCTTTCGAGGTCGGCTTCGTTTTCAACGTATATACATTGGGTGAAGAATGCCTGCAACGCCTCGGCTTCAAACCCGAACAATATTTCAATTTCGAATGGAGCCTGCTCGAAGCACTGGGCTTCACCGATGAACAGATCGAAGCGGCGAATGATTATGTGTGCGGCACCATGACCGTGGAAGGCGCCCCCTTCCTGAAAGCCGAGCACCTGCCTGTTTTCGACTGTGCCAATAAATGCGGTAATAAAGGACAACGCTATATTCACGCGCATGGGCATATCCGTATGATGGCTGGCACGCAGCCATTCCTCAGTGGCGCCATTTCCAAGACCATCAACCTGCCCAATGAAGCTGAAGTGGAAGAGATCGCCGATGCATATATGCTGAGCTGGCAACTGGGACTTAAAGCCTGCGCACTCTATCGTGATGGTTCAAAACTCAGTCAGCCCCTTAGCAACAAGAGCGACAAGAAGAAAAAGACGGAAGATGAAACCAGTTCCGCCACTCAGGCAACTGTCGAACAACCGGCCGAATCGAATATCGTAGACCTCGGCAAGCTCACCATCCAGGAACTGCTGGATGAAGTGCAAAAGCGTGTTCAATCTTCACCCGATACCAAACTGAAGCGTGAGCTGGCCAGGATCGTGGAACGCAGAACATTGCCCGCCAAACGACGTGGCTTTACGCAGAAAGCCAAGATCAACGGCCAGGCTATCTTCCTGCGCACAGGTGAATACAGTGATGGTACCGTAGGAGAGATCTTTATCGATATGGCCAAGGAAGGCGCTACCATGCGCAGCATGCTGAACTGTTTCGCCATTTCCATTTCCATCGGATTGCAATATGGTGTGCCACTGGAAGAGTTCGTAGAGAAATTCGTGTTCACCCGCTTCGAGCCATCCGGTATGGTAGACCATCCGAATATCAAGACCACTACTTCCATCGTGGACTTCATCTTCCGCGCCCTGGCTTATGAGTACCTCAACCGCACCGACCTTGTGCATGTGCTCGACAGGCCCGAAGTAATGAATACCGGAACGGACGACTGGGACGAGATACCTACTAGCCTTGAATACGAAAAAAAGACACCTGAGTTGAGCGATGTCCGGGTAGTTGCACCGAAATCCACCAAGCAGCCGGACACGGAACCGGTAAAGGCCCGCTCGGCTGTTAAAACGGATGCCGGACTGGATGCCATGAATGCCGCTGCCAAAAGTATGCAGAGCGATGCGCCTGCCTGCAATACCTGCGGCCATATCACCATCCGCAGCGGTACATGCTACAAATGCCTGAATTGCGGGAACAGCATGGGTTGCAGCTAAAGCATATTGTTATCAATAAATGGAAAAGAGTATGATCGAAAGGTCATACTCTTTTTTTATGATTGGAAAGTGTTTTGAAAATTTCACCCATACACTTCCTCCAGGAACTCATCAGGAGTATATACGGGCAGTACCGGGATAGCTGATTTTTGCAGATGTTTATCCCGACTGACGAAGTAATCTATTTTGTGATGCATGGCAGTATAATATTGCAAGGCATCTTCAATGTCGTTCATTTTCGAATGAAGGGCAGACAATGTTACTTCATGATCGATGTCTATTACCTGAACATCGGACAATAGCGTCAGCAGAATATCCCTGGCCTTTGCATTCCCGTAAGCTTTCGATAACCAATAACCTACAATATGAACAACTGAAGGTGTGATGAATGCCTGCACATGTCCATGAACGCTCAAATCAATAACTCTTTTGGAGATTTCGTACGACTGGCGTTTGAGGGTGAAGTCAAGCAAAATATTTGCATCGAGAAATATCTTAAAGGCCATATTTTTTAGCTTGGTCCTGGTAATACAGCTCTTTCAGATCAGCCTGCGGATCGATAGCAGGCGGATCGAGCTTTTCAACCAGATCGATGATAGTCTTTCGCCTGGTTGGTTTAGTGATCGTTTTGAAGTAATCTTCAACTAATTCGGAAACACTCATATTCTTTTTTGACGCGTATGATTTAATGCTGTTGAGTAGCGCGTAGTCGATAGTAAGGTTCAAGCGAGCTTTCATGACAAAACAAAGATACGCATATTTTCAATTTATGCGCATAATTATGCACTTTTATTCAATAAACTATAAGTAATTGATTATTAATGCTATCCTCAATTATTCTTTACGATGGCCGGTGTGATCATATTCTCCTTCATCAGTATCTCCATCAATTTTCCGGTGGCGAGCTCTGCACCCTTTTTGTTCAGGTGCCCTTTGGTGCCGTAGTATTCGAACTGGTAGTTGAGGTAATCTCCGAGGTAAACATATTCCAGTCCCTGGTCTTTGCAGTATGATTTGAATTGGGCAAGGTTCTGCCGAGCAATGGCAGATGTGTCTGCCCGTCCAAGCGGGAATGTGAAAAGGATGGGCCTGACATCATTTTCCTTGCAAACGGCTATCACTTTTTTGAAGTATTTGTATTGAGATGCCGCTTTGTCGAGATCGAAACTGATCTCCACGAGGTTTGAATCGGAATTATCGTAGCGATAACCATAATCATACCGTGAACCACTTACACTATCGAAGTCCTGCTTCATATAATTGAGCCAGGTATTGGCAAATACATGAGGTCCCCAGTAATAATTGTATTCGGCATATTTCCAGAAAGGCACATAGCGGTCGAAGTACCATTTGATGCCATAGGGTTTATAGAAACTGAATACTTCATCATATTTGAGATAAGGCATCATCCTTCCGTCGGCTATATCTGCCAGTAGTTCCGTATTGATGGCACTGGGATTGTCGATCGAGAACAGGAGGTATTTGGCTTTATTCTTATTCCGGTTGAAATACATATTGGCGAGGATGCTCTGGGTACCGATCAGGCTGCCGTCGAGAGAGAGATTGATCCCTTTCAGACGTGTCAGGCTGTCGGCCATGCCTATATCGAAACCTACGTAAGAATGCGAAGCGCCGAGCACCACATAATCATTGTACGTATTCTTCTTATTGAGGATCCACTGTGTTTTATAAAGCTGGTTATTCGTATACCGGTTCTCAAACCAGCTATGAAGGCCGGTAGCGAGTACGGCCACCAATACAACACCGATTATGACATAACGTGGTTTCATTGCCTGTATCAGAATTGAAAGTAAATAAAGCTTTGTGCGTTCTTGAAGGAACCGAAAAAGATAAACACCAGGAACATGTAGGCATACACTGCATACTTTCCATATACGGACTGGTTCAGCATGGCCTGGAACTTTTCATTCCTCCACAGTTTCTCGAAGACCAGGAAATGGGCCAGTACCACGAACCCTACTACCAGTGAGTATTTCAGGGCAGCGGTAAAAGCCGGCACCTGTGCAAAAAAGTTCTCATAATTGAAGATCCCTTTGATCACCTTGAAGGCAGTACGGAAAGAATCTGCCCGGAAAAATATCCACACGAACTGAAGGAAAATAAAAACCAGCAACTGGCTCAGGGTATTGTTCAGCCAAACCGGCAATTTCGACATCGTTTTCTTCCTCCATTTCTTCGTTAGAAATTCATACGACATGGCAATGCCATGCAATACGCCCCAGATGATGAATGGCCAACCTGCGCCATGCCAAAGGCCACTGATGAAAAATGTAATTACCAATCCAAAAACTACGGCCCATTTGCCCCAATCGCGTTTGTTGATCACGATCGGAGTGTAAAGATAATCACTGAACCAGGTGGAAAGTGAAATATGCCACCGTCTCCAGTAATCGGTGATGGTTTTGGCCTGGAAGGGGTAGTTGAAGTTCTTCATGAGTGTAAAGCCCATCACTTTCGCAGAGCCCAGCGCTATGTCAGAATACCCAGAGAAATCGCAGTAGATCTGGTAGGCAAAGAAGAAGGTGCCGATGATCACCCAGATAGTATTGTAACCGTATGTGCCATTATACATGGCGTCTACCACGATCGAAAGCCTGTCTGCTATTACCACTTTTTTGAACAACCCCCAGGCCATCAGTCTCAGTCCACCCATCACCCTGTCATAATCCCAGGTATATTTTTCCCAGAACTGGTGCAGCATATTCTGCGGCCTTTCGATAGGGCCTGCCACCAATTGCGGATAGAACATTACATACAATGAATAGATGCCGAAATGCCTTTCCGCTTTCTGGTTACCACGATAAACCTCGATGGTATAGCTCATGGCCTGGAAAGTGTGGAACGACAAACCGATCGGCAGGATGATCTTCAGGTAAGGGATATGGTTATCGTACCCGAACAGGTTGCAGAGCCCGGTGATATTGTCATTGATGAAATTGTAATACTTGAAGACCGCCAGCACACCGATATTGGCGATCAGGCTCAGCACCAGGAAGCGTTTTCGTGCCCCGGGCGACTTGGCCGATTCTATTTTGATGCCTGCATAATAGTCGATCACGATGGTGAAGCCCAGAATAAGGATGTATTCAGGCTTGAAGAACATATAGAAAACACAGGAAGCAACCAGCAGCAGGAACCACCTGAACCGATGGGGCAGGGCGAAGTACAGGGTCGTGACAAAAATGAAAAAAATTAAAAAATCAATCGAGTTAAATAACATTCAACCGGGATTTATTGCCTGGTAAAAGGGTTAAAAGGGTTGCTGTAAAGCCATACAGGACGCATTAAGCTGCCAGCTTGCTTTTCACGGCATTTGCCATATCGCCCACATTCTTCCAGCTCTGGATCTCCGAAGCCGTGAATTTTATCTTGAAATGTTTTTCGATGGCCACTACCAACTGGATATGATAGAGCGAATCCCATTCTTCGATATCATTGGCCGTGGTAATATCGGTAAGAACAATATCATCATTGTCGAGCACATCCTTAAAAATATCATTCAGCTGCTGTAAGATTTGGCTTTGTTCCATAATTCACTATTTGCGTTTAATATGTACTTGTTTGTCGGTTGTGAACCGGGTGGTGTCCAGTTCCCAGAAATTGTTACCGGCCGGCTGGAAGCCCAGCTTCTGGTAGTGATCTTTTACCAGCTCATTTTTTTTGGTGGGAATATATTCCCCGATGATCTTTTTGAAACCATTGGCTTTGGCGAGGTCGATGATGGAGAGCAGTGTAAATACTTCCATTCCTCTTTTCAATACACGGCAGCTCATGATCCAACTGTTGATGAATAAAGTATCGCTGTCTTTTTTCTCCAGGATGATGAAAGCGATCAGGCCATAGTCGCCATAAATATCGTTCAATGAAAAGGAAAGTGTATAATGATCTTTCGGCTGCGCGATCTCCCTGATCTCTTCTTCCGTATACCGCACGGTACGCAGGTTGAACTGGTTAGACCGTTGGGAGAGCTGAGCGATACGGGGAATGGTGAAGCTGTCGAACGGTTTTACCTCACATTCCATACCCAGGCTTTTCAGGAACTCATCTTCATTCGCAAAGCTTTTTTGTAAAATATTTCGTTTGGCCTCTTCCTGGTATTGCTGGGTGCGTTGCGCATCCTCTTCCGTGAAAGAGGCAGTTTCGAATAAATTCAGGCTGCGAAGGTAGGGCAGGTATTCCGCAGGGTCTTCGGGCAGGTTGGGAACAGTGATCTCAGGGATATTCTGTTTCACCATTTCCCGCTCGAAAGGGTTATCGTCCAGGAAAACCATGGAATCGAAACTGATATTGAGGATGCCCTGGATATAACGGATATTATCGACTTTCGTTTCCCAATTGGCCACGAATACGGCAATATCCTCCATCCGGAGCTTCATATCGGGATGGTGGAGAAAAGGCTCCTGGGCGATGCTTTCCGTGTTCTTGCTGCAAACCGCCACGATGATGCCTCTTTTTTTCAGTTCTTTCACCCACAACTGGAGATCGGTGAAGACCTTCCCCAGCCCCAGGTCCCCGATCTGGATGCCTTCCATGCCATCATCTCCGATGATGCCTCCCCAGGTGGTATTGTCGAGGTCGAGGATGATACATTTTTTGAAGGAGCCACTAACGGCCTGGATGATATCATGGATATTCTTGGCCAGGTATGGCAAAATATCCAGGCTGAACACCATATCGGCGCTGACATACATTTTGGGATCGAAGCTGGTATCGTACCCCTTTTTCGTGATCAGCGCATCGAGGTCGAGCAGGAAGAAATTCTTTTTCCCGCTGCTGAGTTCCATTAGCGAGAGATTGAATTTTTTCACCTGGTATAAGAAAGAAGACTTCGTTTTGGTGCCGAAATTCCCGAATACGTTGTCATTGATCTCGGGGAAGGTATTGCTGATCACCCTGGCTTTGAGCTGGCTCGTGATCTGCTGGTAAAGCCCGTCCATATAGGCCACCTGGGTGGCGGCGAAATTTTCCTTTTCTGCGTTGGAAAGGCTGTAGAATTTTTTGATGATCCTTTCCACGCTGCGCAGGATGATCACATGATCCGGCTGGTATTCGTAGAGCTCGGAACCCGGATCGAAGACCTGGAGGTCGATCTGGTTGTAGTCGGCCTCGAATACCTGGTAATTGATACCGTTCTCGAGCCCGTATCCGCGGATGGCCTGGTTGATGAACTGGGAGGCTGAATCGGCCAGGATGGCGATGCGTATGGTCTTCAAGCCGTCTACCGGCCTTTTCAGATTTTTTTTCAGCGTATTGAAGCTCCTGATATCGGTAAGCATATAATGATGTTCAAATGTCGTATCCGTAATGATCGTAATATCTACAGGTAGACCTTATGCTAAATCTTTGTGCTATAACTCAGAAGCGGGCTGGTATATTGCAAGATTAAAGAGGTTGCCTGTAAGTAGCTATTCAAGGTATGGAGATTAAGGAGGGGGCTATTCACTAGGCTATTTTCGGGTGCGAAGATAATATATAAGATCGCAAAGAACAAGCCTCCTACTCTAAAGCCTGTGTGGCCGGCGGCCTCCTGGTGTAACTTGCTAATGATTAAATGATTTTCAACGCCGGAACCCTGATACTATGCAAGCTTTGCCCGCCGAAGCTTTAGCGCAGGTGGGTAAAACCCCTCGAAATTTCAAATTAACCGCCGTTTTACTATAATTTTTGTACTATTTCTATTATCCTTGCGTTAATCCTGACCTTTACAACCAAAATCTGGACGGTATGAAAATGAAAACATTTCTTGCGCTGTTAGCGCTGGTATTGATCTTTGCCTCCTGCAACAGGTATATCACCACTTATGAAGCGGCCAACGGAAAGGCCAAATGCGGCCGCTCGCTTCGCTAGTCGATCTCCTATTTTATTTTTCTGACAAAGTCCTTCAGGTAACTGCAGGTATTGTATGCTTCCTTGTAAAAGGGAGTGGTACTGTATTCCCTGGCAAGCGTAGTGAAATGAGGGCTTACCATCAGTTTTCTGCGATAGGCGGTCATGGCTTTCTCATATTCCTTATAATCCTGTTTGGCGTTCCATAACGGCATGTCGACCTGTTTCTGATCGCATTTGGCGGCCATGAACAGGCAGCGGGCTTTCAGGTTCTTGTCCTTCGTGAGAGCAAAGGCCTTGAGGTAATGATCTTCTGCCTTATAAACGCCAAAATATTCCTTTTCTCCGGGTTTCAAAGGATTGGCATCGCTGACGGACTCGTTGCTGCTCCAGGAGTATTGCACCAGTAACCAGCTATTCCCATAATAGCTCATCTGGTAATACCCTTTTGCCAGTTCATAATAGAGCTTTGCCTTTTTCTCCGGATCGGACGCGGTTTTCAGGTCGGTTTCCAACTGGAGCATTTTGCGGCTGAAGCTGAGCCTGGTATACCTCACCGTGTCCTGAGGGGTGGGCGCATGTGTGTCGATGATCAGATCGGCAAACGGGTTGGCGGCCAGGTAAGTGGTGTAGGGTTCTTCTTTATAATAATCTGCCGGGATCTTGCTGAACCACTTGATGGCATTGGCATAATCGAACTGGCGCAGGAAGGAAGTGCCTGCCACATCATTCACGTCGTTCTTTGAAAAACTGTTATGCTCCACGATATATTTTTCGAAAGCATTCAGGTTTTTCGATTCCATCAATTGGATGAGTTGTTCCACCTCTGTTCCCGATAGCTCGGTGCGCAACTTCGACAAGGCACCTCCGTAATAACCCCATCCATCCTTTACATAGGTCTTTTGTATCCAGTCGGCCACGCCGATACAGAGCAGGTATTTTATCCTGGCAGCTACTTCCATTTGCTGATAGCGGGGGGCCAGGATCTCCGAATAGATCCTGCGATAGAATTTGGCGTACTCGGTATCGGTAGATGCCATCTTTTCCAGCCAGCGCATCGAAGAAAATAATTGTTCTTCCGATCTACTGTCGAATGTTGGCATGGTATTGATGATCCAGAGCAGGTTGGTCATGGCCCATTGGTCCTGCAATGGTTGCGAGAGCTTTAGTTTTTTGGTATCATCGAGCAGTTTGCGGGTTGCGGGATAGTCGCCGGTGATCAGGGACGCATGTGCGGCGGTAAGGGAATACAATGCCTTATTGGGTGTGGATGCCTGCTTTGCCGCTTCCTGGCAAAATGCGGTCAAAGCCTTGGTCTCTTTGTAAAAAGCCTGGTAGGAGCTGTCGGACGTGGTGATCTCTGCATAGTTCAGCATGATCCTGTCTTTCCCGGTATGGAATTGTAAGGCCGGCGTATAGTAATATTCTTCGAGCTTGTTCATTTCCCGCACTAAAAGGATCTCGAGCAATGGTGAATTAGGGGCCAGTTGCTGGATCCGTTTAAGCGCATTCAGTTCGTCCCTGTTGCTGCCCAGCGCAAAAAGGCCGAGCATATTGGCTTTTTCGAGATCTGTTTTGCAAAGTGCAAGACATTTTTTCCTGTCGGCTTCATCGAAGCGCTTCACGCACCAGTCGAAGCTCATATAATTCGAAATGCGTTTCAGCTCGCTTTTGCTGAAGAGCTGGCTGAAGATATAAGCTGCTTCAGGTTTTTGGCCGAGCCGCATCATGGCCCCTGCCTTTAAAGAGAGGCCCAGGTCTTTCAATACGCTTTGGGTAGGATTGTCACTGATCCCTGTATCATACCACTGGATCGCTTCTGTATAACGGCCACTGTAATGCGCCAGCCTGGCCACCTGGTAGGCCAGCCGGAGTTTGATGAAATTGTTTTTCGCCACTGCATATAGTTGCTGGCCATTCTTCATCAGTTTGCCCATTTTTTCCTGGTCGCGGCTGATAGGTTCCCAGGCTGTCCATTCGCCTGTTACATTCGGTTCCACCTGTTTGGCATATAAAATATAACCGAGCGCTTCGAGGTCTTTACCGGAGGAGAAGAATTTCGTCATCCCGTTATTGCTCACGGAATCGGGTATCTGTAGAGGCTGGTTTTTTTCCAGGTGATAATAAAGATTGGCCAGGTCTTTTCTCGCATACTCCACCACGAAGGCATAAGCATCTTTACCGGAGAAAGCATTATTGCCATAAGCAGCCCATTCAGCCGCAGTAGCAGTGGCCGTATTGACGGGCTCTTTTTCACTGTAGAGGAACTGGACATTGGTAAAATAGAAAGGCTGGAAACCAGGCGCAGCGCTGGTATTCTTGCTGAAGAAAGAAACATAATAATCATAAGGGTCAGCGTCGCCGCCGGCACAACCGATGATATTATAAGGAAAGGCCACGCAGGCCAGGTTAACGCAAACTATTAAAAATTTTTTCCAGTTCATAGTCTGTATAGCTATGGAGAGTTAATGGATCAAGGTGAAAGAGCACTACTGAAAAATGTCGAGTGGCCAGTTGTGGTTTAAGGAGACCGGCCGCTTGCATGATGGACCCAAAGTTACTGTCTTCCTGCCGAACCAGATCAGCTTTTTTCAATTCATATTGTTGAATTAATGTGTCTTTCAAAATTTCAAACGTATTTCCCTTCCTGTTAGCAATGGCAGGTAGCAACAATGAATCGGGAAGCTCCTGCAACAACCCTTTATACTGGCCATTCCTGTATAACACTTTCCACTGGAAAAGGGGTAATCCGATATCGAGCGGCAGGGGATACCGATGGAGCTGGCCGATATATTTTTTCAGCTCTGCCGGATCGATGATGGAATTGGTGGTATGAGGATCTTTCAGGTTACCCATATTGTAACACATCAGCAGCCCACGCTGCACGGGCGGCACACCTGTTTTCATGCTGTATTTGCATTGGTAGAGCCGGATGGTGGCCGACAGTGCCCGGCCTTTTAAAAGCTCCGAATCCCGGATGGTTTGCAATAATGAAAAATATTTTTCTTTGGTGGAAGCTGTCCAGTCGCAATCGATCTGAACCTCATCGATGGCCCCGGAGAGATCATTGTCAAGAATAGTGGCCTGCAGGAGTTGTATGATCCTGCGGGCCAGATCGATAGTCTTCACCGGATCGATGTTCTGAAGACTTTCATTGGTGATGAACACAGTGGGAATCACCCGGACCGAATGCCGGCGCAGGAATGATAAGGTGCTGTCTGCAAAACGAACCTTGGCCACCGGCACAGGAGTTTGGCGCGGCGCATTCCACAGCACATCGAAGAATTTAATGTAAATTTTTTGTACCTGCCACTTTTCAATGGCTGCCTGTTCGGGGCCGTTCAGTGCGGCTACCGATTTCCAATAATAAAATCCTCTGCCCGTGTCATGTTCCTGATGTCCGGGCCTGCATGATGCCATCAACAGGCAGAGGGCCAGCAAGCTGCATGGAAGATTGGAATACCTCATCGCATCAAATGTATGGTGTTTTTTTATTCCTTATTTTTACCACCTTAATGCTTGCGAATGACGGTTCATTTCGGGTACGACAAAAAGCAGGTTATACAGGCTCTACGCTATCATTTTCTAATGCGTCCTGAGATCAAGACACTGCTGGTCCTCATAAATGTTTTTGCAATTTCCTCAGCCGTATTATTCGGTATGAAGAAGATCCAGGCACTGTCGTTCCTGGTATTTTCACTGCTGTGGTTTATTCTCATGCTGGTGATCTGGCGTTTATTGCCAGGCAGCATTTACCGTCGCTCCCTCACATTCCGGGACCATTTTATCATGCATTTCGATGAAGAATCGATCGTGCTCGAAACGGAGAGGGGCGCCAAAAGCTGGGCCTGGGGCAACTTCAGCAATTTCATAGAAAGCCCTTATTTCTTCCATTTATATTTCGATCCCCGTTCTTTTTTCCTGGTGCCCAAGGATGCCTTCAAGGATATTACCGATCAGCAGGAAGTGCGTCAATTACTGCGTAGGAAGATTTCCAAAAAGGCAGGGTCCTGAAATGGTAGCACCTAGCCCGGTTTGTACCTGCTTTCTTCATAGATCTTTTTCGCATCTGTTTGCAAAAGCTCCTGAAGGCTTAGGGAGGGATTTTTCGAGAGATACTTTTTTACGATCTGCTGCCCCACAAATAGACCGATATTGCCGGGCGAACCCTCACCAATTGCCTGCGTGTTGGGGCCATCACTGACATATTCCTTGGTCAGGGCCGGCTCGCTGTTCAGCAGGAGGCTGTTGGTGAGAAAGAAATTCCAGATCCTGCCCTCATTTTTATAACATCCCTTCAACTGGTAATCTGTATAGCCGATCCGGATGCTATCGGGAGTATAAGGCATGAATTTCTCCAGCAGGTAAAGTCGTTTGCCTTTCTCTACCATCTGCTCGATCAATGTTCTGCTCCCTTTTTTCTCAGGATAGATATCGTCGATGATATTCTTCATGCAATTCACGGTAATATAATCGGGTGTGAAGCGGCGGGAAATATATTCCGGGTAGAGCGACTGGCCCATTTGAGATTTGTAGATCGAATAATCTTTCCCCATGTGCAATTGCAGGCCCACTGCCAGTCCGTCTTTGGTGATCACGTCGCCATAGCCGCCCAGGGAAGCTTCTGCATAGGCATCGATCGGGCCGATGAAAGTGATCAGGCTGCCGGGCAATGGATAGGAGGGGAAATAATATTTCACGAACTGCAATCCCTGTTTTATCTCTTTTTCATACTTATCGAAACGCGCGAACAATTTATCGGCTGAATCTTTGACAGGAGTATAGTCTTTGAGGAATTGCCTGGTCATCAAGAGGGCTTGCGTGGATGAATCGGGAACGGGCGGCAATCCCAGTATATGCTGCGCAAAATCGGGCACGAATCCCGGGTACTTCTGCGTTAACTGTTGAAGGGAAGGCAACAGGCGGGTGGTGTCCATTGCAAAAAAATCCTTCTCGAACCTACGTACCGTCAGCTCGATCCTGATATTGGAAACATCGGGAATTCCTTTGTCCCGGCAAGCTGCCAGGCTCAGGGCGATGAGCAGTAAATAACCCGTTTTTTTCATGTCACTCAAACGTTTACGACAAATATAATGTTGTGAAGTAAATGCAAAAAATAAGGGTGGTAAAGCTTAAATTTGATGTATGAAGATCGCATTAGCCCAGCAGAACTATCATATAGGGCATTTTGAAGATAATACACGGAAGATCATAGGAGCTATTCAGTATGCCAAATCGCGCGGCGCCGACCTGGTGGTCTTTTCCGAACTAAGCATCTGTGGTTACCCTCCCCGTGATTTCCTGGAATTCAACGATTTTATCCAGGAATGTTACAAGGCCATCGACATCATCAAAGAACATACGGAAGATATTGGCGTGATCGTAGGCTGTCCTCAACGCAATCCCGACAAAGAAGGGAAAGACCTCTTCAATGCTGCCTGGTTCCTATACGAAAAACAGGTATTGGGAGTGGCCCATAAAACCTTGTTACCTACCTATGACGTGTTCGATGAGTACCGTTATTTCGAGCCGTCATTCAACTGGCAGGTGATCTCCTTCAAAGGGAAAAAAATTGCCCTGACTATTTGCGAAGATATCTGGAACCTGGGCGATAATCCACTCTACCGCATCTGCCCGATGGATAAGCTGATGGGGCAGCAACCCGATCTCATGATCAATATTTCAGCTTCACCGTTCGATTATGACCATGATGTAGACCGTCTCGAAGTGATCAGGGCCAATGTGCTCAAATATAAACTGCCCATGTTCTATTGCAATGCCATCGGTTCCCAGACTGAAGTGGTATTCGACGGTGGCAGCCTCGTAATGGACGCGCAAGGTCACGTGGTAAAAGAAATGAAATATTTTGAGGAAGATTTTACGATCGTGAATACGGACGATGTGGAGGTACAAAAATCTGGCCCCCGCAGCCCCCGATCGAATCAGAAATTGCAGGCTGTTGAGCTCGATAAGGAAATGCGCGTATCGAAGATCAGTGATCCGGATAAGATCATTGAATACCTCACCGCAGAAAAAAATATCGGCGAGATCTATCAGGCACTCTTGCTCGGCATCCGCGATTACTTCCGTAAGATGGGATTCTCCAAGGCGATCCTCGGTTCTTCCGGCGGTATCGACAGCGCTGTAACGCTGGCCCTTGCCTGTGAGGCATTGGGCAAAGACAATGTACGCGCCATTCTCATGCCATCACATTATTCCACCAGTCACTCGGTGACCGATGCGGAACAACTGAGCAGGAACCTGGGCAATCCTTACGATATCATCCCGATCAAGGATATTTACGACAGTTTTCTTTCCACACTCAAACCTGTGTTCAAAGACCTGCCATTTAGCCTGGCGGAAGAAAATATCCAGAGTAGAACAAGAGGCAATCTGCTCATGGCCATCGCCAATAAATTCGGATATATCCTTCTCAACACTTCCAACAAAAGTGAATTGAGCACAGGCTATGGAACATTGTACGGAGATATGGCCGGAGGTCTCAGCGTGCTGGGGGATGTTTATAAAATGCAGGTATATGCGCTGGCGGAATACATCAACCGCAATGGAGAGATCATCCCGGAAAATATTATTCAGAAACCACCTTCCGCCGAGTTGCGGCCTGATCAGAAAGACAGCGACAGCCTGCCTGAATACCCGGTACTCGATAAGGTATTGTATCAGTACATAGAAAGAAGACAGGGCCCAAAAGAGATCATATCCATGGGCATCGACGAAGCGTTGGTGAAGCGGATACTGAAGCTGGTCAACACGAGCGAGTATAAACGAAACCAATTCTGCCCTATCATCCGGGTAAGCTGCAAAGCGTTCGGGATAGGACGGAGAGTACCGATCGTGGCGAGGTACCTGAGTTAGCTGCCCTGTCTACGCAACTATTTTTAAGCTATTTTATTGTGCCGGCCGGTCAACATATTTCCTTCTTTTTTTGATAAGCGACCGGCAAGTTGGCAAGCATATTGCATCGGCTTTGTTCGTATTTTCATATCTTGGTTTTAATCATTCATGCTAAACCCGGTTTATGGTATTAACAGCGGACGATATTCGTCAACTCAATGAGAAGATACAGTATCACAGTGTTTTTATTGACCGTTTACGGGATGAGACCTCCCGTGTGATCGTGGGCCAGCACCAGATGCTCGACAGGCTGCTCATCGGGTTGCTGAGCAATGGCCACGTTTTGTTGGAAGGTGTGCCCGGACTGGCAAAGACACTGGCTATAAAATCGCTCGCACAGGCCGTTCATGGCAAATTCAGCCGTATCCAGTTTACACCCGACCTGCTGCCTGCCGACGTGATCGGCACTATGATCTATAATCAGCAAAAGAATGAGTTCATCGTTCGCAAAGGCCCCATCTTCGCCAATTTTGTGCTGGCCGATGAGATCAACCGCGCCCCGGCCAAAGTGCAGAGCGCCTTACTGGAAGCGATGCAGGAAAAGCAAGTGACCATCGGCGATACGACCCATAAGCTCGATGAACCTTTCCTCGTGCTGGCCACACAAAACCCATTGGAACAGGAAGGAACTTATCCCTTGCCGGAAGCCCAGCAGGACCGCTTCATCATGAAAGTGATCGTTGACTATCCTGCCAAGGAAGAAGAACAGCTCATCATCAGGCAGAATGTGCAGGGAATGAAACAACCTGAAGTTGGTCGCGTGGTATCCATGCAGGAAATATTACAGGCCAGGGAACTGGTGCGGCAGGTTTATATGGATGAGAAAGTAGAGAATTATATCCTCGATATCGTTTTCGCCACCCGTTTCCCTGAAAAATATAAACTGGATAAACTCAAACCATTGATCGCATACGGAGGTTCGCCGAGGGCCAGCATCAACCTGGCTTTAGCGGCCAAAGCGCATGCCTTCCTCAATAAGCGTGGCTTCGTGATCCCGGAAGATATCCGTAGTATTTCCAAAGATGTGCTGCGCCACCGGGTAGGACTTACCTACGAAGCCGAAGCAGAGAATGTGAATGTGGTGAATGTGATCGATGATATTTTACGCGTGATACAGGTGCCGTAGGAATAGTTTGCAGTTGGCAATTGACAGTGGGCAGTTGGAACCCGATAGTCTAATTGCGAATTGCAAATTGCCAACTGAAAACTGCCAACTTCCTATTATGTTAACAACAGCCGAAATACTCAAAAAGGTCCGTGAACTGGAGATCAAGAGCAAGAAGCTCACCCGGCATATCTTTACCGGGGAGTACCACAGTGCTTTTAAGGGGAGGGGCATGTTGTTCAAGGAAGTGAGGGAATACACCCCGGGCGATGATCCGAGGTTCATCGACTGGAACGTGTCGGCCAGGTTCAACCATCCTTTCAGCAAAGTATTCGAAGAAGAACGGGAACTCACCGTGATGTTATTGGTAGATGTAAGCGCCAGCTCTTTATTCGGCACTGTACATGCCCGCAAGAAAGACCTGGTAACAGAGATCGCGGCGGTGCTGGCTTTCTCGGCCATCAGTAATAATGATAAAGTAGGTGTTATCTTTTTCAGTGATAAGGTAGAGAAATTCATCCCCCCCAAAAAGGGAAGGGACCATGTGCTGTACATTGTGCGGGAACTGCTCACCATGCAACCGAAACAAAAAGGTACGCACCTGGGAGAAGCATTGAGAAGGTTCAACAATTCAACGCGGCAGAAATGCATTGCGTTCGTGCTGAGCGATTTTCTCGACAACAGTTTCAATGATCCTTTGAAAGTGGCCGGACGGAAACACGATGTGATCGGTATCAAGATCTATGATAAAATGGACATGCAACTTCCTACCATCGGCCTCACCACCATGGAAGACGCAGAAAGTGGCCAAATGTCCTGGATCGACACCGGCAATTTCCTGGTGAGACAGGAATACCAGGAGGCTTTTTTCAGGCATACGGAATACTGCAAAAATGTATTTCTACATGCCGGTTGTGAGCTGTTGCATATCCGCACGGATGAAGACTATGTGAAAGTGTTGCAGAAATTCTTTATCGGAAGGAATAAATAACAAGAAAGGTATCAGGCCCAGATGAAAAACCCTGTACATTATATTATACTGTGTTGTGTGTTCCTGGCGATCTTATCGCCGGTGCAGGCACAGGTGTTGATTAAAGCATCCCTCGACAAGGACAGGATCCTGATCGGTGAACCTGTACAATTACTGCTCGATCTGCGTGCACCACTGGGGGCAAGCATCGACTGGGCCAGCATAGACACCATCCCTCATTTTGAAATACTGGAAAGAGGCAAGGTCGATACCATCGAAGGAGTGGACGGTAAGAAAGTGATTCAACAACTTACCCTCACCAGCTTCGATTCCGGCCAGTGGGTGATCCCCAGGCTGAGTGTGAAAGTGAACAAGAAATCGTACCTGACCGATACGGTTGGCCTCGAGGTTGCCTATACTCCGTTCAATCCCGAGGAAGATTATCGTGATATCAAAGAGATCATTGAAGTTCCCAACCCTTCTATGAGCCATATACCCTGGATCATTGCGGGAGGGACCCTGATAGCCATTGCGTTGATCGTATACCTGCTTTGGCCGAAGAAAAAGATCAAGGCCGAAGTACAGGCAGTGCCGCAACTGACACCTTATGAAGAAGCGATGCAGTCGCTCGACCAGCTTCAGAAAAGTAGCTTACAACAGAATGGAGAAATAAAAAAATATTATACGCAACTGAACGACGTGCTGCGGGTTTTCGTAATGCGCAAACTGAAGATCGCTTCATTGGAAAAGACCAATGAAGAGCTGATCATGCAATTGAAACAACTGCCGATGGAGAAAGAGCAGTTCCGTCAATTATCCGAAGCCCTGCAAATAGCGGACTTCGTGAAGTTTGCCCGCTATCAACCCGAAAGGGCGGATAATGAAAGAAATTTCAATAGCATCAGAACGGCCATTACAACACTTAATAATATCACCTGACAATTGTTGTACAACTGGTATCAACATATCGAATTCGCCTATCCTTCGGCATTTGCGCTGCTGGCTTTGCTGCCATTGATGATCTATTGGTATCTCAAAAGCAGCAACAGTCAACAGGGGGTTATCACTGTCTCTACAGTTGCCGGCTTCCGGAAGAACAGTTCCTGGAAAAACCTGTTGCGTCATTCACTTTTCGTAATACGGTTACTGGCTATTATCTGTATCATCATCGCATTGGCGCGCCCTCAAACAAGGAACGACGAGGAATTGAAAACAGGTGAGGGGATCGATATCATCCTTTGCCTCGACGTGAGTGGGAGCATGTTCGCACAGGACCTTCTGCCGAACAGGCTGGAAGCTGCCAAGCAGGTGGCCGCCAATTTCGTGGACCAGCGCCCTACCGACCGCATCGGTGTGGTGATCTTCTCCGGTGAAAGTTTTACCCTGGTGCCACTCACTACGGACAAGACGGTGCTGAAATCACAGATCTATAATATTCAACGTGGCGTTCTGGAAGATGGAACGGCCATTGGGGATGGTCTCGGTGTGAGCGTGGGCCGGCTCAAGGATTCAAAAACAAAATCGAAAGTGATCATCCTCCTCACCGACGGTGAGGACCAGGGCGGGCGTATCGATCCGCTGGCCGCCAAGGAGCTGGCCAAAGCCTATAACATCCGTGTGTATACGATCGGTGTAGGCACCGATGGCTATGCGCCTGTGCCGATGCCAGATGGCGCCGGTGGCGTTGTGGTCCGGCAGCAGAAAGTGAATATAGGAGAGAAATTGCTGCGGATGATCGCCGATGAAACGGGCGGGCTCTATTTTCGTGCAAGGGATAATGAAAGTCTCAATGGAATTTACCGCGAGATAGATCAACTCGAAAAATCGAAGATAGAGGTAACGGCCCTGAAACGTTACACCGAAAAATTCTTTCCATTCGCTATTGCCGCCGCTATCTTACTTTTGCTGGAGATTGCACTACGTTATACCATATTCAGAAAATTCCCTTGAGACTGAAAACAGACCAATGTTTACAGCGATCTCATTATCCCATCCATCTCATCCATCCCATCAATCCCAGTTCAGACAATGAGAGGAATCGTATATAAATCCACCGGAAGCTGGTATATTGTAAAGGCCGATAACGGCCGTTTTTACAATTCCCGGATCAAAGGCGTATTCAAGATCGATGATATCACCTCCACCAATCCCCTGGCAGTAGGCGATGAGGTGGCCATCGAGCCGGAGAATGACGCTGAAGACACTGCGATGGTCCGGGAGATCCTGCCAAGGCGCAATTATATCAACCGTCAATCCCCTTCGCATAAAAAACAGCACCAGATCGTTGCCGCCAATATCGATCAGTCGTTATTGTTTGCAACGTTGAAAGAACCCAAAACATCGCAAGGTTTCATCGACCGGTTCCTGGTTACCTGTGAAGCGTACCATGTGCCTGCCATCCTCGTTTTCAATAAAGCCGATCTCTATAAAAAGAAAGAACTTGAAAAGTTCGGGGACTGGTCGGCGATATATGAAGCCATTGGCTACCGAGTAATACTGATGTCTTTGCAGAAAGATGAAGGAGTACAGTCTGTGAAAGACCTGCTGCAGCACAAGACCACACTGATCAGTGGCCATTCGGGCGTTGGCAAATCCACTTTCATCAACCATATCTTCCCGGAAATGAAATTGAAGACACAGGATGTGAGCGGCTGGAGCGGCAAGGGATTGCACACTACCACCTTTGCGGAAATGTTCGATCTTCCTTTCGGAGGAAGCGTGATCGACACGCCCGGTGTTCGGGAATTTGGGCTGGTAGACATTTCCCGGCAGGAGCTATCGCATTATTTTCCTGAGATGGCGAAACTGATAGTGCAATGCCAGTTCAACAATTGCTTACATATCAACGAACCGGGCTGTGCCGTGAAAAATGCGGTGGCTGAGGGCCTCATTCACGAGGACCGGTATGTGAGCTATTACAATATTCTGGAATCGATAGAGGATAAAGGATACTAGGAAAGAGGGCTAAGAAGTATAACGCCTGGCCCGGTGGATCAGCAGCCTGTTTTCCAAAAATTTTGCCACCTCGACCACTGCATCATTATCTTTTCTCGGCGCTTCACGGAATTTCAGCGGATAGATCGAGATGCCTGTGTAGATATTATAATGAAGCGTAAGCAGGTGGCCCCTGTACAGGAAATGCCATACGAGGGTGTCAAAATCATCTTCTTTTTTCGTGAAACGGATATCGAGGTCGTCGGTGAGAATGTTGGCCACTTCATAGAAGCGTTTGAGGCCGCAATCGTCGTCGATGATGGCTTCGGTACAGCCGAAGTCGGTACGTAGCGTGAGGCTCATATAATACGGATTTAGGTTGACTACTACGTTGTACCGGTGCCGTTGAGGCTAAGCTTTGAATTTCCGGGCCTTGGGTATTTTCTCCCCGCTCAGGATCCTTTCTGCCCCTACATTTTTCCCATTGCTCGGACAGCCGGATTTAGCTCCACCAAAGATACCACAGGATGTGCCGGTTGTAAGAAGGAAGGCGCAGGCTGTAATCAATACGATAAGACGGGCTGTTTTCATAAGCGTATTCTTCTACCGGTTAAACGTATTTAAAACTATAAATATTATCCCACAGTTGCAATAGGGCGGGGGTAATTTAACCTGTCACCTGGTCGCGGAACCAGTCGGCATAACGTACGTAATTGTTTGCTACTCTATCTATTTCGCCGGTGATTTGAGATGCGTCAATATCTTTCAGCTTCCTGGCGGGAATGCCTGCGAAGATGGTGCCGCTCGGTACGGTAGTCCCTTCCGATACCACTGCCCCGGCTGCAATGATCGTATTGGATTTGATCACGGCATTGTCCATTATGATGGCGCCCATCCCAATTAACACATTGTCTTCAATGGTGCAGCCATGCACAATAGCATTATGACCGATAGATACATTGCTGCCGATGATGGTCTTGGTTTTCTTGTATGTACAATGGATCACAGCTCCATCCTGGATATTTACCTTATTGCCTATCCGGATACTGTTCACATCTCCGCGTACAACGGCATTGAACCAGATACTTCCATCGTGGCCCATTACAACATCACCTACAATAGTAGCATTGGGAGCAATGAAACAGTTGTCGCCGAACTGAGGGTAGATTCCATCTACATGCAATATGACAGGCATAAAGTTGATTTTTGGTGCACTACAAATTTAACGTTCTTTGTGCCATGAATCAACGGGAATTATTTTTGCGCCATGTGGCGCAAACCTCCCCGGCGCCGCTGGCACTGGAGATCGTAAAGGCCGAAGGCAGCCGGTTATGGGATGTCAAAGGCCGGGAATATACCGACCTCATTGCCGGCATCAGCGTATGCAATATCGGCCATCGCCATCCCAAAGTGATCAGGGCGATCAAAAAGCAGCTCGACGATTACCTCCACCTGTTGGTCTACGGTGAAATGGTGGAAACGCCACAGGTGCAATATGCGAAACTGCTGACCGACCATTTACCCAATTCACTCAATTCCGTTTATTTCACCAATTCGGGCGCTGAGGCCACAGAAGGGGCCATGAAGCTGGCCAAACGGGCTACCGGCAGAACACAGATCATTGCATTCAAACAGAGCTATCATGGTTCTACCCAGGGCGCATTGAGCGTGATGGGCGATGAATACTGGAGAAATGCTTTCCGTCCGCTCCTCCCGGATATATTGCATCTCGAGTATAATTCCATGGCATCGATCGATGCCATTACAGAACGCACAGCCTGTGTGATCGCAGAGAGCATCCAGGCGGAGGCCGGCGTAATCACACCTTCGAAGAGCTGGATGAAAGCCTTGCAGCAGAAATGCCGGGCCACAGGCGCTCTGCTGGTGCTGGATGAGATACAGGCAGGTTTCGGAAGAACAGGGGAGCTTTGGGGATTTGAACAATTCAAAGTGGTGCCTGATATTTTACTGTTGGGAAAAGCGTTGGGTGGCGGTATGCCCCTGGGCGCTTTTGTGGCGAGGAGAAAACTCATGGGCCGCCTTACGAAAGATCCGGTGCTGGGACATATCACCACTTTCGGGGGACATCCTGTTTGCTGTGCAGCAGGCATGGCAGCATTTAAAGTCCTGTTGAAAGAAAACATCCCCGAACAGGTGCCCCGGAAAGAATTATTGTTCCATCAATTGTTACAGCATCCGAAAATAAAAGCTGTCCGCTCCAATGGATTGCTGATGGCCGTCGAATTCGACAGTTTCGAAGCCAATAAAAAAGTCATCGATGCCTGTATTGAGGGTATCGACGGAGAAAGGGTATTGACGGACTGGTTCCTGTTTGCGCCAAATTGCTTGCGGATCGCGCCGCCATTGACGATCACATTGAAAGAGATCAGGAAAGCCTGCAAGATCATTTTGAAGGCAATCTCCGATTAGCATTTATCGCCGCGGCAAATAATTCACTGCTACTTTTTGAAAAGCGTTTATCTGATTTTGGACCCAGTCGTTATCCTGCTGCAAACCGGCGGCCATCAGTTCCGCCACTGCCGGCGCCGCTTCCATGGCGGCTTTTGCATCGAGCAACAGGGCCCTTGTTCTCCGGCTCAGCGCATCTTCCACCGTCATGCACATCTCCTGCTGTACTGCCCATACCACCATCGCCTTGGTATAGGGAAGTGCAGGATGCAGGGGAGTGGCCAGCTCGGGACGATCAGCGATCAACCTGTCGATCGATGGTTTGTCGGTACCGTAATAATAATCGCTGGTACTGAAATCGTCCGTTGCCTGTGCTCCGTGTACTGGCAGATCTTTCGTGATACATTCCCGGTAAGGCAGTAGCGCATGGATAGCTGCAGTATTCACTACATCTTCCGCCATTTTGCGGTAAGTGGTCCACTTGCCACCGAGGATGCTGATAAGCCCGCTTTCGGAAATGATAATGGAGTGGTCCCGGGAGATCTCGGCGGTTTTCTTCGTGCTGCTTTTCACCAACGGTCGCAGCCCGGCGAAGATACTCTTCACATCAGCTTCCGACGGATCTTTGGTGAGATAACGGGCGGCATGTTCCAATATGAAATCGACCTCTTCACGAAGGGCCAATGGCTCGGCTTCGATGGTATCGACGGCCGTATCCGTAGTGCCGATGATGATCTTGTTATGCCAGGGTACCGCAAACAATACACGGCCATCATCGGTATGGGGGATCATGATGGCCGCATCTCCCGGAAGGAATTCTTTGTCGAGCACTATATGGATACCCTGACTGGGTGAAATGCTGACCGGTTTTTCCGGATCATCCAGGTGTTGTACTGCATCCGAGAAAACACCGGTGGCATTGATCACTACCTGACCGCTTACCTCATACTCTTTTCCGCTGATCTGGTCCCTCACCTGTACACCTACGATCTTACCGGCCATTTTCAGGAATCCCACTACTTTGAAATAATTCAATGCCACGCCGCCTTGTTCTGTTACCGTTTGTGCAAGGTTGATGGCGAGCCTCGCATCATCGAATTGCCCGTCGTGATACAGCACACCGCCTCTCAACCCCTCTGCATCGAGTGTGGGAGCAAGTTGCAGCACTTCTTCGGTCGATAGCCATTCGGAGGTTCCCAACCCCAGGCTGCCGCTCATCCAGTCGTATACTTTCAGTCCCAGTCCATAGTAAGGCCCTTCCCACCATTTGTAATTGGGTACTACGAAGGATTGATTTTTTACCAGGTGTGGGGCATTTTTTTTCAGGGTGCCTCTTTCTCGCAGGGCTTCCATCACCAGTTTGATATTACCCTGTTGCAGGTAACGCACACCGCCATGAACCAGTTTGGTAGATCGTGAAGAGGTGCCTTTCGCAAAATCATCCTGTTCGAAGAGTATGGTGGAGTATCCTCTGGAAGCTGCGTCTACAGCGGCTCCCAGGCCGGTAGCCCCACCACCGGTCACGATCAGGTCCCAGGGCGAAGTGTGCGATTCGAGTATACGGACCAATTCCTGACGGAGCATATAATAATTAGATTATGATCATTGATTACCGGCACTGGCAACAGCGGCTCGAACGGCCCGATGCCATCCTTTTGTTATAAAAGTTAAGAAATTTATAGGCCCCTATAGCCGCTTATAATAATTAATCCCGTGAGAAACTTTTTTCATGGGAACTGTTGTAAATTCCTTGATACAATCAAAAACTGTTTTTGTTATGCGATCTGCTCTTTTAAAAAATCCCGGTCTCAGTTTGATCCTGGTCACAACCGTACTGGTAACGGGCACTGCTATGGGTAGCATTCGGAATATATACCTGCCTGCCCGCTTGAACGACCGTCCCATGGCCGATACAACTAAAAAGGATACGGTGAGGTACACCGAATTCAAGAACCTGCCATTAAAGCCTGCCCGCAAGATCTCTTTTTCAACCAATGAAGGCACCTGGATGTCGGTAGACGTGAGCCCCGATGGAAAGACCATCGTATTCGATCTCATGGGAGACCTTTACACAGTGCCGATAACCGGTGGAAGGGCCACGCCCGTTACCAAAGGACTGGCATTCGATACGCATCCCCGTTATAGCCCCGATGGTAAAAAGATCCTGTTCACCTCAGACCGCAGCGGCTCTGAAAATATCTGGTATATCGATACAGAGAAAAAAGATACGGTACAGGTCACTAAGGACCGCGACCAGAATTTTCCCAGTGCTGCCTGGACGCCCGACGGGAATTATATCATTGCGGCCCGCGGAAAGCTCGATGTTAAATTATGGATTGTACATAAAGATGCAGGAAGCGGCACACAACTGATCGATGCGGCCGGTATCAAGACCATCGATCCTGCCGTGAGCCCCGATGGACGATATATCTACTATTCACAACGCAATGGGTTCTGGAACTATAATGCGCAATTACCGCAATACCAGGTGAGCGTCTATGACCGTGAAGATGGCAGGACAAGATCACTTACTTCCCGCTATGGCTCTGCTTTTACGCCGGTATTATCGAAGGACGGAAAATGGATCGTATATGGATCGAGGTATGAGGATAAGACCGGACTGGTGATCCGCAACCTGGCCAGTGGTGATGAAAAATGGCTGGCATGGCCTGTTCAGCGCGATGATCAGGAATCCATTGCCACCATGGGCGTACTGCCCGGTATGGCCTTCACGCCAGATAGCAAAGCAGTGATAGCATCCTATGGAGGGAAGATTTATCGTATATCCATTGACGGAAGTAAACCGCAGGAGATCCCTTTCACTGCCCAGCTCGATCTGGAACTGGGGCCCCGCCTCGAATTCAAATACCCGGTATCGGATACTTCTCATGCCCTGGCCACCCAGATCCGCGATGCTGTGCCATCACCCGATGGAAAGAAGCTCGCGTTCACTGTACTCAACCGCCTGTATGTAATGGACTATCCCAATGGAACGCCCAAACGCCTCACCACCCATGAATTTACAGAGGCCGAACCAGCCTGGTCGCCCGATGGCAACAGTATCGTATTCACTACCTGGGCGCATGAAGGAGGCCATCTGTACAGGGTGAACGTGAATGGGAAAGTGACTGTGCAGAAGCTGACTAAAGAACCTGCGCTATATGCCATGCCGGCCTGGAGTTGGAAGAATGACAGGATCGTATTTATCAGGAACAAAATGCAGCGCTATCGTGAATCCATCGGGCCGATTGCTGTGGGATCGGAGAATGAGCTCTGCTGGATCAGCGCCAATGGCGGGGATATCAATTTTATTGAAAAGGCCAATGGGCGCGACAACCCCCATTTCGTGAAAAACGACGATCGCATCTATCTCAACCAGGGCGGAAGCCTTTTATCCATTCGCTGGGATGGTACAGATGAAAAAGCACATGCAAAGATCACAGGTATTACCACTTTCGGGATCAGTAACCTGAAAGAAGAAGACCATGAACATGCCCTGAATGCAACGGACTATTGCCTGCTCACGGAGAAAGCTGCACAGGCAATGGAAGTGCAGTCGCCATCCAATGCATCGGTGGTATTGATGTCGCCCACCGGCGACCGGGCACTTGCTCAGATCAACAACGATATATATGTGGTCACCATCCCGAAAACGGGCAAACCTGCCACTATTTCCCTGGCTGACGCCGGTTCAGCCAATTTCCCGGCCAGGAAGCTCACGGAGCTGGGAGGCGAATTTGCTGCTTGGGAAGCCGATGGGAAAAAAGTACACTGGTCGCTCGGCAATGCACACTTTATATATGATGTGGACAAAGCCCAGTCTTTTGAAGATAGTTTGAAACCGGCAAAGAAAGAGGCCGACAATAAGAAAACGGATTCGTTGGCCAAAGCTTCCACTGACACTGCCAGGAAAGCGGATTCACTGGCCAGGAAAGCAACTACCGGTAAAGAAGAACCGAAATATAAACCTGAAGAAACACAGGTAAAAGTCTACTATGAAAAAGACTATCCATATGGTACGGTACTGCTGAAAGGGGCCCGCATCATCACCATGAATGGCAATGAAGTGATCGCGAATGGAGACATCCTCGTGGTCAATAACCGGATCAAAGCGGTGGGGCCCTCCGGCGCCCTGCAGGTGCCCTCGAATGCGAAAGTGATAGACGTGAGCGGTAAAACCATCGTTCCCGGGTTTATCGATACACACTCCCACATGTGGCCGCAATGGGGCATCCAGAAAAATGAAGTATGGATCTATGCCGCCAACCTGGCCTATGGGGTAACCACAACCCGCGATCCGCAAACAGCCACTTCCGATGTGCTCACTTACAGTGACATGGTGGAAGCCGGTAAGATGGAAGGCCCCCGCGTATATTCAACAGGGCCGGGAGTAGGGTTCTGGATGTATAATATCCGCGATTCTGCCCATGCCAGCAATGTGCTGAAACAATACAGCAAATACTACCATACGAAATACATCAAAATGTATATGCTGGGCCCGAGGCAGGTACGCCAATGGATCATCGGTGCTGCAAAAGACCAGCAGCTCATGCCTACTACGGAGGGTGGACTGAATTATAAACTGAATATCACCAACCTGTTGGATGGTTATCCTGGCCATGAGCACGCCATACCAGTGTATCCTTTGTATAAGGACGTATATAAAACGATCGCTGATGCGAAAATGTGTGTAACGCCTACCCTGCTGGTAGCTTATGGCGGACCATGGGCGGAGAATTATTATTATGAAACGGAGATGCCCTACAATGATATAAAGCTCCAGTATTTTACACCTTATGAAGAGCTGGCAGGCAAATCACGCAGGCGTGGCGCCTGGTTCATGCCGGAAGAGCACGTATTCCAGAAGCATGCCCAATCCATGAGATCGATGGTGGAGAATGGGGCGCTGGCAGGGATCGGCAGTCATGGTCAATTGCAGGGATTGGGGTATCACTGGGAACTTTGGTCGATGCAAAGCGGGGGCATGAGCACACATGATGCCTTGAAGACCGCCACCATCCTGGGCGCGCAGGCATTGGGGCTCGATGGCGACCTGGGCACTATTCAATCGGGCAAACTGGCCGATCTGCTGATCCTGGATAAAAACCCGCTGGAGAACATCCGGAACTCCAATACCATAAAAATGGTAATGAAGAATGGCAGGTTGTACAATGCGGATACGATGGATGAGGTATATCCCGGCAACCGGAAACTCGACCGTAGCGAATGGACCTTTGAAAAACCGGTAAATACTACCGGAATAAAAGAATAACTGTTGGAAGGTATTTAATAACTTTGAGAGCCTTAAAAAGTATGGATTCCTTCACTTTAAAAATATGCTATGTTCAAGACTAAGTTTCTTCCTGCTTTACTGATCCTTGGCCTCGCTGCCTGTAATGAAGCCGGCTCTGATAAGAAAGCTACCACCGGTGATTCTACAGCTACTGCTGCCAAACACGATAGTGATCATCACCATATGGCAGATACTTCACAGGCTATTACGCCATTACCTGCCATACCGGTAGGTGCAAAAGTGTATTTCAAGAATCTGAAAAACGGTCAAACCGTTACTTCGCCCTTTAAAGTGGAGATGGGGGCCGACAATATTGCTGTGGATACGATCGGGGCTGTAAAGCCGGCTTCGGGCCACCATCATATCCTGATCGGGCTGGATTCCATTCCGGCAGGTGTTGTTGTGCCGAAAGATTCCACTCACCTTCATTTCGGTAATGCGCAGAAAGAGGCCATGCTGACCCTGGCGCCAGGCAAGCATAAGATCTCGCTGCAATTTGCTGATGGCATTCACAGGTCTTATGGCAGTAAATTGTCAGCCACTATTACGGTGAATGTGAAGAAATAAGCAGAGTAAAAAAATTATGTAAAAAAAGCCCCTTTCCAGGGGCTTTTTTATTACAGCTATAAATTATGTAACGCCTATGTATATATGTAAATACGTTTTTAAAACGTATATTTGTTTACGTTATATAATTTTGAAAATTATCCCGTAAATGAAAGAAGGGGTCTCTTTGGAAGAACAGATCGGGGATGTGAGTATTATCATGGAGCCCGTACCAGGCTATGGTGCGCGAACCATTGACATCGCTTATTTGAAGAATATCCTGATCAGTTTTTTCGGGACTTCGGACAAGAAGGTCAAGAGAGAAATTATCGAGAAAATACTGAATGATAAGGGTTGGTTCGAACATTATAGGAACATTAAAACACAGAGGAAGGTATTATCAGAAGGTGGTACGATCGAGTATGCCCATGAGTTGGAGACTGCCATTAAGCTGGCAAGTGAGGATTATGATGTTTTGTTTGTGCCCAAAGGAATGTTTGCCAGGCATGAAAAGAAGTTTGATGTTTTCTTATTGCGGGATCATATTCTTTTGAGGGCAGACCTGAAAACGGTTATCAGCTCCAGTCCGCTTACTATTGCTGACCGGCTGGTAGATGGAAGCAGGCAATCTTCCAGGGTGGTGCTTGACCTGAGGTCAAATATATCTTCCAAGGTATTGATACAGAGCCTGAGAAGTAGTTGTCACGGAAATAAACTGCTCAAGGAGGTTTTTCTTTTTTACAAGGGAAAATTCTATGGATTATCTACAAACCTTATTATCAGTAGAAGTATCTTTCAGATCATTCCATAAAAAGCGAACAAGGCTTTCAGTGAAGCCTTGTTCAAGTTTTTGTCGTTAGGGGGCTATTAGCCCGGCCGCCGATGAAACAAAAATACGAAACTTACATTCAACAGGCCAAAAAATATCTGCAAAAAAATTATATATTAAATTACTAATCTAACTCACATTTCTAATCTTTCCTTAGTAACCTGGTTTATCTGTTCCCGTATTATTTCATATTCACGAACAAATCGAAGCGTGCAGTCGACCATGCAATAGCGGCGTTGGTACATAAAAATTCGCCGTTCAGCGAAAAGTTATCGTATTACCGGCAGATGAAATATTTTTGCGGCATTGAGTTAAGGGTCAATGCACGTAATTAGCTTTGAGGGCATGACCCGGGGGCGATTTTCTAATCGCCCTTTTTTTATTTTAATAGCTGATGCACTGAAACGCCCGTCAATAAAGGGCCATACCCAATGGGAGCAATGATCATGATAGGTTGAACGATCCTAACACAATAGATATGTGCCGGAAAGCGGTTGGGGCATCCGAATGATCAGAATGCGAGGCGGAAGCTGCCGAAGATCCCGAAGCGTTTTACTCTTTCATCCGGCAAGGGCCTTGGCAACACACGCCATACAAAATCGACGCGGAATAATTTGAAGATATTATCTACCCCTGTGCCCAGTTCAAGATAGGTATTGCCATCGAGTGATTCGAATTTATAAGTAGAGCCGGGGGGCATATTATATAACTTGTTCTCTTCACTGAGGCTGCCCCATAAAGCTTTGGCTGTCCAGAATTGCCTGAACTTGAATTTGCGGGTAAGTGGGATGAAACGGAAAATGCCGTTGCCGAAATTGTGTTCAACATTGATACCTGCATATCTGTCGTGCAGGTACTCATACCGGTTCATCAGGTTGAACGCATACTTATTATAATAGTAGATCTCGTTGCCAGGCGCTACATCGAGCAACATATAAGGCAATGTGCCGTAGGTACGGCCCGTAAAAAGATTATAATAGATGGTGCCCAGGGGTGGGATCTTGGTGAAATCCGAGATGCTGGCATTGAGCTTATGGTAATTATAGCTGCTCTTGAAAATGCCGCTCACGCCGGCAGTATACCTCAGTTCAACGATTGGATAGTCGCTACCAAGGCTGTACCGGTTAAAGGTGGATTCCAGGAATTTCTCCAGGTAAGCATATCTCACCCGGATGGAGAATTCCGAGGTGCGGATGGAAGAATCGCTATGGCCATTGGCAAAGACAGATTTATAGGGTAGGTTCAATACAGGATTGAAGGTCTTGTGTGATCCCCCCAGGGTCACGGATAGTCCTATCTTCGAATCGCGGAAGAATTCCACTTTCTTTTCGTCCATCATCAGGAATTTGATCGGTACGCCGCTCTTGCGGATGGCCAGCGCGAAGATATTGTCCTGGCTGATCTCATCGTAATATTGTTGTCCCCTGTCGAAGTCGTATTTATAGGATGCAGAAAAATAGGTACGGGGATTACGGTCGATCATCCATTTTCCGTCTACCTGGTACTTGAATTTCTGGTCCTTGAAACCATAGGCCAGGTAGCCATGGAAATAGAAGTTCTTACTCCAGTATTTATTGGTGCCAAGGTCGAAACGTGTTCTCACGCCTTCCTGCTGGTTATAGGTAAGCCAGTTGAACCAGGGGCCAATCTCGTAATTGCCTACATTGAGGTAGCCGGTAGCCAGGAAATTGATGGTGCGGGTAACCCGTTTGAATGCAGGCAGCGTCAATAAGGTATCGATCGTTTTATAGAGGGCCTTCTCATTCTTGTTCAACGCTTCATGCCTCGCTTCCACCCAGAAAGAATCCGGGGCCTGCTGTGCCTGTGGCGGCAGGATGGTCTCTTCCAGGATGGTATTTTTTGCCAGTTCATTGGTGACGCTCGTATCGTTCACCACGACATTTTTATAAGTAGTGGTCTTTCTGCCGATGGCCGACAATGCCTTTTCACCGGAAAGCGATAGATCGACCACGAATTTATCCCTCGACAGGAACCAGGTGCTATCGTTGATCAGGCTGAATTCCTGGATCAGGCTTAGCTTGTCCACAAAATTGATATTGGCATCTTTCGTAAGCCGGAGGTTCATCTTCTGGATGGCCCAGGTGGTATCGTGTGCCCAGCAATCGCCTTCAAAGGTATTCTCACCTTTTCGTTTAGGGGTGAACGACATGTGGATCAGGCGACGGCCTCCCACGTATTGGGTGTCGAGCACATGGTAGCGGTAGTAATTATCGCCGTTGTCGCTGATCGGGCTTACGAAGAGCTTATCGAAGACAGGGATGAAATTGCTGTAGAAATTCACGTTCTGGTCCATACCGCCCAGGAATTTCGATACGCTCTCATTATTGACGCCCATGGTCTTGACGCCTTTGAACACTTCCCGGCGTTTGCGGGGTGATTTCTGGTAATAATAATCCGAGATGGCTTCGGTAAGGTAGACAGGAAGGAATGTATTCCCTTCTTCGGTGGTATCGATATTATTAAAAATAAAATTAAAGCGACGTACAAATGGGAGGTTCTTCCACTTATCTTTTTTGATATTCTTGATATCTACTTCCAGTTTGTTGTAAAGCTCGTAGGAGAAGTTATTGAAGCGGTAACGGTCGTTCCTGGGTTTATGCTTGACGATGCGTTTCCACATCAGGTAGCCCCGATCGATCTTTTGTCGCACCACTACCTCACTCGTGAACTTGCCCCTTTCCATCAGGATGCTGATATCTATTACATCACCCTTGGCCTTTTTGATAAGGTTGCTGTCGATGGCAAGCTCGAAATCCTGGTAGCCGACATAGGTGATCTCGATGGTATCGGAAGGCCAGTGGTCGAAACGGAAAACGAAGGCGCCGATGGAATCGCTCAGTCTGCCGGTGCCCGCGCCTTTCAGCTTCATGGAAGCGAAGGGGATGCGTTCATCACTATGGGCATCCTTGATAATTCCCTTGAGGATCTTTGATTGTGCCTGTGTGCTCTGTGCCAGTTGTACCAAAAGTAAGCACCATAACAGTCTATAGGATCTCATAAGTTTTTTTCCCACGGGTGTGATTTGTTCTAGTTTCAAAAATACGCCAATGCCTGTAATAGCGTTTTGTTAAATCTATACAGGCAAGTCTGTGGTCATTTTATTTTATATACAGCCAGTCTATAACGAGATCCCGCTCAACCGACCTGGATATAACAGTTTGTCCGGTGAAAGGGTTGTATCAAGCCCTAAAACGATGAAATTCGTTCATAGCGTATATGTATAACAACTATTTGCACAAAATCCCTCATTGAAAATTCAAAAAAACTTGCAGAAATGGAAAACAATGCTGTACTTTGTAATACAAAGTGCTTTTATGGATAGCCAACACCAACCATTGGAAGCTTTACAGGACATCAGGCGTATGATGGAGCGTTCCTCCCGGTTCATCTCCCTGAGCGGATGGAGCGGTATCTCCGCCGGAATATGCGCCCTGGCAGGCGCCTGGGCCGTGCACCTGCGTTTGAACAGGAATTTATCGGATACCGGTCTACGGGGCGGCTATGAATATTATACCCGGATCACCGGCATCTTACTGATCAGGGAACTGGTATGGATAGGGGCCATCACTTTTGTAGCGGCCCTCGTGTCGGCGTTCCTGTTCACCTACCGGCGCAGCCAGCGGAACGGGGTGCCCATCTGGGACCGTACCGTGCAACGGCTCACCTGGAATACTTTTATGCCGATGCTGGTAGGCGGATTGGTGATCCTGCGGGCCATGCAACTGGGGTATTTTGAACTGGTGGCCCCGGGTTGCCTGATCTTTTACGGCCTCGCGCTGGTGAATGCGTCGAAGTATACACTGGGTGAAGTACGTTACCTGGGCTATGGACAACTGATACTGGGGATTTTTAATTTATGGATAACCCATGGCGGATTGTATTTTTGGGCCGCTGGTTTCGGCATACTGCATATCGTATATGGAACACTGATGTGGTGGAAATACGAGCGGAAACTGAGCTAATTAAATTTTCCTTAACCGGATCGATGTATGAGGAACCCGATAGGCAATCTCAATAAGATATTCGATAGCCGCATTCGTCTCGGTGTGATGAGTATCCTGATGGTGAACGAGGAAGTGAGCTTCAATGATCTGAAACAGATGATGGAAGTGACTGACGGGAACCTCGCCTCACACCTCATCAACCTGGAAGAGAACGGCTTCATCAAGGTGCATAAAGGATTCATCGGTCGTAAGACCAATACTACCTACTCTATTACAAAAGCAGGTGAAAAAGCATTCCGGGAACATATCGAAGCATTGGAAAACATGATCAGGGGCGTGAAATAATTTTTTTTATAAATTCACTTTGAAATACAAAGTACTTTTCAATTATGAAAATAAAGACATTGCTGGCAGTGATTGGGCTATTACTTGCCTTCCCCGCCGCCTATTTCATTTCCATTTCTATCTTAAAACATACGTTCAACCAGGACTATCTGTTCGATGCATCCTGGCCATTGCTCCGGCAATGGGGAATTTCAGAAGGATTCGGTCTTAATATCAACCTGCTGATCGTTTTTGGGCCTGTGCTGGCCTTTGTACTGAATCTGCTGCCTGTGCTGCAGTTCGATTTTCATATCACAAAAGAAAGGTTCGACTGCCAGGTATCCATCCTGAAGCATTGGATAAACCTGACAGTCGTTCTCTTCAGCGGGTTGATATTACTGACCCTCGTCACCTATCTCTTGCTCGAGAACTGTCATTGATCCCAAAAAACAACCGCATGAATAAAAAGGCCATTCATCTCGTACTGATCATAACAGGGGCACTGTTGTTCAATCTCGTTTTCTGGCAGGAGAAATTAGGGATCAACACGATCCTGTTCGACAGCTTCCTGCTATCAGCAATTTTCTATTTATACGCCGAAGCCAGGCAAAGTGCTGCCGTGAGATGGCTGCTTCTCGGCCATCTCACCTGCCTGGCCATGATCGTGCTGCACAATACCATGCTCAGCAAATTAGCGTTCATGATTACACTTGCATTGATCACGGCCTTTGCTATGTACAGGCACAGGTCTGCCTTGTTCGCCGGAGGCTCAGTGCTGATGAACATCGTATGCCTTCTTGATTCCATGATCAGGGAATGTGGCTTTAGTAATAAGAAAGAGCGCAAACGCAGCCGTCGGATAGGAATGCTGATCAGGTTTGCGGTGGTCCCTGTTTTTCTACTGTCCATATTTTTTGTGATCTATTTTTTCTCCAATTCCGTATTCCAGGAAATTGCTGATGCCATAGGCTCAAAGTTGCAATATTTCTTTACATCCCTGCTGAGCGTGTTTTCATGGGAGAGGGTGCTTTTCATGTTCCTCGGGCTGTACATAACAGGCGTTGTACTGTTGCGAAGCAGGGTACACTATTTTTCCAAACGCGATACTTTGTACAAAGACGACCTGCAACGTACCCGGTTACCCTGGCGTGAGCGAGTGCGCCGTCCGTTTTATAACCTGCTGGAAACGATCATGGGCAGACTGGTAAGCGGGATGATGGCACTGAAGAATGAGAACATGACAGGGCTCATCAGCCTTGGACTATTGAATCTCCTGTTATTGGGGATCAATATCATCGATATCGATTTTCTATGGTTGCATTTCAATTACAATGGAGATGTCAAGCTATACAAGCTTGTACACGAAGGAACGGAACTGCTCATCGTTTCCATCGTACTGGCCATATTGGTGTTACTGTTTTTCTTCAAAGGCAATCTCAATTTTTATAAGCGTAATAAATGGCTGAAGTATGGGGCCTATCTCTGGATCATACAGAATACCGTGCTGGTCATTTCTGTTTTCCTGCGGGATTATTATTATATCGTACACTATGGACTGGCCTATAAAAGGATCGGGGTATTGTTCTTCCTGCTGATGGTGCTGATCGGGCTGATCACCGTTTTCATTAAGATATGGCAGAAGAAAACGGTTTACTTTTTGTTCAGGGTCAATGCATGGGCCGGTGTGACGGTGCTGGTATTGGCGAGTTGCGTACACTGGGATGAGTTTATCGCAGGGTATAACCTGCAGCGACAGGATGAGGTCCCGCTGGATATCGCTTTCCTGATGTCTTTGTCGGACAAGACCATTCCGCTACTCGAAAAAAACAGCGACAGCCTTCAAAAAAAGGAGCTCGAGTTGAAAAATGCGAAACAGGACCTTGTATCCATTTTCAATGATGGTATTTGCAAAACCTGCTACCTGGAAAAGCTTGCGCAACGGGAAAGGATGTTCATACACCGGCAGCAGCAATATTCCTGGCTGTCGTGGAATTTTGCAGACGATTATGTGAAAAAGTATTTGCGCAATAAACAACTGTATCCGCCTGCACCCGGTCAGAAACCTTTTAATTGATCATCCCAATCCGCAAGAATTATTAAACAATGAAACAGGATAGATTTTCACTGAGGTCGAGATTGAACAGCTTCCGCTATGCGTGGAAGGGTATCTTTTCATTTTTGAAAGGAGAGCATAACGCCTGGCTGCATGTTGCCGCTACGGTAGTAGTGATCGTATTGGCAGGTATGGCGGGTGTGACCAGGACCGAATGGCTGGCGCTGATCTTTGCCATCGGGCTGGTATGGCTGGCGGAAATATTCAATACCTGCATCGAAAGGACCATGGATTTTATTTCGATGGATCAACACCCGGATATCAAATTCATCAAAGACCTCGCTGCCGGAGGAGTATTGGTCGCAGCGATCATCGCAGCGATCATTGGCGGCATTGTATTCATACCTAAAATATTTTGATCATGAGTAATTATGTGAAGCGGTCAGGTTGGCAACACTGGTTCTTTCTGAGAAGTGAGATCGACAGGATACTGTCTCTGTCCATGTTCTTCAGCGTTTTGTTGGTATTGATGAGAGTGACCTATACCAACAGCCTGATGTACCTGTTCCTTGCATGGAATCTGTTCCTGGCCTATCTTCCCTATGCGCTCACCAATTGGATGACAAGGAGCCCGGATCGTTGGCGCAGCAGATGGAGATTCATGGTTGCTGTAGCGGGCTGGTTATTGTTCATCCCCAACTCATTTTATATTATCACAGACCTTTTCCACCTGGGCAGTTATTATGCAGTCCCACTTTGGTTCGACCTCGCCCTGATACTTTCATTCGCCTGGAATGGGTTGATACTCGGCATCGTGTCAGTACGGCAAATGGAGAAGCTGGTAGCGATGCACTTCCCATCGCTGAATGAATGGGCATTCATTTGCCCGGTGATGTGGTTGAATGCTTTGGGCGTTTATATCGGGCGATACCTGCGCTTCAACAGTTGGGATGTGATCACCGATCCTTTCCAGTTGATGGCGGATATTTCAGCAATGTTGGTCCATCCCCTGCAATACAGGTATGCCTGGGGCATGGTCGCTTGCTTTTCCGTGTTCATGACATTGATGTATATGACTTTGAAAAGGACCAGCAAAACGATCCATTGATCGATGCAGGAACCGTTACACCACTGCGAAGGCTATCCATTAACCGCAGTGCGTTTCATAATAGCGGTTGGTCTATTGGAACAAGGCGCCGCGCCATGCGGCGCCATTTTTTTTATGCATTGCCTGGTTCGATCTCCATATATCATATTACGCTACCTATTCAATTAATATTTTTTTATTTTTAAGCATCTTAACGATCATATATGAGAAAATATTTGCTATTGACCGCCTGCTATCTGACTGCCGCATTTACCCGCCAAACCCTGGCCCAAAGCAATTACCAGACTGTATTCCGTGAGATCAACCAGGAAGTTCTTGCCAATTCACAGGCATACGAAACGCTGAAAAGATCTGCCGAGACCATCGGTCATCGCCTTACCGGTTCAGCCAATGGAAAAAAAGCGGAACAGTATGTTTACGGCCTGCTTCAATCCTACGGTTATAAGAATGTACATTTCCAACCATTCGAAGTGGAGAGCTGGAGCCGCGGTGATATCCATCTCGACCTTATCAATACCACCACCAAAGAAACTGCTGAATTGAGATCGGTGACACTGGCGCATTCACCTGTCGATGTGAATACCACAGCCGATATCGTGGACATGGGCAATGGCCTGGAAGATGATTACCTGCAAAACCCCGGTAAAGCAGCCGGCAAGATCGTATTTGCTTCGCTCTGGCTCATGCCCGGCAGCAAGGAAGGTCTCCGCAATTTGCATCGCTCCGAGAAAACCGCACTTGCCATTAAATATGGCGCCAAAGGGATCATCCTGTTCAATGGCGTTCAGAATGGCGTATTGCTTACAGGCACTGCCTCCGTTACCGGTAAGCTCAACCCGGTCCCTGCCGTTTGTATCACTTATGAAGACGGTATGAAACTGAAAGAACAGCTCAAAACACAATCATTTTCCGCCAGGATCATGATGCATAATTATAGCGGCCCCATCAAGGCCCGAAATGTCATCGCTTCTATCCCCGGTACAAAACTTCCCCAGGAGAAGATCATCGTTTGCGGTCATCTCGATAGCTGGGACCTCGCCACAGGCGCTACCGATAATGGATTGGGTTCATTCTCCATCGTGGATATGGCACGCACTTTTAAAAAGCTGGGCCTGTCCACCGAAAGGACCATCGAGTTCGTGCTCTTCATGGGTGAAGAACAGGGATTGCTCGGATCGAGGGCTTATGTGCAACAGGCCATCCGCAATAAGACCATCGACCAGGTAAAATATGTTTTCAATTTCGATATGGCGGGAAGCGCCATTGGCTTTACAGCAGGAGGGAGGAAAGAGGCTGAAGCGTTTTTTAAAGAAACCGGCGAGCAGATCAAAAGTATCGATACCATTTTTTCCAATAAGAGCGGCGCCGGAGGCGCCGGGCTGCATAGCGATCACCAGCCTTTCATGCTACAGGGTATTCCCACTGCAAGCTCCGCCAGTAATATGCCTTCGGATATTTATCGCTGTTACCATGCAGACTGTGACGGCATCGACCTGATACGGAAACCCTGGATGGTAGATCAGGTGCGTTTCAGTGTGATGATGCTCTATGCCATCGCCAATGCCCCCCAACTACCCGCGCAGCGTATGAGCGATGCCGATACCAGGCAATTCCTGATCGATAATAATTTAAAGGAACCACTCAGGATTGCGGGGGACTGGCGCTGGAAGGACTAGAAATCGACCCCCATGGCAAAATGCAGCAGCGGCTTGCCCCTGAATACGCCATTCATCTCCCATCCCAGATCGAGGCGGAGGAAATAGCCCAGTAGCATACTGCGTGCACCGAAACCATAACCACCGGCAAAAGGCCCAATACCACCGGCTTTGGTCTTTACGATCACGGAAGGCATGCCCGGATTGTCACTCACTTCCAGGGTTGGCCTTGACAGTTTATTGTATGCCCCATTCCAGGCAGTACCCAGGTCAACGAACTGGATGATCTGGAAATTACGGAGGAATGCATTGTTGATGGGGCGATTGATCAAAGTGCTGAATACCGGGAAACGAAATTCACTGTTGATGATGACAGCATTGTTCCCATTGGCGATATTTTGCTTGAACCCACGCAGGTTTACGGCCAGCGACTGGAACGCATAATCGGCATCCTGCGGCTGTGGCAGCGTATTGTACTTCGGGAATAACCATCCATCCACACCACCCAGGTAATAAATGATCTTTTGATTGCCCCAGGAGAAATCACCTGCTACGCGGCCTGCCCAGATGAAATTGCGATAGATGGGATAGTAGTAGCGGCCATCAAACCCGGCATTGAATGTAAAACGGCCTGGTTTATCTGTTCCTGCTGATGGTTTGTTTACCTGGCCATTGATATCTGTATATATTTTATACCGCAAACCATTCCAGATATTCATCGCTTTCTGAACGGCATTGTCATAGACGTATTCGATGCGGGAGATCGCGTAGGTCTTTTTGTTGAGATCAGGCGCTTTCAAAGCCAGTGTATCGAACCTGTCGCCGCGCACCACCACTTTATCGAGGCGGATACCTACGGAGAGACGGAGGCTGCGAACACGGTCGAAGGGGTATTTGATAACACCCTGGTACAGGTTCGTGATCAGTTTGCCTTCATAGGGGATCGGGTTATTACCCGAAACGCCCAGCACATTTCCCAATTCTGTTTTGCGGTAATAGATCAAAGAATAGTCGAGCCTTTTCTTCAGGTAATCTACTCTTGCGAACCATTCGCTGCCCCCATCGAAGAGCGACTGATTTACCGGAACGAAGAGGCTGGTACCGCCTGTTCCGATACTGGCGCCGCCTCCGGAACCCAGTCCACCGATCAGTGGCAGCCGCATCGCACCGGTGAACCGGATATCTTCAAAAAGATCGAAGACAGAAGCTTTCAGCATGCCATTGAAGGCGCCACCATTCTGCAAGGTAATGGGCAGTGAGCCTGTATAGGGCTGGTAACGGCTGATCAGTACATCATTGTTGAACCCGCCGCTGAAATTATCGACAGAGAATTTCAGTTTATAATCGAATAGTTTCGCTTTTTTCAGGATCGATTCTTTGGGAGGTTCTTCTCCCTGGAAAAGATTATCCAGTGATGGTGGTTTGGTGGTATCGGGCTTCTCTTTTTCAAAACCTGTTTCGAAAGCATCTTTGGCCGAAGTATCTTTCAATGAAGGCATTTTCGGTTGTATAAACTGTCCGGATGCACTGATATCGGCTGCCATGATCCTTTTGCGGTAATCCGTGGGCTTGGGATTCACATTCCTGCGGCGTAAAGTATTCTCATCGATCTTCAGCTTGTACAGGAATTTCAGGTTCCCTTCCTGCCTGGTTTCACTCAACTGTCCATTGTCACCTGCTATCTTGGTTTCCAGCAGACCGCTCTGGTAATTGGTGAGCGGGAATACATAGGCAGAATCATTGGTCACCGAATAAGCGAATACGGAATCCGGTTCTTTTTTACCCCAGGCCCGCAGGGTGGAATCGAGGTCTTTGGCATCGGGGTTATGCATTACTTCATCTCCAATGATATAAACCGAATCCAATCCGGCACGACGTGTAGAGAAGAAACCTGCAAACCGGTTGGCTATCCCTGTTTCATCGCTGATGAAGGTGAAATGCGATGTATTGTATTGCGCAGGATAGCGGGCATTGCCATATTTCAGTTTGGTGAGCTGAGTGATCTGCCTGAATTCACTTTTGTTGTATACATCGGTGAGGAAAATATTGTAATGATTGGAAGGAACTGCGGTATCTCCACCTTTAGCAGTTGGGTTGGGCCTGTTGGAAGAGAAGATGATACCAGTTTTGCCGGGGAAGGAGACGAGTGATGCGTCGAGGTCGGCATAGGAATCGTTGGTCACCTGTTCGTAGCTATCCTTATCGATCTTGTAGAAAAAGATATCAGATTGTCCTTTGCGCACTGCGCTAATGAGGAGGGTATTGGCATCGAGCCCGAATTTAAAATCCTGGATCTGCTCGAAAGGTGTGATCTCCTGTTTCACTCTCTTGAACCTCGCCACCATATCGTATACGAACAAATGGATCTTTCCTTCGCTCCAATAGATGCAGGCCAGCCTTGTTCCTTTCCCGTCCCAGGCCAACTGCGGGTAATTGGGGTTCACCTCATTTTCATTGGTGCGTACGCCTGTTCTCAGCAGCACTTTCCTGTCTACCATATTTTCATACAGAACAACCTGGTACTGTCCTTTGATATATTCAACCACTGCATAAGTCATGCTGCGCGGGGCAGGGTTGGCGGTAAAGCGGAAAAAGTCCCTGTTATGTTTTACTTCTTCCGTGATGGAAACAGTACCCTTGGGAGCATTGCGACGGCCACGGATGTCCTTATAATATTTTTCGGCGGTCTCATCCATGAAGTCACGCAGCACATCTTTGAATTTCTTCTTGCAGATGCGTTGTGAAGCGGTGTTCACATTGCGGTATACTCTTGCGAGATATAAGAAATAGGTAACGTTCTCCTTTTTATATTTTTCGGCGATATAGTTCCAGAATCCATGTCCGGCCAGTAATGGTTTTTCAAATGCGAACTGGTAAAAATTCTTGTAATCGCCCGACAGCAAAGCCGATTTCAACTGGTCATCCAGTTCAGTGCTCCAGTTCTCTGCGGCATAATCCACATAACCGTCCACCAGCCATTTGGGCAGATCGAGCAGGGCCTGGTTGGCGGCAAATTCGCCGAGGTCGTCACCGAACAGGATATTGTCTACCAGTATCCTGGCAATGCCCTGGCGCACTTGTTTACGCAGGTGCTGGTGATCGCCATCAAAGTAAACGATCATCTTATTATTCACCAGTTTGGTAATGCCGCCGGTGGTTTGCCAGTCGAGGCTCAAACCGATGTTCGACTGCTGCAGCTCATCGAAATCATTGTAGATAACGATATTGGCGCGGCGTTGTAGGCCATATTCCACGAATTGCTCGATACCGGGCAATTCCTGTTCAGCCATCTGCAGCACATAGTTGGCGATAGGCTGACCGTTTTCGTAGAAGTAAGTATTGAAATTGGTAGATTGATAGTATTGCCATTTGAACTTCCGGAATTGCACCCGGTTTTTGCCAAATTCCACAGTATTGACCTGTGCGGTCAATTCTACATGAAGCAGCAAGACGATCCCAAAAACGATTAATTCCCTAATCCTTGGCTTGATCTGGTGAAATTGCATAGCCTGTCTTTAATAATGTTTTAAAGTTAAAACAATCCGAATTACCGAAAAAAATTCAATTTGCGCTCAAAATCAACGTCGAATCATGCTCACAGTGCAGCAGTTTACTTTCAATCCTCTTGCGGAAAACACCTTTATCCTCTACAATGAAATGCAGGAGTGCTGCATTATCGATCCCGGCTGTTATTTTGGCAATGAACGCAATGAATTAAAAGAATTTATACAGGAAAAAGGTCTCCGCCCTAAATATTTGTTAAATACCCATGGCCATCTCGATCATGTTTTTGGCAACCGTTTCATCGCGGACACGTACGGGTTAAAGCCTCATCTACACGAAAAAGAGAAACAGGTCTTCGACTTCGCGCCTGTATCTGCTTTACGATGGGGATTGCCGTTCGATCCTTACAAAGGTGATTGTATCTTTTTACGAGAAGGTGATACGGTACGGTTGGGTAATGATCTCTTAACGGTACTGTTTACGCCCGGTCATTCTCCCGGCCATATCAGTTATTATTGCAATGCGCAGGATTTCGTGATCGCGGGAGATGTATTGTTCAGGGAAAGTATTGGCCGGACCGATCTTCCCGGGGGCGACTTCGATACATTGCAACGCAGTATTAAAGAACAACTGTATGTGTTACCCAACGATACGCTGGTATATACCGGTCATGGGCCCGAAACCACTATCGGGCATGAAAAGGTCCATAACCCCTTCGTGAGAGCTTAGGCCGGGCGGGGGCCCCTGTACAGGTATTTGCCAACATAAGGTAACCGCTGCAATTCCTTTTTTTCCACCTTCAGGATCAGCAAGGAGAAAAGGCCCAGGAATACAAAAGCACTCCCATAATACACATAATAGAATATAGCTGTATGTGGTGTGAGAGCAGGTGTTATCAACTTCTCATGGATGATGTAAAATAAAGCGCAGATCACCATATAGGTGATCAGTTTTTTCTTCGGGTATGGGATGGGATAGTGCTTTTGTCCCAGTACATAACTGATCACCATCATGAACGCATAGCAGGTAAAAGTGGCCCAGGCAGCACCCATATATTTGAATTTCGGGATCAGGATGATGTTGAGGCCGATGGTGATCAGGGCCCCGGCGATGGTGATATAGGCGCCCGTCATGTTGCGGTTGGTGAGCTTATACCACACCGAAAGATTGTAATATATGCCCAGGAATACGCTCCCCATGGAAAGGATAGGCACAATATGGATACCTTCCGCATAAGCAGGATGTTTGGAAGCGATCAGGACCTTCCAGGCATCGAGGAAAAGCGACACTACCAGGAACATGAAACAACAGGCGATCACAAAGAACTTCATGACACGCGCATACATTTTCTGTGCGCCTTCATGGCGCGACTGGTTGAAGAAGAATGGCTCTGCCGCCAGCCTGAAGATCTGGATAAAGATGGTGATCAGCACCGCCAGTTTATAATTGGCGCCGAATACACCCAACTCGAATTCACGTTGGGCCACGCTGGCGGTCGATACCTTCTGGTACACCAGCCTGCTCAGCATTTCATTGATCATACCACCGAACCCAACCACGATGAGCGGATAGGAATACCGCATCACTTCCTTCCAGAGCCCCTTGTCGAATTCGAAACGGAAGGACATGAATTCCTTATATAATAATAGAAGGCAGACAGCGCTTGCCACTATGTTCGAGATGATGAAATACCCGATCCCGATCTTCGGATCGAAGAACTGTCCCAGCAGGGAATTGGGATTGGCTTCATAAGCAGGTTTGGCCACGTAATAGAAGAAAACGACCAGGGATATGTTCAGCAATACGGAGAACACATTGATGAACGCATATTTCCTGGGCCGCTCCTCCAGGCGGAGTTTGGCCATCGGGATGGTATAGAGCGTATCGAAGAAAACGATCCAGATCATCCAGGTCACGAACTCCGGATGTTTCTGCATTTCGATGAAATCGGTGAGCGGTGTTTTGAAAATGAACAGCAGGATCGTGAACAGGACCGTGGAAACGATGATGGAAATATTGAGGGTATTGTAGAGCTTCTGCCGGTCGTGCGTTTGTGCAAAACGGAAATAACTGGTCTCGAGGCCATACGTGAACAGGATGTTCAGGAATGGGATCACCGCATAGATCTGTGTGTAAGGATAAGACCCGTTAGGATCGAACAACCGGAACCCCAGCAGGCTGATGCCGAAATTGAGAAATCTGCTGACGATACGCGGTATGCCGTACCAAAGTGTTTGACCTGCTAATTTTTTGATGCTCAACGAGGGCTTATTTTAAAATCTATCAAAATTAAGGGTTCGTCCGGTATTAGCGACCCTATGGTTGACGGTTACTAAAATTATTATGCGATATTGCAGCTTCAACCGCTAAACCAAGCAGTCAACTATATGAAACGTACATTGTCATCCCTCCTGGTTATCTTTGCGCTCTTGCTCATCAGCCACCAGGGCCGGAGCCAGGCTACTGCTACCGAAGGAAAAGTAGAACACTCCAATGGCGACAAAGTAGCCGCCGTGATCGAATTGCCTTACCCTGTTGATGAAGTGGAAAATGTCATCAAGGATTATCTCGCCAAGAAAGGTGTGAAAGGGGATAAGTCCAAAGGGTTCGAAGTATACCGCAGCGCCAAATTGAAAGATGGCGATGCAGAGCTGAACGATCTTCATTTCAAAGTGGAACGTAAAAGCCGGAAAGAAAAAGATATCACGGTCGTATACCTGCTGGTTGGCCGTCCCAGTGAAAATGTCGGCGCCCGCACCCCTTCAGACCGCCATAAGGTCGATGAAGCGAAGTCCTTCCTGAATGGGTTGGCGCCTTCTGCCGAAGCATACCACCTGGAAGTGCAGATCAATGAACAGATGGAGGTCGTGAAGAAAGCGGATAAAAAAATGGCCGGACTGGTGGAAGATTCCGTTTCGCTGTTAGATAAGATCAAATCTTTGCAGACCAAGCTCGAAGCCAACCGTGCAGAGCAGCAGAAACAAGTGGAAGAAGTTGCCAAGCAGCGCTCGATCCTGGAAGCGATGCGGAACAGAAGGAAGTCTTGAATGAGGTAGGAAGTCTGAAGTCTGAGGTCAGAAGTCTCCGGTAGTGGGAGGCTCAAAATAATTTTGATTTTCATACCTCATACTTCCGACCTCCTGTTTCAGTCCCTCCTGGATTCGAGGGTGAACCCGATCGTTGTGCCTACATCGGGCGTGCTGCGCACATGGATGCTCTGCCCATGTGCCTCGATGATATGTTTGCAAATGGCGAGGCCCAGGCCGGTGCCTCCTTTATCGCGGCTGCGTGCTGCATCGGTTCGGTAGAAACGTTCAAAGATCCGGTCGAGGTGTTCTCCTTCGATGCCGATGCCATCATCACTGATCTCGATCAGCACATGCTGGTCGTCGGTTTTGTAGATGCTGGCAACGATCGTTCCCTGTTGTTTTCCATACTTGCTGGCATTCTCGACGAGATTGATCAGCACCTGTTTCACTTTTTCTTTATCGGCAAAGACCGTTACCGGTGCTTCGCATCCCTTCTTGATGGATGTTTTGATATTCTTGTCCTGCATTTTGATGGAGAGGGAATCATACACTTCCCGGATAAGGTCCTGGATCACGAAATTCTGTTTGTACAATAACTGTTCGCCGCTCTCGAGCCTCGAGATCTCATCGAGGTCATTCACGAGGTTCACAAGGCGGTCTACGTTCTTGGCTGTGTTCTCCAGGAATTTCTTTCTGATCTTTTCCTCATCCATTGCCCCTCCGAGCAAGGTGTCTACATAACCCTGGATCGCAAAGATGGGCGTCTTGAATTCATGGGAGAGATTTTGGAGGAATTCTTTTCGATAGGCTTCATTCTTTCGGAGCGATTCTATCTCGCGGTTCCTCTTTTCGCCCCAGGCTTCCACATCTTCCCTTACTTCGTCGATGCTTTTCTGGGGAAGGATATATTTGAAATAGACCTCTTCTTTTTTGGTGGCCTTTGTTTGGTAGATGAGCTTGTAGATGAGTTTGATCTTTCTGTAAATAAAGCGTTCCAGGGTGAAGATGATCAGCCCATAGCTGCCTGGAAAAACAACAATGAGCGATCCGAGACCTACCCGCCAGTCGCGCGTCAGTGCAGCGATCCCAATAGCAATGGGCACTGACAGGATACCCGCCGTGAATGCGGCCAACTGGCGCGGAGATAAGTTTTTTGTAGAGAACATGCCTCTGGTCCCTGAAGGGAAAAATTTTAGTGTACGAAGTTATCTAAACAAAACCACGTGGCGTGTAGTGGTTTACATTTAGGCGGGTAAAGGGACGGTCCCAGTGTTTTAAAGAAGGGATCTACAGATCGAATTTATACCCTACACCTTTAACAGTGGTGATGCAATCGACACCAAGTTTCTGGCGTACTTTCCGGATATGCACGTCGATGGTCCTGTCGCCCACTATTACATCATTGCCCCATACATGGTTCAGGATCTCGTTGCGCAGGAAAACACGGCCGGGCCTCGATGCCAGCAAATACAGCAGCTCGAATTCTTTCTTGGCGAGCACAACAGGCTTGCCGCCTACCTTGGCTTCGAATTTGACCGGATCGATCTCGAGGTTGTCGATGCGGATCACTTTATCTTCCGGCTCTTTATTGACCCTTCTGAACAGGGCGTTCACGCGGCTGACCAGTACTTTTGGACTGATCGGTTTGCTCACATAATCATCGGCGCCTGTTTCCAGTCCTTTTATATGAGAGCTTTCATCATTGAGCGCGGTGAGAAAGATGATCAGGGTATCTTTGAAGTTGGGCTGTGAGCGGAGTATCTCGCAAACTTCCACCCCATTCTTCTTGGGCATCATAATATCGAGGACGATCAAATCGGGTTGATTCGCTTTAGCTTTCACCAGGGCATCGTCCCCATCCTTCGCCGTTGCAACATCATATCCTTCTTTCTGAAGGTTGTATTGAATGATCTCCAGGATATCAGGCTCATCATCAGCTATTAAAATCTTCTTGCCTTTTGGGTCCATGTTAACAATAAATTTACGCAAAGTTAATTTTCCACTGCAAGCTTCAATTGATGGACCGATTATGAAATTGTTAACAGATGCCATACGCTATTTGTTGATTTTCCGTTCTATACAACCATTTGGTCGTATTTTTGCTCTCAATACAGGGAGTTATCCACCGTATGAAACCATTTATACCTTTCTTTAGTCTGCTGCTTTTGCTCTGCCAGGCCTCCCTGGCCCAAAATGCCTATACCTTCAAGGTAGCGAGGGAGCGTTCCCTTTGGCACGACAATATCGACAAAGAGCAAAAGCGCCTCCTGCAACCGGACGGGACCGTTCAGGTCACCCCCGATGAATCCATCAACCTGCAGATCGCCGATGCCATGATCCGGCGGGTAGACGAGCTTCAGCAAAAGATCGAACAGGATTCCACCCTCAATAACCAGGGCAAGATAAAATATCTCCGCATCCTGGAAAATATGGTAAAAGGGTATAATGACCGGAAAGGAAAAAGGGATTTTCCGGCCGCCATGGCCCCCGACCTGGTAACGGCCTTTGAACAAAGCATCGCCCTCGACCAGAAAAATGAAAGCATCAAGCCGGTCATCGATAATAATGAATATGGTGTAGGCAAGATCATCGTAGACTGCTTGTCCTATTATTCCGCCGATAATCCCGGCATGGCAGGGGCGAGGGTCACCCTGCTCCGTAAATACTGCGGCCTCCATCCCGATGAAATACTGCCCACCCTCCGCGATAATCCCAATGTTTATTTTGCCGACAGCCTGATCAAGGTGGCCGCCTACCGTGATATCAGGAAACTCTATGATTATGCACCGGCCCGTAATAAACTGGGCGATCGCATCCGCAACCACCCCGACACCCTGGTAAATATGGTGGCCAGGATGGCTACCAGCCGCAGCGGGCAATTGTACTTCCCTTTCCTCGATCAACTCCTGCGTGGCAAGATCACCTTCGATGAGATCGATAGCGTGAAAGACAATGATTTCAAATATTTCCGCCTGATGGTGAAAACCCGGATCGAATATGCCGCGCGACTGCTACCACCCATCCGGGATACTGCCAGTGAAATGAAGGCATTGACGGATATGATGGCTTCCAAGGCCAACCAGTATTTTGTGCGGGAGATCAATGGTCTGCATGATGTGAATGACGGGAATATCCGTTTCAAAAGGCTGGAAGGACTTACCCCGCAGGAACTGTATTATATATCTGTGCTGAGTGAAGACGAACTGTATACTTCCAGCTATGTAAGTGGTGTATACCCCAGGATATTCCAGCGCATGGCCAATCCACGGGGCGATAGCCTTATCATGAGCGTGCATGGCGACTATTTCCGCAAATTCATCAAGATGGCCGCAGGATACAATACCCTCAATCATTTCCTCGGCACCATGGGCAAAGAAAATGCCGCCACCCTCATGCAATCCTTCGTGATCGGGTTGGAAAGGACACCCAAGAGGGGCGATGACCTGGAAGATGCGGTGGACGTGGCCGATTCGTACAGCAGCATCATGGACAAGAACCATGAGCTGGCCGATTTTATCCTCAACCAGGTGAAATGGAGCTACGACAAGAACGTTCGGGACAACAATAAAAGAGGGACAGTGATCTACAACCTGTTGCAGATATTATTCCAGTCGGCCGATACTTCCCGTAAAACCGACCTCTCGAAATTATTGGGCATTCCTTCCGTGTATGGGCAGGATTATCAATCGCTCGTCGATGATAGCGGCCGGGTAGTGCAGCAGGTATTCTTTTATGGAGATGAAGACCAGGACGGACAGCATTCGTTCGTGAACTTCATGGCCATGTTCCGCGGCAAACCGGAATGGAAGATCAATGAAAAAAATCCCGATTGGGTCACCATCACCTCCAGCAAGGGGAAACCCGTATGGATCTTCGCCAACAGACCTTTGTATGGGGAAGACGATCCGGACGATAAGGCACAGAACAAACTGATCGAATACCTGGAATCGAAGAACCTCAAACCTACCATTGTGATCCATCGCGGCCATAGCTATCACCTGGCATCCACACTGAGGAAGTTATCGCCCTCTGCCCGGATCGTGGTACTGGGCTCATGCGGCGGTTACAACAATCTCAATGAAGTGCTCACCATTTGTAAGGACGCACATATCATTTCCTCCAAGCAGGTGGGGACCAAGGTAGTGAATGAACCGATACTGCAGGCCATCAACAGCAACCTGGTGGCAGGTAAACCGATCGACTGGATCAATATGTGGAAAGAGCTCAGCGGACGCTTCCGCAATGATGCGGCCGCCAAGGAAAAATTCGACGACTATATCCCTCCCTATAAAAACCTGGGTGCCATATTTATCAAAGCATATCGCAAAGCCATGGGAGAGGATTAAATGACCGTTCGTACCTTGTTCCTTGTGCCTTGCTGCTTGTGCTATATCTTTGCGGGCTTGTATGTCAGAAAAAGGTAAGGAGAAGAAAATATTCAATTTCAGCTTGCTCAGAAGGGTGTTCCAGTATGCTGCGCCCTACAGGAGAAAATTCTACATTTCTTTGGGGCTTGCCATATTGCTGGCCGTTGTTTCTCCCATCCGCCCCTGGCTTATTCAACTTACGATCAATGATTGGGTAAAAAAAGGCACCTCTGCCGCAGACCTGCTCGAAAAGACGAGGATCATCGATATCGTCATCTGGATCACCGTGATCCAGATCGTGTTGCTGCTGGTTGAATCCGCCTTCCGGTTTTACTTCTCATTTCTCACGTCCTGGCTCGGGCAAACCGTGGTGAAAGACCTGCGGGTGAACGTATACAAAAAAGTACTGGGCCTCAACCTGTCGCAGTTCGATAAAACACCGATCGGTACGCTCACAACGCGCACCATCAATGACATTGAAGCCATCAATGATATTTTTTCGGATGGGTTGATCCCCATCATTGCCGACCTGCTTTCCATCGTGGCAGTACTGGCCTTCATGTTCGTGACCGACTGGCGCCTCACCCTCATCAGCCTGGCGCCATTCCCGATCCTGATCGTGGCCACCTGGGTATTCAAGGAAAGCGTGAACAAATCGTTCATCCGCGTGCGGAATGCAGTGGCGGCGCTCAATGCATTTGTGCAGGAGCATATCACAGGCATGCCGGTAGTGCAGGCTTTTGCATCCGAAGAACGTGAATTCAAAAAGTTCAGGAAGATCAACCGGGAACACCGCAATGCGAATATCAAAGCCATCTTCGCTTATTCCGTTTTCTTTCCCGTAGTGGAAATTGTGCTGGCAGTAGGCACCAGCCTGCTGGTATGGTGGGCAGCCACGCATGCCATGCAATTGGAAGGGAAAGCGGCCCAGGACCTGATCGGGAAGATGATCTCTTTCTATCTCTGTCTCAACCTGCTCTTCAGGCCACTGCGTGTGATCGCCGATAAATTCAATGTATTGCAGATGGGAATGGTTGCCAGCGAGCGGGTCTTCAAAGTGCTCGACAATGACGATTTCATCAAGACCGATGGCGATCATGCGCCGGCCACGGTGAATGGAAAGATCGAATTCGACAAAGTATCATTTGCCTATGTGGATGACCGTTATGTATTGAAGAATATTTCTTTTAAGGCAGAACCGGGCGAAACGATCGCCATCGTAGGGCATACCGGAAGTGGTAAAACAACGATCATCAGTCTCATGAACAGGCTCTATCATATTCAGCAGGGCGCTATCCGCATCGACGATGTGAATATCGAAGCATACAGGCTCGATGCATTGCGCAGGAATGTGGGCGTGGTATTGCAGGACGTATTCCTGTTCTCCGGGTCGGTGCTGGACAATATCACTTTGCGCAATCCGGAGATCTCCCGCGAGCAGGTGATCGCGGCGGCCAAAATGATCGACCTGCACGACTTCATCATGCAACTGCCCGGCGGGTATGACTACAATGTAATGGAAAGGGGTAGCACCCTCTCCTTGGGCCAGCGCCAGCTTTTATCGTTCATCCGCGCATTATTATACAATCCTTCCATCCTGATCCTGGACGAAGCCACTTCTTCCGTAGATACGGAGAGTGAGCTGCTGATCCAAAGGGCGATCGACAAGCTGATCGCCGGGCGTACCTCCATTGTAATAGCCCACCGTTTATCGACCATCCGCAAAGCCAACAAGATCATCGTGCTGGATAAAGGCGAGATCCGCGAGATCGGCAACCATGAGGAGCTCATGAAGAATGAAGGCTTCTATTTCAAGCTGCACCAGATGCAGTTCGAAAGGCAGGGGATAGGTTTGTAAAAAAAAGTGTATGAAATATTATCTTATTATTTCATAAATTGCAATATGGATTTATATCAGCCAGATATAACCGAAAATGAAAACAATATATTTTTTCGCGTATATAATACACGAGAAGCGCTCGAAGAAGCCAGGTTGCGAAAAGCAGTTTCAATGTCCGATCAGGAAAAATTTGAAATGTTGTGCAGAATGATGCGAATCCAGCTGATGTTTGCTTCTGCAAGAAATATGCATAAAAATTCGAGAGGGAATTACACGTTGGCTAAGGATGAAGCATTGTTAAATTTCTGGCAGATTCTTGATATATGTAAGGTCCAATATATTTTAATTGGAGATTTTGCAATGGCTCTGCATGGCTTCAAATACCCACAGCCTTTATTACAAATATTGGTGAAGGATGACTTTTCAAATCGAAGAAAACTCAGCGTGGCATTTGAAGCATTGGGGTTTAAAGAATCCGCTTTTCTAGGAATTGCAAGATTTACCCACAATCATTTTAGGTTCATTGTTGCAGATGGTATGGAACTCGAAATCAATACTGAGTTTCAAAATGTAGAAGGATTATCATTCAATGAATGTCAAAAATGTGCGTTAACCGCTCAGTTTGAAGAGCTTATTGTACCTTATTTATCTATCGACCATTTGATCACCTATAAGAAGGTGCTCAACAGGCCCAAGGATCAGTTAGATACTATCGAGCTTGAAAGAATTAAAGAAATCAAAGGCCAATAAATTCCCTGAATTTCCTTGATCCTCGGTTTCCGCCATAATCTTTAAAATACTTTCCTCCCCCGTTCTTTTTTGCCCCCTGCCTACGTATCTTTGCGGCAAATTTAACGACAGGTATGACGGTTAGAAGTCTCAAATCCTTATTGGTAGCGGTTTTCAGCCTATTTATACTATTATTTTCTAATGTGTCCCTGGCCAATGACGACCAGCATGGCGACCATGGAAACCAGCCCAAAAAGGAGAAAAAAGGATTCGATGCCAATGAGGTGATCTTCGGCCACGTACTGGATGCCCATGAATTCCATTTTCTGGATATCCCCGGCGAAGACGGCCATAAACACCCTGTCACCATTCCCCTCCCGGTGATCCTGTACTCCCCTCAACGCGGTCTCGATGTGTTCATGTCGTCCAAACTGGAGCACGGACATGCCATCTATAAAGGATATAAACTCATCGAAGGCAAGATCCACGCTGTAAATGCCGAAGGCGCTGAAGACGGGTCCGTGAAAGTATACGACCTGTCGATGACCCGTAACGTAGTACAGATGCTGATCGCGCTGGCATTGCTGGTATTCATCATGATCAATATCGCAAAAAAATACAAAAAGGGCATTGGCACCAAACAGGCGCCCACCGGCTTCCAGAATGCCATCGAGCCCCTGATCACTTTCATCCGCGATGACGTGGGCAAGCCTAATCTCGGGCATCGCTATGAAAAATACATGCCCTACCTGCTCACCGTATTCTTCTTCATCCTCATCAATAATATTTTCGGACTTATCCCGGGAACGGCCAACGTGACGGGTAATATCGCATTCACGGCTGTACTGGGGCTGATCTCCTTCCTGGTGATCGTTTTCAGCAGCAACAAACATTTCTGGGGCCATATCTTCAATCCGCCCGGCGTTCCCGGTTTCGTGAAACCGATCCTGGTGCTGGTTGAATTCCTGGGCATCTTCATCAAGCCCTTCGCCCTCATCATCCGTTTGTTCGCGAACATGGTGGCCGGCCACATCATCATTATCTGTCTGATCTCATTGATATTTATTTTCGGAGGTCTGAATGCCGCCATCGGCTGGGGAGCTTCTCCGGTAGCCGTTGGATTCACCGTGTTCATTTACCTGATCGAAGTGCTGGTGGCATTCCTGCAGGCATATATCTTTACGAGCCTGACAGCGGTATTCATCGGAATGGCCATTGAAGAACCGCATCATCACGACGGGCACGATGAAGGATATGATGATGCGATCATGATCTAAGTCTTTTTTAAACCAATATAAATAAACAGTTATGGATTTACTGAATGTTATTATGCTGGATGCCGTTGCGAATGCAGGTGGTGCTATCGGTGCAGGTTTGGCTGCTGTTGGCGCCGGTATCGGTATCGGCCAGGTAGGTAAAGGCGCTGTTGAGTCTATCGCCCGCCAGCCGGAAGCCGTGAACGACATCCGGACTAACATGATCCTTACTGCGGCCCTGATCGAAGGTGCTGCCCTGTTCGGTATCATCGTTGGTTTCCTTGCGATGGTATTATAATATCGCAGGTACAGAACATATTACTGCATCCGAAGCACAGGGCGGAGGATGCAGTAATCCAAAAAAAGAAAGAATTCTGAAAGAGGAAAAATAAAAATAACAGATGAAATTACTTACTCCCGACTTTGGATTGCTGATATGGACAGCATTGGCTTTCGTGATCGTGTTGTATATCCTGGCCAAATTCGCCTGGAAGCCGATCCTGAAATCCCTCAAGGAAAGAGAAACAGGCATCGCCGATTCTCTCGCCACTGCTGAAAAGGTAAAGGCTGAAATGGCGCAGATGAAAAGCGAGAATGAAGCCCTGCTGGCAAAAGCCCGTGAAGAAAGAGCGCAACTGCTGAAAGAAGCACGCGATACCAAGGACAGGATCATCAACGAAGCCAAAGAACAGGCCAAGATCGAGGCGAATAAGATCATCGTAGATGCGCAAACAGCCATCCAGCAGCAGAAGATGGCCGCCCTCACCGAAGTGAAGAACCAGGTAGGCAACCTCGTGATCGAAGTAGCGGAGAAAGTGCTGCGTCGTGAACTGGCCGGCAAGGCAGAGCAGGAGAGCTATATCAAGCAACTGGCCAGCGAAGTGAAACTGAACTAAGCCGGAGCATGTAAAGTGCCCGTATCTTGAAACAAGAATTTTAAGTACAATGCCCAATCCACGTTTAGCAGGAAGATATGCCAAGAGTTTGATCGACCTGGCCATTGAAAAGGACCAGTTGGAATCGGTATATAAGGATATGCTGTACCTTCAGTCCGTTTGCAGGTCGAGCCGCGAATTCGTTAACCTGCTCAGGAGCCCGGTGATCAAGGCCGATAAAAAACTGGCGATCGTAGACGGTGTAACCGCTGCCAACGTAACAGAGCTTACCGGTTCTTTCAACAAGCTGCTGATCAATAAAGGCCGCGAATCGAACCTGCCTGAGATCATCGCGGCATTCATCGATCAATACAAAGCGCACAAGAATATCCATACGATCAAACTGGTCACTGCCACCCCTGCAAGCGAAGAACTGAAACAACAGATCATCAGCCAGGTGCAGCGCCAGTCGGGCATGAAGAATATCGAACTGAAGACCGAAGTGAAGGAAGAGATCATCGGCGGTTTCAAGCTGGAGATCGGCGATACCCTGGTAGATGCCAGCATTCTCTACGACCTGAACAAGATCAAGAGCCAGTTCCTGAACAACGACTTTATTTATAAAATACGCTAGTGTTCGGCAGGACAGCATCCTGCCCTTAAAATAACCTATAACAAAAAACGATAAACAGTTTGATATGGTAGAAATTAAACCCGATGAGATTTCAGCGATATTGCGCCAGCAATTGAGCAATTTCAATGCAGCCGCTGATCTGGAAGAAGTGGGTACTGTATTGCAGGTGGGTGATGGTATCGCCCGCGTGTATGGGTTGAGCAATGTACGTTCCGGTGAACTCGTTGAATTCGAGAACGGCGTAAGAGCGATCGCCCTGAACCTGGAAGAAGACAATGTGGGTGTGGTATTGATGGGTGAAAGCGGGGATATCAAAGAAGGGGCAAAAGTTCGCCGCACCGGCAAGATCGCCTCTATCAATGTAGGCGAAGGCATGCTAGGCCGCGTGGTGAACACACTGGGCGAACCGATCGATGGTAAAGGCCCTATCACCGGCCAACGTTATGAGATGCCGCTGGAGCGTAAAGCCCCCGGGGTAATTTTCCGTGAGCCTGTAAAAGAGCCGCTGCAAACAGGTATCAAGGCCATCGATGCCATGATCCCCATCGGCCGCGGACAACGGGAGCTGATCATCGGCGACCGCCAGACAGGTAAGACCGCCATTGCGATCGACACCATCATCAACCAGAAAGAATTTTTCCAGGCCGGTAAACCGGTATACTGTATATATGTGGCCATCGGTCAGAAAGCCTCTACTATCGCCGGGGTGATGAAAACCCTGGAAGATGCAGGCGCTATGCCCTTCACTACCATCGTGGCAGCTTCTGCTTCCGATCCTGCGCCACTGCAGTTCTATGCGCCTTTCGCCGGTGCTGCGATCGGTGAGTTCTTCCGCGATACCGGACGCCCTGCCCTGATCATCTATGATGATCTCTCCAAGCAGGCTGTTGCCTACCGCGAAGTTTCGCTGCTGCTGCGCCGTCCGCCCGGCCGTGAAGCTTATCCCGGTGACGTATTCTACCTGCACAGCCGCCTGCTCGAACGTGCTGCGAAAGTGATCAGTGACGACAGCGTTGCGAAGAATATGAACGACCTGCCCGAATCGATCAAACACCTCGTAAAAGGTGGTGGCTCGCTCACAGCGTTGCCGATCATCGAAACACAGGCCGGCGACGTATCTGCCTATATCCCCACCAACGTGATCTCCATTACCGACGGTCAGATCTTCCTGGAAGGTAACCTCTTCAACAGCGGTATCCGCCCGGCCATCAACGTGGGTATTTCGGTTAGCCGTGTAGGTGGTAGCGCCCAGATCAAATCCATGAAGAAAGTAGCAGGTACCCTGAAACTCGACCAGGCCCTCTACCGCGAAATGGAAGCCTTCTCCAAATTCGGTGGCGACCTCGACGCAGCTACCAAACTGGTGCTCGATAAAGGCGCCCGTAACGTGGAGATCCTGAAACAGCCCCAATATACGCCTTTCCCTGTTGAAAAACAGGTAGCGATCATCTACCTCGGTACGCAGGGCCTTCTGCGCGAAGTAGCCGTTAAGCGTGTGAAAGAATTTGAAGACCACTTCCTGATGGAGATGGAAAACAAATTGCCCGATGTACTGGCCGAGTTCAAGAAAGGCAATCTGCCCGATGATGCCATCAGCAAAATGGTGGCCCTGGCCAACAGCATCATTCCGCAGTACAAATAGGATTTGTCATTTGTCAAATTCATGATATAATAGGTCCCGGGCTTTTGTCCCGGGATTTTTTTGCCCCTGAAAATCAGGCACTCGCCCTATCGATCTTCATTCAAATAAAAAATATTTGTGCGGGGGTATTGCAACATTGGAATTTTGTTTCTTTCTTTGCTCTACAATTCACAACAACACAAGTTTCTCCAATCTCCCCTGTAATTACCGTACTCTTTCTTCCAATTTTCCCGTTTTACCGTTCTATCCAATTACTATCGATTTCCGTCTGATGACCTCGTAGTCATTCCAACGTTCCTGTGGGCCACGTTCAGATTTCACTTACCACAAAAAGAAAGAAAATGACAACGTACCCCAGCCCGATGGTAACAGTATTGTTCATCATCAAAAAAAGCACTTATACGTGCCTGTTATCAGCCCTGCTCTTTATAACCTGCGCCCCAAAAGGGTTTTCGCAGGAACTGGTCTTCAAAAAACCTTCCCTTGAAACGGAACGCACTACAGCCGGAAAAGACGGCGCCGTTTACCGTTTTCCCGGAGTAACGAACAATGTAGACGCATTGGTGAAGATCATAGGACGTTCCTCCAGCAAGGTGAAATTGGTCGATATCGATCTGACTTCTTCAGGCTTTGACAATGCCTTTCAACCCCAGGTCACTTTTAACAATGGCACTACGCCGGGCGGTAAAAGCGACTGGTATATGGAATTCGACATCTCTTTCGTGAAGTCCGCCACCAGCATGCCGGTGAACGTTACAAAGATGGATGTGACCGCGCTCGACGTCGACGGCAATGGAGATGGCCTTCGTGAATATGTTACGTTCTATGGCCTGAAATCATATACCCTGGAGGCGAGGACACAGATCACCGTGACCAGTGTACTGGATAACCTCCTGGGAATAGTGGGAAGCGTCGCCGGCAAGAAATTTCTTGCGCCCACTACGAACTACCCTGATATCGATCCTACCGCAACACGTGTAATGGTGACCAACAAGTATGAGAACGTGAAGTCATTCAGGGTGCGTACTGGCGGAGTGAGCGATGGAGAAAATGGCGCTGCCGACAGGATGTATTCTCTCTGGTTCAAGTCGTTCACCTATCAGGCGCCGGTCGACGGTTCCCTACCTGTGAAACTGACCAGCTTCAACGCTACCAGGAAGGCCGATTCGAAAGTTGGACTGAGCTGGACCACCGCCCAGGAAGAGAATGTGAGCCATTTCGTGATCGAACGCAGTGTCGATGGTTCCAATTACACTGAAGTAGGAATGGTATTCGCTTTTGGAAATTCAAACACTACCCGTGAATACAATTTTACGGACGACCTGAAGAACAATAGCAACGGGATCATCTATTATCGCCTCAGGATGGTGGATATGGACGGACGAATGAACAATTCGATGGTCCGCCTGATCCGCACCGGTGGAGATAAAGGAACGGCATCTATCAGCGCATATCCGAATCCGGTAGTGAATGAGCTGCGCGTGACCTTGCCGGCAGCATGGCAGGATAAATCAGTGACCATCGACATCTATAATAACAACGGACAGGTAGTAAAACGCTCAATGGCCGCTAAAGCCAACCAGACTGAAATAGTGAATATGAGTGATATCGGGACAGGCCTGTATATCGTACGGGTTTCGAATGGCAGCGAATCGGCCGTTCAAAAGATCACGAAAGCAAAATAATTATCATAAGAGTTTTAAAGGGTACGATCAACAAAAAAGCCGTCCCGTGTCTACGGGGTGGCTCTTTTAAAAATCCCGACCGGCCCTGCTCAGACAAGATATTTATCAATCACGATATAAAGACCTTATTTAAAGGGTACGATCAACAAAAAGGCCGCCCCGTGTCTACGGGGTGGCCTCTTTTTTGGTTGACAAGTTGAAAGGTTGACAAGGATGCCTGAACTTCGGGAACCACTTATCAACTTTTCAACTTGTTAACTTTTCAACCCATTTAGATTTATCTCCTCACCAGCTTATGCCTGCTCACTGAATTGTCCGAGCCGGTATACAATTCGAGGATATACACACCCGGACTGAGGCGGGCAGCTACCGGAATATTGATCGTATGCTCTCCTCTGGCCAATCGCTCATCGCTACGCAGGATCTCTTTCCCTGAAAAGTCCACCAGCTTGATCTGCACCTGCTCGGCATTGCGGAGCTGAAGGTTCACAGTGATCTGTTCGTCGAACGGGTTCGGCTGCACACGTATCGTTTGCAGGTTTTTCAGGCTTAAACGGATGATCGATGAATAAGAGTGATCACCGCCCCTGGTGCCTACGATCCGCAGACGGTAGAACCGGTTGGTCGACTGCGTATTCACGGCATCGGTGAACTTATATTCATTGGCGCCGGTGGTATTGCCTTTACTGTATACTTCGCCTATCGTCATAAAGTTCGATCCATCCGGGCTGTATTGAACTTCATAATAATCGACCAACTGTTCATCCTTCACGGTCCATTTCAACTGGGACCTGTCGCCCAGCAGGCTTCCGCTGAAGCTGAGGTTTTTGATCGGTAATGAACCATCGGAGAAGAAACAGGTTGGGTTCTGGCCGCCGGGCAAAGTGGGGTCATTGGAATTGATGAAGATCACATTGCCATTCACATCGAGCAGGGTGATCTTCGACTGGTTACATACATAGCTCAGTGGCGCGATCTTTACGTTGAAGGTCACCACGGCCTTGTAAGCAGCGCCCGGCTTGATGATACCGCTCTGCTCTACCAGTGAATTGATGAACCGGCCGCCTGATACCGAGAAAGGCATGGCGCCGCCCACATCAGGAACAGGGATACCGTTCAGCTTGGTAGAACCGGGTATATAATTGGTAGTGGACGGGATATCATCGAACAATTTCACACCGGCCGCATTGATATTGCCTGTATTGGTCACATCGATACGATATTCCACCGTATCGCCGCCTACCACCACCGGGCGGCCATTGATATTCCTGTAGCTCTTATTGGCGGTAAGAGCAGGAGCGAGCACGGGAAAACCGCAACTGGCATAGTCTCCACTGGTATACACGTTGGTGGTCGAGCCGCCCGTAATGGAAGTGCCGCCCATGGTGGTGAGGTTCACCGTATAAACGTTCTGGTAACCGCCGCCGATGTATACTGTACCTGACGCATCCACGGCGATAGAGTTCGACGTGGCAGTGGGGAAAGGATTGACCGATCCAAGGAAAGTGGTGATACGCGTATTGGGATTGATCTTATACAATTTGCTGGAGTTGGCGATCAGGTAGAGGTTGCCGGAGCCATCACCAAACACATCACCCCCTACTTCAGAAAGGATATCATTGTCGCTGCCATTGGTGGCATCATTGATCAATGGCCCCAACGGTGTGATCACCGGCACGTTGCCCGGTGCGATGGTGAACCGGATGATCTCACTACCGCTCTCCGTGATCGCATATCCAAACCCGTCAGAAGCATAGCCCATGCGGTTGATATTCCATCCACTGCCCGCCTGCGACGGAAGCGGATATCCAGTGAACTGGTAAGCAGTGCGGGGTGCAGGCTCATCGAGATCTACATAGCAAAGTACCTGACGGGGATTATCATAGTTGTTCACGAAATAGATCCTGTTGGAATCTTTGTCATAGGCAATAGCGGAAACGTATTTCATGACAGTGCCTACTCCAAGAGGTTTTACAACACCGCCGACAATCTCTTTACAAAGCCCGAATTCACCATCATACAGGATAGGGCCTGCTGTACCGTTGCTGGTATTCATTTCTCGGAGATACCTGTAATAACGTTTAGTGGAGCTTTGGGGCGTGCCGTCCGGGGTCTTGGCGTTTGACATGAATATCCTGGAACAGGTAGCGTCCGGCGTGAGATTGGTGAATACGGTATTGGTGCTCTGCACAATATCCGTGGAGCCATTCTTGCACTGCACGATGGCAAAGTTGGTGATATTACCACCGTTCGCCGTGACCTTCACCCTGAATTTGATCGTGGCCGTAGCGCCGGGAGCCAGCACGCCTGCAGCCTGGAGCGGCGTGTTGATGAGCGAACCGGCTGAAGTATAGCGCATGGTGCCGCTGATATCTGGCACTGCCGCGCTGTTCAACGTAGTGGAACCGGCAACGTAGGAAGAACCGGCCGGAATATTGTCGGACAAGGTAGCGTTGGTTAGACTGACCGTAGCTATATTCCGCACAACGATCGTATACTCCAGCACATGGCCCTGGGCAGCATTGGTACCAGGACTGCCCGTTGTGATATTCGTCACCGACTTGCTAAGATCAAGGCTCTGGGCATTCAGACCTTCCCGGATACCGAATAGTGCCATCGGTATCATCAAAGCTCCCAGAACATATTTTCTCGCTTTCATAAACATTGGATTTACTTGTTAGAGACTACAAATCTTAAAACACAATAAGCTATAATGATGCTATCATTTTTTGATGATCTTCTGTGCTGTTTGCTGTCCGGTCGACAGGTTCAGCAGTTTCACCCAATATACCTGCGGCGCCCATGCGCTTGCTTCCACTCTTCTGTACCCTGCGCCGCTGCCCAGATGCAGTTTCTGTGTCAACTGGTCCCTTCCCATCATATCCGTAACCGTCAACAGGTAATCGGCTGGCGATTCCAGGTTGAAATTGATGTAAACCGCGTCCGTGGCGGGATTGGGCGTTATACTCAGCGTATATTCCTGGATGTTCTTTACCAATACTGTTCTACTGTAGTTCTGGCGGTTCTGCCTGTCTACCGCCATGATCCGGTAATAATTGATCGCAGCCGGTGTGGGGTCGGTGAACTGGTATGGCGGCTGGCCTTTCACCGTGCCGATCGTTTTGAAATGCACCCCGTCTGCAGAGCGTTGTACATCGAAATGATCGGGATTATCGCCCATACCATACTGCCAGGTCACCAGTACGCCCTGCATCACCTGGTGCGCCTGAAGATCTGTGAACTGCAGTGGCAATACGATGAGGGACGACTTGATGATCTCCACATTGTCGATATAAAAACCATCGAACTGGTTGCTGCTGTTCGATGTGAAGAAGAATCGGAGGCGTACATTGTTGTTGCCGAGAAAGGCGCCGAGATCGACCGTTTCTTTTTTCCAGATATTTCTTACGCCTGTAAGAGATGGCATACGGTTCAGGGTGCCTTTGAGCTCAGCGACCGTACCGGAACCACAAACAGGTTGAAAATTGGAAGTGCCATAATCAGATACCTGCACCTGTAATTTGTCCAGGCTGTTCTCTGCATTGTGTTTCACCCAGAAGGAAAGGCGGGCGGCAGTGGCATCGGAAAGGTCGATAGGCATATTCAGGAGCGCCCATGATTGTTCGTTCCTGGTGTAATTGCCGGTGGGCGATTCGCTCAGGGAGCGGACCCCCTGCCAGGCTGCTGCCGTGGTAGTGCCCCAATTGGTATTGTACTGCCAGTTGCTGGTACTTTCCATATCATCGTTCAGGATCTCGATGGGATGGTAATATTTTATGATCGTATCCCGTAGTGTGATACCGCCTGAGCTGATCTCGTACACAAAGCGGATGCGGCTTCCATGCACAATGGTGTTGGAAAGCGTATACGCGATATTCCGCTGTACTATATCGAAATAATTGGGCATGCTGTTGATGGTGACCGGACTGCCGGCACTGGCTATATTCTCCAGCGGGATGAGGGAAACGGTTACCGGGGCATCGGTCAATCCAACCCGGCGAAGACTGAAATTGAAATTGCCTGAGCTGGCGGTGATGGCCATCTTATCGAGGTCCTGTAATTCGAAATAAGAGCCTGCCATATAAGCCATTTGCATATTGGCGAAGAACATATCTTTTGCAATGGGAATGATATGATTGGCAGGTGGCCAGAAACCGTCGCTGTCGGGCCCTATTTCCACCGTGTAACCATAGGTCTTTTGTTTGGTGCCGATGCCGATATCGCCGATGAGGTGGTAATCCCTTGAATTCCCCACTGCATAATAACCTACGGTAGCCATGCCATCACCGGCAAAATAGCCATTGTATTTTGCCATCAACGCCGATGCATAACCGTAAAAACTGGAATCGACCGGGGTAAGTGTATGGTCGGCGATCTTACCGAAAGGTGTAACATAATAATTCCCGTAGGAATGATGGTCGATGGCGATGGTAAAATGCCTGGATTGCGCCAGGGCCCTGATGGCGCGGGTCTCAGGCTCCGAAAAAGCATAAGGGCCGATATAGGAATCACTGTTGGGGTTAGTGGAAATATTGATATTCGGGCCGCCTTCTCCCCAATTCACATTATAATTCCGGTTGAGGTCTACTCCCTTTTCATACGAGCCGCCGTTATTGCGCCTGTTCTTGCGCCAGCCACCACCACCTGCAGGTGAATCGGTTTCGTTGAACACGTACCCATCGGGGTTCACGCAGGGCAGGAAAAAAAGCTCACGACTGTCCACCAGGTCTTTAATGCGGGGGTCTGTATTGTAATTTTCGAGAAGATATTCCATGAAAAAGAACAGGTTCATCATGCTCATGCCTTCGCGTGCATGGTGAAGACCCGTATACAATGCTTTCGGTTCATCTTCATCGGTACGGGCATGATCGGAGATCTTCACTACGATCAGCGGCCGGTTTTCCGTAGACCTGGTGGGAAGCACTATCGTATCCACGAGATCGGGATAGGTATCGTACAGGTATTTGATCTTTTGCTGGATCTGGGCAAAACTGTAATAGCCGCCGTAGCTGCCCGGCGTGAAAGCCGAAGGCACCGGCACATTGTCGATCGCAGAGCCGCAGTTGTTCCCGAAATACATTTCTCCGTTGACCATCATGGCATCCTGGTAGCGATAGAAATCTGTTACTTTATTGGTGGCTGTAAAATGTGCTGCTTCATCCTCGATGAGAATGGTAAAAGGGATACCTGTTTTTTTGAGATGGATGATATCTGAGGTGCTCAGCGTAGTGGTAAAACTGCTGTCGGATGAATTGAGCTGACCATGATCGAAATCCACACCCTGCGATTGCAACCAGGCCAAACCCTGGGGAGGCACCTGCAGGCGTACCCTGCTGTATTTACGCTGGGCAAGCGCGGGTACAGCAGTGAACAGTAAAGCAATAAAAAGAAAACTGTTGCCGGTTTTCATAATGGTCTTCGTTTAGGATATCAGGGCCATGCAAAGGCAGTTGACTGCCGCATGGCGCATTCGTAACTTCTATCAGCGCATAGGGAAATGCCGGAGGCCGTACTGCTCCCCGAATGGAGTGGGCAATGGCCTGCCATGGCAGGAAAGGATGGAATAAAATGCGGAGAATAGGAAGTACAAATGCTTCATGCAATCTGGTTTTTCAATGAATAGAATTTACCTGTCAGCTTCCTGACGGTATGCCTGACCAACCACACCTGTTGGCGGCTTCATGTTAGGTGAAAGTCTCATTGGATGAGAAATCAGCGGGGTCTTGAAATGCTTCTACGGTTGGGGTAAGTGGTATCAGGAAAAACTAATTTCTCATGCATATCGGACCTGACACAAGAGTATACATTATTTCTGGTTTCTGCAAGCAGTGTGGATTTCCAGTAAAATGAATATGAGGTTTTTAATAATACATTAGACAAAGATCAAGCGACCCTTATGCGCAAAAAAAATAGTGATCGGTTTACACAATAAAAAAACCTGCCCTCATCGGGAAAATTCCGCCTTCATCCGGTTACAAAAAGGAGTTCATAAAGATTTATTTTAGTTTATAATATAAACTACTTTATATTTGCCTAACAAAATAACCAACGATGATCAAGCTGATACCTATATCCATACTACTCTTGTCGTGGTTCATGGTAGACGGGCAGACCGTCATCTCCGGCAAAGTACGGGACGGCAAAGGGCGCGGTATCAACGGCGCCAGCATAGCTATCAAAGGAGCTTACGACGGGGCCACCACCGATTCACTCGGTAACTACCGGTTCAGAACAACCGAAAAAGGAGAGCAAATACTGGTGATCTCCTCCATCGGGTTCAAGCCGCAGGAACAAAAAGTAACACTGAGCGGTACTGCCATTACCGCCGATGTGGTGCTGAAGCCGGAACCGAACGAACTGACTGCCGTAGTGATCACGGCCGGTACCTTTGAAGCCAGTGATACAAAACGCACTACCGTGCTGAGCCCGATCGATATCGTGACCACGGCCAGCGCCAATGGAGATATTACCAGTGCGTTCAAAACCTTGCCCGGTACACAACAGGTCGGTGAATCGGAAGGATTGTTCGTTCGTGGCGGCACCGCACAGGAAACCAAAATATTCATCGATGGCACCCTGGTCAATAATTTCTTTTTCACCAGCGTTCCGGATATTGCACAGCGTGGCCGCTTCTCCCCATTCATATTCAAAGGCACTGTGTTCAGCTCAGGCGGTTATTCCGCTTTGTATGGACAGGCCCTGTCATCCGCACTGATCCTGGAATCCATCGATCTGCCGGAACAGTCTTCCGCCAATCTCGGTATTTCCCCCATCGTGCTGAGCGCAGGCTACCAGCAACTGGCGAAAGACAAAAATTCCAGTTGGGGCGTGAATTATTCCTATACCAACCTGGCCGCGTATTTTGCCCTGATAAAGCAAAGACCCGATAATTTCAAGATCCCGGAGTTCCATAACGGGGAGTTCAATTACCGGATAAAGACCTCCAAAACAGGGATGCTGAAATTCTATGGTTATTTCAATTACAACAGCCTCGGCCTCCGCAGGCCCGATATAGATTCCGCAAACCTGAAAGATGCTTTCAGCCTTACCAATTTCAATGTATACGGTAACCTGTCGTGGAGAGAGAAGCTGGGAAAGAAATGGAAGATGTACATGGGACTTTCCTACAGCAATAATATCGACAAGATCAGTAATGAATTGCAGGACCAGGATAACAAACCCAGCTTCCCTTCCTACGATCCCTATCTCACCAAGAATTTCGATGTGAAAGCCCATAGCGACCTGGCACAGATCAAGGCAGTACTGGAACGCAGGCTGGGCGGGCTCAGTGCTTTTCGCTTCGGTGGGGAGTACATGTTTTTCAGGGACAGGAACGATTTCAGCAGCCGGCAGGTAACGAACCTGGTTACCCAAAAGGACGATCATTTCAAAGCGGCCTTTGCAGAAGCAGACGTGTATATTACCAACGACCTTGCCGCCAAACTGGGTACCCGCCTTGAACATTCCTCTCTGCTGGAGAAAGCCAATATTGCACCCCGTGTATCACTGGCATATAAACTCGACCGCCAATCGCAGGTATCGCTGGCCTATGGCCTGTTCTACCAGAAACCCGAAAAAGATTTCTTTCTCCGCGGCTATGCCTATAACGACCTCCTGTATACAAGGGCCACCCATTATATCGCCAACTACCAGATCGTGAGCAGGGACTATACCCTGCGGGTAGAAGCCTATTACAAGAAATACAATGAGCTGGTAAAGACCTATGCCGTCAAGGGCAGCAGCCTGGCCGACAGTGCAGGTAATGGCGGTTATGGGGAAGCGAAAGGGATCGAATTGTTCTGGCGCGACCGGAAGACCCTGAAGGATGTCGACTATTGGATCTCTTATTCCTATCTCGATACCAAAAGGAACTATCTCAACTTCCCGTATGCCATTCAACCTAATTTTGCGGCCAACCATACGGCCAGCCTGGTGGTGAAAAAGTTTGTGACCAAGTGGAAAACAGGATTCAACGGTACCTATACCTTTGCTTCGGGAAGACCTTATTACAATATCCGTTATGATAATAGCGCGGGAAAATTCAACATAGCGGACCAGGGCACCACCATCGCCTATCATAGTCTCAGCTTCAGCGTCAACTACCTCCCGAAGATCGGGAAGCAGGGCACAAAAAGCTTTGTGGTATGGGTTTTCAGCGTGAATAATGTGCTTGGAAGCGACCAGGTGTTCAATTATAATTACTCCTGGAACGGCCTGCACAAAGAGCCTGTGATACCACCCGCCAGGAGAATGTTCTTCCTGGGCTGTTTCCTGAGCTTTGGGGTCGACAGATCACAGGATGTGATCAACAGTAACCTGTAATCAATATCATTCATCAATAAAAAATCAACCATGAAGAAGATCCTGATCGTTCTTGCCGTACTGGTATCGGCCTGCACTGCTTTCGCACAAAGCGATAAATATACGGGCGCCATGACCAATGTCATCACCCTGCTCGATTCCGCCAAATCGGCCGATGACATGCAATCGGTGGCCGCTACCTTCGAGCGTATCGGTGATGCAGAGAAGACCCAATGGCTGCCTTATTATTATGCAGCACTCTCCAGGACCCTCTACGCTTTTTTCAAGAAAGATGCGGCGAATAATGATCAATATGCAGACAAGGCCGAACAATTGCTAAGCAAGGCTGAAGCACTGGAAAAAAATAATTCGGAGATCTCCGTGGTCAAATCCATGATCGCTACGATCAGGATGCTGGTGAACCCGATGCAACGCTGGCAACTTTATGGCCAATCCATCAACGATCATCTTGAGAAAGCCAAGACCCAGGACCCCAACAATCCCCGCCCTTATTGTATCCAGGGTGAGAACCTGAAGAACACACCCGAACAATTCGGCGGCGGATGCTCTACGGCCAAACCGGTGCTGGAAGAAGCGATCAAAAGGTTCGAAGCCTTCAAACCCGCTTCCAGCCTGAATCCCAACTGGGGACGCCCACGCGCGGAATTTCTACTGTCGCAATGCAAATAGAATTTTTATGGCAACTGCCCCGGTCTTTTCCGCCGGGGCATGCGCCATTGTATCGATGACTTCCAACATTTCCAACCAAGACCAAAGCATTTCCAATTATGAACGAGCAGGCCATATCACAGGTGGAAAGCCTCGAGATCATTCACTCGATGATCAACAAAGCCAAGAACAAGTTCAGTGAGAACGGTCACCTGTATTTAATTTGGGGATGGACGATCCTGATCTGCAGCCTTTCCCAATTCGTATTGCTGCACTTTTTCCGGTATCCATACCATTATATCGTGTGGACAGTTACCTGGGTGGTAGTGATCTACCAGGCTATTTATATTTCCCGCCGGGAAAAAAGAAAGAAAGTGCATACCTACACGGATGATATCCTGGGTTATGTATGGATCACGTTCGTGATACTGATGTTCCTTTTCGCCTTTTTATTCGGGCAGATCATGGGAGGGGAGTATTATAAATTCCTGAATCCGGGGTTCCTGGCATTATACGGTATGCCTACCTTTTTATCCGGGGTGATATTGAAGTTCAAACCGCTGAAAGCCGGTGGTATAGCCTGTTGGGCGCTTTCCTTAGCAGCAGCATTTCTTCCCTATGATTATCAGATATTGATGCTTTCCTTTGGCGTTGTTCTTGCCTGGATCATTCCCGGTTATATTTTAAGATCGAGGTACAGGAAGGAAAACGCCTGATGACAAGCACACAGAAGAATTCATTCGTCATGGAATTTAAAGACTTAGATCCGATTTTGCATTCACAGTTACGATTGGCTGTCATGTCGCTGCTCATCAGTGTACGAGAGGCGGAGTTTACTTTTATCAAAGACAAGACCAATGCCACGGCCGGCAATCTCAGTGTGCAGATCAGCAAGCTGAAAGAGGCCGGGTATATCGAAGTGGTAAAACATTTCAAGGACAACTACCCGCAAACCATTTGCAGGATCACTGCCAGAGGCATCAAAGCATTTGAACAATACGTAAAGAACCTTCAATCATATCTTGGCCCGAGATAACCGAATCCGGAGCGATCTATCCCGCTTATTCCAAACATCCCATTTATCCCGGTTCAGACAAAAAAAGTCCCCCCAATCCGCAGAGCTCTAAACCTGGACGGGGGGAAACTTCATTACCTCTATGAAACCTTAAAAACTTATTCTTTCAGCAACTTCACGATCATTCTTTCCTTACTGTTGATCGTTACTTCGAGCAGGTACATGCCTGGGCGTAAATTACTGCTGCCGTCTACTATGAAGGTATTGGCCCCTGCCCCTGCCTTGCTCGATTTGCGCATCATTTCAGATCCGCTCGTGTTCAGCACTTTCATCACAACATAAGAAGGCTCGTTCAATTGAACGTTAACGGAAATATCACTCTTGACCGGGTTGGGTGTAACGCTCACCATCTTCAGGGAACGGGTATTGTAAACGCGCACTACCAGGATCTTGCTCAGGTAAGAGCGGCCGTCCTTATCCAATTGGCGTAATTGATAGTACAGGTCTTTTTTGGTTACCGAGCGGCCTACATCATCGATGAATGAATAGGATTTCTTATCACTGGATGTACCTGCGGCGGGCAGTTTACCGGCAATGATCCAGTCCGAACCATCAAAGCTCCTCAGCACTTCGAAGCGGTCGCTGTTCTGTTCGAAAGTGGTTATCCAGCTCAGTTCCACTTCCCCATTGTCTTTGTACAATCCTTTGAAATCGATCAGGCTTACCGGCAGCGGGCCCCCACCTGGGAAATTGAGGGTCACGGTAACGGTTTCCGAGCAAAGGATGGGAGAACCATTATCGCAGATCTTATAAGTGAAAGAAGTGGTGGTGCCTGTCCAGCCCGGATTAGGCGCGAAGGTGAACTGACCATTGGAATACAATACCACCTGGCCATTGGGAGAACCGGTCACCAGTTCGGCAAAGAAGATCTCACCATCCGGATCACGGTCGTTGAGCGTTACCCTGCCGGAAGCGGTGCGTGTATTGGTCCCTGTGAACACGTCAGGTACTGCGATGGGAGCGGAATTGCAGCCGCTGTTATATTTTTTTCTCGGAGAAACCCAAAACTCATCGATGCCGATGCGGGTGCTGCCGCCGATACCCTGGAAATTCACATACACTTTGAATGCACCGGTACCGATATCCGGGAAATTCCATGATTTATTGTATTGATAAACGGTAGAAGTATTGATGTTGGTAACTTCTACACTGTCGAGGTAGACGCCGAAAATATTATTATCGGCATCGGTGAGGTATATTTTGAACCACCTGCGCTCACCATTTCCGAGCGGTGTATTGAATTTGTATTTGAACCTGACTGTCAGCTCACCGGCAATATCCAGCACCGGGGTATAGATCCCTGTGCTTTGAGTAGCGCTGGCGCTGGGCCCTGAAACCATGGCCCCATCACCTTCGATACCGGGCGCCCAGCCATCATTATTGGTATCGAAATCCGTGAACTTCCAGCATTGGCCTTGTAAAAATCCTTTAACGTGGGGAATGTCCGCCCCAGGGCGGGAGTTGAAGTTGTCGGAGGTTTGTGCATTGGCCCCGGCAGCACAAAACATCCATGCGGAAAGCAATAGTGTAAAATTCCGTTTCATTTTTGAAGATTTCAGGGTTTTGAATAACTGTGAGCACGAATGAATAACTGAATTCATCGGGGCATTCAAAGGAAAAGAATACGATACAATACTATTAGACAAAGGGAGGCATCAGCAGCACAGACATGCGCCTGCCCTGAGCTAACATAGCTATTGGAAAAGATCGTTAACCATTGCGGTCAACCAAGGTGTCATTAAAACTTTTTGGAAATTGGCTGTAAGATCTCTACATCTTACAAAGGTGGATTATCAGAGGAATTGTAGAATCAAGGCAAATATACTCTACACCTTTAGATTATGCAAGTATTGGGGGAAAAAAATAGGATGAATTGACCTCAGTCTATATAGGTATTGTGGATCAGGTCAATATAAATAACTTTTACAGGCAAAATATTCCGGATCAAGTACCTAATTTTAGGGTACAGTATCAATCATCATTCATGACCGTTATAGAGGTTTCCCATCTCAGCAAATTTTACAATGATGTCCATGCCGTGAATGATATTTCTTTCACGGTGAATGAAGGCGATGTGTATGGGTTCCTGGGGCAGAACGGCGCCGGTAAATCCACCACCATCCGCATGTTGCTCTCACTGGTACAACCAAGCGCGGGCAGTATCAATCTGTTTGGGTTGGAAATCCAGCATCATCGCCACAGGATCCTGCAGCAGGTAGGGGCCGTGATCGAGCGGCCTGATCTGTACAAATATCTTACTGCCTATGAAAATCTTTCTCTCTTTGCAAGGCTTAGCGGGACCAGGATCACCGAAAAAAAACTGATGGAACAACTGGAACAGGTGGGGTTGGAAGACCGGGCGCATAGCAAGGTGAAAACCTATTCGCAGGGTATGAAACAGCGATTAGGCATTGCCGTTGCACTGGTGCATGATCCGAAACTGGTGATCCTCGATGAGCCCACCAATGGCCTTGACCCGCAGGGTATTGCCGATATCCGGCAACTGATCCTTCGCCTGAGCAGGGTTTACGGGAAAACGGTGCTGGTATCATCGCACCTGCTCAATGAGATCGAGATGATCGCCAACCGGATGATCATTATCGACAAAGGCCGGAAGATCGCCGAAGGCTCCCTGAAAGAATTGTTCAACCCTTCGTCGATGATGGTCGAGCTCCGCGTAAACAATACTGCGCATACGCTGGCCGCCCTCCAGGCGAGCAGGTGGGCCCCCCAGGTCCGTGAGCAACGGGAAAGCCGTATCCTTCTTCAAATGGACCAATCATCGATCCCGGCTTTAACCGCCGACCTGGTGGCAATGGGGGCTTCCATTCTTTCCCTGCAACCCCGGCATTCACTCGAAGCATATTTTCTGGCACTAACAACTCCTAACCGGCATGTGGACGATCTTACAAATTGAGCTGTTCAAAATATTCAGAAGGCCGCGTACCTATATTGCCTTTGCCGCCATTGCAGCGATCGTATTGCTGATCCAACTGGCGCTTTATGTGGATGGTGACTCCTACGTGGAGCTGATGCTGCAAAGCATCAAGGACAATCTCCTGTTCGAAGGCAGGATCATGAATGGGTATTTTGCCTGTTATTATATTCTCCAGACATTGCTGATCCATGTGCCCCTGCTGATCGCGCTGATCGGGGGTGATATGGTGGCCGGTGAGGCGAATATGGGCACCCTCCGTCTCCTGATCAGTAAACCGATGAGCCGTACTGCCCTGATCACCGGTAAATTCCTGGCTACTACCGTATATACATTACTGTTACTGACCTGGATGGCATTCCTCTCCCTGTTGTTGTCGATGCTGATCTTCGGCGTGGGCGACCTGGTGGTGTTCAAAAGTTATGAGATCGTGGTCATCCAGGCAAAGGATGTGCTCTGGCGCTATTTTGCGGCTTTCGGATTTGCGGCCATCGCCATGACCACTGTGGCGGCCTTGTCATTCTTCCTGTCTTTGTTCGCAGAGAATTCCATTGGCCCCATCGTCGCCACCATGAGCATCGTGATCGTCTTCACCATTCTTACCACGATGGACCTTCCATTCTTCAACCTGATAAAACCTTACCTCTTCACTTCGCACATGCTCGGGTGGAAAGGATTTTTCGACAAGCCCATCGTGTATGGCAGCGTGATCAGGTCGGCCATCCTGTTATTGGGGCATATAGGCGTACTGCTGGGGATTTCCATGTATATCTTCAGAAAGAAAGATGTGTTATCGTGAGCTTATAATTCGCGCAAGCCGATCATCCTGCCGCTATCCTGGCACCATATCTTTAACCGCAGGCAGGCCAGTATATCTTTAGGATGTAATGAGGTTTTCTTGCATTGTTGTAATTCGGGAAAATGTTCCATCACTTCGGGCAGCCTGTAGAAAGGGATCTTTGCATTCAGGTGATGGATATGGTGGTAGCCTATATTGCCCGTGAACCAGGCCATCACGGGGTGCATGACCATATAGCTGGATGATTCCAATGCGGCTTTATCATAGGCCCATTCGTTATTGCAGCGGAAGGTGACACCTGGAAAATTATGCTGCGCATAGAACAGGTAAGCGCCCAGGGCGAAGGCAATAAGGAAGGGCAGGAAAAAGAAAAAGAACCAGACCTGCCAGCCCGCAAAGATGATGAGTGATGCGGCCCCTGCGAGATGGAGCACGAGCGCGATCAGCGCATCGGCATGCCTGCGTGGGCAGCTCAGGAAAGAATTCACGCACATCCCCACGATGAACATGGAGAAATAGCCCAGCCCGATAGTAAGAGGATGCCGGACAGCCAGGTAGCCGAACCTTTCTTTGGCAGACATATTCCTGAACTTCTGTTTCGTGGCAATCGGGAAGGAGCCTATACTGGCACTGAATAATTTGGAATTGTGTTTATGATGATGATCATGCGATCTCTTCCAGATACTGGTAGGCGCCAGCATCAGGATGCCGAAGACGGTCATGATGCCATCAGCAACAAAAGATTTTGTAAGGATGGTATGATGCTGATGATCATGATAGATCACGAACATACGCACCAATAATAACCCAGCGAGAATACTGCATACGATCCGGATGGCGAGAAAGGGGCCCAGGATCGTCCCCGCCAGGGCAAGACACACCAGGAAAAGTGTTGTCAGCGTGTGCATCCAGCTTTTAATCCGGATCTCCCTGGCAAAGGGTTTCGTTGCTAAAATCAGGTCCTTACCACATAACATAATTGCTCATTTTTCGATGAAAAGATCTATACAATGGTCCGTGTATGCTTCCACCGGCGATGTGTCCAAAGCCAGGTTTCAGTTTGTTTGAGGATATCTTTCTCCAGTCTTTTTGTATGAGCTTCGGTTATATGGCCTTCCTCTGTTGAATAGGGAGGTGTTGTCAATTGATCGGCTGTTAACGTATAATATCCCCGTTTTATTTTTTCGACCCCTACATAAACAATAGGGTATTTCATTTTCTGCGCAATTTTTTCCGTGCCGAGAAATACAGGTGTGTCACGGTTGAGGAAGGTCATCCAGTATGCTTTGTCGGGCGAAGGTGTCTGGTCGGCGATAAAAGCAGTGGCAGACAGTTCCTTCCTGTGCTGAAGCATATCGCGGAAGGTATCTTTCATGGCTATCAGCCTGGTACCGAATCTTGTTCGCATTCTATAGATCAGCCCGTTGAAGTATTTATTGCTCAGTGGATGGTAGATCACATAAAGCTGATGGCGGCAGCAAAGACTGAAAGTATTGCCTGCCCATTCCCAATTGCCTTTATGCCCCAATACGATAATAATATTGGTATTGTCGGCTGCCAATTGCTCGAAAAGCGCAGCAGCGGCAGGGTCCAGGCTGCAATGCTTCAGCATGGATGCCTTGCTGATCGTAAGGGTTTTGAAAGTCTCCAGGAAAAGATCGCAGAAATACCGGTAGAACTGTCTAGTGATCGCCCTGATCTCCTGCTCGCTTTTTTCAGGGAAAGATTTGCGGAGATTGTCGATCACCACTTTTTTGCGGTAGCCTGCGAGACGGTATAGAAAAAAATAAAAAATATCCGATAGACCATATAATACGGGGAATGGCAGTATCGAAAGGAAATAAATAAAGGGAAGCGTCAGATAATAGATCAGAGCCTGCAAATGGGTTGTTTGGGTTATTGTACGAGTTCCGGCTAAAGATATATAAAATCAGATCAGGACAACATTAAATAATATGGTAATAGGCCATGAAGCAGCTTTTCCAGGCTTTTATCTTCATGGCCCATTATTGTGCCCCCAATATTATAAATGCATTAACAATTATACCCTAAAAACCATATTTGGTAACGCCAGGTTTTGGTACCGGGTAAAAACCATCGGGGCCCGGCAATATGGGTGGCGCTGCATTCCAGTCGTACGATGCAGGTTGCAGGCTTAATCCTGAACTGATCGCTTTGTCCCACTCGATCACCTGTCCGGAATAAGTGGCCATACGTCCGAGGATCGAGGTCATGGTGCTTTTCGCTCCATTCTCTGCATCAGCGAATTTGTATTCTCCTTTGGCGATCGCTTCGAAGAGCTCATCGTGCTCGGTCTGGTAAGCATTGTTATCCGTTTTCTTGTCGAACTGGTACAATACTTTTCCTTTGAGGTCAGTGATGGAATCCGTTTGGCTGGATATTCTTCCTTTGGTGCCGATCAGCAGTTCATCCACTTTGCTCATGGTGCCGGGAATATGCCGGCACTGGCTGTTGAGGATGGCGCCATCGGCATACTCGAATTCCACATAATGGTGATCGAATATCTCTCCGTACTCTTTGCCGGTCCGCACCTGGCGGCCCCCCATGCCCTGTGCTTTCACCGGATAACCTCCCTTGAACCAGTTGATGACATCGATATTATGGATATGCTGTTCGCAGATATGGTCGCCACAAAGCCAAACGAAATAATACCAGTTACGCATCTGGTATTCCATCTCCGGCTGTCCTTCCTTGCGTTTGTACACCCATACGCCATCATTGTTCCACCACGCCTGTGCGGAAGTGATATCCCCGATCAGGTGTTTCCTCTTGTACAATTCGCGGTAGGAGTTTTGATAGTGACGTTGTAATCCAACCACCACATTCAGTTTTTTTGCTTTGGCGGATGCGGCGGCTGCCAGTACTTTCTGGATGCCGGCAGGATCGGTGGCCACCGGTTTTTCCATGAACACATGTTTGTTCTGGCGGATCGCTTCTTCAAAGTGAACGGGCCTGAAGCCCGGAGGGGTGGCAAGGATCACTACGTCGGCCAGTGGTATGGCTTTCAGATAGGCATCGAAACCTGTAAACCTTCTTTCTTCGGGGACGTCCACACGGTCCCTTACATTTTTCTTTCGTTCCGACAGGTCGGAAGTATCTGCTGCCGTCAATGTTTTATAGGCTTTCTCGATCCGGTCGGGGAAGGCATCGGCCATCGCCACCAGTTTCACATTTTGTTTGGTAAGCAGGGCCTGCATGGCGGCGCCTGTTCCGCGTCCGCCGCAGCCGACCAGGGCAACTTTGATAACATCATCGGCCCCGGAAAAATAATTGGCTTTCGACAAAAGGGGGGCAGCGATCAATCCGCCGGCCAGGATAGAGGATTGTTTCACAAAGTCCCGGCGTGAGCCGGATTGGTTGCGTGCATCTTTGTTCATGTTCGTTTGGTTTTATAGATGATGTGTTATCAGTTGCCAAGATATTTATTATAAAAAGCTGCTGCTTCTTCAGCAGTGGGCGTTTTCAGGGGCCTTACCAGCCGGAAGCCAACCGACATGGCATCGGTAAGCCACCATTTGCTTTTAGGCACCTGCGGATCGCGCCTGTTCCAGGCAGGGTTCGACTGCCCACGGCTGGCACAGCGGAGTGCTGCCGGCTTATCGAGGTATCCTCCGCCTCTCACTGATTTCGGGTATTGGTTACCGGGAGGAATGGAGGGATCGAGCGCACCATCCTGTATATTGGAGAAATAGGCCGAATCATATTGGTCGAGCGTCCATTCCGCTACATTGCCGAGCATATCATACAATCCCCATGCGTTAGGTTTTTTCTGACCAACCTTCTGGTATTTATTATTGCTATTGCCGGCGAACCAGGCGTACCCGCCCAATAGTTTCGGATCATTGCCGAAATAATAGGCGCCTGATGATCCTGCGCGGCAGGCATATTCCCACTCCGCTTCTGTGGGAAGCCGGAAGAACTGCCCTGTTTTGCCATATAACCACCGGCAATACATCATGGCGGTATGCTGCGACATGCTGTTCACGGGGAACCCGCCCTGTTTGCCCATGCCCCAGCTCAGATCGATATACTGGGCAGTAGGTCTGGTAACGGCATCTACCTCTGAATTGCGGCTGGTTTGCTCATCATTGAAGAATAATAAGAATTCATCATAGGTCACTTCATGGGCGCCCATCCAGAAGGCGTCGAGCTGTACTTTTCTGGACGGCCCTTCATCGGCTTTGTGGCCGGGCTCTTTGGCCGGGCTGCCCATCATGAATGTCCCTGCCTGTATGGGCTGCATGGTGAAACTTACGGTGCTTCCCGGAATGGTGAGCCGGTACGATTGAAAGGAATCAACAGCAGGCTGAGCACGAGCTGCAGAAAAAAGGATCATGGTGGCAAACAAAAGTCCGGTCGGTTTCATGTACCCATATTTGAATTGAATCATGGCAAAAGATAAGAAAATAATCAAATCGCGGAGGGGCAGGGGCCAACAAAATCGATTGCATAAAATTTTTTTCCGCCTGCCATCGATAGAGAGTAAATTTAAAACCAAAACCAACCGACAGATGGAAAGAAGAAAATTCATGCAGCGGTCCCTGTTCACCGGAGCTTCCCTGATCACCGGGGCCACTGCATTCAGTAAAATAAATGTCCCGGCTGCCAGAGAAAGCTCGGCAGACAAGACATTCACGCTCGACTATGCTTTTCATGACGGCATGTTCAAGAATAATGGCGGTGCAGATTTCATCGACCAGGTAAAATTTGCCTATGACAAAGGATTCCGCTCCATCGAAGACAATGGCATGATGGCGCGCCCTGTTGAGCAACAAAAAAAGATCGGCGATACGCTGGTATCCCTGGGAATGAGAATGGGTGTGTTCGTGATCACCTCCGATAACTGGCATTGGAGCACTACCCTTACCACCGGCAAACAGGAGTGGATCGATAAAATGCTGAAAGATTGCAAACAGGCCGTGGAAGTGGCCAAACGATGTAATGCCAAATGGGTCACCGTGGTGCCGGGCAATTATGACAGGAGCATATCGACCGAATACCAGACCGCTAATGTGATCAAAGCATTGCGGAAAGCCTGTGAGATACTGGAACCGGCAGGGCTGGTAATGGTACTGGAGCCCCTGAGCGATAACCCGGACCTTTTTCTCCGCCACTCCGACCAGACCTTTACGATCTGCAAAGCAGTGAACAGTCCCAGTTGCAAGATCCTGTTCGACATGTACCACATGCAACGCAATGAAGGAAATATCATCAATAATATTAATAAGGCCTGGGATGAGATCGGCTATTTCCAGATCGGCGATAATCCCGGCAGGAAGGAACCGGGAACTGGCGAAATGAATTACAGGAATATTTTCAAACATATCTACAATAAAGGATACAAGGGCATCCTGGGCATGGAGCATGGCAATGCGCTCCCTGGCAAGGAAGGTGAGATGGCATTGATCAGGGCATACAGGGAAAGCGATAGCTTTTTGTAAGGATTAGTCGATACCTTTGTTCAATAACTTTTTTATGAAAGCAGGCGCGTTTGCAGGCGGGTGGCTCACTGTACTCTTAACGATGTGCCTCGTGGCCGGTTATGGACAGGATGCCGATGCCCTGGTGAAGAAAGTAAAGGATAAGCTCGCTACCGTCGACAATTATGAAGCGAATGGCGTGATGAAAACATCAGTGCCATTCATTAAAGTGCCGGAATCTTCCATCACCATCTATTATAAAAAGCCGGATAAATTCAAGATCAAAAAACAGAACGGTGTTACCGTTGTGCCCAGGGGTGGAGTAAATATCAACCTCGCGGCCTTGTTTGCCGGCGATCATTATACGGCCGTTGCTGCCGGCAAAACCGTCATCGACAATATTGCCGTCACCATTATCAAATTGTTGCCACTCGACGAACAATCGGAAGCAGTGGTATCCACCCTGTATATCGATGAAAAGGAATCCCTGATCAGGAAAGCTGTTACCACCACCAGGAGCAATGGCACCTATGAAGTGGAAATGAGCTACGGGAAATATACCCAATGGGCCCTGCCGGATAAAGTGGCGTTCGTATTCAGTACGAAAGATTATAAACTGCCTAAAGGGCTTGCGTTCGATTATGATACCGGTGATCAGCCCAAAACAACACCTGCAGAAAAGAACCAGAAAGGCAGGGTAGAGATCAGTTACAACAATTACCAGATCAACAAAGGGATTCCCGATAATTTCTTCCAGTAAATTTTCGACGTTTATATACGTTTCATTTTTCCGATCTACTGCATAGCTTTGTTGTTATCTACAGTTTGACTATCGTCAAAAACTATTAATCAATAGCTTATCGGGGCATTAATTTATGAAATGGGTATACTATTTATAGTTGAACCCCGTTTCGTAACAACCGTATCCGAATCTTAACCCCTTTTACAAAAACCCTATGTTTCCAATTCCTCTGAAAGCTGCAGGAGCACTATGTGCATGCCTGGCCATAAGTTACTATTGCCTTACGGGGCACAATGATCTCCCGATCGACTTTCCGGGGCCACGGAACAGTTGCCTGATCGTTGTACCAATTATTGTTTCACCTGCCATTGGTCCTTCCCAACTTCTTGCTCATTTGGATGGATTCACAGATTTTGAATTGGGCGATTATGATTTTCCGGAATATGATTACTCTATAGTCAGCAACTACAGCGTTGGTGACGTATATAAGTTCACGATAGGTGTTCAGCTAAATCCAATATTATGAAAATCTACTTTCGCCGGTCTGCTCCGACTGCCGGCATAACAATCCTTATCCTGGTGTTCCTGGCGCTTCCGGCAATGGTGTGGGCACAACCTGCCACTGTCTCCTCCCCGGTCGCTACCGGGGTTACCTCCTGTACCGGTACTACGGGCCAGAATATGGAATTCAGCTTCAATAGTACCACCAATACACTCACGAATGGAACTACCTGCGTTCCTTCACTGGCAACTCCCGGTTTCAGCAGCAGTGCGGCCAGTATGGCCTTCAATCCATCGGATGGGTTCATGTATTATTTAAGATATAATGGTACGCCCAACTCCTATGTGTGGCGCTGGAACCCCAGTACTTGCCCCACCGGCAGCCTGGCATTATACCGTACCTATCTTGGGCAGGCCATCGCCGGCATAGCTTTTGACCCGAATGGCGACGGATGGCAGATCAGTTATACCGGTTCTGCTGCTCCTTATGGGTTGACACTTCAAAAAGTAAATTTTGCCACTAATACTATAGGTGCTCAACAAACGATCGTATTGCCTGCATCTGTGAAGATATGGACACAGACCGGTGATATCGTATACTCACCCTCAGGGCAGTTGTATTTTGTAATGAACAATAAACTGATGACCGTTAACCATACCAGTTATGGTATCGGTACGCTGAATGCTACCTATATCGACACCCTGCAAGTGGGTACCGGTAACAGATTGGTGGGTTTGGGATATAGTGATGGTAAATTGTTAGCAAGTATCCGTGGAAATTCCTGCTATTATTCTGAACTGAATCCGCTCACGGGTGATATGACCCCCGTAACCTATACAGGAAAATATTCCGCACAAGACCTTACCTCCGTGATCTCCGGCATCGGTGCCGCGAAGAAACTGATATCTGCCACGCCGACCGGGACAGCCGGTGTATATGATCTCGAATACGATGTATATGTACAGAACTACGGCAACGTACCTGATAACAATGTACAGGTCACCGATAACCTGGGGACTGTCTACGGGGCTGGAAATGTTTCAATGGTTTCATTGTCGTGGGTAGGCACTGCGTCTGCCGGCTTCAGCCTGAATGCAGGTTACAACGGAACTACCAACACCAACCTGCTCACCAATCCCACCCCTACTACCAATATCCTGAAAAACTACCCAGTAGCAGAGAATAATTTTACTATCCGTATTTCCTGCCGTGTATCGGGCATTGTTACCGGCATCGTGTACAATAATTCGGCAACAGTGACCGCTACCGGTTATAAGGGAGTAGCGCTGCTCGATGTATCGACCAATGGCTCGAAGCCCGACCTGAATACCAACGACAAGGCAGACGATCCCGGTGAATCGCAACCCACCCCATTCATCGTGAACGTAGCGCCTGAAACACCGCCTTGCGATGCGCTGAAAACGGTTCTGTACAATCAAACATTCGGCACAGGCACCGGGCTCTCTGCCACGTTGCCGGGCACCGTGAAATCTCAATATACAGGTGTTACGACCGCCCCCGTTCCACTGGAATCATTTACGATATCGAACAATGCCAACAATGGCGACCCTTCCAAATGGATCAATCTTACCGATCATACCGGTAACCCCAATGGCCGGATGCTGTTGGTGAATGCGGATGTGCTGGACAATAAGATCTTCGTGGATACGGTAGCGGTACAATGCTCCAACCTGAAATACTCATTCTTTACCTATGCAGCATTCATCGGCAATTCTTCTTACCAGACTTTCTGTAATGCTTTCGGCGGTTTCAAATATCCCAGGCTGGTGTTCTCCGTGAAGAACGCAGCAGATGGTTCTATCATTACAAATGCCTCTACCAGCGATATCACTGCCACGGCCTGGAACCAGTACGGCCTGAAATTCGTAATGCCTGCCGGCATCAGCAAAGTGATCATCGAGATATATAATGCCGGTGAAGGTGGTTGCGGCAATGACCTGGCGCTCGATGATATCCAGTTCGGCCTTTGCGATCCTGAGCCCACTGTGGCCGCCATCAGCCCGAAAGCCGGTTGTATCGGCAGCTCCACTGTTTTCGGTACCTTTCTCAGTGATACTACCGGTATGGGCGGCACACTGGTATACCAATGGCAATCTTCATTGGATGGCAGCACTGGGTGGACTGACATCAGCGGGGCCACTGCCGCCACCTATACCATCACCTCACTCACAGCGGCCCATCAAAAATATTATCGTGTCATCGTTGCACAGCCCGGCAATATCGGAAGCACTTCCTGTAGTTATACATCCAATGCGCTATACCTGAACCTGAAAGCATCTTCCACCGCCCCCGCTTCCGTGAGCAAGAACAAAATGGGCATCTGCCCGGGTGATGCCGTTTCTTTACGGGTGAATGGAGGCTCCCTGGGCACCAACGCTATCTGGAGATGGTATGCCGGGAACTGTGGCGTGGGGCCGATCATTGGCACAGGCGCCACCATCACCGTCAACCCTACCGGCAATACTACCTATTATGTACGCGCAGAAGGTGATTGTAATATTACTGCCTGCGCACAGATAACAGTAACGATGAACTGTGATCTCGATAGGGACAAAGATGGTATCACAGACATAGCGGAGAGCGGTGGCCTGAACCCAATGGATGACGATAATTTCAATGGCATCGAAAATTATCGCGATCCATCTACCCCCGGCTTCGTCGATATCAACAACGACGGCATCGACGACAGGTATGATGCAGACCTCGATGGTATCATCAATGCCTTCGATCTCGACAGTGATAACGATGGCATCCCCGATGTGGTGGAAGCCGGCGGCGTAGATGCCAATGGAGATGGTAAGCTCGACAATTTCGTGGATACCGATGGGGATGGACTGGCCAACAGCGTAGATGCTACTCCCACCACTGGTGCGGCCGGCTCCGGTAATGGTCTCGGGTTACCCGACCTCGATGGGGATGGTGTGCCCAACCAGTTCGATCTCGATAGTGATAATGACGGCATTCCCGATATCCGTGAAGTATTGGGAACTGATCTCGATAATAATGGAAGGGTAGATGTGCTCACTGATACCGATCACGATGGTCTCGCCGATATTGTGGACGCAGACGTGGGCAATGATGGCGTGATCGAAAATCCCGGCAGGGCCTTGCTGCGTACAGGCCCCGATATCAATGGTGATGGCAGGGCAGATAGCTATCCGTATAAAAACCCTGATAAAGACAGGAGGCCCAATCCGTACGATCTCGATAGCGATGGCGATGGTATTACCGATGTCCGTGAGGCAGGTTTTGGCGATGCCGATAATAATGGAATGAGCGATGGGCCGAAAGGCGCTAACGGATGGGACCTCAATATTGCCAATACAGCCTATACGATCGCCAATCATGATACGGACCCACCCGGACAATATACACCTGATTACCTCGACATCGATTCGGACAATGACGGCATTCCCGATAATATCGAAGGTGTGTCCACTTCCAGCTACCAGTTCCCGCTCAACCAGGATAGTGATAATGACGGTATCGATGACCGCTATGATTCTTATGTCGGATTTGGTGGCAATGGCCTTACACCGAACGATCAGGATGCAGACGGCATCCCGGATTATTATGATACCGACAGCGATAATGATGGCAATCCCGACTATCTCGAAGGCAATGATTTCAATTTGAATGGCCTGGCCGATGATAATATCGTACTGACCAATACAGACGCCGATGGAGATGGGTTGGATGATTTCTTCGACCTGGACAATACCAGCGGCAAAGGCACTTCCCGTTATATGGGAACACTCGGCACCCTCACAGGTGACCCTTCTCCCGGATCGAGAACAATGGTGCAAAAGAGCAACCCATCGAGCTTCGAGCGCGACTGGCGGACGGCGAGCGCTGTGCTGGATATCAACTTCCTGAGTTTTTCGGGTACCCGTAAAGGTGAATCTGTAGCGCTTCGATGGGTGATCACCAGTGATAAGATCATCGATCATTTCGAGATCGAACGAAGTACCGATGGTTCCAACTTTGAAAAAATAGGTGTACAGCAAGGGAACGGCACTGCGCCTAACCTTACCATGTTTGGGTACACAGACAATTCACCGGGCGCCAATGGACAACTTTTATACTATCGTGTGAAGGCAGTAAGTGTTACCGGAGTACAGAAAGCTACGCCGATCATCATTCTCCGCCAGCAGGGCAGTAACGGTATCAGCCTGGCCCCGAACCCTGCATCCCATTTTGTGACCGTCAATCTCACGGCTGTGAAAGATGGCAAGGCAGAGCTGGAGGTACTGGACGCGGCAGGCAGGCAGGTGATACAACAACGGAGGCAGGTATACAGCGGCAGCAATAGCTTCCAAATAGATGGCGTGGACCGCTTACAGGATGGGCTCTACCATGTACGAGTTAGGATGGGAGAAGAAGTGTTGTTGACGAGACTTGTAATTCAGAAATAGTTGATAAGTTAACAAGTTCATAGGTTGACAAGGGAAACTTCGAGGCGCGGAGACCTCCTTGTCAACCTATCAACATATAAGCCTGTCAACCTCCCTCTGGTCCCTCTTCGATCTTCTCATCCACGGCATTGGCCAGGATCACGGAGGTCATTTTCTTGAGAGGGTTCCGGCGGTTTTCGGCATAGCCGTTCCGGCGGTTGATGATATCGATACATTCATAGATGGCCGTGAGGAATGAAGAATGATCGGCCTTGTTCTTGCCGGCGATATCGAATGCGGTGCCATGGTCGGGCGACGTGCGGACCACCGGCAGTCCGGCTGTGTAATTCACGCCTTCGCCCAGGGCCAGCGATTTGAATGGGATCAGGCCCTGGTCGTGGTACATGGCCAGTACGGCGTCGAACCTTTCGAATTGCCGGCGGGCAAAGAAAGCATCGGCGCTGAAAGGCCCCACCACCAGCATAGAGCGTTTGGCTTCCTTGACGGCAGGTTTGATGATCTCCTCTTCTTCTTTTCCGATCAGTCCCTCATCACCTGCATGTGGGTTCAACCCCAGTACCGCGATCTTCGGTTTGTCGATCCCGAAATCTTTGATCAGTGAATTATTGAGAATGGAAAGCTTCGATAGTATCCTTTCACGGGTCACATATTTGGCGGCCTCGGCCAGCGGAACATGTTCACTCAGCAGGGCCACCCGGAAATTATTGGCCACCATCAGCATCAGTACATCCTGTGCACCGAAAATATGCTGGAGATAAGGGGTATGGCCGGTAAAGTTGAAATCGGCCGACTGGATATTCTTCTTATGGATAGGAGCGGTCACCAATCCCTGGACCTTATTTTCCTTCAATGCCTGTACAGCCATGGCCAGTGACTTCACTGCATATTTGCCACCGGTGTCCGTGAGCTGGCCGGGGGTGATATTGATCTCCTCTTCCCAACAGTTGAAAATATTGATCTGCTTGTAATTGATCCGGCTGAAATCCTTTATGCTCTGGTAATTGAAATTGATCTCGGGAACGGCCTTCCGGTAAAAATTGATCAGTTTATTGGAGGCAAATATGATGGGCGTACATAGCTCCAGCAGGCGATGGTCGGAAAAAGTCTTGATGATCAATTCCGTACCAATGCCATTCAGGTCTCCGACGGAAATACCGATAACAGGTTTTTGTTGCGGTGCGCTCATATTTATTTGAATTCAGGCGGTGAAAATACGATTTTTGCCATTCATGTATACACTAAAGAAATCCCTTGGCCAGCATTTCCTGAAGGATGAACATATTTGCCGCAGGATCGTGGAGGTGCTACAGGAATATCCTTTTCAGCAATTGCTGGAAGTGGGCCCCGGCGGGGGCGCCCTCACGAAGTACCTGCTGCAACTCCCGGGGATCGATCTGAAATGTGTGGAGCTGGACGAAGAAAAAGTGAACTGGTTATTGCAAACCTATCCCGCCCTGCAAGGCAGGATCATTCACGATAGTTTTCTGGATATTGCACCGCCTTTCGATGGACCGTTTACCATCGTGGGCAATTTTCCGTACAATATATCATCTCAGATACTGTTCAGGGTACTTGAATGGAAAGAACAGGTGCAGGCCGTGACCGGCATGTTCCAGAAAGAAGTGGCGCAACGTGTGGCCGCCAGGGAAGGCAGCAAGGTATATGGCGTGATCAGTGTGCTGGTACAGGCCTTCTTCCATGTGGAATACCTGTTCGAAGTACATGAGAATGCATTTACGCCGCCCCCTAAAGTCAAAAGTGCCGTGATCAGGCTGCTACCATTGAAAGAGCCTGTGGCGATGCGGTCGGAGAAGCATCTGTTCCTGCTGGTCAAAACTGCGTTCAACCAACGCCGTAAGACACTGCGTAATGCCGTAAAGGGATTATTCGATGCGGCCATTTTGCAGGATGAGCTGTTCAACAAACGGGCGGAACAATTATCCGTACAGGACTTTGCCGATCTCACCTATAAAATGAAATAACCGAACAATAAGCCAGGAAAAGTTTAATATGCAGAAAGTAATCATTACAGCCAAAGTACATCCATATCTTATCGAGCAACTGGAATTGAAAGGGTTCACGGTGCAATCTCAACCGCAGATCAGCTATGAAGAGCTGGCTGCGCAGATCGCCGATGCCAGTGGACTGATAGTGACCACCCGTTTGAAGATCGACAGGGCCCTGCTGGAGAAGGCAACGGAACTGAAATGGATCGGCCGGCTGGGCAGCGGTATGGAACTGATCGATGTGCCCTATGCTGAAAGTAAAGGGATCCTGTGTGTAAGCAGTCCGGAAGGTAACCGCAATGCAGTGGCAGAGCATGTGCTCGGCGTACTGTTGAACCTGATGAACAGGATCGATAGCAGTATGCAGGAGATCAGGGAGGGCAAATGGATCCGGGATGCCAACAGGGGCATCGAGCTCAGCGGTAAAACAGTGGGCATCATCGGGTTCGGGAATACAGGCAGTGCATTTGCACAACTGCTGTCCTCTTTCGGCGTAACTGTTCTGGCCTACGATAAATACAAATTCGGGTTTGCGAGGGATTATATCAAGGAAGCCAATCCCGAACAGATCGCGCGTTATTCGGATGTGGTAAGCCTTCATCTACCCCTTACCGATGAAACCTACCATTATGCGAATGATGAATTTTTCAGGACGATGGAACGCAAACCATTCTTTGTGAATGCGTCCAGGGGGAAAGTGCATGATACCGGAGCAGTGATCAGGGCCCTGGAAAAGGGACAGATCGCCGGCGCCGGCCTCGATGTGCTTGAAAATGAAAAACTGGAGACCTATACTGCTGAACAACAACAGCAACTCACCTGGTTATTGGAGCAACCCAATGTAGTGCTCACCCCACATACCGCCGGGTATAGTTTTGAAGCCTTTTATAAAATGGCTAAAGTGGTATTGGAGAAATTGAAACTCTGAGATTAATGTGTAATTAATACCTTTTTTTATGGAGACCGGGGAATATTTCCAATCCCCCGGTTAATTTTCAAAAATTGTTCTACATTTGTAATGTTAGATAATCGTGCAACGCTTCAGCACTTACCTGAGGCGTTGTTCTTTTTTTCTATTTTCGGAAGCGTTTGTTGCTTCCTGTTAAAAAGAAGGAGGTTATTATGAGTGTTTTGTATGTAACAAAAGATACACTGGAGCAAATGAAAGAAGAGCTGATCAGGATGCGGACAGTAGACCGCCCTGCTGCAGCGCGCGCTATAGCAGAAGCCCGTGAAAAGGGCGACCTGAAAGAGAATGCCGAATACGATGCGGCCAAGGAGTCCCAGGGAATATTGGAAGCCAAGATCAAAAAGCTGGAAGGGGATGTGGCCAGCGCCCGGATACTGGACGCGGATAGTGTGGATACCAGCAAGGTATCCATTCTCACACGGGTAACTGTAGTGAACCTGAATACCAAAAAAGAACTCACCTACCAGATCGTTTCTGAAAAGGAAGCTGATCTGAAAGCCAATAAGATCTCCATCACTTCACCGATCGGCAAAGGATTGCTCGGTAAGGTGGTGGGCGAAGTAGCAGAAGTGACGGTGCCTGCAGGGGTAGTGAAATTCAAGATAGAAAACATCACAGTATAATGACCATCTTTTCAAAGATCATTGCCGGTGAGATCCCCTCTTACAAGATCGCGGAGAACGACCGTTTCTACGCCTTCCTCGATATCTTTCCATTGGTAGAAGGTCATGTGCTGGTGGTAAGCAAAGTGGAGGTGGACAAAATATTCGACCTGCCGGACGATTACCTGGGCGAAGCCCTTCTCTTCGCCAGGCCCATTGCAAAAGCCATTGAAAAATCTTTCCGCTGCGATCGCTGCGGCATTTCCGTGGTTGGGCTGGAAGTGCCGCATGCCCATATACATCTTATTCCCATCAATTCGGCCGATGACCTTAACTTCACGAGAAAGAAACTGAAACTCGGACCGGAAGAACTGAAACGGGTACAGGAGAAGATACTGAAGGCGTTGGCGGGTTTATAAGTTAACAGGTTGAAAGGTTGATAAGGGAAACTCCGATTGTGAAACGCCCTGTCAACCTGTAAACATTTCAACTTGTTAACCTCACCGTACCCTCCCCGGGTTCTTCGCCACAAAGTCTTCCCACCCTTTCAGCACTTTACCGGAGTTCTTGAGGAATGGATTGTCCTGGAAATGGTGACAAACCGCTACTGCGAGCGCGTCGGAGATATCGAATGAACCGATGGGGGTACCGTTGAGGGACAACAATTGTTGCAGCATTTTCCAGACCTGCTCCTTATCAGCATTCCCATTGCCGGTGATGGACTGTTTCACTTTTTTAGGAGAATATTCATGCACTTCCAGTCCGGCCTGCATGGCCGCTGCAATGGCCACGCCCTGCGCCCTTCCCAGTTTCAGCATACTCTGCACATTCTTTCCGAAAAAAGGCGCCTCGATGGCGAAGTGCTGCGGCTTGAACCGTATGATCAGCTCCGTTATCTTTTGATGGATCAATTGCAGGCGTGTATAGCTGTCCTGCCTGCCGTTCATTTTGAGCCTGTCCATCTCCAATACCTTCACATCGCGGCCGGAAGCGACGATGATGCCGTATCCCATCAGCAAGGTACCGGGGTCAATGCCCAGAATTATTTTGGATGACTTTTGCAAGGGTGTGCGCAGGATTCAATTAATTTGTAAATCATTTTGCTGCCGCTGAACAAAAATATCAAAATAATCCTCAACTATGTGATCGGCCCGCTGGTGTTTTGCTTGCTGGGCTATTCGATCTACCATCAGCTCAACCGGCAGCCCGATTGGGATCGTTCACTCGATCATATCCTGCAGGCATTCACAGGTCCCAAAGCCTGGATGCTGCTGTTGGTCGTGGGTATGATGCTGATGAACTGGGGCATCGAAGCACGTAAATGGCAACTGGTGATCACGAAGATACAGCCGATCTCATTCCTGCAATCCCTGAAAGCGATCTTCACAGGCACTACCATGGCTTTCTTCACACCCAACAGGATGGGTGAGTACATGGGCCGTATCCTGTATATAGAAGATGGTAAACGGATACAGGCCATCTCGCTCACCATTGTATGTAGTATGGCCCAATTGCTGGTGACATTACTGGCCGGCATCGGGGCATTGTTATACATGCGCACTTATCTGCAGTTTCATCCGGTTACCGGCGACCTCTCTCCATTCTGGATCGATACCGTTCTGTATGTTACGGTCCTGGCCAGTGTGCTTTTAACATTATTTTATTTCCGGCTGGCCTGGCTGGTAAGATGGATAGAGAAGATCCCCCGCATCGAACGTTTCGTAGCGTACATAAGGGTTTTGGATTCCTTTAACACAACTTTCCTTTTACGTATACTGTCTTTATCTGTAGCCCGTTATGTGGTTTTTATCGGGCAATATTTCCTGCTCTTTGCTGTGTTCGATGTATCATTAAACTTCATGCAGGCATTCGCTTCCATAGGAGTGGTATTCCTGGTGCTGGCCATCGTTCCAACCATAGCCATTATTACGGAACTGGGGGTGCGCTGGAAGGCAAGCATAGAGCTGGTACAATTTTTTAGCAATAATGTAATAGGGGTTTTGGCCACTTCGTTGTCTATTTGGGTTATTAATTTAGTGATACCAGCATTGATCGGGAGTTTATTGATCATAAGCATCCGTATCTTTAGGATACGGAAAAAAACAATAGACCCGGCAGAATTGATAAAATGAATACGGTTATCCATGAAATTATACAAACCTGTTACCTTACTGTTACTGATTGTGATTGCCTGCCAGCCGCTCAGGGCCCAGAACGGCTTCTGCGGTTTACGTAACACCGCCTTCTCAGCCGGTGAAGCCATCACTTTTAAAGTTTTTTATACAGTGGTAGGGGCTTATTTCGGTGCAGGTGAGGCCACTTTCAACACAAGTCTCGAGCGGCTCAATAATAAACCCGTTTATCACGTGATAGGGGAGGGAAAGACCTATAGCTTCTACGATAACTTCTTCAAAGTGCGCGATAAATATGAGACCTATATCGATACGGCCACCCTCCAGCCTTACCGGTTCATCCGGAATGTGAATGAAGGAAGTTATAAGAAATTCGAAAATGTAACTTTCAATAAAACTACCAACAGCGCCGTCACCAATGACGGCGTTTACAAAGTACCTGAATGCGTTCAGGATGTGCTGAGCGCCATTTTCTATGCGCGTAATATCGACTTCGACAAATACAAGGAAGGCGACAAGATCACTTTCTCCATGTTCCTCGACAATGAAGTATATGAAATGTATATCCGTTACCTCGGCAAGGAAAATATAAAGACCAAGTACGGAAAGTTCAGGGCCATCAAGTTCAAGCCCTTACTGATCAAGGGCACCATCTTCGAAGGCGGGGAAAAGATGACGGTTTGGGTGAGCGACGACCAGAACCATATACCCGTTCGGATAGAAAGCCCGATCTCCGTGGGCAGTGTGAAAGTAGACATGATCAGCTATCGCAATATCCGCTATCCGCTCACTTCGCTGATCAGCGTTCGCTGATCGATATCACAGCTCCGCTAATTTGAAGGTTTCCTTTTGCCGAATGCCCTTCTCCGTCATAGCCAGTGTGCAGCATTCATTTACAGGATCGTGTTCGAAAAAGAGGATATGATCTTCTTCCAGCGCTTCTTTCAGGAAAGCCTGTTTTTCGTGAAGTGTGGTAAGCGGGAACATATCATAAGCCATCACATAAGGAATTGGGATATGCCCCACGGAAGGGAGCAGGTCAGCCATGAAAACGATGGTCTGGTTCTTATACTGGACCTGCGGCAGCATCATGGCATCGGTATGGCCATGCACGATGCGGATACTGATCTTATCCGTAAATTCAACCCTGTCTGTAGGTTCTATGAATTTCAACTGGCCGCTTTCCTGGATGGGAAGAATATTTTCTTTCAGGAAAGAGGCTTTCTCTCTTTCATTGGGCTGTGTGGCCCATTCCCAATGCGGCAGGTTGCTCCAGTAAATTGCATTTTTGAATGACGGGACCAGTTTGTCGCCTTCGCGCACTATGCTTCCGCCACAATGGTCGAAATGAAGATGGGTGAGAAAAACATCTGTGATATCATCACGGTGGAAGCCATGTTTCTTCAGGGAGGCATCGAGTGAATCATCACCATGGAGGTAATAATGACTGAAGAATTTGGCATCCTGTTTATCACCGATGCCATTGTCGATGAGAATAAGGCGTTTGCCATCCTGGATCAGCAGGCAGCGCATGGCCCAGGAACAAAGATTATTCTCATCGGCGGCATTCAATTTGTTCCAGATGGACTTGGGCACCACGCCGAACATAGCCCCGCCATCCAGTTTGAAATTGCCGGTATGGATCGCGTAAAGTTTCATGGCATCGACAACTTATTTATACAGTAACTAATTTCAGTTTGTTTTGTTTGTACAGGGCCGAATACAACCAGATGAGGCCAATGGCGAAGAAGACCATCAGTGATAATACGGAATTCTTCATTCCTCCATGATCATGCGTGAGCTCATCGATATAGCCGAAGGTGAAAATGCCCACAACGATAGCGATCTTTTCGGTAAAATCATAATAACTGAAGAAGGAGGCCGTATCCCTGGTCTCCGGCATCAGCTTGGCAAAAGTGGAACGGCTCAGGGCCTGTATACCACCCATCACGAGGCCAACTGCCACAGCCAGCGCATAGAAATGATATTCCGGGTTCACCCCTTCTTCCTTCAGCTCTGCCGTGTAATATCCTGCCACGCAAATAATGATCCAAAACACTACAACCCCCATCAATACTCTCAGGTTCCCGAATCGCATGGACAACCTGGCCATTCCCCAGGCGCCGGGAATGGCCACCAGTTGAATGGCCACTGCCGTAACGATCAGCTTGGTAGTATCGAGCCCGAGCAATTTACTCCCGAACATGGTAGCGGCCAGCATTACGGTCTGTACGCCCATGCTGTAAAAAAAGAAAGCACGCAGGAACCTTTTCAGCACCGGCATTTTTGTTACCTGGTGAAACACTTTTTTCATTTCATGAAAACCTTCTGTCAAGAAACTTTTTTCGTGCTGGTCAACGGAGGGAACGGATTGGGGTAAACGGGCAAAGGTGATATGGGCGAAGCCGAACCACCAGAGACCTACCAGCAGGAAGGTGAGGCGGGATGCTTCTCCTGTCGATTGGGGCATGGCCAGTATCAGCCCAAATCCTATCAGCTGACAGATCACGCTGCCGATATAACCGAAAGAAAACCCGCGGGCGCTGATCCGGTCGCGGTCCTGTTCAGCGGCGATCTCCGGCAGGTAGGAGTTATAGAATACGAGGCTTCCGCACCATCCCACTGCGGCCAGTGCCGCGAGCGTAACTCCCAGTCCAACGTCTTCCTGCTCTTTGAACAAATACAATCCACTGCAGGCCGCTGCACCGAGATAACAGAAAAAGCGCATGAAGGCTTTCTTGTTACCTCTTGTATCTGCAATGGAAGTAAGGATCGGGTAGAGCAGGGCGCTGACGAGATAACCGGCAGCCAGTGAATAATCGTACAACGCACTGTTCACGAATGTGCGGCCCAGGAAATTCACTTTCTCCGGAACGATCGCCGTGAAATAGATCGGGAAAAAAGTAGTGGTGATAACTAAATTATAAACGGAATTTGCCCAGTCATACATGGCCCAGCCATTAATGACTTTTTTGGATGCAGTTTGCATTGGCAGAGGGTTGAATAGGTTTATGCCGAAATATACATCATTTTCCGATTACACCTGCTGAGATCAGTGCGAGCAATACAATGCCTGCAATGATCCTGTACCAGCCGAATAAACGGAAACCATGTTTTTGCAGGAAACCGATAAAAAAGCGGATGGCCAGCATGGCCACTACGAAGGCTACGATATTGCCGACGATGAATGCATACAGGTTATCGGAAGAGCTCATGAGCAACTGATAACCTTTTTCAGTGACACCATTTACTTCCCATTTTTTTACGAAGAGACTATGGCCCGTTGCAGCGCACATGGTGGGTACAGCGAGATAAAAAGAAAATTCGGCAGCCAGCTTGCGGGTGAGTTTCTGTTGCATGCCGCCGATGATGGAAGAGGCACTGCGGCTCACCCCGGGGATCATGGCGAGGCATTGCCAGATGCCTATCACAAATGCTTTGCCGTAACTGATGGATGATTCCTGCTCGATGGTAGGGCGCTGAAAAAAACGGTCGATGAACAGCAGGAAGATACCGCCGAGCAATAAGGTGACCGCAACGGTGGTAGGGCTTTCGAGCAGGGCATCGATCTTGTCGGCGAACAGGGCGCCCAGTATGATGGCAGGTATCACGGCAACGATAAGCTTCAGGTAGAACTGCCATTTTTTGAAATCGAAGAACTTTCTCCAATACAATACTACTACGGCCAGGATGGCGCCCAGTTGTATCGCCACCTCGAACAATTTGGTGAACTGTTCTTTCTGAATACCCATCAGGCTGCTGGCAATGATCATGTGGCCTGTTGAGGAGACAGGTAGGTATTCGGTGATCCCTTCAACGATGGCGACAACGATAGCTTCGAATAGATTCATGGACTATTTGTGTAGTGAATGGATTGAATTGCAGGTTGGGAAGATGAAATGTTGAAAGGTAAAAAGCCCGTAAACTAAGAGAGCGATGTCTGATACATCGCCCCTATTAACTTTTTACGTTGTCAATTTTTCAACTCCTGACCGGTTTCCTGAAAATGGCAAACACTTCGATGGCCAGTCCGATCAGGATCAGGATAGGCGCCACAGTGATACGCATGGTGCTGTATACATCTTTCTCCCTGAATACATTGGGATCTTCACTTTTTCCGCCAGACATCAATATAATGCCGATGATCATCACGGCAATACCGGCCAGTATCCAGATATAATTCTGTTTTCCGAACAGGCTTTGGGCCGGTACGGACGCAGGAGCGGGAGATTGTTTTTTAGCGACCATTTCCTTGTGATTAGGGATGCAATATAAGGGAATTAATAAAGATCGTCCAGCTTCATCTTCAGGTATTTTACCACACTGCGCCAGGTGCTGAACAGGGATATGCTGATCCCCAGCAATATGAGGAAAGCGAATAGCAGGACCAGTTTGCCATTATCGCGCAGGTCTTTGAGATATGGCAGGAAATATTCCGAGAGCAGCATCAGCCCATAGATCAATGCAATGGCCACCAAAGCTGATATGGCCCCGTTGGCGATAGCCCGCACGTTCATGGGTTTGGCGATAAAGCCACGGGTGGCGCCAACCATCTGCATGGTCTTGATGAGGAACCGGTTGCTGTACATGGCCAGCCGGATGGTGTTATCGATCAGCACGATCGACAGGATGCAGAAGATCCCTGCCAGGATGGCGAACACGATCAGTCCAACCCGCACCGTAGAGCTCATCTTCTCCACCACTTTGGCCGGATATTTCACGCTTTCCACCACCAGGGCTTGTTTTTCCAGGTCGGCCTTGATGGCGGCAATGGTATCTTTCTGCACATAAGTGCTTTTCAGGTTGAGGTCGAAGGAGGCCGGCAAGGGATTTTCATCCAGCAATTCCTGGAAGTCCTGTTCCCCATCGGTCGACCATCTCTTCTTGGCCGTTTCCTTATCGATATATTCGAGGTTTTTCGTATAAGGCCGGCTGGCAAGATAATTCCGGAGGGTTTCCACATCGGTAGGCGTGATATTCCGGCGGAGGTATACCTGCACTTTCACATCTTCTTTCAGTTCTTCCACATACCTTTTAGCATTGAGGAGCAACCAGCCGAAGGTACCCACGAAGAAGAGTACGATGGTAACGCCCAGGATAGCCATAAAATAGGAGGGCTTGGAACGCTTGGCCGAAGCTTTTCCGAATTGGACCATGCAACAAGATTTTTGATGGGTTAGTAGTAAGGCAAAAATAACGGATTTATCCCTCTTTAGCAGGATTATCCGTATTTTTGATGCCCCTCTAACGATCGCGTGGCCGGAAAATTTTTAAGGGGCAGGGCATTTAACGTTTCCTCAACTTTTAACATAAAAATCATCCCCGCAGTTGCGGGAAAAGGGCATGGAATACAATTTCAGGGAAATAGAAAAGAAATGGCAACAGCTTTGGACCGATTCAAAGGCTTATGCAGTCAGTAACGACAGCACAAAACCCAAATGTTATGTACTGGATATGTTCCCCTACCCGAGCGGGGCAGGTCTGCATGTGGGGCATCCACTGGGATATATTTCCAGCGATATCTATGCACGTTATAAAAGACTGAAAGGGTTCAACGTATTGCACCCGATGGGCTATGATGCCTTCGGCCTGCCCGCCGAGCAATATGCCATCGACCATGGCATTCACCCGGCCGTTTCAACAGCCGCCAATATCAAGACCTTCCGCAAGCAGCTCGATAATATCGGTTTCTGTTACGACTGGAGCCGTGAAGTACAGACCTGCGATCCCAAATACTATAGATGGACGCAATGGATATTCCTCCAGCTATTCGATAGCTGGTTCAACCGGAAAACGCAAAAAGCGCAACGCATCCATGACCTCATCGCCATCTTCGAACAGGAAGGCAATCGCAACCATCCGTTCCCGAACAATAAATATGAATTGCCTTCCGGTGGTCAGTCATTCTCTGCCGGTGAGTGGGGAAAATACGATGAGCAACAACGGCAGGACATACTCATGCAATACCGGCTGGCCTACCTGGCCTATACCGATGTGAACTGGTGTGAGGCCCTGGGCACCGTGCTGGCCAATGATGAAGTGATCAATGGCGTCAGCTATCGTGGAGGCTATCCCGTGATAAAGAAAAAAATGCGCCAGTGGAGCCTGCGCATCACCGAATATGCTGAAAGACTATTGAAAGGGCTGGAAGAGGTGGACTTCAGCGATTCCATGAAAGAGATCCAGCGTAACTGGATCGGCAAGAGCTATGGAGCAGAGATCCGTTTCGAAGTGAAGAGCGAGAAGAATATGGTGCAGGAAATGGTGGTATTCACTACAAGGCCCGATACGATCTTCGGGGTCGACTTCATGGTGGTAGCCCCTGAACATGAAATGGTGCTGGCCATCACATCGGCCGCACAACAGGATGAGGTCGACAAATACCTCCAATATGTACAAAGCCGTTCCGAAGTGGAGAGAATGGCTGAAGTGAAAAAGATCACCGGTTGTTTCACCGGCGCTTATGCCGTGAATCCTTTCGATGGAAGGGAGATACCCATCTGGATATCCGAATACGTGCTGGCAGGGTATGGCACCGGCGCTATCATGGCTGTGCCCTGTGGTGATGAACGTGATTTCAAATTCGCACAATTCTTCAATATTCCCATCACGAACATTATCGGTCCTGCCTACAATGGCAAAGAGGCCAATGCCACCAAAGATGCAATACTGGAAAACTCCGGGTTTATCAATGGCATGGTCATGCGCGATGCGATCGAAGTAGTAGTGAACAAAGTGGAAGAGCTGGGCATCGGCAGGAAACAGGTGAACTACAAAATGCGCGATGCCGGCTGGAGCCGCCAGCGCTATTGGGGTGAGCCATTCCCCGTCATATTCAGGAACGACATCCCTTATGCGATGGATGTAAAAGACCTGCCGCTGGAATTGCCAGCCTCCGACGACTTCAGGCCATCCGGCACCGGCGAAGGGCCGCTTGCCAATGTGAGCGCCTGGGTACATATCGATGACCACGAAAAGCGGGATACGAATACCATGCCTACCCATGCCGGGGCTGCGTGGTATTTTCTCCGTTATATGGACCCTCATAATGATAAAGTATTCGCCGACAGGAAAGCACTCGATTACTGGGGGCAGGTAGATGTGTACATCGGCGGTGCGGAACATGCAGTGGCCCACCTGCTCTATTCACGCCTCTGGGTAAAAATATTGCATGATCTCGGCTACCTGAATTTCGATGAGCCCTTCAAAAAGCTGATCAACCAGGGTAAGATCACCGGCGATTCAAGGTTTGTATACCGCGTGCGTAATACCAACCAGTTCGTATCGGCCGGACTGAAAGACCAGTACGAGACCGACGAACTTCACGTGGATGTGAATATCGTGGATGGAGTGGAACTGGATACGGAAGCCTTCAAAAAATGGAAGCCCGATTTCGCCCATGCGGAATTCATCCTGGAAAATGGAAAATATATCTGTGGTTCTGCGATCGAGAAAATGAGCAAATCGTATTTCAATGTCATCAACCCCGACCAGGTGGTGGAGAAATACGGGGCTGATACTTTCCGTATGTATGAAATGTTCCTCGGGCCGCTGGAAGCTTCCAAACCCTGGGATATCAAAGGCATCGAAGGCGTGCACAGGTTCCTGAAAAAAATGTGGCGCCTGTTCTACGATGAGACCAAAGGCCAGGTATGGAATACGCAGAAAGCAACGGATGCCGAATTCAAAGTGCTGCACAGGGCCATCCGGAAAATAGAAGAAGACACTGAAAGGTTTTCGTTCAATACGGCTGTCAGCGCCTTCATGGTTTGCGTGAATGAACTGACAGACCTGAAATGCAACAAGAAAGAAATACTGGAAAAACTGCTTATCCTCCTCACGCCTTATGCACCGCATGTGAGTGAAGAATTATGGCATCTCATCGGGAATACCGGTTCCATTCTCGATGCCGCCTACCCGGTTGCCGAAGAGAAATACCTGGTGGAAACATCCAAGGAATATCCTATCTCCATTAACGGTAAGGTGAGAACGCAGCTCAATATCAACCTGGATGCTTCGCAACAGGATGTAGAGCAACTGGTGCTCGCCAATGAAGTGGTGCAGAAATGGCTCGAAAGCAGGCCTCATAAGAAGATCATCTATGTAAAAGGTAAGATGGTGAACGTGGTGGTATGAGTAATCTTGTCTTCGATAATATCATTCGCAAGTATCAAACTACTTTTCATCCGGTACTGAAAGTGGATCCCGCCAGGGATCCATTATTGCATTTCGATTTTACGGAAAGCAACAAAGACCTCAGCGCTGAAGTCCTCGACAGCACTGAATTATTCTCCGCTTATATCAGGCAACGCCTGCAGGAAGCACATTGTAAATTCGGCATCGGCGGCTATGCAGAACACAGAACGATCTATAACCGCAGCCGCGTGTTCGACCCTGAAAGACCGGGTGATGAACCGCGCAGGCTTCACCTGGGGATCGATATCTGGGGAGAGGCCGGTACCCCTGTCTACGCTTTCATGGGAGGGATGGTGCATAGTTTTGCATTTAATGACAGGTTTGGTGATTATGGGGCCACACTGGTGCTTCTCCACCAGTTGGAGGGTATGCCGTTCTATACCCTGTATGGCCATATCAGCCTGAGGGATATTCAATCACTGACAGCCGGGCAATATATCATATTCGGACAGGAGATGGCCCATTTCGGAGAGCCCCATGAAAATGGCCAATGGCCGCCCCACCTGCATTTCCAGGTGATCCTCGATATGGAATTGAAACAGGGGGACTATCCCGGCGTATGCAAATATTCGGAGCGCGAAAAATACCTCGCCAACTGCCCCGATCCTAATCTCATACTTCAGTTGATGCCTACCTGAAAACGTGTTATTTATCCGTTAACAGGCTGATCTGACCACATTATTGTATTATTTAATTTTTTCCCGGCACAGTTTTAGGTAATTATTGATTAAATTACAAGAACATACCATATATAGTTATGGTCTCTTCCGACATTATTTGATAACCTAAAACTTTCTCTTATGTCATTCAACCTTCTCGACTCGGTGAAAGGCATTTTCACCAGCGACCTCGTCAGTAAGATGGCTTCTTCTTTTGGTGAAAATGAGGGAGGAATTCAAAAAGCGATTAGTGGCGGTATCCCGGCTGTGTTGACAGGATTGTTGCACAAGGCCGGTTCTTCGGATGGAGCTTCAAGTTTGCTCAATATGGCTAAAGATGCCGCAGGAAGCGGTATCCTCGGCAATATCGGCAACCTGTTGGGTGGAGGTTCAATGCTGAGCAAAGGATTGGATATGGTGAAAGGCCTTTTCGGCGACAAGGCAAACAGTATCACCAGCATGATCGCCAACTTTGCCGGTATCCGCGAATCCTCTGCTTCTTCAGTGCTCAGCGCCGCTGCGCCGGCCGCACTGGGCGTGTTGGGCAAACAGGTAACACAAAACAACATGGGTGTATCAGGACTAACCTCTTTCCTGGCCGAACAAAAAGACAATATCCTGAAAGCGGTACCCTCAGGGCTGAACCTGGCCGGAGCGCTCGGCCATAACAGTCTGAGCGATATCGGCCATAAATTATCCGGCCTGGTTGGCGGCGCTGCCAGCTCAGTGCGGCAGGCAACTGCTTCAGCTACGCACTATGCCGGAGAAGCCGCCAACAAAGCGGGCAGGGGCATGAGATGGTTGTGGCCACTGCTGCTGGCATTGCTGGTTGTACTGGCATTGATCTATTTCCTCCGCGGCCAGAAGGATAAAACGGAAACCACGCCCCCGGCCACAGATCAGCAGGCCGATGCAAAAGATACTTCTGCATCCACGGCCACGCCTCCAGTAACGATGGAATCGATCAAGGTAAAACTGCCTGATGGAACTGAACTGGATGCTTATAAAGGCGGTATAGAAGATCAACTGGTGACATTCCTCAACGACGCATCCACCAAAGGTGGTAAGGACGTATGGTTCGATTTCGATAACCTGAATTTCAAAACAGGTAGTTCAGAGCTTACGCCTGCAAGTATGAAACAGGTGAATAATATTGCCGCTATCCTCAAAGCCTACCCGAAATTGAAGATCAAGATCGGAGGATATACGGATAAGAGCGGCGATAGCGTAGTGAATATGAAATTATCGCAGAGCAGGGCCGATGCCGTGTCGGCTGCATTGAAAACGACCGGCGCCGATATGAAACAGGTGGTTGGCGCAGAAGGCTATGGATCGAAGTTTGCGAAAGCTGCTGCCGATGCTCCAGATGATGAAAGGAAAAAAGACAGGCGGATAGCAGTGGGGGTTAGAGAAAAATAATCTTGCAAAGGTTGGTACGTTGACAGGTTGAAAGGTTGACAAGTTGATAAGAGGGTTTCTGAAATTCGGAGACTTCCTTGTTAACTTATCAACCTTTCAACCTGTCAACGTATCAACCGGTATGACTTTCCGATAGAAAAACCCGTACCAACTCCTGCCACTCCTGGTCGAGGGAATAGCCGGGCATGCGCCTGGCTGCTTTGTTGTACCAGTAATTGGCATTCCAGACATCTCCTTCCTTGCGGTGCAGATAAGCATGGATCCAGGCAGCCGGTTTATCCGGGATATCCTGGATCAGGTTATGCGAGCTCTCCCAATCGCCCCTGGCATCATACCAGAGGCTTTGCAAATACACATTGAGCTCAGCAGGTGGTTGATCGTTTTTCAGGCTGGCCTGAAAGGCTTCGAAATTCATGCCATGAAGGTATCGAAAATTATCGGGCCTGATTGCCTAGACAGCGATCGCCTGCGAGGAAACACTTAGCATTTCTGCGATCTCGGTTTGCGTGGTGACCGTTTTATCTTTCGCATACCAGCTATGGATCTTTTCAGTGATGATATTTCCGGGCAGTCCTTCCCGGCGCATGGCATCGAAGGATGCTTGCAGTTCGGCAGGCCGCGGTCCCCAGTTGAAGATCTCTTCCAGCGTATTGGAATGTACAACAATCAATCGCGGGATGCTGCGGCTGGCGCCATTGGTAAGGTATTGGTCCATCAGTTCCAGGTTCTCATCGCGCAGCAATAATTTCAGCCCGATGGCCGGGTTCAGGGCTGCCATGGCATTCAATACCGGCAGGATCTGCGAGGCATCGCCGCACCAGCTCTCCGTGAGCACCAGCCAGGTCTGGGGCGATTGAATGGATTGTATGATCTCCCGTACCTCCGGCAAAATTTTCACTGTTTTATCGATGCGCTGCATACGCTGTACGTTCAGCCTGGCGTAGTTCGTGAGAGATTCGGATTGCTGCGGGCCGGTCACTTTACCGCCGGCCAGCAGTTCATCCACCAGTGTACGATAAGCGGTATAGCTCATCGCTTTGTCGATATATTGCCTGTCGATCGTGTTTGGCTTTCCTGAAGTTGACATCGTTTATTGTTTTAATGAATTGAATGTTTATGCCGAATAAACAGTAGCGAATGTTCTTGCAAAATCAGCGAGACTGGTTTTTCCCGGTTTCCCCGGATGGTTCTTCCAATAGTCTTCGAACATAATGCCTGAATTCATGGCGTTACCCATCTCTATATAATTCCTGGCCAGATCTTCACTCAATCCTGCCTGTAACATGCCGTTGTATGCCTGTTCATCGGTAAAATGAACCCATTGGAGGTCGGCTTTTCCAATGGCCTGTCCAATCGTTTTGGCAATGGCATCGGTACCTGTTTCATCGCTGGCGATATAGCGGAAGGAATTTCCTGTGAAATTCAGTTGTAACAACTCCTCTGCCGCAGCCTGTGCAATATCGGCCGGATCAACTATCGGGAATTTATTGGCTGCAATGCTGAAATTGCCGCCCATAATGCCCATGTTCCTGATAAGGTCTATATTGGAATAGAGGTTGTAATAAAAATAAGATGGCCGGAGATGTTTGACATGCACGCCCTCCAACTTATTCAACACCTGTTCCCCGCGGTACAGGCCATTCACCGGTCCAACACCTTCTGCGAGGTGAGCTCCTATGGAGCTGAGATTTACAGCGTAGCGGATGGTGCTGCCTTTGATCGCCTGGGCATAATTCTTTGCCACCTGTTCATAGAAACCCTTTGTATCGTTGGTAGTAAAATTGGGTGGCGTCATCAGGTAAACGGCGTCTGCTCCCGCAAAAGCTTTGGTAAGGAAAGGCACGTCTTCAACTGATCCGATAGCTACGCGGGCTCCTTTGCCAACCAGTTCATCCAGGTGGGCCGCATTACGGCCAACAACGGTAACCTGGTGGCCTGCGTCCAGTAAGGCCAAAGCAAGTGGTTTTGAAATATGGCCGGAGCCTCCTGTAATAATGTACTTCATGTGTGATGATTTAATATGATCGATATTTGGTTCATTATATTTGTATATACAAATAACTGGTCAAAAAAATTTACACGTCCAGTTTATCTACGATCCTGGTCATATTCCTGGCCAGGCGGTTACTTTCTTCTTTTCCGAGTATACTTGCATAAAGGGCCTGAAATTCTTTGGCACATTGCACCAGGGAAGGGTACAGCTCCTTACCTTTTGGGGAAGGATATACATTGGTCAGCTTGCCTTCCGTGGTGCGGACAAGCAGCTTTTTCTTTTCCAGCTTTTCCACCAAACGTGTGATGGTGGAGGGTGTTAGCCGGAGATGCTCGCTGAGGCCCGTAGGCTGGATGCCCGGAATTTCCACCACCAGCATTAACAGGTAGGCATGGCTGGGCGAAAGGTCTGTACACTTCCAGCTTTCGATGGCCAGCTTTTCCAGCTTGCGGGCCAATGCATTGGAAGCGAAGTACATGCACGTATTATATTTACTCTCCGATGTTTTCACTGTGTTTTCCTGAGTTATTGACTGTACAAAGATACGATATTTATTTGTATATACAAATATGATCAAAGCTTTAGGAAATTGTTCACGAAACTGTTCAGGTAGCGGTTTGTATTGCCCAGGTATTGATGGGCCGTGTCCCTTATTTCAGTTTCAGGTTCTATATATCTTGCTATCACCAGTTCAGATCTTCCATGATGCAGCATCTGATCGATCAATGGCGCGGTGGCCTCGAGATGGAATTGCAATCCGGCTACCTGCTCATTGAAGATAAACCCCTGGTTGTGGCAGATATCGGTCCTGAAAAGATGCACGGCTCCTTTGGGCAGATCGAAAGTATCACCATGCCAGTGAAAGGCCGTGAAGATCTCCGGCAGATCACCGGTAAGCAGGTCGGCTTTTTCATGGCGGATAGTTTGCACTGGCCACCAGCCGATCTCTTTTTCCACATTGGGATATACTTTCGATCCCAGTACTTCGGCCAGCAGTTGAGCGCCCAGGCAGATACCCAACACTTTTTTCCCGTTGTCGATCACCTTCCTGATGAATTCCTTTTCAGGTTTCAGCCAATGGTATTTGTTTTCTTCATATACGCCCATCGGGCCTCCCATGATGATGAGCAGGTCCACATCCTGTACAGCAGGAAAGTTTACCTGTTCATACATTCTTGAAAAGCTGATCGTGTGCGCATGTTGCTCTGCCCATTCGAGCAGGAATCCCGGTGATTCGAAAGCGACATGTTGTATAAAATGTATCCGCATAGTGTTACTGCTTACTTTTGTGTAGTTTTACAAAGTTGCCAGAAACAAATGTCCAATCCAAACCTAAATAACGACAAAGCATTCCAGAGTGCGGCCGACAAAGAGTTCGAGAACAATATCCGTCCGCGGGAGATCGTGGATTTTGCCGGTCAGGGTCAGATCATCGAGAACCTCAAGATCTTCATCAAGGCTGCGAAGCTGCGTGGGGAAGCCCTCGACCATATCCTGTTCCATGGCCCTCCCGGTCTCGGTAAAACGACCCTGAGCCGGATCGTGGCCAATGAACTCGGCGTGCAGATCAGGGAAACCTCCGGTCCGGTGATCGAAAAGCCGGGTGATCTGGCAGGGCTGCTCACCAACCTGGAACCTCATGATGTGCTGTTCATCGACGAGATCCATCGTCTCAGTACAGTGGTGGAAGAATATCTTTATGCAGCGATGGAGGATTACAGGCTCGATATCATGATCGACAGTGGTCCCAATGCACGCAGTATCCAGATCAATCTAAATCCTTTCACCCTCGTAGGCGCCACCACCCGTAGCGGTCTGCTCACGGCACCGCTCCTGTCGAGGTTCGCCATCAAATCCCGTCTTGAATATTATTCCGCCGATACGCTCCAGCATATCATCAACCGTTCTGCCAGTATCCTGGGTACAAAGATCACTTCGGAAGCAGCTGGTGAGATTGCGCGCCGCAGCCGTGGCACACCACGTATTGCCAATGGGCTCCTTCGCCGTGTGCGCGATTTTGCGCAGGTATTGGGCAATGGTATCATCGACCTGGCCATTACGCAACATGCACTTAAAGCATTGAATGTAGACGAGCATGGGTTGGATGATATGGATAACCGCATACTGCTCACCATCATCGAAAAATTCAAAGGGGGGCCTGTAGGCATTACCACGATCGCCACTGCAGTGGGAGAAGAAACGGGAACGCTCGAAGAAGTCTATGAGCCATTCCTCATCCAGGAAGGGTTCATCAAACGAACGCCCCGTGGCCGAGAAGCCACCCATAAAGCGTATGAACATTTGGGAAAAAACATGAAGCGGGGGGATAGCAATACCTTGTTCGATTAAATACCCTTAGTTGTTTGTGGTTTGTTGTTGGTCGTTTGTCGTTGCTGAGATTCGGTCGGCAAAAGAATATCCGACCGCCACAATTAATTACCCATGTAAATTATTGTCATTTCTGCTTTTTATTTCGCAGTTACCTCAACCACAAACGACCAACCACCAACCACAAACAGATTAAGCAACCGGCGCTACCAGGCGGAAGCCATTACCATGTATGTTCACGATCTCGATCTGGTCATCGTCCTTGAGGTATTTGCGCAGCTTGGCAATATACACGTCCATACTGCGGCCATTGAAATAGGTATCACTGCCCCAGATCTTTTTGAGGGCCTGTTCACGGGGAAGCAGGTCATTGATATGTTCAGCCAGCATTTTCAGCAATTCATTTTCCTTGGGAGAAAGCGTTTGGGTCTTTCCATTATGGCTCAGTTCCCTTAGTTTGGGATTGAAATGATAGCTGCCGAGGTCATATTCCTTATTCTCCTGTTCCTTGGTCACTTCTTCGTTCCTTTTCAGGATCGCTTTTATTTTCAGCAACAGCACTTCACTGTCGAAAGGTTTGGTGATATAGTCGTCGGCGCCCAGCTTATATCCCTGTATGATATCTTCCTTCATGGTCTTGGCGCTGAGAAAGAACAGGGGAATATCGGGATCTACATCGCGGATCTCTTCGGCCAGGGTGAATCCATCCATGTGGGGCATCATGATATCCAGCAGGCAGAGTTCGAATTTTTCACGTTGGAACGCGGCCAGTCCCAGGCGGCCGTCTCTCTCCAGCGTAACATCGAAATCATTTAATTCCAGGTAGTTTTTCAGCACGCTGCCCAGGTTCTGATCGTCTTCACACAATAAAATTTTCGGTTTCTTTCCTTCCATTGTTGGTAGATTTAGTATATCAATAGTGTAAATAAAATTAAATCATTTACCATATCTGACAAGTCGCGTGTAATATTTTGTTAATAATTGGGTTTAATTTTGCGGTATAAAGACCGAATAATGAGACTGACAACAGACAATACTTTCAAGAAGCTGATCGTCATCGGAGACCGTATCCTCATCCGCCCTGCCAGGCCCAATGAACGAACTGAAAGCGGACTGTACCTTCCTCCCGGCGTACAGGAGCGGGAAAAAGTACAACAGGGCTATGTGATCAAGACCGGACCGGGTTATGCCATCCCGATGCCGGTGGACGATGAGCCGTGGAAAGCTGCCGACGACAAAGTGAAATATATCCCACTGCAGGCCAGGGAAGGCGATCTGGCCATTTTCTTACTGAGCGGCGCCACCGAAGTGCTGTATGAAAATGAGAAATATTATATCGTTCCGCAGAGCGCTATCCTGATGCTGGAACGTGAGGAGGATATCTGAACAGTTGCCAACAAATTCCTTTAACTTTCCATCACAATTTGTTCCTATGCCCGATAAAAATGCTTTTGCACAACTGATCAAGGACGGCTATACTTTCAAAGGTGAATCATTCAGGATAGGGGCCGCCATGCTGGATGGTGAAGTGATGAAAGGTGCGGATATTTTTCTCCCGTTGAAAACGATGAACCGTCATGGACTGATCGCCGGCGCCACCGGTACCGGTAAAACCAAAACATTGCAGGTGCTGGCCGAAGGCCTCAGCGATGCCAGTGTACCTGTATTGCTGATGGATATAAAGGGTGATCTCAGCGGCATCGCAGCAGCCGGCACGGAGAACGATAAGATCAAGGAACGCATGGAGAAGATCGGAGGTGAATACAAGCCCACGGCATTCCCGGTCGAACTGTTGAGCCTCAGCAATGAAAAAGGCGTTCGCCTTCGTGCCACAGTAAGTGAGTTCGGGCCTATCCTGCTTTCCAAGATCCTCGACCTGAACGATACACAGCAGGGACTGGTAGCCATGATCTTCAAATATTGCGACGACAATAAAATGCCCCTGCTCGATCTAAAGGACTTCATCAAAGTACTGCAATATGTGAGCAATGAGGGCAAGGCAGAACTGGAAAAGTCGTACGGTAAGATCGTTACTACAAGCACAGGCACCATCCTGCGAAAAGTGATCGAGCTGCAACAACAGGGGGCCGATGTATTTTTCGGAGAACCTTCTTTTGAGGTGGACGACCTGATGCGGATCGCGGATGATGGGCGTGGAATGATCAGCATCGTAAGAGTAACGGATATGCAGAACCGCCCAAAGCTATTTTCCACGTTCATGTTGCAGATGCTCGACGAACTGTATGCCACCCTTCCCGAAGCAGGTGATCTCGATAAGCCCAAGCTGGTCATGTTCATCGATGAGGCGCACCTGGTATTCCAGGAGGCTACTGACGCTTTGTTGCAGCAGATAGAGACCGTGATCAAGCTGATCCGCTCCAAAGGAGTGGGCATTTTCTTTTGTACCCAAAACCCGCAGGATGTGCCGGCCAGCGTACTGAGCCAGCTTGGTCTGAAAGTGCAGCATGCCCTCCGTGCTTTTACGGCAGCCGACCGGAAAACGATCAAACAGGCAGCACAGAACTATCCCGAAACGGAATATTATAAAACGGAAGACCTGCTCACGCAACTGGGGATCGGCGAAGCACTGGTGACCATGCTCAATGAGAAAGGCATACCAACCCCGCTGGTAGATACGATGCTGGTATCGCCCCGGTCCAGGATGGATGTTCTGACGGACGGGGAGATCGATAACATCATCAGCCATTCGAAGCTGATCAAAAAATATGCGGAGGCGGTCGATTCCCAAAGCGCCTACGAGATACTCACTGCCAAATTGGAAGAAGCAGCGAAAAGATCTGAAACGGAAGAAAAAAAATCTTCCGGCAAGCAGGAAAAATCCACCATCGAAAAAGTGCTCGACAATTCCGTTACCCGGCAGATCGGCCGCACGGCAGCGAGTGTGATCACACGCAGCTTGTTGGGGGCATTGGGACTGGGTGGCAGGAGCTCGAAGAAGAGCAGTTGGTTTTAAGGGATTGTTGATAAGGTGAAAGGTTGATATGTTGACAAGGTAGCCTCTGCAATGCACATAACCTTTATTAAGGGGTAATCCTGGTGATCTCTCCTTTGTCATTCACCTTTATTAGCTGCTCTGCCTGCAAGAAATTCAGCACTTTCCAGATTTTGTCTTTATTGATATCGGTAAGCTGTTGCAGTAGCGCTGCCGTTGATACGGGTTCCCCGTCGATCAATGACCATAACCTTTGCCGGATCGATTCGAATTCCTTTGTACTTGGTTCCTGCTGCCGGGTACGGAGGCAGTTATCACAAACGCCACAGGGTTTTGCAGTACTGTCCCCAAAATAATTGGCTATATATTGGCTCCGGCAATCCTTATTTTCGTGTATATATTTCAGTAAGTTGTCGATCCTTTCCTGAAGCTGTTGTTTCCGGCTCCCGTAGTTCCGGGTATCGATCTGCAGATCGCCGGCCTTGATCCGGTTTTGCAGAAAATACAACTGGGGAGTATCTTTCTGAGGGATATATTGCAGGATATGATATGCCTGTAATTTTTTCAACTGTTGCACCACCGTCCCCATCTCTTCCCGCAACAACCTTGCGATGGTTTTCTCATGAATATTCACCGGCTGATCGAAGATCCCTTCATAAGTACGGAGCAATGTCTTGATCAGTGGTTCGAGTGCAGGGTTGCTGCTCTCGAATTCATAAAGAACATCCTTACCGGTGGTGAACTCGATACTGGCAGGGAGGAATACCTGTTCATTGAAGCTCAGCCATCCTTCCTGTTCCATCGATTTGATGGTATAGATCGCGAGCTGTGTATCGAGCTGGAATTTCTGGATGAAATCGGTGAGGTCGAAATCGTAATAATTGCCTTCGCCGCTTCCGGATGGGATTTGCAGGTAATTCATGATGCCCTGGTACACCAACTGTATATCGGACAGCTTCGGAAAACGAATTTCGGGCAGCGACCCCAATTCATCCGGCTCCTGTTCATCATACAAGAGAACGGCATAGGCTTTCTTTCCATCCCTTCCTGCCCGACCGGCTTCCTGGTAATAGTTCTCGAGACAGTCGGGCAGATCGGCATGTATCACAGTGCGTACATCGGGCTTATCGATGCCCAAACCGAATGCATTGGTGCAAACGATGGTGCGTGTTTTGTTTTTGATCCAGTCATCCTGCTTTTGGCTACGTTCATCCTGCGGTAACCCGGCGTGATAATGATCGGCCGTGATCCCATACATATTCAACAGGTCGCTGATGGATTTGGTGCGCTTCCTGCTCCTGCAATACACGATGCTGCTGCCAGGAACTTTTTGGAGCACTTCAACGATCTTGTTGATCTTCGATTCCACCTTGAATACACTATAGGAGAGGTTGGGCCTTTCGAACGACTTCCGGAAAACCTGCGGCGATGTAAATAATAATTTGTGGGCGATATCCTTTTGAACATCCGGTGTGGCCGAAGCAGTGAGCGCCAGTATGGGCACATTTTTCAATTCTTCGCGCAGGGCCGCAATGCGCAGGTAAGGAGGTCTGAAATCATAACCCCACTGAGAGATACAATGCGCCTCATCGACCGCCACGAGGTTGATATCGAGCGCAGGCAGGAATTCTTTGAACAGGGCCGTTTCCAATCTCTCAGGCGAAACATACAGGAACTTGCAATTGCTGCGTGTGGCCACTTTGAGTGTGTTCAGCACTTCTTTCCTGTTCAATCCTGAATGAATGGCAAACGCTGTGATCCCTTTTCTGCGAAGGTTCTCCACCTGGTCTTTCATCAGCGCAATGAGCGGACTGATCACCAGGCATAATCCTTCGCGTGCCAGGGCAGGCACCTGGAAACAGATGGACTTGCCGCCACCTGTAGGAAGGATGGCCAATGTATCTTTCCCTTCCAATATGGACGTGATGATCTCTTCCTGCAATGGGCGGAAGGAATCATATCCCCAATATTCTTTCAATATGGAATGGATGACGGGCATCAGTCGAGATGCGAAGGTAAGCAAATCGGAAGGCGATGGGGTTATACGACTTTCTTCACGAACAATCTCACTGAATTGATGCCGAGCACCACATCGCTCAATCCCATTACCAATGCGCCGAAAGTGGGTGTGAGCAATCCAAAGGCAGCAACTGGAATGGCTATGATATTGTAAATAAAAGCCCAGAAAAGATTTTGCTGAACGGTCCTGAATGTGTGTTTGCCCAATCCGAGTGACAATGGCAGGTTTTTGATGCCATGGCCCATCAGCACTACGTCGGCCGTCTGAACGGCAATCTGTGATGCCTCACTGAGCGAGATCCCGATCGTGGCTTTGGCCAGTGCGGGGGCATCGTTGATGCCATCACCCACCATGGCAGTAGGGCCCTGCAGGGTGAGGTCTTCCACCACCGTCAGTTTTTCTTCCGGGGTTTGTTCAGCGATCACTTCATCGATACCGAGGAAATCGGCCAGTTGCCTGCATCTGGCGAGACGGTCGCCACTCAGGAGAATGGTACGGACCCCTTTGTGGCGCAGGTATTGCACAACGGTGATCGCTTCCTGGCGGACCTCATCTTTCACATCGATCCATCCGATCAGCTCACCGTTCCTCAGAACATAAACATTATGAGTATCATCTTTGGTGAGCGCCATCGCCACCTTGTATGAACCTGCTACATATTCATCCCCTTCCTTCGTTCTTGCCTTCATGCCCAGCCCTTTCACTTCCTCGATGGAAGACCACCTGATCTCGTCTTTCCGTTTCCAGGCGGTAGCAATACATTGCGCAATGGGATGGGTGGAATATTTCTCCAAAGAATATACGATCTGCCTGAAATGATCTTCCGGAATATTCTCCGCCAACACTTTCGATGCGGCCATTTCAAACCGGCCGGTAGTAAGTGTGCCTGTTTTATCGAAGACCACCTGTTTGATATTCCGGAAAAGTTCCAGACTGCGTGCATGACGGAACAGTATACCATTCCTGGCGGCCCTTCCCAAACCAACGGCGATAGCGGCCGGTGTGGCCAATCCCATGGCACATGGGCATGCGATCACCAGTACGGCGATACTTCGCATAAGGGATGACGTGAAATCATGCAGAATGACCCAGTTCGCCACCAGGGTAATAGCGGCGATCCCCAGCACCACGGGCACGAAAACAGCGCTGATCTTATCGGCCAGCTGCTGAACAGGCGGTTTTTCAGCCTGTGCGCGTTTTACGAGGTTGATGATATTGGCGAGCACTGAGTCTTTCGCTTCTGCCGTTACCTGGGCTTTGATAGTTCCATCGGCCAGCAGGCTTCCGCCGATCAGCAGGTCTTTTGGTCTTTTGGTGACCGGCAGGCTTTCACCGGTGATGATCGATTCATTCACCGTAGCGTCGCCCCATAGTATCTTACAATCTGCCGGTACCTGTTCGCCGCTCCTGATGAGTAGGAGATCCCCATGCCGGAGCGTAGTATTTTCAACGGGGAAGATGAGCTCCTGGTGGTGCTCATCGAATGCGATCATATTGGCCATCACTTTTTGCGACCTGGCCAGGCTGTTCAAGGCCCTTTGGGTAGATCGGATGGAAGCATCTTCCAGGTAGTTACCGAGAAAGACCAGCGTGATGACGGAAGCGGTCGTTTCGAAGAACAGGTAACCTTCTCCCAATCCGAGCAGGGCCCCGGTAAGGCTGTATACGAATGCTGCGGTTGCACCGATGGCCACCAGCACATTCATATTGGGCATGCCGTTGCGGATGCTTTTGATGGCGCTGCGTCCGAAAAAATCCATGCCCGCCATGTACACGGGAATACAAAAAGCGAGCTGCACCCAGGGGTTCATGAGCCAGTGGATATGCACCCATTTATCGAACATGTGCAACATCAATGGTGCGGTAAAAATGAGGCAGAATAAAAATCGTTGGAGATGGTTCGATAAAAATCTTCTGGAGCGCTTTATCTCTCCGGGATGTTCCGGTTCAACCGCATAACCCAATGATTCGATCCCTTTGACCAGGTTTTGTTTGGTGGTGTTCCCGTTCAGGATGAAGCTGACATCTCCGCCTGCCAGGTTCACCTTTACCTCTTTCATCCCTTCTTTTTCGAGGTAATGATGGATGGTGAGGGCGCAGTTCGAGCAGGTCATTCCTTCAACTTTCCAATTCACTGTTTCCATTTCTTGGCGGGTTTAAGCTTCCGGTCCGGCGAAGCCGGACCGGTATCGGCAAATTTACCAAGTCTGAACCATGATTTATTGGATTTTAAGGATTAGGAGGATATGTCGTTGAATATTTGGGATACGACAGTTTAGATTATAA
>OFTY01000032.1_pt1 | contig 190614 bp, 179 predicted proteins | sample 1775061 | NCBI WGS metagenome assembly OFTY01 (sample SAMN08195773, study PRJEB24354) | sludge metagenome | isolation source: sludge from phenol fed wastewater aerobic bioreactor B | place: India: Nagpur | collected 2016-09-16 | reverse complement strand
TCAATGCTGATAAGGCCGGTTAGGCGGGCTATCATTACATATAAGGCATACAAAAGGGCCACTATTCCCAACAATAGTCCCGCAGAAGTTATTAGTCTCAATGGGAAATAAGAAAAGGAAATGAATGAGTCGATGAATAGCTTGATCTTCTTATTCAGCGTCCACCTTGACTTGCCAATCTCTCTTTTTCTCCTTTTATAGGGAATGCAAACGTAATCGTATTTGAGCCATGTGAGCAGGAACAGGGTGTTGGTATTTTTTTCGTCCATCTCGACTACTTTCTCCCGTAATTGTTTGTCGAACAAACAGAAATCAAAACCTCCTTCCGGCAAATTCTTCAGTGCAAATTTCCGGATAAGTTTATGGTACGTATTGGCAAAAAGATTGGCCAGCATGCCATCTTCCCTTTCTGTCCTGTTTGCCAATACCAGTTTTATTCCTTTCTGCCAGTACTCGTACATTTTGATGATAAGCTCTGGAGGGTCCTGGAGATCTGCAGTGATCACCACATTACAATCGCCGGTAGCATACTTCATCCCTGCCAGGATCGCATTATATGATCCGAAATTGCCCGACAGCTTGATCACCTTTACTTTTCCCGGATATTTGTCCCTGAACGCGACCAGTTGCTCCAGCGTATTGTCGCGCGATCCATCATCCACCATTACATATTCAAATTCGACATCCGGGAGGAATGATGCTTCATTTTTTATTAGCTCTGCTGTTGTCACCGGGATATTCTCACCGTTGAAATAGCAGGGAATAATGACGGAAATCCTGGGCATTGAGGTTAATGAGTTTTAAAATAAGTTTGAATGGCCTTAGTGATATAGACAATCTCCTCTTGTGCCAGTCCCGGAAATATAGGCAGGCTCAGGGAGGTGGCTGCAATTTCCTCAGCGATGGGGAATGCTCCTTTTTTATAGCCAAGTTCCACGTAAGCCTTCTGCAGGTGCGGTGGTACCGGGTAGTGGATCATGGTCCCGATCCCTTGTTCGTGCAGATATTTTTGAAGCTGGTCCCTCTTTGCAGTACGAATAGTATACAAATGATATACGGAAGTGCAACCTTTGGCAACAACCGGCAATGTGATTCCATTACAATCCTTGAGTTGCTCGTGATAAGTAGCGGCTATCCTATTACGGTCCTGGTTCCAGGAAGGCAGGTATTGCAATTTTACAGAAAGAAAACCGGCCTGCATCTCATCGAGCCTTGAGTTCATTCCTTTTTCTTCATTGTAGTATTTTACCATCGAGCCATAGTTACGGACCTGTGCAGCCCGGCTGGCGAGTGCTTCATTATCCGTGGTGATCGCCCCGGCATCGCCATAGGCGCCGAGGTTCTTTCCAGGATAAAAACTGGTAGCATTGATAGTGCCGAAACTTCCTGTAACCTGGCCATTGCAGGTAGCACCTTGTGCCTGCGCATTGTCTTCTACAATGGCAAGCCCATGTTTTGTAGCAATATCCCTGATAGCTTCCATCTCGCAGCATTGTCCATACAGGTGTACCGGCAAAATGGCTTTTGTCTTTGGTGTTATGGCTGTTTCGATCAGGTCAGGATCGATATTGCATGTGTCCTTCCTTGGTTCAACTGGTACCGGTGTTGCGCCTACCTGGCTAACGGCCAGCCAGGTAGCGATATAAGTATTCGATGGGACGATCACTTCATCGCCATGCCCAATATCCAGGGCCTTAAGGGCTATAATGATAGCATCGAGGCCATTACCGACGCCGATACAATATCGTGTATTGGAAAAGCGGGCGTATTCAGCTTCGAAGGCTTTGACCTGTTCTCCCAGTATATACCAATTACTGTCGATAAATTTTTCAAAAGAGGCAGTGAGTGCAGGCCGCACATCTGCGTTCATGGCCTTGAATGATAGGAATGGTATTTTCATGAAGGCATTAATCCTTTACTTGTTTCAACGAATATCTTTCCTTGGATCGATTCCCACTTATTATTTTCCTTTTCCACCAGTTTATTTCCCTCTTCGTCTATCCATGAGCGGTGTTTGGCTGGATTTCCATATACGAGGGAATAAGGGGAGACGTCCCTGGTCACCACAGAACCTGCGCCGACCATGGAGTATTGGCCTATCTCGACACCAGCAATGATCGTTGAATTGGCCCCGATGGATGCACCTTTCCTGATAATGGTCTTCAGGGGAGCAACATATTTTTTGCTGCGTGGGCGCAGATCGTTGGTGAAGACAACATTAGGGCCGAGGAAAACATCGTCTTCAATTTCAACTCCCTCCCAAATATAGATACCGGACTTAACGGTTACATTATTGCCGAGCTTCACTCCCTGCTCGATAAAACAGTGATCGCAAATATTGCAGTTCTTCCCAATAGAAACGCCTTTCAGGATATGTACAAATGCCCATATCCTGGTTTCGCTCCCAATGTCAGTAGTATCAACGATGGCTGAAGGATGTACCTGGATCATTGCCGGTCGGAATTCAGGACCATGGGGCCGGCCCATACTTTTTTGAATGTACTATAGTCCCTTATATAATCCTTCTCGGAATATTCTGTGGATGAAAGTGCCATTTGAACAGCAGTGTGAGAATATTGCATGGTATGCCAAACACAGGGAGGAATATACAAGCCGATATTGGGATTGTCGAGTATGAATGTATCGATCTTCCCATCGTTGTCTTCGACACTTACTATGATCCTGCCGGAAACGGCAACGAGTATCTGTTCAGTTTCATAGTGTGCGTGCCTGCCTCTCACGATACTTTCGGGCGTGAAATAAGTCCAAAAGATCCTTTGTACCTGGAATGGCAATAATTTGTTTTCCGCCACGGAGATATATCCGATTTGGGTCTCACCGATCTTTCTGAAATCGATGAGATACGGCCTCTCATATTGTTTCATGGTCTAGGGTAATTAGAGAGTTAGGGGTATTTAACGGGTCAATTTATGCAGAATCCTCTCAATTTCCTGAATATTTCTTTCATAAGTATGATTTAATGCAAATTCAATTCTTCTTTGACTTCGGTTCATATTATTATACTCCTCTATATCTGTTATCGCCCTGCGGAAAAGATCCGGAAACGATTCATCTCCATCTGGCATTTCAATAATATCCTTGTCCTGGTAATAAGTCAGCATCGAAGAGATCACCACTTTCCCGGAGCTCAGGTATTCCAGTATCTTGTGGGAATTGTCTGTTTTGTAGTTGCTGGTCATCTTATAGCACAAAATAAAAGCATCGAATTCGGGCATACGTTCTGCAATTTCTGCCGCCGACATAGTGCCATGCAATACCACATTTTTGCGATTTTGCAGAAAGGAAACAAAATCCCTGTCTGTCTCATTGTCTGTCGGGCAGTCGATATTATTGTCTTTCGATGAATAAGGACCGATAAAATGAAATTCGATATCCGGGTATTTCTCTACGATGGCCTGCAATGATTGCCTGTCGAGGCTTGGGATCAGCAGATTGCCGATATAGCCGATCTTTAAAGGGCGGCCGGTCTTACGGGTGAAATCGGTCCGGGCTGCTGCCTGTGCATAGACTTCCGCCAATCCATGATTGATCAGCACTTTTGGGACCCCTGTCCTTGTATACTGTTGCAATATTTCTTCTGAAACTGAAAAAACGATGTCTGCTTTTTTATGAGCTGTATCATGGCTTAACCGGTCTACAGGATGAAATATGGTAAGCGCGGCGCCAAATTCTCCCAGGTGCTGGTAATGATAAGAACAGGTAAAGTCCCATACGATATCGACCGGGTCTCCTATTTTCCGGAGGATTTTCCTGATCTGTATCCTGTTCAACCATTCAAATAACCACCGTACATGAAACTTCAATTTTACCGGGAAGAAAGGCTCATATCGTATGATCCGGAGATTGGGATCGATGCCGGATGGCCGGACCTGTATCTCGCCCCTTTTGAGATTGTTCTCGATAGGGTTCAAGTAGTAAACCTTGTTGCCTCTCCGTGCAAGGGCTAAAGCATAGTTATGCTTGGAAAGAAATATCTTACCCCACGATTCTGGTGATATAAGGATAATCACTTTATTCTTTATCTCCATACTGCTATCCAATCGCTCTTTTGATTACCCTTGCAAAAGGGCGGGCGAATTTCAAAGCCGGGTATTTCTGAAAAAGCCCCTGTTCTATCTCGTATTCATTGTGCTCTTTCCTGGGAGCCAGCATCAGTTTTTCGAATTCACTTTCTGTGATCTTGAGTTTTTTCAGAACGAACTCGTAATCATTTTTAAGTGTCGCCGGATCATAGATCGGCTTTTGCAGCTCCTCCAGGGCTGTATCCCTGTTGATCTGACCGCTGAATACCAGGTTCGATAAATGTGCCTTCCTCTTGTCGATACCAAATTTTACAGGCAGGATATATCCCTGATAGAACCGCGTAAAGATGGATTCGTAATGTTTGCCGCCATAATCACGCCATCCCAGTTCATTGATAATGGTCTCCTTCACCCGGCTTTTTATATACGGCATATAATTCAGGAGCGTGATCACTTCTATCTTTTTGACCTGTATATCATAACGCTTCTGCTTGCTGGAAAAGAATGGATACGTCTTCAACTTCACTTTTCCAAACTTGTTGTGAATATCCTTGATGTTAATATGATCGGTCTTGCTCCATACCCAATAGGAAGGCAACACCCCCTCAGTGACGATATTGTAACCGCTCAGGATATACTTAATATCATATTCTGCGGCGAGCCGGTATAAAGTGCCGACAATAGCGTGGTCTGTCAATGCTTCTATATCCACCACGGAAGCCTTGAGGTAAGCCATTTGCAGGTCTCTGAATTCATTCCAGTCCACTACCAGGGTATAGAGATCGAAGCCCAGTCGTGAAATAATATTCTCGATATTTTTTACGGCCAGTTCGCTGTTCCACCCGTTATCGAAATGAACGATCAGCGGCCGAAGGCCAAGTTTTTTCGCCATCAGGGCCAGGTATGTACTATCCACGCCCCCACTTACTCCGGTAATGCAATCGTATTTTTTCCCTTCACCTGCTTTTTTGATCTTTTCAACCAGTTCCTGCAGTTTCATTTTCCCCTCTTCCCCTCTGAATACCATTTCTTTTTCCTTCGCGAGATACTCATAATAGTAATTGGATATCCCTTTTTCGTCGAAGCTTATGTTGGGGTCAGCTATCGTATCCACTACTCCCAGGGCACATTGCTGGTAAGGTCTGTTGCCATTCATGACAGGGTCTTTCTTCAGCTTTTCTTCATCAAATACTAGCATACTAAGTCTTTATTATTTACAGGCATAAATCTTTTCAATGATCTCCACTACTTTCAACCCTTCAAGGGCATTGGTGGTGATGGGGCCCCGGCCTTTCAGAACGTCGATCACATTCTCGAAGATATAATGGTGATTGGCTGCTGATCCTTTATAAGGGCCATAGTCGTTGGGTGGGTTGGAAGGAGGCAGTTCGGGCATTACATAATCTTTTATATTGCATACCTGTACCTCATTCATGTATTGTCCTCCCACTTTTACCGTCCCTTTCTCACCGACAATCGTGATACTGCTTTCCAGGTTCTCATTCCACACTGAAGTTGAAAAATTCAGGCATCCGATGCCTCCGTTCACGAAATCAAAGCTGATCATACCGGAGTCTTCGAAATCGGTAAGCCCTTTATGGTTGAAGCTGTTAAACCTTCCGGTAATGTTCTGGATATCGCCAAACAGCCAGAACATGATGTCGATAAAGTGGGAGAATTGTGTAAATAGCGTACCGCCGTCGAGATTGCTGGTGCCATGCCAGTTCCCTTTGGTATAATAGCGATCATCACGGTTCCAGTAGCAATTGATCTGGACCATGAATACCCTACCGAGCTTTTTTGTGCGGAGCAGCTCTTTCAGCCACACGGAAGGAGGCGAATACCTGTTCTGCATTACACAGAATACCTGTTTGTGCTGGTGCAGCGCCTCGTAAATAATGCGCTCACAGCCTGCTTTAGTGAGGGCCATTGGTTTTTCTATCACTACATGATGCCCTACCTGCAACCCTTTGATAGCATGTTCTTCATGTAAACCATTGGGGGTTGCAATGCACAATACATCGAACTGGAGGTCCGAATGCAACAGGTCTTCAACCGAATTGAAGAACGGCACTTCGTAAGCGTCCAATTTTAACTCTTCCTTCTTTTTTGTATCGCAAAGAGCAACCAGTTCACACTCTTTCTGGTTTACGATCATTGCAGCATGTCTTTTGCCGATATGGCCACAACCTATCACTGCAAACCTGATCTTTCCGTTATTATTATTATTCATGTTTCAATTTGGTTACAATGCTATTCCTGAGTTGATATTTTTCCTGGCTTTCGGGGCAAATGGCCAACCCGTCTTTATCGAAATGAAGGCGATGGCCGTATTCACTGATCCAACCCACCTGCCTTGCCGGATTACCAACCAGCAAAGCATAGGCAGGTACATATTTCGTTACTACTGCCCCGGCGCCGATGAAAGCATATTCACCGATCTCGTGGCCGCATACAATAGTGGCGTTGGCGCCGATACTGGCTCCGCGGCGCACGATGGTGCTTTTGTACTGGTCTTTCCGGACGATGGCGCTGCGGGGATTGATCACATTGGTAAAAACCATAGATGGGCCCAGGAACACATCGTCTTCACAGATGACACCGGTATAGATCGAAACATTGTTCTGCACTTTTACATTATTACCCAATACCACTTCCGGTGAGATCACCACATTCTGGCCGAGATTGCAATTCTTACCAATGATACAACGGGGCATAATATGCGAAAAATGCCAAATTTTAGTTCCTTCTCCAATCTCACAGCCTTCATCGATCACAGCAGTTGGGTGCGCAAAATAGTTCATACTCAAAACGACTTAATCAGGTAAGCATTCTTTTATGGCCTTTTGCAATTCGGCCGGGTAGATGACATAATCACTGTTATTGATATTATCGTGAATGCCGATCTCCGGTAATACTGTTATACCTACCGGCTCCGTTTTTCTGATCCGGGCGATCTGATAATCCATGGAATGAAGGAGAGACTGCATCTCTTCCTGCCTGCCCAGCCTGAACTGATTCTCCTTTTTATATACAGGCAATATTTCCATCAATATGATCGGCCTGGTGGCCTCCAGCCAGGGCGCCAGTCCTTTGATCACTTCCAGTTCTGCTCCTTCCACATCTATTTTCAACAAAGCATGCCTGGCTGTTGGCAGAAAATCCCTGACCGATCCATAATCGAAGACCGGAACATATTTATAATGATCAATTTGCTGGTCGGGCCTGAATTGTTCTATGATGGAAGCGCTGGGATCCGTATCATCGCTATAGAAGAAATTGAGTTTCAGGATCTCGGACTGTTTATTGATACCAACAGGTATGATATGGCAATTGCGGAACCTGTTGATCCTGACCAGCTCTTCCGAATAATGAACGCAGGTGGAATTAGGCTCGAAGCCGGTATAATGTACATTGTCGTAAACGGATTGCGCCTTGATCAGCGTTTGTCCCAGATTGACCCCGATATCAACGAAATGCCCGTTGAACAAAGGTTTTAATTGCACCAATAACTGTGTCATCCACGGTTCGGTCAGCCATAGATTGTGATATCCCAGCTTTTTCAGAAGGGGGATTGTGATCTTCTTATTGTTTACCCTGATGGTGGAGGAGGCATTCAGCCAGCTTAATAGTCGAAGCTTGTTGAGCCCTCTGGCCATAAATGTAGATATTGGTAACATCAGATCTGTTTGTAAAATTTTTCTTCTAATTCTTCCTGCGACGGATAGCTGATCAATACTGCATTGTGCGGCCGCTGAAATACAAAAATACTGCCGGCGGCTACGGCAGAAGCACTCCCTTCAGCTACAGCCTGTCGAAAGTGATCTACAGATCCGGCACCGCCGCAGGCAATTACAGGGATGTTGACCGCAGCACAGATATTCTTCAGTAATTCCACATCGTATCCTTTGTAAGTACCGTCCAGGTCGATGGAATTGATCAGTAATTCCCCGGCTCCCAGTTGCTCGCATTTAATGGCCAAAGCTACCGGATCGAGATCGGTATTATGTGAACCATTGTCCGTATAGCATTTATATTTTCCCCAGATATTCTTTTTCACGTCGATGCTGACCACCACACTCTGACTGCCGAACCGTTCGGCAATCTGGGTGATAAGGGCGGGAGTGGTGATCGCCGATTTATTGATAATGACTTTTTCTATTCCGTTGAACAGGATCTCTTTTACTTCGTCTACTGAAGTGATGCCACCTCCGTAAGAAAGCGGCATGAATGCCTCTCCTGCTATTTCCTTTATCTGCTGGATATCCGGTCTGCGCTTTTCCTTTGTTGCACTGATGTCGATAATGGCAAGTTCATCAACTTCTTTATCATTGAAGATCTTTACCGCGTTCACAGGGTCGCCAACGTACCGGTAATTCTTAAACCGCTCGCTTTTGACCAACCCGTCGTGGTGTATCAGTAAAACAGGTATAACGCGGATACGCTTCATGGTTTGGTTAATAATTATTGACGAAGTTCTCATATAATTTCATGCCGAATTTGTGGCTCTTCTCCGGATGAAATTGTACGCCCATGATATTTGCCTGTTGTACCGACGCCACGAATTGGTATCCATAGTTAGCCGTAGCTGTTACATGGATATCATCGCAGAGCAGGTGATAGCTATGCACAAAATAGAATCTGGGATCATCGATATTATTGTACAGGGCATTGCCTGACCTGGGACTTATATCTGTCCATGCCATGTGTGGTACTTTCAGAGAAGGGGGTAACTTGTCTGCCCGAAACCGGATCACTTTGCCTTTGATCCATCCAAGCCCGGGCTCATTCCCTTCTTCACTGCTTTCCATGATCATCTGGCAACCGACGCATACGCCCAATAGAGGTGTTTTATCGTGTATCACTTTTTGCTGAAGGGTCTCATAAAAAGGGGCCTTGCGCAATTGTTGCATACAATAATCGAAATGCCCTACACCGGGTAAGATCAGTTTATCGCTGCGTTCGATGACGGAAGGATCGCCTGTAATGACCGATAATACGCCGATCTTTTTGAGCATGTTGAAAATGGAGCTTATGTTGCCTATACCATAGTCAAGGATAGCTACCATGCATCTACATTGAGGTGTTTTTTGCGAAAGGCTTCGAATTTATGGGCTGGGATATAGCCGTTGTATTCGTATTCGTTGCTATATCGTATGAATTTATTCTTTATTTTATCATTTGAGCTATAATCTTCAACGATCTGAGCCGGGTTACCGGCAATAACACAAAAGCCTTGAGGGAAAGATTTTGTAACAACGGACCCCGCAGCCACTGTAGTAAAATCTCCAAGAGTTACCCCCGGCAGTATGACTGAATTCATCCCAATCCTGCAATACTTCCCTAATCGCACTTCATTCAGGATATGCTTTCGAATATCCAGCATAAAATGGTTTGCACTGATAATGCCCACACCTGGTGCTATTTGAGTATAATCTCCAATATAGATTTTACCAACTGCCTGGATATAACAACAAGGTGAGATGCCAGGTGCGGCATCAACCCCAACATAAATATTATTCCACCCAACGACCTTCGAGGTGAAATGAACCGGCCAGTAGCAATGCCTGTTGTATCCAAGGATTTTCTGCCTGGCCCACATACCAGGTTTTATCGGGCTTTCATTATTTTTTGTCTTATAGATGGGCCTTAAGAATGGGATATACTTGATAAGCCAGATATAAATGTGTTGGTATACTATGAAATAGTAAACTTTACCAATAAATCTGAAAAAATCTGACATTGCTTTCTATTTCGGATTTGCTACAATATAATCACATAGATCGCCGACATTTTCTGCATCAAAGATAAAATCGACAGGAAAGGAAATTTGATAGTGGTCTTCGATTGCGGAAATCAGGATCAGGTTATTTATAGAATCCCATTTTTCAACAGTACTGGCTGATGATGTAAAATCTAATTGTAAGTCAGGTTCATTCAGTTCTTTCCTAAAAATTGCTGTAATCGATTGTAGTACTTCATCGCGGGTCGCCATTAATTTTATTTTACTTTTAAATATAGATTATAGTATTCTGTCTTCTTAAAGCCAAGGTTTTCATAAAGGCTAATTGCCTTCCTGGTTGCCTGCAAAACACAGGTTTCAATTTTTTTCTGCTGAGTTTGCTGAAGAGTGAAATTCATTACTGTTCTTCCAATTCCCTTTCCCTGCTCCTCTTTACTGACACATACCATATAAATTCCCCCAACATTCTCTTCATCGTAGTAAATCATAGTGGTCCCGACTATTCTATCCTTATTCTTTGCAATGATCAAATCTGCCTTTTTCTTGCTATTCAATTGCCTAAAGAGACGTTCGCAAAGCGGTTTCCCATTAAACAGGACTTGAGAGACCAGGTTTGTCCATTCTGTCAATTCCTGCTCTGTTTCAACAATGGATAATTCCAAAGGATACTTTTCATCCTCATCACGCCCACCGGTTGCAAGGGTCATCTCCATTCCGAGCCATCTATCCGCCAGCAAGAAACCATTCTTCCTGAAGCTGGTACTGTCGGAACTGGTATCCTCTAAAATGATCAGGGGCGTTGTGTTCAATACGCCTGCGTCCTGAATAATTGCCTCCAATACAGTATCATTGATCGCTGTGGGCACGAGATTATAAGTAATGTTGGGCCAGGCGGAATTATTAGTCTTCAAGATGGAATATTCCCGGCGTTCATGCAGGCTGGATTCATTGAAATGCCTGCCAATCCAGTTATAGAGAGAAAAGAGGTTGGCCAGGTTTCTATTTCCCGTAAGTTCCATTAACCAACTCCTTGATTTTATTTCTATCTGTTTTTCCACTTGAATTCAAAGGAAATTCCTTTAAGGTGGATATCTTCACAGGGATCATGTATTGCGGAAGTTTTTCCTTCAAATGTGATACAATGGCAGTGTAATCCATATCAGTGCCCGCTTCCAGGATCAGCCCCAGTTCCATTATTCCCGAGTTGTTTTTTGTAGCTATCACCACATTGTTGACATTGAATGAGGATCTTACCAGGATCTCGATCTCACTCAATTCAACTCTGAATCCTTGTATTTTGACCTGATTGTCCAGTCTCCCACAATATAAAATATCTCCATCTTCATCGACAAAGCACAAATCTCCCGATCTGTAATAAACTGCATGTTGGTCAAGAGCTTGATTTCGTATGAACGAAGTCTTGCTTTTTTCTATGTCAAGGTAACCCTGTGTTAGCTGGGGGCCACTTATCAATAATTCACCTTTTTCATTGGCCCCTAATTCCTTTCCTTCCTCATCAATTATTATCAATTCCATGTTCTCAATTGCCTTTCCGATTGCAAGCATACCATTATAGCTCTTGGATTTACCCGGTTCTAATTCATAATAAGCACAATAAATAGTAGATTCGGTTGGCCCATAGAAATTGAATATTCTCGCACCAGGAATACATCGCCGCCACGGGTCCAGCAGATCGACGAAAGTGGCTTCTCCTGTCAGTATGCAATTCCTGACGGAAGGGAATGTGAATTTTGAAAGCAGGGGTTGAGCCAGTCTAATTATTGAGGGAACGATCTGAATACTGGTAAGTCCATATTTCGAAAGCAACTTCAAAATATGCACGTACTTAATCACATTATTTGGCACTGTATAAACACAGGCCCCATTTAGCAAAGGGATCAGAAAGGAAGATACGGAAACGTCGAAGGTGAGTTCGAACATCTGCAAGCATTTATCCTCAGCGATAATATTAAAAGGAGATCCTTCAAATGCAGTTACGAAAGAAGTAAGGTTTTTATATGAAATAGGAACACCCTTAGGCAATCCGGTGCTGCCCGAAGTGAATAAAATGTACATTAGATCTTCCTGTGCTGTTTCAGGAAGTTCCAACTCAGAAAGGTCTTCTCCTGTTATTTCCGGCTGAATCTTTAAAAATGTCGAGTACCTACTGTCCTGGATTGAAGTGGAAGAAATAATAGTATTGATGTTCGCTTCCTTTAGAATAGTAAGATTTCTGTCTATCGGATTATGCAAGCCCAACGGCACATAGGCAAATCCTGAAAACCAAATGGCAAAAAGTGAGGCATAGGTTTCAAAATCATCGTTGCAAATCACTGCAATTCTCTTTTCCGATATTTTGCCTTTGATGTCATCAATTTGTCCCTGGATCGATGAGACGGCAATTTGCAAATCGCGATACGTATAGAACCGGTCCTTTATGCAAAAAGCGCTTTTGTCGTTGTAGAGAATGAAATTCTCCATTATTCTTTTCAACATATCAACTTCTTCCTTTACTGAAAGTGTACGATCTGGATAGTGCAAACAAATAGGACAAACAGTATAAAACTGAAAACACAATTAAGAAAACATAGTAGTCATTCGTAATCCTATTAGTTATCATCAAACCCAAAAAAAGAACTATCGAAAAGATGATGTGCAATAAGAAGTCTTCCCGTTGTCTGCCGGCAATAAGGTAAACGTAGCTTAAAGGGCTAACGATGAATTTCAGAAAGAATAAAGGGGCCATAATACCGGAAAACTGTCCTGCAATTTCCCAGTTTGCTCCAAATACAGTTTTGAAGATCCAGGGCCCGGCAAAAATCAAAATTCCGAATGGAAGCAGAGCAGTAAAGAAAAGCAGTTTAAAGGTTTGCGTAAAAGTTCGATAACAATTACCTTTTTCGTGATATTCTGTGCTGGCCCTTTGGCGATACACCTCAAGCATGGAGGCTGCGATAAGTTGCACTGGCAAACCCAACATTCGGTTGCTTAGATTGAAATTCCCGATAATCCCACCAATCGGATAATATGCAGCAAACATTATTACTGGCAATTGATTTACTACGTTATTAATAAATTCCGAAGGCAAAGAATATTTTGGGAAACCCGAGAATTTTTTTGCAAGCCCCATAAAAGAACTCAAAGAAAACCGTAGCTGCAAAGAGTTCCTTACAATGAAATGATAGCCAAGAGAAATTGAGGGTATCACCTGACTTATCAATAAGCCAACAATCAATCCAGTTGGCCCGGCTACAAAAACGCCTAAGGAAATGGAGAAGATTGGAATTAGAACGGATGCAAAAATCCGGTTCCTGGAAAGAAGTGTGAAGTCTTTCTTTCTATTTGCCCACGCTCCGAATGCCATATTCCAGCCTCCAAAAAAAATGGATACCGGAGCAAGCAATAACCAGTACCTGATATATTTGTTGTTTAACCAGTCTGAGAGAAAAGGAAAGAATGCCAAAACCAGCAGTCCGGAAATTACAGCAATACATAACCCCAACATAATACACATCGATAAAGCCATCACTGCCTCTCTATCGTCTTGCGCCGTAATTATTACATTGTGATATTGTAAGGTGGCTACTGATCCAATTATCCCGGTTACCATCATGTACAAGCCCAGCACATCATAGGATTCCGGGTGGTAAATCCTGGTTAGAAGAGGGGCTGTAAAAATGCCGATGGCCTGAGCAATTGTAGTACCAGAAGCTAGAATAGCAGCATTCCGCAAAAACTCGGAACTGGTCAACTTCCTTACGAGCGCTTTCACTGATTCGAGCTATATGATATTACTACCGAAAAATGTTTTTAATCCGATCCCACAAATTTGAGCTACCCGGTTTCTTTTCCTCAAAATAATCCGTTCCATATCCATAGCCATATCCATAGCCATATCCATAACCATAATATCCTCCATAACCACCTCCCTTCCTGATATCGTTTATGACCAGGGATATCCGTGGCATCTTCTGGCTCACATACATATCATTGATCATAATGACCTGCTTCTTGAACGTATAATTCTGACGAACGATAAATAAAGTACAATCTGCATTCTGGCTAAGTATGATGGCATCACTTACCAGGCCAACAGGTGCAGTATCTACAATCACCAGGTCGAAATTCTTCCGAACGAAAGCAAATAGTTCCTTGATCTTTGGATCAAGCAGCAGCTCCGCAGGATTGGGTGGCACCGGGCCGCAGGGTATGATATACAGGTCCTTGATATTCGGAACTGCTATCGGCAGTTCCTCCAGTGAAGCACTTCCAACTATAAAATTGGTTATCCCTGCTTTCCGGGTCAGGTCCAATCCCGCAAGGATTTTCGGCTTTCTGATATCGAATTCAAGGATCACTGTTTTTTTGCCGGTAACGGCCATGACAGCCCCCATATTGGTGCTGATAAACGATTTCCCTTCACCACTGAAAGAAGATGTTACGAGGATTACCGGCTTTTCCGTTCTGGTAAGAATGTATTGCAGGTTTGTACGGATGATCCGGAACTGTTCTGCTATGAATTTCCTCGTACGCCCCGTAACTACCAGGGCATTTTTTTCATCCGAGTGACCCACTTCCCCGATAATTGGGGCATTGGTGATATGCTCCACATCTGCCCTGGTCGTGATCTTATCGTTGAGATATTCTTTGAGAACAATTATCCCTATCGGGATCGCCAGTCCAAAGACAAATGCAGTGAGATAGATAGTCCGGCGGTTAGGTTGAATAGGCGCACCTGAAGGCGTGGCCGATTCCACCACTCTCGAATTGGAGATAGTAGAAGCCGCCGTGATAGCAGTTTCTTCTTTCTTCGTTAGCAGGAAAACATATAGCTCCTGCTTGATCTTTTGCTGCCGTTCGATGTCGAGCAACTGCTTTGCTTTTCCAGGTACAGATTTGATCAGCGACTGTGCCTGCTGATTTTTTCGGAGCAGATCATTCCGTGCAATTACATACGACTCGCGGGTATTTCTCAGGTTTTCGACAATATCGCTTCTAAGCCTTTCAATACTCACCTCATAGTTCTTGATGATCGGGTTCTGCAGAGGAATATTACTGGCCAAACTGCTTTCACGCGCCAGTTGCAATTGGTTATATTGGGTTATCAATGCAACGAGCGTTGGGTCGGTCAACATCAGGTTGGGAGGAACTATCTTGTACAGATTCTCCTTGTTCCCAAGATAATTCATGACCATATCAATGATCTTGAGCTTTACCTCCTGTTCACTCAGCAATTTGTCCGTTTCTCCGTAACTATTGAAAAAAAAGTTCGACTGCGCTTCCAGGTCGATCACCTGGTTCTTTTCCCGATAGGTCTTCAGATTCCCCTCTATTCCTTCCAGTTCCTGTTTGATCGAATCTACCCGCTCGTCGATGAATTTCAGGATATTGAATGCCATTTTATTATTGTCTTCAATATTCCAGATATCATACTCCTGCATCAACGCATTGATGATATCCTCACCCAGAGCAATGCTAGGTGTTTCATACGTGATATACAATATATTGGAATAGTCATTTTCCTGCACCACTTTCAGCCCGCCAGAAATCTCTGCGGCAGCGCTTTCCCGGGGAAGCCAGCCGATAACATATTCATTGCTCGCATAATACTTGAAGGAATAATTGGTTTTAAGAATGCGGAACACACCATGACTATTCTCGAATATCTCACCGAAATTTTTAGTGACCGTACTATTGGTGAAAGTATACTGGTTATCATCCAATATGGTGATATTAAAACTAAACCCCGACAATGAATCTTTCAAACTGATAATATCCAATTGCAACGGGGAGTTCTTATATATCCTCGTTGATTTGATCTTGCCTTTATTATAATAGGACATTTGAAGGCCCAGCTTACCGACAACCCGCATCACCATTGGCCTGGACTTCAGGATCTCCCGCTCATTATTCAGATTGGTGCTGGAATTGAAAAGAAATATATCCTCGAATTTTTCATTTCCATTCCCGCGGGTTTTGTCATTCTTTATCAGTAATGAACCTTTCACGCTAAATATCTCCGTAGAATAACGTAATCTGACATACGCCAGAATATACATTATGGCCAGGGAGAGAAATATCCAGGGAACGTACTTGATGTACTTGAAAATAAATTCCCGTGGACTAAAAGCAGATCTGTTTTTTTGGATTTCAATCCGTTCTTCCATAGTTGGCGTATAAAAGTAATTTCAGTATAGATTATCGCCTCAAAAGCGAGATAACAACAGCCGTAGTAGATATGATGGCCGTAATGATAGAAATATTCCGTGTTGTGACCTGGTCGGCAGCCTGGGCCTTGCGCTTATTCTGGTCGATCATCACCACATCATTTTGCTGCAAATAATAATATGGAGAGTTGAATATAGTCGAGCTGGTAAGATCCAGTTTCCCAAATTCCCTTTTTCCATTGATCTCCCTGATGATGGTAACATTTTCCCGTTTGGCCCAGGGCGTGAGATCACCTGCAAGACCAAGGGCCTCCAGTATCGTTACCCGTTCCGTAGGAATGCTGTACAATCCGGGTCTGGTCACTTCACCGATGAGCGTTACTTTATAATTGAGGAACCGGATATCGAATGCGGGATGCTGCAGAACACCTGTCTTGTTGAAGAAATTCTCCAGGTATTCATACAATTGCTTTTTGGTCATACCCTCCGCATGGATCCGTCCTACCCCTACCATATATATATCGCCATCGTTATTTACCAGGTATCCGCTGCCTCCACTACCCCCGGTGGGGCCTGGTATTTTCGGTATTGCTGAAGATTCACCACCTGTTGAAGAAGGTGAGGACGGTAAAGCCGTAGCCTGATTATATATGGCAGATGCCGAAGGGTTATCACTGAATACAATGATGCTCAGCAGATCGCCTTTTTGTATTGCAGGATCAGGTATCTGCAGTAGGCTAAGCTTTGTGGTATCCAAAGGCACCTGCAGGTATTGGATAGGTTTGGGTTGAGCACAGGAACTGAAAATGATCACTGCCAACAGAAACCCGCCCAGTAAATAAAATAACTTCATGTAAAAAACTTTTATTGAGAAAATTTTCGATGTAAAGTCTGGCCATTAGCCCAACATCGCCACCTTGGATTTGTCGATATATACCACTAATGAATACCCGATACTCTCAATAACAACCTCAACCCTGTTCTTCAACACCCGCAGTACAGTTCCCTCCTTATCCATCAGTGCCCCGCTTTTGATCTTCACTTTCGTTTCGGGAGCAATGTCCAGCCGGTTAACCTCCACATTGTCATATTCATCGAGGAACCGTTTGATGATCTCGATCTCTTTATCTTTTATGATAGCCGGCTTTCCTAACCAATACACAAAATTTACCACACCATCCGTCATCCTAACCGGCGTTTTCTCGTCCTCATTCACTTTCACGAACACATACGATTTGAATAAAGGCTCCTCCACAATTTTTATCCTGTCGCTCCACTTCCGATGTACTTTATTGAGCGGGCAATAACTCTCCATCCCTTTCTCCTGCAACAGGCGATATACTTTTTTTTCCCATCTTGGTTTAGTATATACTGCGTACCATTTTCTTATTGCATTCATAACAGTATGGATCATTTGGGGACCAGTAGATACCTACCCGCAAAGCTTCGCCACCTCAGTCACAGTCATATTTTTACAACTGCCTGGTTATAAAGCACTAACTTATCACCTCATTTTCAGCATGCCACAAACGCGAAAAGGGTATAAGAAAGTATTTTCATACTCCTTATACCCTTCCACATTATTTATTATTCAAGCTTACAGTTTTGCGCGTCTTCAAAGGATTTTGTTCCATGATTAATGGTACATTGTAGGAAGTATTTAAAATTTAAATCTACCAGCCTTCCCCATCGCCATCTTTATAGTACTTCCGCTACAAAAACCGCAGTTTTTACTACTGCTTGCAAATATAGGGGATTTTTAATGTGTAAAATCGTGCCAAAAAAATGTCTAAACCATTACTTTTCAATAAACAAACGATTTTCCTCAGTCACAAATTGCTCCATCGTGCAAATGATCGGCCAGATTACCCCGGAGCGGTCCCTTTTTCTCCACAACGATAATTGTTAAGGCCCTCCGCAACGATGCCCGAATTGATTATCTTTATTTATTTTCAAAACCCACTGCTTTGAACCAACGCTTTTACTCCCTGGATGTATTCCGTGGCGCCACCGTAGCATTTATGATCATGGTCAATAACCCCGGCTCCTGGCAGCACCTGTACGCTCCACTGGGACATGCCTCCTGGCATGGCTGCACTCCTACCGACCTGGTCTTTCCATTTTTCCTTTTTGCCGTCGGAAATGCGCTTTCTTTCGTGATGCCCCGCCTCGAAGCTGCCGGCACCTCCGCTTTCCTCAAAAAAGTGGTCACCCGGAGCGCGATCATTTTCGGAATTGGCCTTTTCCTTCAATGGTTCCCATTCGTAAGATGGAGCAATGATGAACTCGTTTTCATCCATTGGGTGAATCCCGATAATCCGGAAAGAGGGGTCCGCATCATCGGCGTGCTGGGGAGGATCGCACTTTGTTATTTCTTCGCCTCATTCATTATTTATTTTTTCAAGATCAGGGGAGCCCTGGTCATCAGCTTTATCCTCCTGCTGGGTTACTGGGCCCTTTGCCTGCTCTTCGGGGACCCGGCAGATCCATACAGTCTCCAGGGTTATTTCGGTCTGAAAGTAGACAAGGCCATTCTCGGGATCCCTCACATGTACCGTGGAGAAGGCGTTCCCTTCGATCCGGAAGGACTGGCCAGCACGCTCACCAGCATCGTTCAGGTGATCTTCGGGTATTTTGTCGGGTACTATATTCAGCAGAAAGGCAAGACCTATGAAATGCTCTCCCACCTCTTTATTGCCGCCAGCATCCTCATCTTTACCGGGTACGCCTGGGATATGAGCTTCCCCATCAATAAAAAAATATGGACAAGCTCCTACGTGCTGTATACGACCGGCCTCGCCATCATGATCCTTTGCTTCCTCCTTTTCCTCATCGAGTTCAAAAAGGTACAGGAGAAAAAACTGTTCACACCAACTTTAAGAACGAACCTGCTGCTGGCGGGGGGCGGACTGATACTCGCCGGCATCATCAGTGGTACCGGAGGCATTCCTTTCCTCCCGGTATTGCTCAGCGTATGGGCCTTCACCGCCGTCGTCTTTATGTTGGTGACAGGCAACTGGAGCAAATTCTTCGATGTGTTCGGTAAGAACGCCCTCTTCATCTATGTGCTGAGCGGTTTTCTTCCAAGAGTACTCGGATTGGTACGCTGGGTAGATCATATCGATGAAGGAGGTAAGAAAGTTTACATCACGCCTATGCCCTGGTTCTATGAGCATATCTGCAAGCCCGTATCGTCCAACCTGAAGAATGGCTCCCTGCTATACGCCGTTTGCCTGATCGGATTTTTCTGGCTGATCGGTTATTGGATGGATAAAAAGAAGATCTATATAAAAGTATAAACCACTGCTACCTGGCGAACTTGTTGCTGATCCAGAAAATAATGCATACCAGGCAAAATAATAACGATAAGATAATGACGGAGAATTTTGCGGCTGCCATATCGTAGGCCACCGTTACATGCACCTGGGTGACCGCTCCACGGAAAGATCTCATGATGGCAATATTCTCGATCACATCACAGATCCCGGCAGCTATGAGTAAATAGGTAATGAACCGCGCCGCACGGATGAGTATCTCATTGGCCGTGAGCCCCGACAGGAACAGGCAGGCCACACCCAATCCGCTGACATAGAACAGTATGAACAGGTAATCGATATAGATGCTCGTTACAGCATGATCAAGCTTCCCGGCGCTTCCCCATTCCTGCAGAATACGTTCCGCAACAGGTACTTTCCGGGCCACTTCAAAACTCACCATATCATTGAAGGTAAGTGGATATAGATACCAGGAAGCCAGAACAATGAAGAGAAAGTTTGCCAACAACAATAACCAAAACCATCGCCTGAGTGATGGAGAAGGTGAAGAGGAGAATAGTTTCACTTGAATAGATTTGCTTTTCATGAAATGAATAGCATCAACCTGTCCAGAAATGTAGCCGATTCATTAACTTTCTAAAAATAATCAATTTGCCGGGGCTGAAAAAGCGGAATTATACACCATCAAATAACAACTGATCCGGAATAATCAATGAGCGGACAATGAAAAGAATCATGCAATGGCTGTTTCGAAGGCCGGTGGTTTGGCTCGCGGAACAGGTCTCTTCTTCCCCAAAGGAGAAAGACGTGTTCATTTCACTTTCCAGGTTGATGGAAGCCATCCGGGAAGGCAAGGCCAATAAGGGTCCGGTAGTACCTTTCCAGGCAACCATAGACAGGTTCATCATCTTTTCCGATATGCACAAAGGGGCCAAAGACCTGGCAGATGATTTTCGTTTGGCCGAAGGAAATTATATGGCCGCCCTCAAATATTATGATGATCTCCAGTTCACCCTGATCAACCTGGGTGATTGTGAGGAACTTTGGGAGAACACGCCCAGGGCAGTGATCGATAAGAACAGGCTTACCTTGCTCGAAGAAGCAAAGTTCCTTCAACAAGGCCGCTACTTCCGGGTATTTGGTAATCATGACCTGGAATGGAGTTATGCCATTCAGCAGAATCTATTCCTCAAACCTATTTTCGGCGAAAAGCTCAGTATCCTTGAAGGGCTTATCCTTACCACCACCTACAATGAAAAGAAATATTCCATCTTCCTTACACACGGGCACCAGGGTGATAAAAGAAGTGACGGGAACCGTTTCAGCAAATGGGTGGTAGCTGCTATCTGGACACCCATCCAGCGCTACCTCGAAATTACTATCAATACCACTGCCGATTCCTTCGACCTCATCGATCGGCACAACGTGATCATGTACGAGTGGAGCGCCACACAGCGCAATCTCATTTTCATTTCGGGCCATACACATAAGCCTGTATTCGCATCACTCGATCATATCGACCGGCTTACCAAACAACTCGAAAAAGCAACGGCTGCCGGCAATACCGAGCTGGCCAATTCCATCCGCGCGGACCTTGAAAAAAGAAAACTGGAATACGCCGGTAAACGTTTCGTGAAAACCATGGCGCATCCCAGTTATTTCAATAGTGGATGCTGTTGCTTCAGCGACGGTGATATCACAGGCATCGAAATTGCCGACGGCTTTATCCGCCTCGTAAAATGGAAGATCATGGAGGGAGACTATGTTCGCCAGGTGCTGGAAGAATCACCACTCTCTTATGTTTTCGACCTGCTCTGACCGGTCATTCACCTTCTCCCTTATTTCTCCACTGCCTGGGCGGCGTTCCATCCATTTTTACAATTTTGGGGTAGAACAATCCAACCGTGTCGACCAGGTGCTGCTGTGCTTTGGGTATCAGTTGTTGTGCGATAAGTCCGAGCACTACATCATTCTCATATTCAACCGGTGATCCCAGAATGCGTTTCAGCAATTCCATAGCTTCCTCCATTTTTTGATGCTTGTAATTCTTCTCCATGATATTCATGGCAATACTGATCACCGGTCCTTCCGGGTAACCAATATTTCTGAGGTCTTTTCCTTTCAGTTTTAATTTTCCCATAGGCTTTAATTTAATTGTTTATTTCTGCGTGACAAAGAGCTGCTTCAACTGATCAGGCAACACACCACTACCATATATTATCTCAAACCGAAAGCAGCAGGGTGCTTAACCCCATTGCTGTTGGTTTGGGTTGTAACAGTTCTTTTAGTTTTTCTTTCAGTGATCATCATCACGATCAGCCTGATCAGCCCGGTAACAATTAAAAATTTCATGTTGGCCTCCTTTTCTTTTTGTTCCGCTTGTTTCGCGGGAGGGCCTTTGTATGTAAATAAAAAGCCCGGTCTTTTTGATCGACCGGGCTTTTCCATTCGTTCCATCAGCTATACTGATCACGTTCGGTCATTGCCCGGTCGTTTGTATGTAAATGCCTGTTCATTGCCATCGATCATGGATAAAATATCCCCTGACGGAAGTATGCCGCATTGATACCTGGGCATAACATCACCATCTAGTACGGTGTACCGTCGGCTGATGGCTGAAATATGAATTTGTTTTCGCATATTTATTATAGTTATGAACACATACCACAGAATACGGTCGGATCATTAATGCACACAGAGCATTGGTCCGCCAAAATAAAAACCCCGCAATCTCTTGCGGGGTCTGTGTTATATGGAATTCGTACTTTCTACTTATTCTTCAGCATAACATGCCCCGCGGATGGTATCGCCCGTACTGGGAGTAAACCATTTTATTGTTTCGATATGTAGTTGAATGCGGTTCATTTCGCTGTTCTTAATTTTTTTGACAGTGCAAAGTTGTAATTAATTTTTTATCTACACCAATTTTTCAACAGATTTTTTTAAAAAAATCTCGCTGGATAAATGGACCTGTGGCGATCTCTTGCTATAGCGGGGAACACGGGAGATGTAACTTCTACCTTTTTTCAGGAAGGTAGAGATTATTCTTGATGGCATAGATAATAATGCCGGCTGTATTTTTTACATCCATTTTTTCCAGGATCTTCATGCGCAGCCCTTCAACGGTGCGTACGCTGAGGAAGATCTTCTCTCCGATCTGTTTGCTGGTAAGGCCATCGCAGATATAGCGGATGATCTCCTGCTCTCGATCGCTGAAATCCGGCTTCACAGCCTGTTTATGTGGATTGAACTTGCTTTTGGCTACCATTTCCGCCAGCCGGTGGGAAGTATGCCGGCAGTAGTAAGGTTGCTGGTCGTAGACCGATTTGATGGCTTCCACGATCTCATTCTTATCTGCGTTCTTGAGCAAATAACCTTTGGCGCCTGCTTCCAGCATGTCGATGATCAGGTCTTCCTCGTCGAACATGGTGAGGGCAATGATCCCGATATGAGGATAGTGCTCTGCAAGATGGCGGGTAGCGGCCGCTCCGTCCATACGGGGCATTTTCACGTCGCTGATCACAATATCAGGTTGCAGTTTCTTCACCTGGTCGATCAGTTCATGGCCATCGCCTGCTTCAGCGATCAGCTCGATGTCGGGTTGTTTCTGGAGCATGATCCGCATTCCATCACGGAAAATCTCGTGATCATCAGCAATAATGACTTTAATATTGCCGTGTACTTTCATAGTTCGCAGTTAGATGAACGTTAAATCGGGATCTCAAAGGTATAAATGGTGCCCTTACCTGGTTCAGACTGGCAGCTTAGCTCTGCGCCCATTACTTCGGCCCGGCTCTGCAAGTTACGAAGTCCGAGACCGGGATTGTCCCTTATTTTGGAAAAATAATCGAATCCCTTGCCATTATCGGCGGTCATGAGCAGCAGCCTGTTCTCTTCTATCATGATCTTGATCAGGAGAATACTGGCATTGGCATGTTTAATGGTGTTATGCACGATCTCCTGGATCATGCGGTACAGGTTGATCTCCTTCTGTTGGTCGAGTTTCAGGGGCTGTTCGCAAACAAATTTTACCTGTAATCCACTGGCCTGATGGGCATGTTCCACGAATTCACCAATGGCTTTCTGCAAACCTTTCCTGATCAGTGTATTCGGCATGAGGTTGTTGGAGATCTCGCGCAGCTTGGAGATGATGCTGTCGATATGCTGGCTGGATTTGTTGATCACGGCCTGGTCCGTTTCATTGGAGGCATCGAGACTGTTGATCTGAAGCTTAACGGCAGATAAGAGAGGGCCCAGTTCATCATGCAGATCGGAAGCAATGCGTTTGCGTTCTTTCTCGAGAGTATCGATCTCTGCCTGGATCTTTTCTTTGTGCAGCCGCAGACTGCGCCGCTGATAACGGATGATGGTAATGATAAAATAGATGAGGATGATCCCTACTACTCCAACCACTATCAGAATGGAATCGTAAAGTTTTGCTTCCGAGGTATCCATATCATTGCTACTGCGTATAGGAAGTTAACCAATAAGTTTGAATATACATTTATTTTGTGCAGGTTGCCACGGAAGATCCTGCTGATGTTGAGGTTCTGTTTGAAGACAGATAGATAGGTGGCGTTCACCATAATGAAAAAGGTGTAAAAGATAATAATGCCGAGACAGATCAGGAATTTGGGGTTCCTGAGAATATTGCCCCGCTCATGCACTACCATTTTGTTGATGGAGCTGACGCTGAAAAAGATCAGCACGAAGGAATAGAGGATGAGGAAAGAATAATTCAATTCCTGGAAACCATGGATGAAGAAACTTAGCAATGCCCATACGATGAAGGATACACCTATCGTGGCCAGGAAGATGTCTTTCCGGCGGTTGAACAATCCCCAGTTATGAAAGAGCCAGGTAAAAAGATAGAATTCGATGAAGGAATAAAGATGCACTGAAACGATGATCATCTTCTGTGTTCCATACAGTGTAAATAAATGCACCAGTAGTTCCATCAGGAAGGAGATCGTAACAATATATAGGAAGGGATAGTAAGACGGATCGATCTTCCTGTATCTTACTATCCCGATGATGACGGCAAAACCGATGCTAAGACTCAATACAAAACGAACGGTTGCATCCATTAGCAAAATGTCATAGGATTAAAAATGTTTGGGCCGGCCAGCCAGGGCGATCATTGGCCAAGGGTATCGGTGAAGCAGGGCGGAGTACATTGACCATATTCAGTTCCTCCTTTGCCACCACCACCGGTTTGGTTGGCTGCTGCATTACCCTTTGTGATATACAGGTCTTTTCCCTGCTCGTCGACACCCACCAGGATCAGCCTCAGTTCATTGCTTTTATTTCCCTGCTTTACTCCATAATATACGCGGATACCCACACAGCGCGGATCTTTCAGGATCTCGATCAATGCTTTCTTGTTGAAAGCTTCGGCTGTAGGGATGGAAAGTGTGGGCGCTTTTCTGGCGAGGCTGTCCCGCTCCACACCGTACTGTGCCCTGAATTTCTCCAGTTCTGCCATCGGAATAAAATGGTCCTTTTTTCCAAGGGCAGAAGTATCGGGGGGAACAGGGATCCATACTCCTTTCTCATCGCCTGTATTACAGGAATGGAGGATGAGGACCAGGCCGGCACATAAGAGCGCCGTGGTTACAAATGTCTTTTTCAGGATGGTTGCCATAAGAATTTTTTTAAGATTAAACAGTGGTTAAAGATATTCGTAAATGCACTGTTGCCAATAAGTATATCTACTTATTTTGATTACATGGGTTACCCTTCATAAACGGTATTTAAACGCTTGTCCGGCATTGCAACAGTCGGGAACTTTGAAGCCGACATTGACGAAATGGAACCCCTAACCCCTTGACTGTAGAACTGCATGGCGTGTACCAGTATTTTTTCATTCATTTAATACCACAGTTATGAGACACCCGGTCACCCCCAACAAAAGAGAAAAAACCGCCAGCCCATTTTCCTGGCATGCCCATACCCTTTTTATGGGCGATTCACTGGAAGTGATGGAGGAATACCATCGCGAAAAAGTGGAGGTATTGGAAAGCACCTTGCAGCAGTTGAATCTGCTCGACAATGCCCGCGAGATCGCTTTTCTCTGTCGTGAAGTAGTGCTGGTGAAGGAGGCATTGCACAGGATCTACCAGAAAAAGAAATTCCTTGCCTGAGAACAGGCAAGGAGATAGACACTAAAAAAACTCAAAAAAGCCGCCCCTGCTCTCCCGGTCTCCGGAATTGAGAGCAATCCAGTTCCCACCGTTCAACATTAAGTCCGTACTTCTTATTGTATTTGATGAATTGTTGCCGTACCAGTTCCGCTACTTCTCCCTCACCGCGCATCCTGAGCCCCCATCGGCTGTCATTCACCTTACCGTTGTGGCCGTGCTCGATCAGATGCCAAACCTTATCTGCTCTGTCGGGAAAATTCTTATAGAGCCAGTCATGGAACAGTAACTTGATAGCGCCATTGAGCCTGATAAAAGTGTAGGCTGAAAAACGGGCGCCATTCTCCGATGCTTCTTTCATGATATTGTGCATCTCATGCTCGTTGAGCCCGGGTATCATGGGGCCCAGCATTACACCCGTTCGAACACCGGCCTCGCTCAGTTCCCTGATCACCCTGATCCTTTGCTTTGCAGTGGTGGTGCGTGGCTCCATTACACGGCGTAGCTCTTCATTGAAGGAAGTGATGGATAGCAGTACCGATACGAGATTTTTAGCAGCCATTTTTTGCAGGATGTCTTTATCGCGCAGGATCCCTGCATTCTTCGTAATAATGCCTACCGGCTGGTTGAACTCCAGGCATATTTCCAGGCACTGGCGCGTGAGCCTGAACTTCTTTTCGGCAGGTTGATAGCAATCCGTATTGCCACTGAAGGAGATGGGCACGCATTGCCATTTAGGGTTCATGAGGAATTTACGGAACAGCCCGGGGGCATTCTTTTTCACCATGATCTTCCGTTCAAAATCCACACCGGCGCTATAGCCCCAGTATTCGAATGAATTGCGCGCATAGCAATAGATACAGCCATGTTCGCACCCCTGGTAGGGGTTCATGCTATAGTACATGCCTACGTCCGGGCTATCCACCTTATTCACGATCCCTTTGGCAATGTCTTCGAGGTATTGCGTTTCAGGATTGGGCTCTATCCATTCGTCGATGGCCTCGATATGTTCTTTCACCCGCTCATTTTTCAGGAACCTGTTGCGGGTATTGAACTGCGCCCCTCTACCTTTTAAATAGGTATTCACTTTCTCTTCCTGTGGGTTCTCCATCTTGACATGATTTTGCAGGGAGATGGCCATACGATAGCCACATCTTTTGGCCCTGACGCCATACATGGCCGGTGTCTTTCCGCATAACACCAGTTGGTACAGCGATCAGGGCAAAAGATGTACAGGGCAGGCGTTGGCTCAGACAAACAACTCCCCTTGTTTAGTATTTACCGGCAGGTTCATGAATTCGAAACGCTGCGCTATCTGCCAGGCCCTGTCACCGGTCCTTCTTTTCAATAACAACATGCTATCAGCGATGAACCGGCCGGTGAATTGCCGGTGCGAATATTCGAGCCATCCTTTTTCAAATTGCCAGGGCAATAATTTCCGGGCGATGGTAATGTAAGGCTCATCGATGAAATGAGGTTTATGGTCTTTGTCGAGCTTCATCAGCCGCTGCGATTCACGGATCTCCCGCACCAGGCCCTGCACCGGCAGCTTGGTGGTAACGTTGATGAAGATGGTATGACTGGGAAAGCTGCCATAATCTTTCAGCTCTACTTTGAAAGGATGATACCCCATGGCTACGGTTTTGATCCGGTTGATGATCCTTTCCTCCATCATTTCCAGTTGCGTAAAGCGAACGAGGGCAAGATGTGACTTGCTGCCCAATGCGACAGTGGCCTGGTAGGTATCTGAAAAATCTTTTTTTACCTGGGTGATCTTCTGCCGCAACTCCTCATGCGGGTTCAATACCAGCATGTATTCATTGGTGCGCAACTGGCTTTTAAAAACTTCCCGGTAATCCGGGATGGTTTGCGTTTTCTTTTGCATTGCTTTTCTTTTTTGGTTGGTACACTATACAATTCAACAGGCTACGCTTATTGTTCAGGCCATTTCATTGTACAGCCGGTGGCCCCCGGGCAATAAGCGGAAAACATTGATGGTCTTGAACGCATCGGTCAAAGGATCTTTTTTCAAAAGCAGCAGTTCATGGGCCATGAAGGATTCATGGAAAATACGCCGGGCATAGTCGGGCATGGCCTTGTCATAGACCTGTTGCGGCAAAGTACCGGCCAGGCTGAGGTATGGTCTGTTGACCAGCATGGCAGGCGGACAGGAAGAGGAACGTATGTATTCATCCACTGCCTGGAGCTGCCGGGCCAGTTGCTGAAAAGGCCAATGGTCCTGCACCCGTAAATAAATGGTATGAGGAGGGAACCCGCTGTAGTTGTTGAAAGTGACGGCAAAGCTCCTTTGCTGGCAGCAGATCCGCTGGATCCATCGCAATAGCGTCTCTTCCATTCCTTCCGGCGCCGAGAACTGTGCTATAATAATATGTATAGCCGATTTCATGGCAGCCTTCTGTCCATAGTCAGTAAGCAGGTACTGCTTCTCCGCCATGATCTTATTGCGTATTTCAGCATCAGGCTGAACTACCAGCCTGTATTCCTGGAATTGATGGCCTTTCCAGTACTGCGCCGGTTGTTGTTTTACTAACCCCATACCCATAAATAAATTTTTACCCGATCATTATTTTAGCATAAATTTACTAAATAATTTAGCAAACAAAAAAATTAATTATATGGATGAGGAAAAGTTTTATGAGGCTGCTTACAAAGGTTCCAAAAAATATTCCCAGTGGAATATTAAAACAGCCGACGCCACCGGCTTTGGCGCCGCAGCCGATGATTATATGGAGCGTGGCATCGATCTCAATGAGCAACTGATCCATAATAAACCAGCCACTTTTTTTATGCGGATGCGCGGAGAGGCCATGACCGGCGCAGGGATCTATGATAATGATGTGGTGATCGTGGACCGCGGCCTCCGGCCCATGAGCGGGAAAGTGGTGATCGCCGTGCTTAATGGAGAAATGCTGATCAGGCGACTGGAAAAGACATTCAACAAACTGCGACTGATACCCGAAAACAAAAAATTCGCCAGCACGGAAGTCGATGCTTCCTGCGATACACTGGAGATCTGGGGCGTTGTGACCTATGTGATCCATGCCCTCTGATCCCTTCCAACGAATGCACCATTCCCATTAAACCATCCTATGCAAGTTCCATCCAGGAGTAGCTCTGCCCCGTAGAGCTACTCCACTTCAAATGCATCACCATGAAAGCGATCGTCGATTGTAATAGTTTCTATTGCTCCTGCGAAAGACTGTTCAGGCCCGATCTGCGGCAGAAGCCTGTAGTGGTCCTGAGCAATAATGATGGCTGCATCGTTTCCCGCAGTGATGAAGCCAAAAAGCTGGGCGTGCAAATGGCCGGCCCTTATTTCGAGGCCAAGCCTTTGATCCGTCAACATGATATCTCCGTTTTTTCTTCCAACTACAATCTATATGGCGACCTTAGCTGGCGCGTGATGGAAACATTGCGTTCCCTCTCACCCAAAGTGGAAGTTTATTCGGCAGACGAAGCATTTCTTGATCTTGGTCATATTGCGCCCGATGATTTGTATACAACGGCAATGCATATTCGCAAAACGGTTGAACAGTGGACCGGCATCCCGGTCTCCATCGGTGTAGCTCCTACCAAAACATTGGCCAAACTCGCCAATTACGTTGCCAAAAAAGACAAGAATTTATCCAATTGCGTGAAAGTAGCCGCCACGCGCGAAGAACAGATCGCCTTGCTTCAATCCACCAGGGTGGGCCATGTATGGGGCGTAGGCTGGGCCTATGCCGAGAAACTGGTGAACCAGGGTATCACCAGCGCCTGGGACCTCAGCCTGATGCGGGAAGAATGGGCACATCGCCATCTGGGAGGCGTAATGGGCGTCCGGCTGATCAGGGAATTGAATGGGATCGAAGGGCGCGAAATGGTAGACCCGCTCACCAACAAGAGAATGATCGCCACCACCCGCATGTTCGGGCAGCCTGTTACCGAGATCGATGATATCAAAGAAGCAGTAGCCACCTATACTTCACGCGCAGCCGAAAAATTAAGGCGGCAGCACAGCGCCGCCAAAGTGGTCAGCGTTTTTATCGTGAGCAAGGAGCAGGACTATTCGATCAATTTCCGCCGGGGGCCATCCATGGGTTCTTATACCACATTGCCTGCAGCCACTTCCGTAACGAATGAACTGATCAAACCAGCCGTTCAGCTCGTTGATCAATTATATAAGAAAGGGAATGTCTACAAGAAAGCCGGTGTGATGCTGAGCGGGCTGGTCCCCGATTCTTCCATCCAGGGCAACCTGTTCGAAGTGCCTTCCAGGAACGGCAACCGCTTCCTGATGGACGTGATCGATAATGTGAACTTCAGCATGCGCGACGATGTACTGAAATTCGCTTCCTCCGGAACGAGCCGCGATTGGAAAATGAGGCAGGAGCTACGAAGCAAACGGTTTACGACGAGATGGGAGGAGTTGTTCGAGGTGAGTTGAAAGGTTAATGGCAGAATAATTTAAACTGATATACGACCGACAATTGAGTTATCAAGGGTTCCTTGACAACTTGTGCAAATTTTGCACAAGTTGATGCAAGGTGTCTCAGGTCAATTTCAACACCAACATGATAGTAAGTTATTTCAAGAAATGTGACAACTGAATGAAAATGACCATTCTTTTGGACTGATTTCTCCTCAATCAAATAAACTAATCTGCTGCCCTCCTGTCGGTGATTCAGGCTTAATAAATACCGGTTTCGGGATTTGCAACCCGGCTATTTCATTCATCTTATCGGCCAGGTATACGATCATTTCAGGCGCATGTACTTCACCGTGGGTATGCATGAAGAAATAAATTTCTTCGAGACCCTGATCGAGCCAGTATTTCATACGCTGCGCCCATACATCCATCCTGGTATAGTCGGTAGGATGCAGGCTATTACCAACATAACGGATAAAAGTTTTAGGCAGCGTCAGCTCCATCTGTGCACAATCGCGGCGACCGGCCGTATCCGTGATCACCGCCCCGATCTTCAGAGAGCGCAAGGTATCGAACAATTCCTTCTTCTCCTGCCCTATCAGCCAATCGGGATGCCGCACTTCCAGGAAGAAAGTGAGATCCGTTGGCAGTGATGCCAGGTACCTGAAGAGATTCTTTTTATTGGCCGGTGAAAATTTTTCGCCCAGTTGCAGAAAGACAGGGCCCAGATGCTCACCGAATGCAAGGATCCCTTCGAGAAAGGAATCGGTGAGCTGATCCACATTATTGAACCCGCTGTAATGACTGATGATCTGTGGCACCTTCGGACAGAATTTGAAATCCCTCCCCTTTGCCTTCTCCGCCCATTTGGAGATGATCGCCGGGCCATATACCTGGTAATGCGTGGCATTGAATTCGATGCTGTTGAAATGATGGACATACTCATCCAAATAATCAGCTTCCTTCGTACCCTTCGGATAGATCTTACCGATCCATTCACGGGTGCCCCTGTTGGCGCATCCGATATAGAAAACAGGTTTGGGAACAGGCTTCCCGCCCAGCACCCCGGCATTACCGGGTGGCTCGGCAGGCAGGCTGAAATCTACCTTATCTAATTCGTTATCAGATACATGACCGAATTTCATAGTTCCAGTTCAGAAGGCAAAATTAGCCAGAGAAACGCCTTACCAAAATTTTTTCCCAACTTTAAAATATCAGGGGCCCTCCCACGTCTACCTTATTATAAATATGGAGGAGATCCTGACGATATCACCAGGCATGCCGGCAGACCGAAAGCGTAATATCACGAAGGTCATCAATGACTATAGCAAGCGCCTATTTGGCTTTATCCGGAAAAGGGTAAACAATGAAGCGGATGCCGAGGATGTATTGCAGGATGTGTTTTACCAGTTCATCGGCAATACGCAGCCTATTGAACAAGTGACCGCCTGGCTCTTCACTGTGGCAAGGAATAAGATCATCGACAGGCAGCGGAAACAACAGCCATCATCGCTCGACAGCATGCTGTCCGACGATGAAAGTGAAGAAGTATTCAATTGGTCGGCATTGTTGTTCGATGCCAGCAAAGACCCTGAACAGGAATACCTGCGCAGCCTGTTCTGGGAAGAGCTCAATGCCGCACTCCAGGAATTACCGGCAGAACAGCGGGACGTATTCGTCCGACATGAACTGGAAGGCGTTCCTTTCAAAGTGCTGGCTGAGGAAAGCGGCGAAACAGTGAATACACTGATCAGCCGGAAACGCTATGCAGTGCTGCACCTGCGCGATCGCCTCCGTATTTTGAAAGAAGAACTATTAAATTATTAATGTAATACAAGATTTATGAGACATAGGTCTAAGCCATTGAAAGTATTGATTATCCTGGTTTGCATCAGCGCCATGATCTCCCTCTTCAGTTTCATAGTTATGTCATTGTGGAACGCTATCCTGCCCGCAGTGCTTCATGTAAGCACCATCAGTTTCTGGCAGGCAATGGGAATCCTGGTGCTCTCCAAAATATTGTTCGGCAGTTTCGGCGGCGGCTGGCGAGGAAGGCGCCCACACTGGAATAAGAAAATGTTCAACAAATGGCAGGAGCTTACCCCGGAAGAAAGGGAAAAATTCAAACAAAGCTGGAAAGAACGCTGTGAAAGATGGGGCCGGGCCCGTGGCCCATGGGCTCCCCAGAAACAGGAACAAACCGGTGAGCCCGGTGCTGAATGATCGATCCCTGATCTAACTATTAAACTATGCAAATCCTGGTTTTCAAAACGAATATCCGTTACAGGAAGAATATCCGGTCTATCGGCCAGTACCTCGATACCCTCCAGGGCATTATCAGGTGGAATGTAGACCTTCAGGATAAAGACAAAGTGCTGCGCATCGAAGCCAATGATCTTTCACCCAGGAAGGTGGAACATACCCTGCAATATGCGGGGTATTTTTGCGAGGAGCTGCCCGACTAACGTTGATATATCAGCGTATTTGTGGGAAAGTGATACCCGTGATTTTCCGGTAGATATCCACGGCATAAAGGTCTGTCATACCTGCAATGAAATCGACCACCGACTGTATATCATAATACAATTGCCCCGGTTTCCCTGTTATTACGAATTGTTGCGAGATCAGTTGAAGGAGCTTCCGGGATTTGGCAGCCGATGGACTGATCACCGCTGCAAAGAATTCACTGAGCAATCCCCCGATCACATTATAGCCTGCTATTTCGATCTCCACCACGGAACGGTGATTATAGATATGCTCCACGGAAAAAGAATCGATCGTTTTCACCAGTTGCAACTCCCGTTCCGGCAAATAATCGATCAGGGCCTTCGACAAAGTTCCTTCCAGCAGTTCATTCTCTTTTTCCATGAATACATCGCACACGCGATGGATCAGGAGGTTGATCAGCCTCGCCCGGAGGAATTGAACTTTCTGGTTATCGTCGTTGATCTCCTTCAGCGTGCTTTCCACTTTCTCCCTTTTATCGTATCCATCGGGCGCATTGAAGAAAGACAGGAACAGATCTTTGATAGTATCGAGAGAAATAATATTGAGCCGGTGCGCATCTTCAAAATCAATGATCCGGTAACAGATATCATCGGCCGCTTCCACCAGGTATACGAAGGGATGACGGGCATAAATATTCTTCTCAGGATCAAGCCGTGGAATGCCCAACGTTTCTGCGATGTACCGGTATGTGCCGATCTCTGAATCGAAGAACCCTGATTTCTTGGTAACGAGCTGTTGTTTGTTGAACCCGCTTAGCGAATCCGAAGGATACTTGATGATGGAAGCCAGCGTAGCATAGGTGAGCCGGAACCCGCCGGGTGATTTTTCATTGAAATGATGGGTGAGGGTGCGGAAAGCGTTGGCATTCCCTTCGAAATAAAGGAAATCCCGTTGCTGATTAGGTGTAAGCGTTTCGGTGAACCGCTGTTTCGCTTCTCCGTCCAGTTCCCTGAAGAAAGTGCGGATAGCATCTTCCCCGGAATGACCGAAGGGCGGATTGCCGATATCATGCGCCAGGCAGCCTGCAGCGATCACGGAGGGCAGCTCATATTTATAGAACTCCCGGAAATCATCACCGGCATCGGGATACCTGGCAGCAATGGCATCACCTACTGCTTTTCCGAGGGAACGCCCTACGGAAGCCACTTCCAGGCTATGGGTAAGCCTGTTGTGAACGAATACGGGGCCGGGTAAGGGGAATACCTGGGTTTTGTTCTGCAATCGTCTGAATGCGGAAGAGAAAATGATACGGTCATAGTCGCGCAGAAAGGAAGTGCGGATAGCATCGGTATAAGTGCCCGATCTGTTTTCAGCGCCTGTTCTCCTGGTACTGTATAGTTGTTGCCAGTTCATGCGGCCAAAGATAGGATATAGCGCTTATCGTTTACCCGGATGGGGGTGATACCTTCTCTTCTTGTTATGATGACCGCCCGGCTTGCCCGCTCTTTTTTGCCGGGGCCTGTACTCGGGCACCGGGCCCAGTTCCTGCGGAACGGCGGCCTTGGTGACCTCTTTCTGCAGCAGGGCTTCGATCGTGGCAAAACGGTTCTGTTCTTTTTCGCTGATGAACGTGATGGCCATGCCATCAGATTCTGCCCGTGCTGTTCTGCCGATACGGTGGATATAATCTTCACCATCGTGAGGCACGTCGTAATTGATCACGAGGTCGATATTGTCGATATCAATACCACGGGAAAGTATATCCGTAGCTACGAGGATGGGGATACGGCCGCTCTTGAACCGCATGAGCACATCTTCACGATTGGCCTGGTCGAGATCGGAATGGATCTCCGCAATGGGGAAACGGGCGCGGCGCAATTCACGGGTCAGTTGTTTCACACTTTGTTTGCGGGAGCAGAAGATGAGTACCATTTTGAATTTGCTATGCTTCAGGAGGTACTGGAGCAATGACAGTTTCTGCGTTTCGAAGACCACGAAGGCTTCCTGAACGATCTTATCCGGAGGACGTGAGATGGCGATATTCACTTCTACCGGGTTGTGCAGGATCTTTTTGGCCAGTTGCCGGATCTTTTCCGGCATGGTAGCTGAAAAAAGAAGGTTCTGCCTTTTGGCCGGCAGGCGGGAGATGATACGCATGATATCATCGTGAAAGCCCATGTCGAGCATGCGGTCGGCCTCATCCAGTACCAGGAATTGTAAACCATCCAGCTTGGCATAGTTCATATTGAGGTGCGCGATCATGCGGCCCGGAGTACAGATCACGAGATCCACTCCATGGGAGAGTGCCTGTTTTTCTGTGGCGAAGTTCATTCCATCATTACCACCATACACGGCAATGGAGCTTACTGAGGTGAAGTAGGAAAATCCTTCGAGGTTCTGCGCGATCTGGATTGCCAGCTCACGGGTAGGTACGATCACGAGCGCATTTACCTGGCCTTCATTGCGGTGCTGGAGCAACCGGTGGATAATAGGTAACAGGAAGGCCGCTGTTTTACCAGTGCCGGTCTGCGCTGAAGCAATGATATCGTGACCTTTTAAAATCTCGGGAATGACCTTCTCCTGAATAGGGGTAGCGACTTCATAACCTGTTGCAGCTATACTTTCGATAAGACTTTCATCCAGTCCAAAATCTGTGAAGTTCAATCTATTAGGCGTTAAGTGATGCAAGCCGGAATAATACCATGCTTAAATTTAATATAGGTAAAGATACTATGATATAATATAATACAAAAAAATCCCCCGCCGGATGGCAGGGGACCCTTTATTGAGATCATTGACCTCTAATTTTGACCGCCGAGGCCGCCGCCCTGGCTATTGGCACGCTTGTTCTCATCTTCCAGGCCGGTTTTACGCTGGCGGGAAGCTTTTATCTGGCTGCTTCCGAACCGGTAAGTGAAGTTCAGCTTGAACTGGCGGCTTTCCCAGCTTCCATGCGCCACCAGGTTCTGTCCGGCGAAATTGCTGGTGCCCCTCCACCTCATGGTCTTGAAAATATCGCTCACCGAAGCTTTTACGGTGCCTTTGCCTTTGAGCACTGTTTTCAGCAATCCACCATCGATGCCCCACATCTCACTGCTTTTGAAAGCACCCTGCCAGATGGAGGGAGAGATGTACAGGCCCGACATTTCACCTGTCCAGCCCTTGCCCAAACGGAAGGTCTGTTGACCAAAGAAGGTGAAGGCGAAAGCGTCGAGGTCGATCTTGCGATCGGCAGCATTGCCGAAATCAGCTTTGTATTTGGAATAATTGGCATTCAGGTTAGCAAAAATAGAATACCATTTATACTGGAAAGGATAGCTGATATTGATGCTGGTGATATCCTGGGTGGCCAGGTTCTTCTTGGTGATAAAGCTTTTCGACTTCTCCACTGTATCCACCGGTGAACCGAACACATCACTGATATGGCTATAGTTCAGGGTGATGTTCAATGTATACTTATAGAGGTAAGTAAGCCCAAAGCTATTGGTATACTGCGGGCGCAACTGGGTATTACCTTTCTGATAGGTATATTCATCGAGTTTGAACTCGAAGGGGTTCAGGTCCTGGTACGCCGGACGGTCGATACGACGGCTATAGCTCAGGGTGAACTGGCTGGTCGGTTTTTTATTGAAGGTGATCGCAGCACTGGGGAAGAGATCGGTGTAATTGCGGTCGAAAGTGGAATCATATCCGGTATAACCCGATCCATCCTTTTTCTCACCGATGGAACGTCCTTTGGCATTGGTGTTTTCAACGCGAAGGCCGGCCTGGACCATGAAGCCTTTGAACTGCCTGTTATAGTTGACATACCCGGCATTCACATTTTCCTTGTAATGGAAATTGTTGCTGCGCTCCCTGTCGAGCTCCTTCACGCTGGAATAGACATTGTAGCGTTGGAAATCATTCTTGCTATCTACATAAGAGACCTTGCCGCCTACTCCCAGCCGGCCTTTCCAGAGGTTTTGCTCATAGTCGGTCTTGAAAGTATAGATGTCGATATCAGTCGGCGCTATCATATTATATTCATTGCTGCCGATGATGGTGGTTTCAGTGGGGTCTTTATAAACGTTGGGCTGTAGCTGGTTGCTCTTGATCCGGTAGAGGCCATAGTCCGCGTCCATATTCAGTTCCCTTCCAACGGTATCGGCATAACGATAGTTGAGGTTGAAGTTGGCATTATTCCTTTTCGCGTCGCTGGTATTGTCTGCGATGAGGATCTTGGCCACTTTATTCGAAGGTTGTTGTGAGATCACGGCACGGCTGTAGTTATTGATGTCCTGGTTGGCAAAAGTACCATTCACCATCATGCCCACGGTACTTCTCCTGTTGATGAAATAATCTACCCCTGCCTTGAAGTTATGGCTCTTGTTCCTGAAATCGATGGTCGATCTCTGATCGAACAGGGTGTCTGGTTGTTTTCTCCAGAGATAGATCGGGCTTTCGTTCGTATTATAATTGTAATTATAATTACCGAAGACGTTCACATATTTATTACGGTTGTTCAAGGAGAAACCGCCGTTGTATTTAGGTGTTACACCCTGGTTGTAACCGGCAGTGACCGATCCGTTGGTACCGTAAGATTTATTTTTCTTCAAACGGATATTGATGATACCAGCGTTACCGGCGGCATCATACTTGGCGGAAGGGTTGCTGATCAGCTCGATGGATTCGATGGAAGAGCTTTGAATGGTCTTCAGGTATTCGGACAGGTCCTTGCCCGACAATGGTGTAGGCCGTCCGTCTATATAGACCTGTACGCCATTTTTACCACTGAGGCTGAGGTTATCATCTTTATCCACCACCACGCCGGGCGATTTGCGCAACAATTCAAGTGCATCCTGCCCTACGGAGTTCACGCTGTTCTCCACATTGACGATCGTTCTGTCGGCCTTTACTTCCACCATCGGTTTCCTGGTGATGACCACCACTTCTTTCAGGTTGCCGGTAGCTTTGCCGAGTACGATCTCGGGAGCGTTGATATCTCCGGAGCCGCTTACTTCGAATGAAGGTGAATTTTTCGGCGCATGGCCAACGAAGCTTACATTGATAAAATAAGAACCTGGGCGGATGCCTTCAAATGTATACTGTCCGGAAGCATTGGTGACACTGAGTTTTGCAACAGAGGAATCTTTGACTTTCTTAAGTAATACAGAAGCGCCAGATAAGGATTTGCCTTGCTCGTCTTTGACATTGCCTGTAATATGCTGTGCCTGTGTCATCAGTGCGCATAATACGATTGGCAAAAATGTCAATAGTAACTTTCTCATGAATTTAGTTTTGAAAAATTAGTCGACAAAGCTACTTGGATGTTACAGTCGAATTTTTTGTAGCTACACCAACGGTGATAAGTCATTACCAGTGGTATCGCTCTCAAACAGCAACAATCATACTGATATTGCATCAACTGAAAAGAAATTTTTCTTTGGTATATTTTTTCTCCAAAAAAATTCAAACGCTGACGGAAAAAGGTTTTTGAGGTGCAGATTTCACCATACTGAACAATCGTTAGTCATCGAAGAAAAATATAAAACTATTGGTTAAACATTGTTGTTGACTTACCACTTTGTGGTATCGACACCGGTATGGGACCGAAGGATAAACATAAAATAAAAAAAGGTGATCGCCATTTGCGATCACCTGACCGTTGAGCTTGTATTTTCCCGATTACATATTTCTTCTGTATTGACCACCCACTTCATACAAGGCACGGGTGATCTGTCCGAGCGAACAGTATTTCACAGTTTCCATCAGCTCTTCGAAAAGATTGCCATTGTCGACGGCTACCTGCTTCAGCCTGTTCAGCATTTCGCCGGAACGATGTTCATTCCTTTTCCAGAATTTATGAAGGTTATCGATCTGCTGCTCTTTTTCTTCCTGGGTGCTGCGGATCACTTCCTGGGGAATGATGGTTGGACTTCCCTTCTTATTCAGAAAAGTATTCACGCCAATAATAGGCAGCTCGCCGCTGTGTTTCAGGCTTTCATAATAAAGGCTTTCTTCCTGGATCTTGTTGCGTTGGTACATGCGCTCCATAGCGCCCAGTACTCCTCCTCTTTCCGTGATCCGGTCGAACTCGGCCAGCACGGCATCTTCTACGACGTCGGTCAGCTCTTCGATCAGGAAGGAGCCTTGTATAAAATTCTCTGTTTTGGCTGAGCCCAGTTCGCGGTTAATGATCAGTTGGATGGCCATTGCCCTGCGCACGCTTTCTTCGGTAGGCGTGGTGATGGCTTCATCATAAGCATTCGTATGTAAACTGTTGCAATTATCATAGATGGCATACAGGGCCTGCAGGGTAGTACGGATATCATTGAAGTCGATCTCCTGTGCGTGCAGGCTGCGGCCGGAAGTCTGGATATGATACTTTAGTTTCTGGCTGCGGTCGTTCGCCTTGTACTTATTCTTCATGGCCTTGGCCCAGATACGTCTTGCCACCCGGCCGATCACGCTATATTCGGGGTCCATGCCATTGCTGAAAAAGAAGGAGAGGTTGGGGGCAAAATCATCGATATCCATACCCCTGCTCAGGTAATATTCCACGTAGGTGAACCCGTTAGAAAGGGTGAATGCGAGCTGGGTGATGGGATTGGCCCCTGCTTCTGCGATATGGTAACCACTGATGCTGACGCTGTAAAAATTCCTTACTTTCTCATCGATGAAAAATTCCTGCACATCGCCCATGAGCTTGAGCGCAAATTCAGTACTGAAAATGCAGGTATTCTGTGCCTGGTCTTCCTTCAATATATCGGCCTGTACCGTTCCGCGCACCTGCGTCAATGCCTCGGCCCTGATCTTTTCATATACTTCTTTGGGCAGTACCTCATCACCGGAAAGGCCAAGTAATTTCAGGCCCAGTCCGTTGTTGCCTTCCGGCAATCGCTCGGGTGCAGCAGGATTATAATAAACAGGGAGGGGAAGATGTTTGTATTTCTGCCTGATCTTTTCGTGAACGATCGGCCACTCTCCATTCTCTGTGATCCATTTTTCGCATTGCTGGTCGATCGCTGCATTCATGAAGAAAGCCAGCAGGATGGGAGCGGGGCCGTTGATGGTCATGCTCACCGATGTTTTGGGATCGCAGAGATCGAAGCCGCTGTACAATTTTTTGGCATCATCGACAGTGGCGATACTGACGCCACTGTTACCTACTTTGCCATAGATATCCGGGCGGTGGGCCGGGTCTTCGCCATATAGTGTTACGCTGTCGAATGCGGTGGAAAGGCGTTTGGCGGGTTGGTCTACCGAAACATAGTGGAATCTCTTATTTGTGCGTTCGGGCCCGCCTTCACCGGCAAACATCCGGGTAGGATCTTCGCCCTGGCGTTTCAATTCGAACACCCCGGCGGTATAAGGAAATTCGCCGGGCAGGTTTTCCTGCAACTGCCAGCGAAGGATATCACCCCAGTCTTTGAATGTGGGCAGCGCTACCTTGGGGATGCGGGTACCGCTCAACGACCTGGTAATAAGCGGTTGCCTGATCACGTTATCCCTTACCTGGTATTCCAGGAAATCGGCCCTATACTTTTTCACGGTCGCCGGCCATTCATCCACCAGCTTCTTACATTCGGGATGCAGTTTTTCTTCAAACCCTTTTTTTACTTCCTCCAGTCCGGCGATAAGGTTTGCATTGCCTGTAGCTGCTTCTATAGCACCCTGCAACTGGTAGAGTTTAGAGGCGATCGTGCACTGCTCTGTGGCCCAGGTATCATAGGCCCGGTTGTTATCGGCGATCTCCGAGAGATAGCGGACCCTCCTGGGAGGTATGATCAGCGATTGGGTGGTAGTGTCTTTCGTATGTGCGTGCATCTCCAGTTGACCAAAACTGACACCGGTTTTTTTCTCTACTATCTGCATCAGTTTCTCGAACAATTCATTCACACCGGCGTCGTTGAACTGTGCGGCGATGGTGCCTACCACCGGGAGGTCTTCATTGGCGGCTGTCCACAGTTGGTGATTGCGTTTGTATTGTTTGCGCACATCTGCCAGGGCATCCAGTGCGCCGGCCTTGTCGAATTTATTGATGCAGACCAGGTCCGCATAGTCGAGCATGTTGATCTTTTCGAGTTGTGAGGCAGCTCCATATTCGGGCGTCATCACGTACATGCTCAGGTTACAATAGTCGAGGATGCTGGCGTCGCTTTGTCCAACCCCCGCGCTTTCCAGTATAATGAAATCGAATCCGGCTTTCTTACAAATATCCAGTGCATCCTGTACATGGCCACTGAGCGCCACATCACTTTCGCGGGTGGCGAGTGAGCGCATATAAGCCCTGGGGGAGCTGATGCTGTTCATCCGGATACGGTCGCCCAGCAATGCGCCGCCTGTTTTTTTCTTGGAGGGATCAACAGAGATAACGGCGATGGTCTTTTCAGGAAAGGTATTGAGGTAGCGGCGTACGATCTCATCTGTTACGGATGATTTACCGGCGCCGCCTGTGCCGGTGATCCCCAGTACGGGAGCCGTAGCCGGATGGCCGGTGGCTTCTTCCGTACCATTGGGATGGTCCCCTGCATGCACCACTGTTGCGAGCTTACCTGTTTTCACAGGCAGGTCTTTCAACACCGTGGAATAATCTTTTCCGCTTTCTGCGAGTGTGATGGCCCTTGCGATCCGCCGGATATCTTTTTTCTCTCCCAGTGGCAGTTTGCCATTCCATTTTTCAGGGGCACGCCAGAATGCGGCAGGCTTGCTCTTCTCATTGGGTTCTTCCACGGGGAGGGTACATTGCCTGATCACATCTTCGATCATGCCTTCCAATCCCATCTTCCGCCCATCGTCCGGGCTATAGATCTTCGTGATACCATATTTATGTAATTCGAGGATCTCCTGCGGAAGGATAGTGCCGCCGCCGCCGCCAAATATTTTGATATGCCCGCAACCATTCTGGTCGAGCAGGTCTTTCATATACTTGAAGAATTCGACATGGCCACCCTGGTAGCTGGTAATGGCGATGCCCTGTGCATCTTCTTCGATGGCGCATTCAACGATTTCTGCCACTGAACGGTTATGTCCCAGGTGAATGATCTCAGCGCCTTTTGATTGCATAATACGTCGCATGATATTGATGGCGGCATCATGGCCATCGAATAGGGATGCGGCTGTTACGATCCGAACCTTGTTAGCGGTTATATTACTCATAAAATATTGAAATGGCTTTCCACAAGCAGAACAAAGTTAGCGGAAATAAACTAATGATCGTTAGCAGAATGAGGGTAGTAAGTTTTTATTGTTAGGTGATAGTTAAGAACCAATTTCAATCGTTTAAATATATAGGGGCTCCTTTAATATGAGTTTTGCAATAAGGAGGAAGTTATTTATTGATTGCATGTAATACATTAATAGTTAATATATTACACATTTAGCTCGTACTTTATTAAGAAAATACTTATACGGAAGTATGTGGATTATTGACCAAAAATTATACTTTTGAATTAACAATACCTACCACGCTTCCCATCGGAACAGCGCACCTTGGTGGGTTTTTTGTTTTTATACCTCAACATGAAATTCGAAAAGAACCCGAAAACAGTTGCAGAGCAGATTGAACTTTTAAAAACAAGGGGATTGAGGATCAATAACGAGAAGTCGGCAAGGCACGAACTTGGTAATATTAATTATTACAGATTAAGTGCCTATTTTCTTCCATTCCAAAAATACAATGATCCATACCACATGTTCATGCCCTGGGCCACATTTGAGGGAGTAATGAATTTATACCGGTTTGACAGGGAATTGAGGGTAATTGTTTTGGATGCAATTGAAAGAATTGAAGTAGCACTGAGATGTAAGATCGCCTACGAATATTGTACAAGATATGGAGCCAATTGGTATGAAGACAGCTGCCTCTATAAAAGAGGGTATGGAATAGTCATGAAAAAAATGCGTGAAGAACTTGCCAGAACCAAAGAGGCTTTTATTCAACATTACTATAAGAAATATACTTCTCCAACCCATCCTCCGTCATGGATGGCTATAGAAATCTTGTCTTTCGGTCAGCTATCCATGATGTTTAAGAATTTAAACAACAATGATGCAAAGAAAGCTATTGCAGATTACTTTGGAGTTGGGATTTCCGTTCTTGAATCATGGATTGAACATCTTGCCTATGTGAGAAATATTTGTGCTCATCATGGTCGATTGTGGAATAGAACATTAACAGTAACACCAACTATTCCTAAAAGACCCCTTTATGAATGGATACGATTTCCCCCGGGCAAACCCGATAAGCTCTATGTAAGCCTATGCGTTATGGCTTACCTGCTCAAAATAATAACACCCAAAGACTATTTCGCAGGCAAATTAAAGACATTGGTGAGTAGACTACCTCGTACAGATCTTAAAGCAGCCGGATTCAACAAGAATTGGGAAGCAGACCCTTTCTGGAAAAGCATTCATATCTCTTCAACCTACCGGTTCAGGATTCTTTTTTTCCGATGCAGGTATTTTTACCTCTCCACAGGCAAGTAAAAATGTCCGAAGATTTTATTGGTCGCCAATGGGTCGTTGGTTGTAATCTTTATTGTTAAGGGCGGATTTTATTGCATTTTGTTCAATTTATCGATCCTCGTATCATAAATAGTACCCGGTATATAATAACCGATATTTCGGTCATTTTACGTATTTTTGACCGAAATATCAGTCAATAGTAATGAAAACCAAGAAGACTATATTATTACCGACTGCCGAAAAGATTTTAAAGGCACTCGGTGAAAATATCAAGCTGGCCCGTAAACGCCGGCGTTTAACAGGCATGCAGGTGGCCGAACGGGCGGGCATAGCCCGGTCAACGCTACAACTCATAGAGAAAGGCTCACCAGGGGTAGCGATGAGCGCTTATCTGCAAGTGCTGTTTGTGTTAGGTGTGGAGAAAGATTTGCTGCTGGTCGCTGCCAATGATCCATTAGGAAGAAAATTACAGGACGCCGGTTTGTTATCGGGAGGTAGAAGATCATAAGCGATGGCAAAATCTACTCAACATATAAAACATATATTGGTATATGCTGATTGGGTCGATCTGGGAGATTCCATGTCAATGGGAACTTTACAGGCTGAACAGGTGCGTGGCAAAGAAGTTTTTTCTTTTACCTATACCAAAGAATGGTTAGAAAAAGGGCCTGCTTTGGTATTGGATCCCGATCTCGGGCTTTATTCAGGCCCTCAATATAGCCGTGGTGAAAAAACTAATTTTGGTCTTTTCCTCGATTCTTCGCCAGATCGCTGGGGTAGAGTATTGATGGAACGCCGGGAAGCACTTGCTGCAAGGCAGGAAGGGCGCAAACAAAAACCATTAATGGAAAGTGATTTCCTGTTAGGTGTTTTTGATTTGTATAGGATGGGAGGTCTTCGGTTCAAGTCAAATAAAGATGGTCCTTTCCTGGATACCAATGCTGCTATGGCAACACCTCCCATGACCTCGCTTCGCACATTGGAAAAAGCAAGTCTTCAATTGGAAAAAGATGACGCATTGGAAGACCCTGCATTTGTACAATGGCTGAACCTGTTGATCTCTCCAGGTTCTTCATTGGGTGGTGCACGTCCAAAAGCCAGTGTAGCAGATCCAAACGGGGAACTTTGGATTGCCAAATTCCCAAGTCGCAATGACGACCGCGATATTGGCGGTTGGGAAACTGTTGTCAATGAATTGGCTATTAAATCAGGTATTTCAGTAGCAGAAGGAAAGGCGCGCAGATTTACCCAGCATTATCATACTTTTCTCACCAAACGTTTCGATCGTATCAGGGATAGGCGAATTCACTTTGCCTCGGCCATGACCCTGCTCGGACATAGGGATGGTATGGATGCTGCAGCCGGAGCATCATACCTACACCTGGCAGAGTATGTTATGCGTTACGGAGCACAACCAGATACTGACCTGGAAGAATTATGGCGACGAATCGTATTCAACATTTGTGTTAGTAATAGCGATGATCACCTGCACAATCATGGATTTTTATTGACACCAAAAGGATGGACACTATCGCCTGCATTTGATATTAATCCTATTCCATTGTCGACCGGCCTCCATCTGAATATTTCTGAACAAAGCAATGCACTCGATCTTGACCTGGCCCGGGAAGTAGCTGAAAAATTCCGTGTCAATAAAGACAGAAGGGAAATAATTATCAATAAAGTTACCAAAGCTGTCCGCCACTGGCGGGAAACTGCCGCCCGGTTTGGGATTTCCCGCAGCGAAATACAATCTATGGAATCGGCATTTTCTTATTAACAATACATCAATAGAATGATCATTAGTCGCCAGTCTTCTCCATTCCTTTGTATCTTAGTAACCTGACCAACAATCAGACCTCCTTCATTTCATAACCTCTCAAAAGCAATTCATGACCATCGATAGCCACGTACATTTCTGGAAATACAATAAGCAGCGCGATGCCTGGATGGATGATATGAAAGCGTTGCAACAGGATTACCTGCCGGAACATCTTTCGCTGACCCTCAAAAGAAATGGGGTGGATGGACTGGTGGCCGTGCAGGCCAGCCAGGAAGAAGTGGAAACACGTTTCCTCGTCGAGCTTTCCCATACCCATGCGGAAATCAAAGGCGTGGTAGGCTGGATCGACCTCCAGGCAGCAAACCTGGAAGAACGCCTGCAGCATTTTTCACAGTATTCCATTATTAAAGGATATCGCCATATCGTGCAGGCAGAACCCGATGATTTTTTGTTGCGGCCAGCCTTTCAACGCGGCGTCCAGGCATTGAAGGCATTCAACTATACCTATGATGTATTGATCTATCCGAAGCAACTGCCCGCAGCCATCAAATTCGTGGCCGATTTCCCTGATCAGCCCCTCGTGATCGACCATTGCGCCAAGCCCGATATCCGCCATAAAAAAATGGATGGCTGGAAAGACCAGGTACAGGAAATAGCCAAATACCCGCATGTATCCTGCAAACTATCCGGACTGCTCACAGAGGCTGCCTGGAAAGAATGGAGCGCCGCCGATTTCTACCCCTATCTCGATGTGGTCTTCGAAGCATTCGGTACAGACAGGCTCCTGTTCGGGAGCGACTGGCCCGTGATCCTGGTCAGCGGCATGTACGTACAGTGGAAAAGCCTCCTCGAAAAATATATGGAGAACTTCAGCCAGGAAGACAGGGAAAAGGTTTTCGGCCTCAATGCCACCCGTTTTTACAATTTGTAAAAAATACACACTTATTGTAGCATCATATCCCGATTTTTGGTATATTAGGCTACCAAAACGAGGCATCGGCTCATTTGAAACGCTTTGCCGCCATATTACTGCTCGGGATCTTATTCTTCAACTGGTACGGTTACCGGCTGGTGTCCGATCTCTTACAACACCAGGCAGACGCTCGCCTCGAAGCACGCCTCGATCAGAACGATTACGACGATTCCCAACTCATAGAAATGCGCGTAACACTCACCCTTCCTTACCAGACCAACTGGGCAGGATTTGAACGCATAGACGGTGAAATAGAGATCAACGGCATACATTATAAATATGTAAAACGCAAGGTAGAGAACGGCCAACTCGTTTTGCTTTGCCTGCCCGATGAGACCAGGATGCGCCTGCAGACCGCCCGCGACGATTTCTTCAAGCTCGTGAACGATCTCCAACATCCTTCCCAGAATAAAAAATCTGAAAACACTCATTCCTTTTCCTTCAATATCAGTTCCGAGTACTGGCAACAAAAAAATGAATGGAGCCTCGCCGCTATCACACTGCTCCACCAACACTTTATACAACGTAATGCCAGCGTACATTCCACTCCGTTTCATCTCCTGCCTGAGCAGCCTCCTGAGCTGAACGCTGCTGCCTGACCTTTACTGAACAAAACTTCATGGTACCTGGTAGCACTGCCAGTACTATCGCATTCACGTATTCAATAGACCCTGTTTATTATGCGCAAATCGCTTGCGGCATTCCTGATGCCAGTAGTCCTCTGGGCCTCCTGCAGTAATCCGAAAGATTACCAGCAGGTGCTCCATGATCCCGTATTATATAGCGTTGTTACCGGCCAGCTCACTGAAGTGATCACCTATGATATTTTCACGCCACCGGTAGCCAGCCGGATCTACGCATACTCACACCTGGCTGCCTATGAAACCATGGCCGCGGGCGATAGCAGTTATCATTCCCTGGATGGCCAGTTGAAAGGGCTGAAAGGCTTACCCAAACCTGATCCTGGCAAAAAGATCGATTATCCGTACGCAGCCATGATGGCATTTATGGAAGTCGGGAAAACACTCACTTTCTCCAAAGACAAGACAGGCAAGATCATAGATTCCCTGAGAATGCTGGCCACAGAACATGGAATGCCGAAGGATATGCGGGAAAATTCGGAAGCATTTGCCACCCGTGTAGGACAAGCCATCCTCGACTGGTCTAAAAAAGATAATTACGCGCAAACACGATCCGCCGCCAAATACACGGTACCGAATGAAGAAGGCAAATGGGTGCCTACGCCACCCGGCTATTTCCCGGCTGTAGAGCCCCAATGGCGCACCATCCGCACCATTGCGCTCGATAGCAGCAGTCAATACCTCCCACCCCCACCACCTGCATTCAGCCCGGATTCCACCAAGGCCTTCTATCGGTGGTTCCGGCAGGTATACGATACCGTTATACATCTCACCGATGAACAAAAGGCCATCGCCAGTTTCTGGGATTGCAACGGTTTCAAATTGAATGTGGTAGGGCATACGATGTATGCTACCAAGGCCATGACGCCAGGTGGCCATTGGATGGGCATTATCGGCACCATCTGCCGGGATAAGAAAGTCGGTTTCAGCGAAACCATTTATACCTATACTACCAGCGCATTTGCATTGATGGACGCATTTATTTCCTGCTGGGATTCCAAATACACCTGGAGCCTCGTGAGGCCGGAGACCGTGATCAACAAATACATCGATGCCAACTGGAAACCTTTCCTGCAAACGCCGCCATTTCCTGAATATACCAGTGGCCATTCGGAGATCTCCAGTGCCGTTGCAACAGTTCTGGAACATATTTATGGAGATAATGTGGCATTCCGCGATTCTACCGAACGCCCCTGGGGCTGGCCCGACAGGGCCTTCAACTCCGTACGTGAGGCGGCCGATGAAGCAGGTATGAGCCGCTTCTATGGAGGAATACATTACCGGGAATCCATCATTGTTGCCAAAGATCAGGGCATTAAAGTAGGCGCCCTGGTGATGACCAAATTGAAAATGAGCAAACGCCAGTTACTCGGCGCCAGATAACACCTTAACAACACGCTTATGAAAAAATTATTCATCATATTCATTGCCTTCTTCAGCATGCTGGCAGAAGCCCACTCGCAGGGATGCGTAGCCATCCGCAGTACCGGCGCTGTATGCACCCGGCCCGATGCCGCCAGGGACGCACAACAGGGATGGCAGATCAATACCGTGTACCGCTATTTCAAATCATTCCGCCATTTTGTAGGAAGGGAAGAACAAAAGGAAAGACTGGAAAAAAATACGGAAGTGATCAACTGGCAGCATAGCCTCGATCTCTCCATCGTGAGGCATTTCAATAACCGTTGGTCGCTCGCATTGAATGCTCCGATCCTCGCCAATACACGTTCCTCCCTGTATGAACACGGCGGCAATAACGCCGGGAAGAATGCCAGGCATAAAACACATTCGTTCGGACTGGGCGATATCCGCCTCACCGTATATCACTGGTTGCTCGATCCGGCACGGATGCCCAAAGGCAATATCCAGGTGGGATTGGGCCTGAAACTGGCCACCGGTGATTATAAAGTGGAAGATTTCTTTTACAAGAATGATTCCACGAAGACCCTTGGGCCCGTCGACCAATCCATCCAGCTGGGAGACGGCGGAACAGGCTTCACGACCGAGATCAATGCCTATTATAATTTCACACATACGATCAGCGTGTACGGCAGCTTCTATTATCTTTTCAACCCCAGGGAACAGAACGGTACTTCCACTTCGAGGGGCGCCGCTCCTTCTGCATCTGCCCTTGCGTACGGCACCAGCACCATGAGCGTGCCCGACCAATATATGGCGAGGGCAGGCGGTAATTTCATGTTCGGCCAGCTCTCCGCTTCAGCCGGCATGCGCATGGAATGCATCCCTTCCCGCGACCTGATCGGCGGCAGCAGTGGATTCCGCAGGCCGGGCTATGTGATATCGGCAGAACCCGGGGTTTCGTATCAGTTCAAAAAACTAAGTGCCTTCGCTACTGTGCCGGTCGCCATTGTACGCAACCGCACCCAGAGCTATTCCGATAAACTGAGAACACAAATGACCGGTGTGTATACACAGGGAGATGCCGCATTTGCGGATTATTCGATCAATATCGGTTGTTCATTCAGGTTATAATTCAAATGAACACCAAAACCCCGTACCTGTTCATTTCAATGTTTGCTAAACTTAACAGTATGCAACAGGTTAAAAAATTATACAGGCAATGCTTCCTGGTCACTTTTTGCCTGCTGATGATGTTCCGGGCCAGTTCGCAAACCGACCTCGATGGGATCATGATGGCCAAAAACAATTTTTGCACCGGCTTCCAGTATTCCTACAGCAGTTGGGACCATTACTGGGAAGGCGCCCTGAAAAGGAACAATGAGAATCTCGGCACGGTGTCTACACAAATGCCGGGATGGATGGGAAGCTATGGTATCACTCATCGCATCAACGCGCTTTTCAGCATCCCCTATGTAAAAACAAAAGCCTCCGCCGGTACACTCCACAGTATGAAAGGATTCCAGGACCTGAGCCTGATGATCAAATGGAAAGCACTTGAAACCAAATGGGGCAAAGGCTGACGGGGCGGGCAACTGACAACCCGTACACGAAACTTTTCGCAGATAATAACTTTTTTGATATGGTTGTATAATTGGTTATCGTCGTCCCGTGTCTACGGGACGTTTTTTTATATTAATTTCGGCTTACTAAAACGGTCGCGATGAAAAAATTCCTACTCCTTGTTTTCTTCGTATCGTACAGCCTGTTCAATCTTGCACAACAGCCGGCCACGCTGGACAAGCCTGCACAACTACCCGCCACACCGGATAAGATCTATGGCGAATTGTTCCGGGAAGTGCAAATGAATAAGATCTTCCCCGATGGAAAGACCTTTGTGGACTGCATTCCCAAACGCAATCCCAAAGACATCATGTATGATTATGGCCTCAGGAAAGGATCTCATTTCGACCTGAAAAAATTCGTGGACGAGAATTTCGAATTACCCCCAACCCCACAACTCAATTATATCACCCAGGAGAAGGATGTAGTGATGCATATCAAAAATCTCTGGGGCGTTCTCCGCAGAGAGCCTGATAAACCAGTAGAAGGCAGCTCACTGTTACCCTTACCCTATCCTTATATAGTGCCTGGCGGCAGGTTCCGTGAGATCTATTACTGGGATTCCTATTTCACCATGCTGGGATTGAAGGAAAGCGGTGAAACGGAAATGATCCGTAATATGGTCAGCAATTTTGCCTACCTCATCGATACTTATGGCCATATCCCCAATGGCAACAGGACCTATTATCTCAGCCGCTCGCAACCTCCATTCTTTGCCCTGATGGTCGACCTGCTGGCCGAGCTCCAGGGCGATTCCGTTTTTGTGAGCTTCCTCCCTGCCATGGAGAAAGAATATAATTTCTGGATGGAAGGAACCGAGAAGCTCAAACACGGACAGGCTTCCCGTCGCGTAGTAAAAATGATGGATGGGACCATTATGAACCGGTACTGGGACGATAACCCGGCTCCCCGCCAGGAGAGCTACCGGGAAGATGTTGAAACCGCCGAAAGATCGAAAAGGAGCAAGACCGAAATATACCGCCACCTCCGGGCAGGCGCCGAGAGCGGCATCGATTTCAGCAGCCGCTGGTTTGCCGATAAGAAAAACCTGGGCACCATACAGACCACCAATTTCATTCCCGTCGACCTCAACGCCCTGCTCTACAAGCTCGAACTGGTGATTGCACGTGCCCGGCTGCTGAACCACGATGAAAAGGGGGCGAATGAATTCCGCAAAAAAGCAGATACCCGCTTATTGGCCATCGACAAGTTCTGCTGGAACAAACGGATCAATTATTACACGGATTACAATTTCATCATACAAAAACAATCCGACATCGTTTCGCCTGCCGGCATGTACCCCTTCTGTGTGTTCAACCGCAAGCTGGATTATATGAGCCTGCTGGCGCTCAAATCGGGCGTTGTGGTGAAAGAAAAATTATTGAAGGATGGCGGTATCGCCACTACGGAACACAATACAGGCCAGCAATGGGATGCGCCCAACGGCTGGCCTCCGCTGGAATGGATGACCGTCTGGGGCTTCGAGCGATGCGGTCAGCGTGAGCTGGCCAGGGAGATCGGCACCCGCTGGATCAGGATCAATGTAGATGTTTTCAAACGTACCGGCAAGCTCATGGAAAAATACAACGTGGCAGATACGCATCTCGATGCAGGCGGCGGTGAATACCCGGGCCAGGACGGCTTCGGGTGGACGAATGGCGTGCTGCTTAAGCTCATTTCGATGTATGGCCTGCCGAAAGAGAATTGATCATTTGATAGTAGGCAACATACCCCTGATGCCCATGTCCACTACTTTTTCATCTTTGCCCGGCTCCCATTTATTATCGGCCACCACCTCTTCCCATTCAAAACTTTTGTTGGTGGAGAAGCTCACTTCCACAACAATGTTCGCCGTCTCATTACCCGTGATCACCAGCTTGCCGGGTGAGAAAGCTCCAGTCACCACACAGGAACCGGGAGGGATGGGGGATGTGGAAGCGATAGGGTTCACCACAGTAGTACTGCCCTCCGGCGATTGTCCGCTGGTGGAATACGGGAAGGTATAACCGCCTGCGCTCAGGACTGTTTCAAATCCCCAGAAACCTTGTTTTTTATTGCCATTCACGGCAATGCTCTGGTTCTTTATTTTGAAACTGGTGATATAGGTATTGAAGCCAATGAAGCCTGCGAATGTTCCTGTGAAATCCTGTTTGATGGTGATGCCGCTGATAGTTGTATCCACTCTATATTTCACGTCGGCATTCTGGTAAGCGATCGAAACGCGAAGCCATTCATAAGTGCCGGGCTTCACCTCTTTGAGGGGAATGGAAAAGAATTTCTCACCATTGCCGGCCAGGGTTGCTTTGGAAAAATCGATGGCATTGCTGCCGCCGGTAGTGGTCTCGTCGGCCCTGTATATAACGGCGCCTCCCTGCAATGGGGTCAGCGCTTGCGGGGCCAGCTCGATATAATGTGCGCTCATGCTGTTCATCACGGGGCTTTGCGCAGCATGTCCGCTGGCTACCGTGGAAGGCTGACCTATATTGTTCAGCCGGGCCTGGGTAGAATCGAATTTAAATGTAAAGATCAGTTTGGGGCCCGCATCGGCATCATCTCCGCTGCTTTTCTTGCAACCGGTGGCAGCCAATGCGAAAGGTATGGTCAGGAGCAGGATCTGGTTTCTCATGAGGATTTTCTTTGTCCTGTTAAAACGAAATACACCCCTCAAAAATTGTCAATGGGTCATCCTCATTACCTTTGCACAAATTTTTTGTATGACCCTACGCCGCATCCTGGCGATTTGCCTGATACCCATTGGTTTTGCTGCCTGTTCACCCAATAATGTAAGGGAAGACAACAGCCTGAAAAAGTATTTCGACGAACAACATGTCACCGGCTGTTTCGGCCTGTTCGATAATGGCCAGGGGCGTTTCACCGTTTACAACCTCTCCCGCTTCAGCGACAGCGCCTACCTGCCCGCCTCCACTTTCAAGATCGTGAATTCACTGATCGGGCTGGAAACCGGGCAGGTGCTGGATACCAATACCGTGTTCAACTGGGATGGCAGGGACCGCGGCCGGACTGAATGCAACAGGGATATGAATATGTGGGACGCTTTCCGCATTTCCTGCCCACCCTGGTACATGGAACTTGCCCGCCGCATCGGGCAGCCCACCATGCAGCGCTATCTCGATACACTCGGTTATGCCCACCGATACGGCTCCTTCACCATCAAGAACAATCTCGATACCTTCTGGCTCGATAACTCCGCAAAAGTGACGGCCGATGAACAACTGGGCCTCGTCAAAAAATTGTATTTCGACCAACTGCCTTTCCAGAAACGCTCCCAAAGGATCGTACGCAGCATGATGCTCTGGGAGAACAATGCCAACTACCAGCTCTATTATAAAACAGGATGGGGCCATACCGAAAATGATCATTCTTTGGGCTGGATAGTAGGCTGGATCGAAGAGAACAAACACCCGTATTTTTTCGTGCTGCAGATCGAATCGCCCGAACATGATTTCAATATGGCGCCCGTCCGCACAGGCATCCTGAAGAATATCCTGAAGCAGCTAGGGTTCATGGAAGGAAAAAAATAATTGAATAAAAAATCGCCATCCGCACAATATTTTAATTGTCTTTCACCAGGCCCTTTTGGCTTTTATTTTGCTATAGTATTCGTACATTACTGGGCATCAATACAACAAGCTTGTACCATTTCCAACATATCGAGTACCTGCCCGGCCTGGCCGCTCTCCCTTTAGCGGCCGGTCTGTATATGCTTGCTTTATATTGGAAAAAAAGGGCCGTTAAAAAGATCGGCGACGAAAAGCTGGTGAGCCAACTGATCCGCAATTATTCTCCCTTCCATTTCCTGCTCAAATTCCTGTTCCTGGCCGTGGCGCTGGCAGCCATTATTCTTGGCGCTGCCAATCTCCGCAGCCCCGACGCCATGGAGAATGTATCACGGAAAGGAGTAGACGTAGTGATCGCTATCGATGTGAGCAAAAGCATGCTGGCGGAAGATATCAAACCGAACCGGCTGGAAAGGGCCAGGCAACTGGTATACAAACTGATGGACAAACTGCCCGATGATCGTCTCGGGCTGGTATTGTTTGCCGGCCGGGCCTATATGCAGATGCCCCTTACTACTGACCATAGCGCTGCCCGCATGTATGTGCAGCAGGCCGGGCCCGATGTAGTGCCTACCCAGGGCACTGTGATCGCAGAAGCCCTACGCACCTCCAATATGGCGTTCAACAGCAAGGAAAGGAAATTCAAGTCGATCGTGCTGATCACGGATGGGGAAGATCATGATCCGCAGGCCATCCCGCTGGCGCAGCAAATGGCAGAGGATGGGGTCATGATCAATACCATTGGCATCGGCTCACCCGAAGGTTCGCCCATCCCGGACCCTGTTACCAATGGTTTCAAAAGAGATGAGGCTGGCAATACCATCATCTCTAAACTCAATGAAGCAGAACTGCAGCAACTGGCAGCGCTCACCAAAGGCACTTATATCCGGCTGAACGATATCGACGAAGCAGTGGACGCTATCATGAAACAATTAGGCACCATCGAACGAACTTCACCGGACGACAGCGCATTCAGGGACTATAAGAATTATTTTCAATGGTTCCTTTTCCTGGCCCTGGTATTGCTCGTGGCGGAATTCTTTTTCCCGGAACGAAAATGGAAAACGGCATGAAACTCCGGCCTACCATACCCATCCTGATCATTACCTGCCTTATGCAGATAACAGCGAAAGCGCAAACAGAGAATGCGGCTATTCGCAAAGGCAACCAATTGTACAAACAGGGGCAATACGAAAAAGCATTGCCCGAATATGAAAAAGCGGCTTCCGATAATCCTAAAAACCCTGTTACGCATTATAATCTTGGCAGCGTGCAGTTCAGGCGGAATGATTTTGCCACTTCCGAAAAGGAGTTCGATGAAACCATTACCAACAGTGAAGACCCTGCCCTGAAACAAAAGGCATTTTACAATAAAGGAGTGTCGCTTTCCAAACAAAAGAAATTATTGGAAAGTATAGAAGCCTATAAAACAGCTTTGAAGATGAATGCTGCGGATGAAGATGCCCGTATCAATCTTCAGAAAGCCCTGGAAGAATTGAGAAAACAGCAGAAGAACAACCAGCAGCAACAGGAGCAGCAGCAACCCAAACAACAGGAAAAGCCAAAGCCCCAGCAATCGAAGCTCGACAAGAAAAAAATAGAGCAATACCTCAAATCACTCCAGCAGAAAGAGCAGGAAGTACAGCAGAAAATGCAGCAGAACCGGGCCAGAGCGGCCAGTCAGCCGGATAAGGACTGGTAATTTGTCTAAACTGGGATGATTGGGAGGCACAGGATATATGGGATAAAAGCAAAATTTTCGAATTATCTCATAAATCCCATGTATCCCAATCATCCCAGTTCAGACAATTGTTACCTTTGCTGCGTGGAATTGAAACGGTACTCATAAATCAGAACATCAGATGCAGCTCTACTGCGAATCACTCACCGAATATAAACGTATCAGGACCGTAGAAGTAAAGATCGGCGATCTTCTGCTCGGCAATTATCATCCTATCCGCGTACAGACCATGACCACTACCGATACCATGGATACTATCGCCACCGTGGAGCAAAGTATCCGTTGTATCGAAGCAGGTGCAGAACTGGTGCGCATCACCGCACCCAGCAAGAAAGAAGCGGAGAATTTACTGAATATCAAAAATGAATTGCGCAAAAGAGGCTACCATACGCCTTTGGTGGCAGATATTCATTTTACGCCCAATGCAGCCGAGATCGCAGCCAGGATCGTGGAGAAAGTAAGGGTGAACCCCGGTAATTATGTCGACAAGAAAAAATTCGAGCAGATCGATTATACGGATGCCGAGTATGCGGAAGAGATAGAACGGATCCGCGACCGCTTCACGCCGCTGGTGAAAATCTGCAAAGAGTATGGCACTGCCATGCGGATCGGCACCAATCACGGCTCCCTCAGTGACAGGATCATGAGCCGCTATGGCGATACCCCGATGGGCATGGTGGAAAGCGCCATGGAATTCCTGCGCATCGCCCGTGATAAAGCCTATCACAATATCGTTCTCAGCATGAAGGCCAGCAATCCGCAGGTGATGGTACAGGCTTATCGCCTGCTGGTACAAACCATGCAGCAGGAGTTCGAAGCATGTTATCCCTTACATTTAGGCGTAACCGAAGCAGGTGATGGGGAAGACGGCCGTATTAAATCGGCCATCGGTATCGGCGCCCTGCTCGAAGACGGCATCGGCGATACCATCCGTGTATCGCTCACCGAAGATCCTGAATTCGAGATCCCGGTATGCCGCGACCTGGTGAAAAGATACCAGTTGAACGGAACAAACCATACTGCTGCCGTTCCTGCCATCACCAAAGTTCCTTACAGTCCTTATGAATATGCAAGAAGGGAAAGCTTCCCGGTCGACCAGATCGGCGGCAGGCAGGCGCCTGTGGTGATCGCCGACCTGAGCAAGCTGGAAACCATTACCCCTGCCCATCTCCAGAGCATCGGTTACATTTATGATGAGCCTACCGATAAGTGGAATATCAGCGATGCTGCGGCAGATTTTGTGTACACCGGCAATCGCCTGATCGATTTCGCCCTGCCCGGTATGCTCAAAGTGATCACATCTCCCGGCGCCTGGATGACCGCACCTGACAAGACCAAATATTTTCCTATCTTTTCCGCCAGTGAATACACTGCAGGAAACCATAAAAGCGATCACCTGAATTTTGTGATGGTGGATTGTTATAGTGATGGTGGTCCTTCCAACGATCATGCCTACCTGCACCCCATTGCCAATGATCCCACCGTTGTCATCTGCCTCAGCAGCACCAACCGCAATGCCATGCAGTCCGTACGTAGGATGTTGGTGGAACTGGAGTTGCGCGGCATCAAAAACCCGGTGGTGCTGATCACCGACAGCCACCAGCAAACACCCGATGAGCACCTCATCCATTTCGCTACTGAAACCGGCGCCCTGCTGCTGGATGGCCTTGGCGATGGTATTTGCCTGGGTTATGGGAATGGCGCCCAGATGGAAAATATCAGGGCCAGCGGCCGCACGTATCTCGATGTAAAAGATATTTACCAGTTCACCAACAATACGGCCTTCTCCATCCTGCAGGCTACCCGCACCAGGATCTCCAAAACGGAATATATCTCCTGCCCTTCCTGTGGCCGCACTTTATTCGACCTGCAGGAAACCACGGCAAAGATCCGTTCCGTCACCAATCACCTCAAAGGCGTGAAGATCGCCATCATGGGCTGCATCGTGAACGGGCCCGGCGAAATGGCCGATGCCGATTTCGGTTATGTAGGCAGCGGACCTGGCAAGATCACTTTGTACAAAGGCAAAGAGATCGTGAAACGCAACGTAGACAGCAATATTGCGGTGGAAGAGCTCGTAAACCTCTTAAAGGAAAATGAGGCATGGGTTGAGCCTTGATCCGTTTGTCGTTTGTGCTTGATAGTTAGTCGTTAGGTAGCACTGGTGAATTGCCTTAAAAATCTCACATCATTTTCACTGAAGAGGCGGATATCATTGATGCCGTATTTCAGCATGGCAGGGCGTTCAATGCCCATGCCGAAGGCAAAGCCTGTGTATTTATTGGGATCGATCTTGCAATTATCCAGCACTTTGGGATGCACCATGCCACAGCCCAGGATCTCGAGCCAGCCGGTACGTTTGCATACGGCACAGCCTTCACCGTGACAGATAAGACATTGAATGTCCATTTCAGCACTGGGCTCGGTGAAAGGGAAATAACTGGGGCGGAACCTGATCTTGATGTCCTTTCCATACATTTCCTGTACGAAGAAATAGAGCGTCTGCTTCAGGTCGGCGAAGGAAACATTCTCGTCGATATACAGGCCCTCTATCTGGTGGAAGAAACAATGGCTGCGGGCGCTGATGGCCTCATTGCGGTACACCCGGCCGGGGCATACGATGCGGATGGGAAGCTGCGACCGCTCCATGGCCCTGATCTGCGTATTGCTGGTGTGCGTGCGCAATACCCAGTCGGGGTTTTGCTGAATATAAAAAGTATCCTGCATATCGCGGGCAGGATGGTTCTCTGCAATGTTGAGGGCAGTGAAATTATGCCAGTCGTCCTCTATCTCCGGTCCTTCGGCCACGGAGAAACCGAGGCGGTTGAAAATACTGATCACCTGGTTCAGGAACAGGTTGATGGGATGGCGGGTACCCAGTGTAAGGGGATCGCCGGGAAGGCTCAGGTCGATAGCCGTTGTTTGCCGATCCGCCGTGCTTTCCAATCGCTCCTTCCAGCTCTCGTATTTGCGTTCGGCCAGTTGCTTGAACTCATTCAGGACCTGTCCGAATTCTTTTTTCTGATCAGCCGGCACATTCTTCATTTCAGTGAACAGGTTCTTCACGATCCCTTTGGTACCGAGGAATTTTATCCGGTAGGCTTCCAGTGAATCGGCTCCATTATTGGCCAGGCTCTCGATCTCCTGCTTATACGCTGCGATCTGTTGTAACAATTGCTCCATATACGGCAAAGATAGGAACTCGGCCCCTTTTTGACATATTTGAGTTTCCGATTATCTTGCAGCCATGTCGGATGTATTGCATATCGCTGATTTTCTCGATCCCGTTAACCGGGCAATGCTTTCTTTGGACGAAGACTATAAGGATGGGCAGATCGGTAAGATCATTGCCGTGTACGAAGAGATCCTGCCCGACCTGGAGCAGGCAGATATTGTGCTGGTAGGTTGCGGCGAAACGCGCGGGGCGGGCGTCAATATCCATACCACCTCCGCCCCGGATACCATCCGGGCTGAATTTTATCAGCTTTTCTACTGGCACTCCGATATCCGCATTGCCGATGTTGGTAATATCAAGCGGGGCGCTTCCCTCCATGATACTTATGCGGCCCTGAAAACAGTGGCCGCTGCACTCAGCAATGCAGGTAAGCTGGTGGTGATCCTGGGCGGCACCCACGACCTTACCCTGGCGCAATACCATGTCTATGCAGACCAGCAGCAGATCATCGAAGCAGTTTGCGTCGATGCCCTTATCGATCTCGATATCGATTCGCGCCAGCGCGATAAGAATTTCCTGATGGAGATGCTCACCGGCGAGCCCAATTTCATCAGGCATTACAATCATATTGGCTTCCAGAGTTATTATGTGCATCCGCGGATGCTCGAGACGATGGACAAACTGCGCTTCGACTGTTTCCGGGTAGGGCATGTGAAAGAAACGATCGAAGAGATGGAACCTGTGATCCGGAACACGAAGCTGTTCAGCTTCGACCTCTCGGCTATCGCCCATGCCTATGCGCCTTCGAATACCGTTACGCCCAATGGCTTCACCGGTGAAGAAGCCTGCATCCTGATGCGGTATGCCGGCCTTAGTCCGCATGTGAGCACCGTTGGCCTCTATGGTTATATTCCTGAAAAGGACAACAACCATCTTACCGCCAGGCAGGTGAGCCAGATGCTCTGGTACCTGTTGGATGGCCGCAGCCGTGGCCGCCGGGAGGCAAGGCTCGAAGAGAAAGAATCCTTCAATGAATTCAATATCGCATTTGCTGAAGTGGAAACCGTTTTCCTGCAAAGCAAGAAGACCGGCCGCTGGTGGATGCAGTTGCCCGATAAGCAATTCATTGCCTGTTCGTACAGGGATTACCTCACGGCCAGCAGCAATGAAGTGCCGGAAAGATGGCTGCGGGCACAGGAAAGGAGCTGAGTATTACAATGGTTAACCAGTTGAGAGGTTGATAAGTTGACAAGGAAGACCCTGAATTTCTGAGAGCCACTTGTAAACCTGTTGACTTTTAAACATATCAACATTTATTCGCCATGAAAATCATCTCCGGGCTTCTGTTGGTAGCATTGCTGGCTGCCTGCTCTTCTCAAAAACTGATCAACCGGCAGGCCAGTCAATCCATCCTGAAAGATTCCACGCTTCGGCATGCGCATGTAGGCATCAGTATCTATGATCCCGCCCGGAACAAATTCCTGTACAACCATGATGGCGAGAAGTACTTCGTACCTGCTTCCAACACCAAGATCGCAACCTGCTATGTGGCCATGAAATACCTGGGCGATAGTTTGCCCGGCATCTACTACGCAGAAAGTGACACTGCCATTCTACTCATTCCTGCCGGCGACCCTACTTTGCTGCACCCCGATTTCAAAAAACAACCAGTTATCGACCTTTTGAAACGATCGCACAAGCCGCTTTATATCACCGGCAGGAACTGGGAAACGCAGGCATTGGGCAACGGATGGAGCTGGGGTGATTATAATGAATACTATATGGCGGAACGCAGTCCGCTCCCCGTTTATGGCAATGTGGTGAAATGGGTGCAGGAGAACAATACCACCACTTCCAATACCGGCAATGACTTCGATCCTACCCCCAGTATTTATTCCGATCCTGAAGTGAACTGGAAAGTGCGGTTCACTACCGATACTGCACATAAGAATTTCTATGTGCAACGTAACCGCGATGAGAATGTATTCAATATTTCGCAGGGAACGGAGAAGAAGAAGGAACAACTGGTGCCTTTCGTTACCCATGGACTGGAAGCTGCCTTGGAGCTGTTGCCGGATACTATCGGCCATTCCATCCAACAGATCGATGACAGGTCATTCGCCCGGCTTCTGTCGACCACTTTCAACGCCCGGCTGGTGCATTCGCAACCGGTGGATTCCCTGCTTCAGCCCATGATGTATCAAAGCGATAATTTTTTCGCGGAACAATCCCTGCTCATGGTGGGCCAGGCAAAACTGAATGTGCTTAGCGATAAGAAAATACTTGCCTACCTGCTCAACAATGATCTCCGCCATCTGCCCCAGCCACCACGCTGGGCCGATGGCAGCGGCCTCAGCCGTTATAATCTCTTCACCCCGCAGGATTTCGTGGCCATTCTCCATAAAATGCAGCAGGAGTTCGGGATCGAGCGTATCAAACAAATACTCCCTACCGGTGGCAAGGGTACGCTGAACAATTTCTATAAGCAGGACAGCGGCTTTATCTTCGCCAAGACCGGCACTCTCTCCGGTGTGGTCGCCCTCAGCGGATTCCTCTATACCCGCCAGAACAGGCTGCTGATCTTTTCGGTGCTGGTCAACAACCATGCAGGCAGTGCCGTTGACATCCGCAGAAAAGTGGAAAGCTTTCTTACAGGGATCCGAAGGAAATATTGACCGGGCCCTCACAAAATTTGGCTCCTACCCAACGGTATGGCCTTCATTTACCGTAATATTTAACAAATAATTTGAAACAGGCAGTGTGTTCGGCAGTTATCGGGTAGATGGTGGCGCCGCCACAAAATAATCTGAACTTTATATGCGTTGAACCTTTAGTACTATTAATTTAAGCCTGTTTGGCAGGTAGTCTTGCCGATATAGAGTTGATCAGCGGTTGTATCAATAACGACCGCAGGGCCCAGGAACAGTTGTACAAGCAGTTCTATGGTCCCATGGTATCTATTTGCCTGCGTTATACCCGTAACCAGGAAGATGCAATAGAGGTATTGCACAATGGTTTTCTGAAAGTGTATAAGAACATTCATACCTATAAGGCAGAGAAGGCGTCACTGTACACCTGGATCCGCACCATCGTTATCAACTCCGCCATCGATTTCATCAGGCAAAGGGAAAAATTCTATAGCAAGATAGAGCTGGAGAAAGCTGAAGAACCAGCTATCGATGCAGATGCCGTACAACGCATGTCGGCCGGTGAGCTGCTGCAACTGGTGCAACAACTCTCCCCTGCCACCAAAGCCGTATTCAACCTCTATGTGATGGAAGGGTACAACCATCGTGAAATAGGAAACCTGCTGGGCATCAGCGAAGGCACCAGTAAATGGCACCTGAGCGAGGCCCGCAGACAATTACAACAACTATTACAAACCTTGCAAGTGTAGCGTAATGAACGACAAACTACCATACGAGCAACACTTGGCAGACAAACTGCAGCAGCTTCCGCCCCCTGGTGATGTGGACCACCGGTGGGAACAGATGAAGGCATTGCTGGAGAAGGAAATGCCCCGTGGCGGCGGCTATGGCGGTAATGGAGGAGGAGGAGGCAGCGGGCGTCGCTGGCTCATCAGCCTCATTGCCGGCATCCTGCTCATCGGCACCTGGTTTGCCAGGGAACAGTTCCAGGCGAAACACCCGCCGGGCCAGAACACTGCTAAAGTTCAGCAACCTGCCAATGGCAGCGTGGGCAATGCTGATCATGCCAATGCGCCTGCCGCTGACCATCAAAACACGCCGCGTCTGCCGTCGGATAATCAGCAGGAGAACGGAAGCAAAGACCTTGCATCCGGGAATCCTGCCACCAACCCGGCAGCCGGTAACGATCTTTCAGCCCCTTCCAATAAAGAAGCAGCAGCCGGTCGACCATCCATTGCCGATGCTTCGGGTACTGACCGCAATAAGCATTCAAACGAAAAAACAATTGATGATAATAGCTCTACACATTTGAAGATTACCGGTAACCGGAAAATATCAGGCAAAGACCAGACAGCCGCACCTGCATCATCCAAAGGAAAGGGCAAACACGGAAAAATAAAGCCCGATGATCAGCAAAATAATGATCAGGCAGATAAGCTAACTTATATCAATAACCGAAATAATAATTTTTCTCTCAACCACCTCCGGGAAGCAGAACTGGAGGCATCGATGGTGTCGGGCGACTGGCCCGACTTCCTGGTTGCAGGCCCTGAACTGTCTCCATCCGATCATATCAGAAAGTACTATGCCGATGGTCATGGGCTGCTGAAAGACTGGAACAGCACGGCCAAAGCAGGCAGCGCCAAAGCAAAGACGCAACGCTCGGTCAGAGAAGGCAGTTTTGCCATCGGGTTCTCTTTACCCATGACCTTCCCGCTGTCCGATCAACAGGCCATGGGATACAACTACAAAGCAGGTCCCAATACAGTCTCGGATTACCTGCCATCACCCCATGTGCAATACCATTTCAACAGTAAAACATTCCTGCAAACGGAAGTACAGTTACTGTCGCCGCAGTATATCCGTCCCATTCTGCTGTATGAAAACAAAAATTTCAGTCCGACCGCCAATGCCTGGCTCATCAATTCCGTCTATGCAAAAAAACTTTACTATTTCAACCTGCCTGTTTCGATCTACCATAGTCCTTTACCCAATTTTTATATGGGAACAGGGCTGCAATTCTCTTCACTGATCGGTGGGGTAGCTTTGTATGAAGACAGGAAGATCTACGGATCGCAGGAAACCATCACCGGCGAACGGTATGCAAGGTTCAGGAATGATTCGCTCTCGCGGATGATGAATGCCGCTGAAATGAGACTGCTGCTGGATGTGAATTATTACTGGAACCGCTTCACGGTAGGGTTGCGATACAACCAGGCATTCAACAACTATATCGCCTTCCAGCTCACGAGCACTTCCCGCTATACCTATGATAAGAACAAGGCGCTGCTATTTTACCTGCGGTACAATCTGTGGGAAGACCTGAAGCGGAAGAACAACCGCAAACCGATGTTAACGCTTAAATAATTGTTCGAGATAATCTTTTTTGAATTCAATATAGGTAGGATTGCCATTGGCCGTTGTATTGGGCTGATTGCACCGGAATAGCTCCTGCAGCAACACTTTCATTTCCTGTTCCGTCAATGCTTTTCCCTGTTTGATGGCATGCTGCCAGGCCAGTGAGCGTACCAGCTTCTCGCGCTTCGACACTTTCAGCTCGCTGGTAAAATGTTTGTATTGTTCCAGTAAATTTTCGATCACGGTCTTTTCATTGCCCTGGTCCATATCGGCCGGTGTGCCCTGTATCACGAATGCCTGTGCGCCAAAAGGCTCGATAAGGTATCCCAGTTGGTTCAGGTCGTTCATCAGCTCTGCCAGCAATACCGCGTCCTGCGCTGATAATTGAAGGGTGACCGGGAACAGGCTTTGTTGTGAAGCGATGGCTTTGCCATTGGCCGCTTTGAGGTAGCGCTCATACAGGACCCTTTCATGCGCCAGTTGCTGATGCACCAGGATAAATCCACGATTGGTGGAAGCGACTATATAAGTATTGTGCAATTGCGTGAGCCTGCTCTGCTCATCCACTTCCAGTTGAAGGCGGCCCGGTATACCGGTATCGGCTGGTTTCTGAAGAAAGCCGGCATAGTCGGGTATAATATCTTCCCCCTTGAGTTTGTCGAGCAGGGATTCGAATTTCTGGCCCGATGTATTGCCGGAAGATGTTTGACTGCCTCCGGCCGTCTGCTCCCTGTCTTCAAAAAAATCCTTCCAGTTCTTCAGCTCACTCTTTTCGGAAGGTTGTATGAAATGGGCCTGGTGTTTCTGACTGAAATTTTTGAAAAGCGGAGAAGTGGCGGCAGCAGCCTGTTTGTCTTCCGTAAACGGTTTACTCACGGCATCGAGTTGTTGTATACCCGGGTCGAGATCGAATTCCAGCGTAGGCGTTATGCTGAATTGGGCCAGTGCATGTTTGATGGCTGCCTGTACAAAAGCATATACGATCTTCTCATCTTCAAATTTGATCTCCTGCTTGGTAGGGTGCACATTGATATCGACCTGCGATGGATCGAGGTCGATGAAGAGCACATATAGCGGAAAACTATCTGCAGCGATCATATCCTGGTAAGCGCTCATCACGGCATGATGCAGGTAGGCGCTCCTGATGAAACGGTTGTTGACGAAAAAGTACTGATCACCTCTCGTCTTCTTGGCCGTATCGGGCTTTCCGATGAATCCCTGGATATTCAGGTAGTCGGTCTTTTCCTGCACGTTCACCAGCCGGGCATTGTATTGATTCCCCAACACCTGCACGATGCGTTGCTTCAGCGTACCTTTTTCGAGATGGAACATTTCCTGTCCATTACTGGTGAGGGAGAAAAAGATCCCTGGAAAAGAAAGGGCCACGCGGATAAATTCATCCACGATATGCCGCGTTTCGGCAGCATTGCTTTTCAGAAAATTGCGGCGGGCAGGAACGTTGAAGAACAGGTTCTTCATGGCAATATTGGTGCCTATCGGCGTAGCCACGGGTTCCTGTTTCACCACAACACTGTTCTCGATCTCGATGTAAGTGCCGATCTCATCATCAGGTTTTCTTGTCTTCAGCACCACCTGCGCCACGGCTGCCACAGAGGCCAGCGCCTCACCACGGAAGCCCATGGTGCGTATGCGGAACAGATCGTCGATATGGCGGATCTTGGAAGTGGCATGGCGCTCGAAGCACATACGGGCATCCGTCTCGCTCATGCCTTTGCCATTGTCGATCACCTGGACCAATGCTTTGCCGGCATCCTGTATGATAAGCCTGATCTCCGTAGCGCCTGCGTCTACTGCGTTCTCCAGCAACTCTTTTACGGCGCTGGCCGGGCGCTGGATCACTTCACCGGCTGCGATCTGGTTGGCAATATTATCGGGTAATAATTGAATGATATCGGGCAAACGGCTCTCCTTCTTTAAGTAGCGAAAATACGATAATGCCAAGAGATAGAATTAATTCCCTCTTTTTTCCGCTCAGCTCCCTAAATTCGCTTTTTAAGCAGCTCATTATGAAGAAAATCATACTATTGGCGCTGGTTGCCTTCAGTACCCGGGCAATGGCCCAACATTCCTCTTCGCTACCTGCCGATCATTGGGTAGACAGTGTCTTCAAAACACTCACCAAAGACCAGAAGATCGCACAACTGATGGTAGTCCGCGTTTCATCGGTCGGCGCCAACCGTACGCCTGTTTTCTTTGAGAAAGAAGTGGAAGAAGCTATCCGCAAATACAATATCGGCAGTCTCTGCCTTTTCCAGGGTGGCCCGCTGAAACAGGCCAGCCTCATCAATTATTACCAACAGATAGCCCGCACGCCCCTGCTCGTGACCATCGACGGGGAAACCGGCGTGGGCATGCGCTTCGATAGCGTGATGGCCCTGCCCCGGCAGATGATGCTCGGCGCAGTACAGGACCCCGCCCTCATTTATGAATACGGCCGCCTCGTGGCGGAACAATGCAAGCGCATAGGCATCCAGGTGAATTATGCACCGGTGGTAGATGTAAATAACAACCCCGATAACCCGGTGATCAATGACAGATCTTTCGGGGAAGACAAATACAAAGTGGCCGCCTATGGTATCCAATATATGAAAGGTCTGCAGGATGGTGGTGTAATGGCCTGTGCCAAACACTTTCCAGGCCATGGCGATGTGGCCGTGGATTCGCACTACGATCTTCCGGTGATCAATAAATCCAGGGAACAGCTCGATTCACTGGAGCTTTATCCTTTCCGTGAGCTGATCAAAGCCGGAGTAGGCAGTGTAATGGTAGCACATCTTTCCATTCCCGCCATCGACAATACGGCGAACAAACCCACTTCCATTTCCTATAACAATGTAACGGGGCTGCTTCGCAAGGAACTGAAATTCGACGGACTTACATTTACCGATGCACTTGAAATGAAAGGCGTCGCCAAATATTACCCGGACGGCGAAGCCTCCATGGAGGCATTGATAGCCGGTAATGATATGCTCTGCCTGCCCGGCGATATTCCAGGCAGCATCGAAAAGATCAAGAAAGCCATCCGAAAGAGAAAGCTGAGCTGGGGTGATATCGACCAGCATGTAAAGCGCCTGCTCTATGCCAAATACGAATATGGGCTGGCCAACTGGCAACCCATCAAGACCGATCATCTTACAGAAGACCTCAATAGCAAGTCGACCGAAATGCGCAGGCTGGTAGCTGAAAAATCACTCACGCTGCTGCGCAACGATGAGTATGCCATCTACCCGCTCACCAAAGGAAAGCGCATTGCCTATGTAGGTTTCGGCATTACCAAAGACAATGAATTTGCAAAGCATGTGCGCAACGACTATGATGCACAGGTGTTCTACTTCGATTATTCTCTCGACAGTAGCAAAGTGGCGCCCATGCTGCAATTGTTCAAAGACAGGTATGATGTGGTGATCATCGGCGTGCACAATTACAATCGTTTCCCGGCCAACAATTTCGGTATGAGCAAGGCAGCCATGGAGCTGGTCCGGGGTCTGCAACAACAACACAAGACCATTACTTTTGCTTTCGGCAATCCTTACCTGATCAAAAATTTCTGCGATGCCCGTGTACTGGTAGCTTGTTATGAAGATGACGATATCACACAGGCCACAGCCGCCGATCTGCTGAATGGAAGATTACAGGCCAGGGGCAAACTGCCTGTTACCATTTGCCCATCGCTTAAATATGGTGATGGTATTGTGGCTAAACGCCTGTTGCCGATAGTGCCTGCTGCCCAACTGGGATTCAAACAGGCTATGCTCACCAGTTCCATCGACAGTATCGTGAATGATGCCATCGCCAAACAGGCCATCCCCGGCGCCGTGGTACTGGTAGCCAAGGACGGTAAGATCGTTTTTGAACGCGCCTACGGCTATCTTACTTACGACAGCAGCAGGCAGGTGTATCCGGAAACCATTTACGATCTCGCTTCCGTGACCAAGATCATGGCCACTACTTTCTCGGTGATGAAATTGTATGATGAGGGCAAACTCGATCTCCAGAAAACGCTGGGAGATTATCTTCCGTGGACCAAAGGCACCAATAAAGCCAACCTGAAATTATGGGATGTGCTGTTGCATCAGGCCGGTTTGAAAGCGTTCATCCCCTTCTACCGCGAGACGATCACTCCCGGTGGCACCAATGGCCCCAACTGGTACTATTATTCCATGAAGCCTGATTCTGCCCACCAGGTGCGCGTTGCAGAGAACCTGTTCCTGCGCAATGACTGGCCCGATACGATGGTTGCCCGTATCCTGAAGAGCGACCTGGAACCGGGCAATAAGTACATCTACAGCGACAATGATTTCATTTTTCTCGGTAAGATCGTGGAGACCATCACAGGTATGACCCTCGATCAGTATGTGAAGAAAACTTTTTACGATAAACTGGGCCTCACCTCCACCGGATTCAAGCCACGCGAGCGTTTCCCGCTCAATTATATTGCGCCCACGGAAAGAGAAGCGGCCTTTCGCCAGCAACTGATCCAGGGTGACGTACATGATCCGGGCGCTGCCATGTTCGGTGGTGTGGCCGGCCATGCGGGGCTGTTCAGTGATGCCTATGACCTGGCAGTGTTGGCGCAGGTATTATTGAATGGCGGCGTGTTGAATGGCCAGAACTTCTTCCGCAAATCGACCATCGATTATTTTACCGAATATCATAGTGATCAAAGCCGCCGTGGTATCGGGTTCGATAAACCGGAGAAAGACAATGCCACCCGCAAGGAGCCTTATCCTACCTTATCGGCATCGCCTTTAACATTCGGGCATACCGGATTTACCGGCACCTGTTTCTGGGTCGATCCCAAATACAACCTGGTGTATGTGTTCCTTTCGAACCGCGTGAACAGTCCCGATCCCAATAAATTCCTCCGCATGAATGTGCGGCCTAAAGTGCATGAAGTGATCTATCAGTCGTTACTGCGTTGATTGCTGGTTTAAAAGTTGACAAATAGGGGATCAGGGAATTCAGGATATGAGTTTGCCCTTATTTTAGCGCAAAGTTTCTTCAAAAATGCCCTAATTTTATGACATGTTCAATGGAGCCATATAGTCTTACCCGGCCTTTATACCAGACCTTCATAAATTTCCACCTTTGCATATTTTAGGTACCGACCTGTTAAATTGTTTTGTAAGAATACGAAATGACGTTATCGGTGCCAAAGTACCCGAATTGCACAATAAACAGTAAGTTGGGTAACTTGTAGTAATTTTACAGATTAATAATATCATTCCCAATGAGCCGTAAAGAAGAAGTACTGCAGGACGTAGTGATCAAGTTTGCCGGTGATTCCGGAGATGGCATGCAACTTACTGGCAGTCAATTCACCAATAATACAGCCATGCTGGGTATCGACCTGGCTACCTTCCCCGATTTCCCCGCCGAGATCCGCGCCCCCCAGGGCACACTGCCCGGCGTGAGCGGTTACCAGCTACGTTTTTCGAGCGACAGGGTCTTTACCCCCGGCGACGAATGCGACGTACTGGTTGCCATGAATGCCGCTGCCCTGAAGACCAATCTCAAAACATTGAAAAAAGGCGGTAAGATCATCGCCAATACGGACGGCTTCGATTCCAAGAACCTCCGCCTCGCCAATTACCCCGATGGCGTGAACCCCCTCGATGATGGCAGCCTCGATAACTATGAAGTGATCCGCATGGATGTAACGCGCATGACCCGCGAAGCGTTGAAAGACATCACCATGGGCACCAAAGAAAAAGACCGGGCAAAGAATATGTTCGTGCTCGGCTTCCTGTACTGGATGTATAACCGCGATATGGAAAACACTATCCAATTTCTCAAAGATAAGTTCGGCAAGAAACAGGAGATCCTCGATAGCAATGTCCGCGCCCTGCAGGCCGGTTATAATTTTGGCGATACCACCGAAACCTTCACCACCCGCTACCGCGTGGAAAGGGCATCGATGGAAAAAGGCGTGTACCGCTCCATCATGGGCAACCAGGCCCTTACGTATGGACTGATCGCCGCTTCGCAGAAAACCGGACTGCCGATCTTCCTCGGCTCCTATCCCATCACACCCGCTTCCGATATATTACATGAGCTCAGCAAATACAAAACATTCGGTGTAAAAACTTTCCAGGCCGAAGACGAGATAGCCGGCATCACTTCCGCTATCGGCGCCGCTTATGGCGGATCGCTGGGCGTTACCACCACTTCAGGGCCTGGTATGGCCCTGAAGGCAGAGGCCATGGGCCTCGCCGTTATGCTGGAGATCCCGCTGCTGATCTGCAATATACAGCGTGGCGGCCCCTCCACTGGTTTGCCAACAAAGACCGAACAAAGCGATCTGCTGCAGGCTTATTATGGACGTAATGGCGAATGCCCCATGCCGGTGATCGCCGCTTCCACTCCCAGTGATTGTTTCAGTGCCGTATATGAAGCAGTACGCATCGCCGTACAACACATGACACCCGTGATCCTGCTCAGCGATGGTTATATCGCCAATGGTGCAGAGCCCTGGCGCTTCCCCAAGAGCGATGACCTTCCACCCATCGAAGTGAAATTCAAAAAAGAACTGGGCCATGGGGAAGACAGGTTCCAGCCATATTTGCGCGATGAGAAACTGGTGCGGCCCTGGGCCATTCCCGGTACTCCCGGGCTGGAGCACCGGATCGGTGGACTGGAAAAACAAAATATTACCGGCAACGTGAGCTACGATCCCGAGAACCACCAACTGATGGTGAAGATCAGGCAGGAAAAGATAGACAAGATCGCCGATTACATCCCCGAACAAAAATTAGACAGCGGCCCCTCTTCCGGCAAGATCCTGGTATTGGGTTGGGGCAGCACTTACGGCGCTATCAAGAGCGCAGTGGCCGAAATGCAGGGCCAGGGATATTCCGTTAGTCATGCCCACCTTCGCTACGTTCGACCCTTCCCCAAAAACCTGGGCCAGATCCTGAAGAATTTCGAGATGGTATTGATCCCTGAGATCAACAACGGACAACTCATCAAGATCATCCGCGATCAGTACCTGATCGACGCCAAAGGATATAATAAGATCATGGGAGTGCCCATCACGAAAACAGAGCTTGTGATGAAACTGCATGAGATGCTGGGCAGTGCTAATTAACCGGCAGTTGCATGCTGGCCGGCGATGATGAAGGCAACAGCGAAGGCCAGTATCCCGATGATGAGGCCGAACATGAAAATATTATAGGAGATACGCAGGTATTTGTATTTACGCGCCAGTACCACCCCCAGGAAATAAATGTCTTTGATCATACTGCTGTGCAGGTATTCCCGGTCGTTCATCATTTCTTTCATGGCCCAGTCGTAATCGGGAAGCGACATATTATAAAAATTACCGAAAAAAAGCAGGTTCACTTTTTTGTTCTCGATGTCTTCTTTGGTAAAGGTCCCCTGGCTGATATTGGGGCGGGTAGACAGAATAGCAAAGACCACGGCCGATAAACAAACCACCAATAATATGATGGTGGGCACGATGTATTCGGGATAGAATTGAAGCTTGCCCAACAATACCGATACCATGATCGACATCACGATCGTATTCACGGAGATCATGATATTGGCCTTGCTGTCGGCCATTTTGCTCAGGTTCACATGGTTCTCCGACATGATCCTGAACATGGTGGCAATACTTCTTTCCGTTCTGGCCAGTCTCTCTTTTTCGGATATTTTTTTCTCCTTCTCCTTGTCGATTACCTGTTCCGCCGGCTTGAAGGGCGATTCCAGTGGTTTTGTAACGATCTTTTCAACGATGGTCTCATCTTCCTTTTTATCGTTCCTGGTCAGTAATTCCTGCAGATGCCGTTGTTTCACAGGCTCCAGGTGGGTACGCGCATAGTCCGTAAAATAACGGTGCTGCTGAAGAAAGAAAATATTCTTTTCCCTCCATTCTTTCTTGCTGATCTTCTTCTCGAAAAGCTGGTTGAGCTCCTGCCTCAGCAGCTTATTCTTGGCGGCAAAATTTTCGGTACCGAGATGGAAAAGGTCTGCATCGCAGAGGATCTGTTCCGTGAGGTTGGTAGGGCACTGGGGCCATTTGGTGGCCATGATGCAATTACTGACCTTGCTGATGATGTCCTGCGCAATCCTTTTCTGCTGCAGGAACTCCACGGCGATCTGCCTGCTCACTTCTTCATGGTGTCTGGGCTGACCGCTGGAATAGCCGGTATCATGGAACCAGGCAGCGAGCAGGAGCGGTAGCTTTTCTTCGTCCGGCAGGTTGTAGTGGTTTGCCAGGAATTCGGCGGCTTCCGCCACCTCACGGGTATGGTCAATACTATGAAATAAAAAAGACGGCGCTACACGATTGCTGAACACATCCGTTACATACTGCCTCGCCTCCTGGATTAATTGTTGGTCTTCTGCAGTCATACCTATTGGCTTTTCGACCTTCTAAATTAAGCAATAAAAGATTGTATATTTAATATGAATTATTATTTCAACTTTGCCCATTCATTAACTGTATTAGTTGTATGAGAAAGGGTACCTATACCTCCCTCCTGTGCTTACTGATCATCACCATACTCGCGGCCTGCAGGGGCCAGGGCAAATCTTTTGTACCACCGATCCCCGGCTATTATCCCAAATTGAAAAAGACCATTGTACTGGATAATGACCTGATCGAAATATCAGGTATGTACCTCCTGGCCGATGGCAAGATTGCGGCCATCAATGATGAAGAAGGCAAAATATTCCTCATAGATAGCAGCGACGGGGATTTCAAGGTCCGGAAATTCGGAAAAAAACGGGATTATGAAGATATAGTCCAGCTCGATACCTTTTATTTTGTACTGGAAAGTAACGGCAACATCCACCGGGTACCCGTTTCCACCAAACATGTCGAAGAGGAATATGAGTTTTTCCGGAAAAAGAAGATCGAATTCGAGAGCCTGTATATCGACAAAGACAACCATAAACTGATCCTGCTCTCGAAAGAACAAAGGGAAACGAACAAGGGCATCCTCGCCTACAGTTTCGACCCCGTTACCCTCACCTATTCCGATACTCCTGTTTATATTATCAGGTGGAAAGAGATCCGCACCCTGCTGAAAAACAGCAATGCTGAATTCAAACCCTCTGCGGCGGCCATTCACCCGGTACTGAACAAGCTTTTCATAGTGGCATCGGTGGGAAAGGCGCTGCTGATAACGGACCTCGATGGGCATGCAGAGGCAGCTTACCATCTGAACCCTGATCAATTCCAGCAACCGGAAGGAATTACGTTTGCGCCTAATGGTGATATGTTCATCTCCAATGAGGGCGCCAACGGGAAAGCCACCATCCTTAGATTTCCCTATAGACCTGACAAAAAATAGATCTTCCGATAACTATGATCTTTTAAACCTGCTAACATGAAACGGATTTGCCTTTGGCTCGGATCGATAGGAATATTTTTCTGCAACGGGTTGCAGGCCCAACAGGATACCATCGCGCAGCGCATTATCCTCGTTGGCGATGCCGGTAAGCTCGATCCTTCCGGGAAACACCCCGAGCTTGAACTGCTCCGGTCGATCTTCCATCTCGATGATGGACATACTGCCGTTCTCTTCCTGGGCGACAATGTTTACCAACAGGGACTTCCCGATGCCGAAGCAGCCAATTATGCAGAGAAGAAAAAGATCCTCGACGACCAGGTCGATGTGGTGAAAGGTACCAAGGCAGAGGCCTGGTTCATTCCCGGTAACCACGATTGGAGAAAGGGCCGGAAAGACGGGTTCGAACAAATTCAACACCAGTCGAAATATATCGCTTCCCTTCAACTGCCCAATGTACATTTTGCGCCGATGGACGGATGCCCTGGCCCGGTAGAAGTTCCCCTCAATGCCAATGTGGTATTGCTGATCATCGACAGCCAGTGGTGGTTCCAGCGGGAAGGCCGGCCGGGGACCAGCTCCGATTGTGATTGCAAGTCGGAGGACGAGCTCGCCATCGCCATCAAGGACGCTTTATACAGGAACCGCAATAAACTGGTGCTCTTTGCATCGCATCATCCGTTCAGGACACATGGCGAACACGGAGGTTATTATACATTCAAGCAACATCTCTTCCCTCTTACTGAGGTAAACCCGCATCTCTATATCCCTTTGCCGCTGATCGGTTCCATCTATCCGCTCTCACGTAGCCTGTTCGGCAATATCCAGGACCTTCCCCATCCCGTTTACAAGTCCTATATTCAAAAGATCGACACCCTGCTCGATAAACATCCCTATTGCATCCGGGTGGCAGGCCATGAGCATACGCTTCAGTTCATGGAAGAGAAGGAACAATACCATATCGTCAGCGGCGCCGGCTCCAAGACCAGCCAGGTACGTCATGGAAAAGACACGAAGTTTGCCCATGAAGGTACCGGCTTCAGCGTACTGGAGATCTCCGTGAACGGTTCCGTTTCACTACGGTTCTACTCTTCCAGGGCCACGAATAATCAGCAGCCTGTCTATGCCGCTCAATTGAAAAAATTCGTATCGCCGGGCATCGACCTCATCAAACCTGTTGCCCCACACCTGCCCGATTCCGCTACCAGCATTGCAGCGACCTATTATAAAGCCGGTGCTTTCAAAAGATGGCTGCTCGGCAAAAATTACCGGGAAGAATGGACAACACCTGTACGGGTGCCGGTATTCGATATCGGCAAGGAGAAAGGCGGATTGACACCCACACAGCGCGGCGGCGGCATGCAATCCAAGTCACTACGCCTCGAAGATGCTAACGGTAATGAATATGTGATCAGGAGCATCCAGAAAGACGTGGCAAAAACATTACCAGAGGATTTCAGGCAAACATTCGCACAGGATATTGTACTCGACGGCATTTCAGCGTCCTACCCCTATGCAGCCCTCTCTGTTCCGTCACTGGCCACGGCAGCGGGTGTTCCCCATGCCAACCCCAGACTGGTATTTGTGCCCGATGACCCGCGATTGCTCCAATACCGCAGCGATTTCGCCAATTCGCTGTGCCTTTTCGAAGAACGGGCGCCGGCAGAAGTCCCAAAAACTTACAGCACACTTAAAGTGATCGATAAGCTGCAGGAAGACAATGACAACCTGGTGGATGAGAAAGCAGTATTACGGGCACGCATACTCGATATGTTCATCATGGACTTCGACCGCCATGACGACCAGTGGCGATGGGGGGCCACCGACAATGGCAAAGGGAAAACTTACTACCCCATTCCCCGCGACCGCGACCAGGTGTTCTTCATCAACAACGGAGTGATCCCACACATGGTGAGCCAACCCTGGATGCTGCCTAAATTCCAGGGCTTCAGACCTAAGGCCAGGAATATGGACGGGCTCTTTTTCAATGCCCGTTATTTCGACCGCTCCTTCCTGGCAGGTCTTTCCGAAAAGGACTGGGCCGATGCCGTCGATGCTTTCCTTCCCCAAATGACCGATTCCATTATCGATGCAGCCATGCAGCAACAACCAAAAGAGATCAGGTTGGAAGCTGCACCCTGGATCGCACAAACACTTCGGGAAAGGAAGCAATTTTTGAAAGGAGATGCCCTTAAATATTATAAGTTCCTTGCACGGGAAGCGGATATCACAGGAAGTGATAAAAAAGAGTTGTTCGATGTTGCCCGGAATAGTGACGGTTCAGTACTGGTAGTCGTGTACAAGATCACGAAAGATGGTGACCAGGGTCATAAGATGTTCGAACGTCGTTTCGTGTATGGTGAAACCAAAGAGATCCGCTTATGGGGAATGGGAGGCGCAGATCAGTTCCTCTTTCATGGTGATGCACGTAAAACTATTTGCGTGCGTGTGATCGGGGGCAAAGGCAAAGATCATTATGAAAACCAGGATACACAATCCCCTGCCGCCAAAACGAAGATCTATGACCTGAATACTGAAAAGAACACCATCACAGGGCCCGGAAGTTTCGCCAACCGTATGTCTTCCGATCCCTCCGTAAATACTTACGACAGGAAAGCCTATAAGTACAATATCCTGGCGCCATTGGTCTCTGCCGCCTACAACCCCGACGACGGCGTGTTCCTGGGGCTCGGATTGAAATATACCGGCCATTCCTTCAGGCGTTCGCCATCGGTGGTCCACAAATTACTGGTGAACCATGCATTGGCCACAAAGGCATTCAGTATCAGGTACAGCAGTGATTTCAGAAGAGTGATCGGCAAGTCGGACATCTATCTTTTCGCCAATCTCCATGCCCCGAACTACGTCAGCAATTTCTTCGGGTTAGGCAATGAAACGGTGTACAATAAGCAGGCGCCGGGCAAAATAAAATATTACCGCGCCCGCTATAACCAGGGCGATATGGGCGTGCTGCTGAAAAGGGAATTCAATTCATGGCTGTCGTTAGGCATTGGTCCTGCCTTTCAATATTACAGCCCGGAAGAAGAAGATAACCAGGGCAGGTTCCTCGCAGCTACCAATATCAATGGCCTCGATTCAGCTACCCTTTTCAAGGATAAGTTCTACCTCGGCGGACAGTTCAATCTCATTATCGATAACCGGGATAATATCGTTGCGCCCACCAGGGGCATACACTGGGCTACTACACTCAAAGTGCTGAAGGGCCTCAATGATTACTCGAAGACCCTTACCCAGCTTTCATCCGATATGTCGCTTTTCCTCAGCTTCAACAGCGCAGCGGGCCTGGTTATTGCAACCCGTTTTGGTGGAGGCGTCAATTTCGGTGATTACGAATTCTTCCAGGCGCAGTATCTCGGTAATACGGAAAACCTGCGTGGTTTCAGAAGATCCCGGTTCGCCGGCCGCTCCATGCTGTTCAATAACACGGAACTGAGGATCAAGGTGGCCGACTTCAAGACTTACCTGTTCCCGGGCACCATTGGCCTGATCGCTTTCAACGATGTGGGAAGGGTATGGGTGAAGAACGACCGGTCTTCGGTCTGGCATCATGGTTATGGTGGAGGATTATCACTCAGTCTCGTAAACCGGTTCGTGCTCGCTGCTTCACTGACTGCCTCTACAGAAGGCACACTGCCACTTTTAACATTTGGTTATCAGTTCTGAACCTGACTTTAACAATTGTCGTCAGTCTAATACTTTCTTATTTGATCTCTGATTGGCTAAACGTTAAATATTTGAAACCAGCCATCAGAAAATGAGTAACCGAATAAAACATATACAGATGAAAAACATGCAAAGCCTATCAAAAACATTTCTGTTCATGTTGCTGCTGACTGGCGGGTTATTCCAGGCAGCCAATGCACAGATCTCCAAAAAAGAAAAACAGGCCGCGAAAGCCGCCGAAGTAAAAAAACTGGTCGATGCACAGAATTATGTGTTCATTGCCCAAACAGTTTTACCTACAGGGATGCAGGTTAGACAAATAACTCCCGATTTCGATCTCCGTGTGGCGAAGGATTCCATCTTATCCTATCTGCCTTATTTCGGGCGGGCCTATACAGCGCCTATCGATCCTTCAAAAGGCGGTCTGCAGTTCAAATCGAAAGACTTCGAATATAAAGTGAGTGAAGCAAAGAAAGGCGGATGGAATATCCAGATAAAGCCCAAAGACGTGAATGATGTGCAGTCCCTGCAACTGAACATTTATGAAAGCGGTTATGCTTATCTGCAGGTACTGAGCGTGAACCGTCAGCCAATCGCATTCAATGGATATGTGACTGCGCGGAAAGATCAGAAGAAGAACTGAAGTAAGAGGTAAGAAGTATGAGGTCAGACCTCATACTTCTTACCTCTTACTTCAGTTCTTACTGCCGGAGCTCACGGCCTGTTTCTCTTCTTTGCGTGGTTGTTCGGTCGCTTCTTCTCCAAAATCAACTGCAATGCGCAAACCCTTCAAACCACTCACACCCTGCAATTCTTCCAGTTCGAATTTCTCTACTTCACCTTTCAGCAAACCCTGGTTCTGCAAGAACTCGATGTATTCGAGATATTCGGTGGCTTCCTGCGGTTGCGAGTATACAATGGCAATGGTGCCGGGCTTGGTAAGCCGTTCATTGGAATCACGCACATGTACCTTATCGATCCTTTTCTTCACGATCTCGTAGCGGATATTGTAGGCGCCATCCACATCGAATTTTCTTTCGGCTGTGCGGAAACTGATGGATATGGGATGACTATGCGCCAGTATCAGCTGACTGGTCTGCAATGGCATGGGCAATTTATGTTCCAGTGAATGGGTCAGTTGGGCCGCTTTCGCCAGTGTTGCCAGTTGCCAGATCTTGAGGTTCTTGAGATAAAAGAAATCGAATTTTTTATCCGGGCTGATGGATTGGCCGATGTAAATATTGAAATCGACCCCATCCGTCACGAAGCGTTCGAAATAATGCGGGAATATCCTTTGGGCCGACTGCTGTTCCTGGTCGATGAACCGGGCCACCTCATTATTGATCATCGTAATACTGTCCTCATATTTTTTCCGGTGGTGATACACCATTTCTACTGGTGAATCGACGGCTTTGAAATACCGGTTGATCTCCTTATTGAGTGATGGTAGGATCGCCTGCAGGTGCCTGAACAACTGTACCAGCTCCACTTTCAGGAACTGGAGGATACTGATCTCTTCATCGGCAAAAAGAATATTGGAAACGGAATGGATGTATTTCCTGATCTTGAAAGTGGTTTCTTCCAGGAGCGGAAAAGGATTTTCTTTTTTGGCCAGTTGTATGATATCGCTGGCCAGTCCCAGTTGTTCCAGCAGATCGAGCTGGATGGAATGATTACGTTCAACGGAAGAATTGCGAATGTCGATAGCCCCATACATGGGATATACACCTTCAAATACGATCGGCTCGATCTTGGCCTCCCCTTCGCCTTTATTCTTACTGGTGAGATAGTTCAATGCAGCTTCCGTGAAGCGCCATTCCACGGCATCCTGCACAGCGGTGAACTGGTCTTTGATCACGCGGTCTACCTGGTGATCGAGGTTTTCCTGGCTTTTTTCCAGCGCCAGTTTGAACAGGGGAATGGCCGGTTCTATCTTACCTATATGTTCAGGTGAGAACTTATTCCTGTCGTCGGCCACAATGATCAGCACACCCAGCATTTCGTAGTTATCAGCGAAAAGCGGGCAGATGATCGCGCTTCTCCAACCGAATTCGGCCATCAATACCAGGAAGGGATAACGCATCACGGCATCTTCATTGATCTCCGGTATGAGCAATGGCTTGCGTGAATTTTTGAATGCACTGGTGATAGCCTGGTGCAGGTATTGCATTTTCTCAGGCGTGGGTTCATTCTTCTTTTGATGAATGCTCGAAGTGTAGAGTTCAGTTAATACGAGATGATTGTTTACACGAAAAAATGGTTTTACAGCCGTGTTCACCCCCGGTACGCCCAGCAGGTTCTGCACTTGTTTCTGCAGTTCAATGAAAACGGACTGGTCCGAAAAGCTATGGATCTGCAGCAGTTTATCGCGTATGATATTCAGCACTTCCCTTTCGGTCACTTCACGGATGCGCAGCAGCACCATGCCTTCGAATTCGAACATGCTGAGCGGAAGAAGTTCCCGCAGTCCGGGCATGTTCATCAGGTCGCTGATCCTCTGGCAACTGTGTATGAGGTCTACCGGTAATTCGGGGAGTTCGCCTTTCACTTTCACATCGATGAACCGGGTGTCCAGTTCAATTTCCACATATTTATCAAGAGAGGTATCATCACAACTATAAGGATGGACCATGGTCACTGTCCTGTTCGATTCAATATTGTACAGACGATGTAGAATGAATGAATAGGCCCCTGCTTCTTTTTCCCTGCAGAGCTGGTCCTCCGTTTTCATATCCGGCATTATCACTTCGTGCCCGTCCGGTGCTATGAAGAGCTCACGGAACCTGGCAGATTCATAGAACATCGTGAACTCGAAGGGAATGCCGCCCCCATAGAGATCATCTTTATCCGATAAAGTGACCGGGAAAACGGTGGCCATCATCTGGTCGATCAGTGATCTATGCTTATCGAGGATGGAGAGGTCATGAATGGGTCCCAGTAATTCGGGATGTTGTTTTACTTTATCCAGTAAGTGTTGATAAAGCTCTCTTGTACCGTCCCTTCCCCCTTCCCGAATGATCCTTTCCCATTCCCTGATCAGTGGAGCGAACGATAAGGCTGTGTTTATTACCGAGGTAGAATTTGATTCCATGAAATATTCCTGTTTACTTGATTGTTCCTTTAATAAGGTTGACGGTTGGCTCGGTTCGATATTGTAAAATTAGCAAAATTAACAGACGCCATCCGTTGGTTGGGGGAACGCCTGTAAAATTACGCTGGCAGAGGGTCCCGGAGATGAACAATCTATATAACAGCGGTAAACACTAAAGGTTGGGGAAGAGACTGGCCGCTATTGTTTGACTGCCTTTTTGGGGTCAATCTTTTTCTGGTAGTATTTACAGGCCGGCCTGATACCACATTGGTCGCATTTGGGATTGCGGGCTACGCAGACATAGCGACCATGTAGAATAAGCCAGTGGTGTGCTTTGTGAATCAGTTCTTTGGGAATAAAACTGACCAGTTGTTTTTCTGTGGCCAGGGGTGTTTTGGCGCCAACTGTAAGCCCTATCCTGGCAGAGACCCGGAATACATGCGTGTCTACGGCCATATTGGGTTGCTGGTCGACCACGGAGGTGATCACATTGGCGGTCTTGCGCCCTACTCCGGGCAGTTGTACCAGCTCTTCCACGGTGAGAGGCACTTCACCATGGAATTTCTCTATCAGCATTTTAGCCATGCCGATAAGGTGTTTGGTCTTGTTATTGGGATAGGAAATGCTCCTGATCAACGGAAATAATTCATCGAACGTAGCTTTCGACAGGCTGGCCGCATCGGGGTATTTTTCAAAGATAGCCGGTGTGGTCATGTTCACCCTTTTATCAGTGCATTGGGCAGAAAGGATCACCGCTACCAATAATTGGTAGGGATTGTCGTAGAGCAATTCCGTCTCCGCATTGGGAGCATGCTCCTGAAAATAGTCGATAATGAATTCGAAACGTTCTTTTCTGGTCATTCCCTGTTGTAGAATGACTGCGAAATTACGGGATGAGGGTTACTTCACCAATCCGTAGATTGAAAGGTGATCAGGAACAAGTCATTATTGCTGAACAGATTCAGCAGCCGATTCGCGGGCGTAGTTCAATACGTTGAGGATGGCTTCCTGCCTGGGTGATTCGATCAGTTTGTTCAGGCCTTGGGTAGAAGCTTTCAGCACCTCCAGTTTTTCGCGAAGTGTCCAGTCTTCCTGTAAAGAGGCTTCAATCGCTGCGGTTTTCTCAGGAGAGGTTTCATTGTACAAATACTGTATGAGTTCCTCCGGTGTAAAGAGAATAGTCATAGGCAAACCATTTATATCCTTAATAATAATGTCCGAAAGAGTCAATTTCGGTGTCCGTCCGTGATTATAAACGCGGGTTGGTTTCTCTTTATTGTACGGGGTATTGGAATTTAACCTTGGAGGGGATTGCTATGTGGGAAAGGTAAAAAAAGGAATTGACAGCGTAAATAGTAAATGTACTTGATGGGGAAATTTTTTTGCTGCGGGATTCACGAGACCGTAGAACCATAAGCAATTTATTTTCAGCATATTAAACCGATCGGGGAATTATTGGGGGAGGATATAGAGATCTTCATTGTCCCTTTTCATCCAGTATTTCTCCCTGGCATATTTTTCCAGGGTGGCCGGGTCCGATTTCAATTGTTCCAGCTCGGCCCTGGTGGCATTGATCTGCTGGAGATAATAATCCCGGCTTTCCTGCAGCTTGTGCAGTTCGCGGCGATGTTTGAAATGTGTGGTGATGATATCCTGGTCATCGAAGAATAATAACCAAACAGCAAATACCAATGATGTGAGCAGGTATTTGTTCTTCAACCAGGCGGGTATGTTGCGGAGGAGTTTCAAACTGATCGCTAAGTTATAGAAAAATTTTGCCACAAAGGCACAAAGGCTCAAAGAATAGGTATGTTAAATTCAAGGCAATACTGCCAGGCTGCTTAGTGCCTTTCAAGGGACTGGCACCTGAATAATGCCACACCTTGAATTAAGACACGAAGCTGACCTCCGGTAAGGACTGAGTAAATTCAATACTCCAGTTTACTTTGTGCCTTTGTGCCTTCGTGGCAAATATATTCACATTACTTCTTGCCGAACTTGATTCTTCCTTTCGGATAAACAGCGTTATCGGCCAGTAATTCTTCAATGCGCAGCAACTGGTTGTACTTGGCCATACGGTCGGTACGGCTGGCGGAGCCGGTCTTGATCTGTCCGCAGTTCAGTGCCACAGCGAGGTCGGCGATCGTAGTATCTTCCGTTTCACCACTGCGATGGCTCATGATGGAAGTATACCCATTGGTTTGCGCGAGTTGAACGGCATTGATGGTCTCTGTAACAGTACCGATCTGGTTCACTTTTATGAGGATGCTATTGGCAATACCTTTATCGATCCCTTCCTGCAGGCGTTTAACATTCGTCACGAAAAGATCATCGCCTACAAGCTGGCATTTGCTGCCTACTGCATCGGTGAGATTTTTCCAGCCATCCCAATCGTCTTCTGCCATCCCATCTTCGATGGAGATGATAGGATATTGTTTCACCCAGTTAGCCCAGTAAGCTACCATCTCATCGCTTGAAATGGTCTTGCCGGAGCTCTTATAGAATTTGTAGGTCTTCTTTTTCTCGTCATACATTTCTGTGCTGGCAGCATCCATGGCAATTCCTACATCTTCACCGGCTTTGTATCCGGCTGCCTCAATGGCTTCCAGTACGGTTTCAATCGCTTCTTCATTGCTTTGGATATCGGGTGCAAAGCCACCTTCATCACCTACATTGGTGCTGTATCCTTTCTTTTTCAAAACCGATTTCAGGTGATGGAAAATTTCCACGCCCCAACGCAGTCCTTTACTGAAGGTGGAAGCACCGATAGGAACGATCATGAATTCCTGGAAATCGATCTTGTTATCTGCATGCACGCCACCATTCAGGATATTCATCAGTGGTATGGGCAGTACAGTGGCATTCACGCCGCCGAGATAGCGGAACAATGGCAGTCCGGTTTCCTGTGCAGCAGCTTTGGCAACGGCCATGGAAACGGCCAGTGTGGCATTGGCGCCGAGCTTGGCTTTGTTGTCGGTGCCATCGATCTTGATCAGGAGCTCATCGATATGCGCCTGTTTCACCACTTCGATCCCGATCAGTTGATCGGCGATGATCTCGTTCACATTTTTCACAGCGTTCAAAACACCCTTGCCCATGTATTTGCCTTTATCGCCATCGCGCAATTCTACGGCCTCATGTTTGCCGGTTGAAGCGCCGCTCGGTACGGCAGCTCTGCCGGTCACACCGTTTTCAGTGATCACATCTACTTCTACCGTAGGATTGCCACGGCTGTCCAGGATCTGTCTTGCATGAATGTCTGCAATGTAACTCATGATTCTTGGTTGATTTTTTTGAATATTATTATTTGGTATTGGTCAATGTTCTGAATACTTCTTCCAGGCTTTGTCCGCCGGATTGCAAAGAAACGATATTCAGGTTGTGCTGCAAAGCCAGCTCCATTAATTGTCTTTTTGCTTCCTGTGCATCGCGGCATACTAACTCCCATTCGTTAGGGCTGATCTTATTCACCGATTTCACCTGGCTCAAACGCTCCAGCCATGCGGCTTCCAGCGGTTCCTGGAAATTCACTTTCAACACCTGGTTATTGTCCGATTGAAGACGGAGCCTGCTCAAAGTATCATCGGCCACAAGATTGCCTCTGTTGATGATCACTACCCTGTCGCAGATAGCTTCTACTTCCTGCAGGATATGGGAGGAGAATAGAACGGTCTTGTTCTGTCCGAGTTTTTTGATGAGATCGCGGATCTCGATGATCTGGTTGGGGTCGAGCCCGGTGGTGGGCTCATCGAGGATCAGTACTTCGGGATCATGTACAAGGGCAGCAGCCAGACCTACACGCTGTTTATACCCTTTCGATAATTGGCCTATGCGCTTTTTGCTTTCCAGGGAAAGGCCCACCGTTTCGATGGCTTTTTCGATCGTTTGCTTTTTATCGGATACGCGATGCACGTCGGCCACAAAGCCGAGGTACTCGCGCACATACATATCATAATAGAGGGGGTTGGCCTCAGGGAGATAGCCGATCCTGGCTTTGGCTGCCAGTGGATCGCGCTTTACGGGAATGCCGCATACCACTGCTTCGCCTTCATCTGCCGGCAGATAGCCGGTGATGATCTTCATGGTGGTGGATTTGCCTGCTCCATTGGGCCCCAGGAAACCCACGATCTCTCCTTTGGCAACGGTGAATGAGACCTGGTTCACCGCTTTCTGTTGGCCGTATGTTTTAGTAAGACCTTTTACTTCAATGGACATGAGAACAAACCTACGAATTTTGCCTCATTTCCCATATTACTAAAGGTCATCGTATTCGTACAATGGATCGATATGTGTTCCGGCCTTCATCTCGAACACAGGTTTTATCAGCCCGTCTTTCAACCCATACACCCATCCATGAAGATCGGGGCGCTGCTCTTCTTTCCAGGCACGCTGAATGATGGAGGTCTTGGCGAGGTTCATCAATTGCTCGGTCACGTTGAGTTCAACGAGGCGGTCGCAGCGCAGTTCTTCATCGTGGATGCTATCCAGTTCTGCCCGGTGAAGGCGGTATACATCCTTGATATTGCGCAGCCACATATTGAGCACGTACTTGTAGTCGGTATTCGTGGTGGCTGCCTTGATACCGCCACATCCGTAATGGCCGCAGATGATGACATGCTTTACCTTCAGGTGTTTCACGGCATAGTCGAGCACACTGAGCAGGTTCACATCCGTATTGATCACAAGGTTGGCCACGTTGCGGTGCACGAAGATCTCACCGGGCTGTGTGCCGGTGATCTCATTCGCCGGCACACGGCTGTCGCTGCAGCCGATCCAGAGGAACTCCGGTGTCTGCAGGTGTGCCAGGCGATTGAAATAATCAGGGTCTTCCTTTATTTTTCCCGCCGCCCACAATTTGTTTTCCTGCAGGAGCTTTGCATACGATTTATTTCCGGATGATGAAGCCATATCGGGTGGTTAATGGTTTGCCCTGCAAATATACTGGCTAAAGCAACTGGTACAACTCTTCTTTCACCGGTGGGGCCATCGAGAATACGGGCTTCAGCAACCCGTCTTTCAGTCCATATACCCAGCCATGGATATGGGGCCTTCTTTCCTTTGCCCAGGCTTTCCTGATCGTTTCCGTTTGCGAAATATTGATCACCTGCTGCCGTACACTGCATTCCACGAGATGGTTCACCCTGGCCCCTTCATCTCCCACAGCATCGATCTCTTCGCGGTGCTCATTGTATACGTCCTTGATATGCCTGATCCAGTTGTCGATGATGCCAAAGGAATGATCTGTCATGGCTGCCTTGATACCACCGCAATTATGGTGACCGCAAACGATCACATGCTTTACCTTCAAATGTGTAACGGCATATTCCAGCACGCTCAGCATATTGAGGTCGTTCGGCACCACGAGGTTGGCGATATTGCGATGCACGAATATCTCACCCGGAAGTGTACCCGTAATTTCATTGGCAGGCACGCGGCTGTCGCTGCAGCCGATCCAGAGGAATTCAGGTGCTTGTACGTGCTCCAGGCGTTTGAAAAAATTGGGGTCGTCCTCTTTTTTTTCGGCGGCCCATGCTTTATTCTCGAGTAACAATTTTTCAAATGATTGCATAACAATTAATTTTTAGAGGCCAGAACTTCTGCATGTTGCGAAAAGCCCTGGTCTTTGTAAACACTTCGTTTCAGTTCAACCTTGATATCTTTCAACGGTGCATGCTTCATGAAATCCTCGATCACTTCCACTACATCCTTATCGATAAAATCCGCACGCGCTGCGTCGATCAGCACATAGGATTCTTCAGGCACCTGCTCCAGTTTCCTTTTGATGATCGGTTTATTCAGGAAAGACACGTCCTTTCTCAAACGGAACAAATATTTATTATCGTCGTTCACCACGAATACGGCCGATTTGAAATTGCTGCGCATCACGAAGAACATGCCCACGCAACACCCGATCAGGATACCGATAAGGAGGTCCGTCAGCAGGATCGCCACCACCGTGATCACGAAAGGCAGGAACTGTTCCCATCCTTTTCTATAGAAATCGGCATAGAGGGATGGCTTGGTCAGTTTGTAGCCTGTATAGATCAGGATCGCGGCCAGTGAAGAATACGGGATCAGGTTCAGCACCGACGGGATCATGGCCACACAGAGCAGCAACAACATACCATGCAGGATGGCCGACATCTTCGTTTTGGCGCCGGCATTCACGTTGGCCGAGGTGCGCACGATCACGGAAGTGAGGGGCAGACCACCGATCAGGCCCGACACGAGGTTACCCACGCCCTGTGCTTTCAGTTCCCTGTTCGTGGGCGTTACCCGCTTGTAAGGGTCCAGTTCATCGGACGCTTCGATATTGAGCAGCGTTTCGAGACTGGCCACGATGGCAATGGTCAGCGCCGTTGTCCAAACCGTGATATTGCCGAGATGGCTGAAATCGGGGAAGGTGAAGAAAGAGAAGAACTCGCCCGGTGTGCTGGCGATCGGAATGCTCACCAGGTGCGAAGCGCCCAATGCCCATTCGGGCCTGGAGCTTTTCAGCCATTCATTGATCGCCACGCCGATCAGTACCACGATCAGGGGAGATGGCACCAGCTTGAAGAACTTTGCTTTCTTCGCCAGCACTTTATCCCACAGGATCTGCAGCAGGATGGAAATGACACCAATGATGAGGGCTGTAGGCAGGATATTTTTGAATGAATAGAACAGCTCGGAGAAAGTATTCTTCCCGTCTTTCTGTTCGAAAGTTTCATCGCCGTGGAAATCGGCCTCATAACCCACCAGATGCGGCACCTGTTTCAGGATCAGGATCAGGCCGATCGCGGCCAGCATACCTTTGATGACGCCTGAAGGAATATAATCACCCAGGATCCCGGCCTTGATATAACCAAGAATGACCTGTAAAATACCACCGATCACCACAGCCACCAGGAACGCTTCAAATACCTGCAGCTTGCCGATCGCTACCGCTACAATGGCTGTAAGCCCTGCGGCGGGGCCGCTCACGCTCAGTTGTGAGCCGCTAAGCATACCGATGACAATACCACCCACAATACCCCCGATGATACCGGAGAATGATGGTGCGCCGGAACCCAATGCAATGCCCAAACATAATGGCAATGCGATCAGGAACACCACTACCGATGCGGGAAAATCCGAACCAAGCGAGCCTAAATAGCTCTTCTCTTTTTTGACCATAAAAAATCAATTAATAATTCCGTGTTAACGAATCATGGTAAATAATAATACTGTTGCCGTTGTCCAGGCTTTTTTCAGGTCAACAATCGTCAATGACTTGTCCGTTGATGAGAAAGGCAGACTAAGACTATTTCAGAAAAATGGAATGGGAATTCAGGCTTCGGGAGGAGGGGAAAGCCTTTCAAAATGAACAATGCTCAGCTTTTCAGCTTCATGGATCTTATGTTGGAAAAGTGCATTGATCCAGAACTGGTCCTCCACATGTTCAATATCGTGAATATATTCTTCTGTAAGCGAGACTGCATTGCCGGGCGATTTTTCATCAGGGCCTGCAGGACTGCTGGGATAAGTGTCCGATGAATCTTCATCACCCCCGCAGGCGAGCACCACTTCAGGTGCATCATTTTTCACGCCGGCATAGATGAAGAAATTGATGCTGGTGAGCAACAGCAACAAGCACATCATGGTAACGGCCATTAAAGACCTTACCATCGACCTCGTACGCTTTTTATGTTTGGCTGTTTGGCTCATTTTTTTCGAAAGAGGTACAAAAATAGTACAACCATTGCTGTAAAACCAGCACTCTGCATGTTTTTTAACAGAAAGGTGACCAAAGGGTCACAATTCATTAAAACAGAATTAAAATAACAGGCTGCTATTGTTATTGTTCAGGCGCGTCCGAAATAATTTATAACTGGCTGGAATCTTCCGGCAATTGGTCATATTCACCTTTAATGCCATAATAGCCGAAGATCATGAGCCCGATGGCTATCGGTACAAATACGATGATGAATACGCCCCACTGGACCTTGGTGTCGATCACGGGTTTTGCGGCGATCTCATGACCGGCAGTTCTCACCAGGTAGAAGATCGTTACAGGCCCCAGCAAGAGCCAGATCCAGCCAAGCAATCTTTTTATAGTATTCATGTTCTTTTTTTTTTTTGAATGTCATTAATCATTTACATCCGGATCGATCCGGTTGCTAACATAAACGGCCCCAATGATGCAGCAGATGCCTGCCACGATGATGGGATACCAGAGCCCCGATAGTTTATTGTTCACATAGATGGTGGTCAGCAGTGTTGCAATGAAAGGTGTAAGCCCTCCGAAGACACCATTGCCGATATGATAAGGGAGCGACATCGACGTGTAGCGGATCCTGGTAGGAAATAATTCCACGAGGAATGCTGCTATTGGCCCATATACCATCGTTACGTATGTAACGAGGATGAACAACCAGAAAACGGTTTTCCAGTAATCTGCATTGCCGAGTTTCTTGTCGACGTAACGAACGTTTGTTGAAATTTTTGTTGGTGCGTCCGCTGAAACACGGACCGTATCCGTTCGTATTTCTTTGAAGACAGCGCCATCTTCATAATGCAGTTCACTGGTGGTAGTGCGGATAGTATCTGCCGGGAATTTTTCCAGCATACTGATCTTTGTGTCGGTCAGTTTTCTTTTCTCCGTCAGCTCCACTTTCGTTGCCGGGTCGGAGAAATGAAGGAATTGACGGAAGATGTATTGATAGGTAGTGATGGCCAGGGCCATACCGGCGATCATGATCCATTTGCGGCCTACCTTATCGCTCCATCCTCCAAATACAATAAATAAAGGTGTTGCAAACAGGATAGCCCAGATGAGGATGGTGCGCGATTGTTCGAAATCTATTTTGCAAACGTTCTCGATAAAAGATTGCGCATAGAACTGACCGGTATACCATACTACTCCCTGCCCCATCGTGGCCCCGAACAAAGCCAGCAATACCATTTTCAGGTTGGCCTTGTGGCCAAAACTTTCCTTGAGCGGATTGGCGGAAGTTTTGCCCTCCGATTTCAGTTTCGCGAACAGGGGCGATTCATTCATCTTTAACCGGATATAGACCGATACGCCCACCAGCAGGATCGATACCCAGAACGGAATGCGCCATCCCCAGTCGTTGAATTTCCTGATGGATGTTTCCATATCGGGATCGAGGCTATGCCGCGTGAGCAGGATCACGCCCAGTGAAAGGAAGAGGCCCAGCGTGGCTGTTGTCTGGATCCAACTGGTGTAATAACCGCGTTTGTTGGCCGGCGCATGTTCTGCTACATAGGTAGCAGCGCCGCCGTATTCACCGCCCAGTGCAAGCCCCTGCAATAAGCGAAGCAGCAATACCAGCAGGGGCGCGGCAAAGCCGATGCGTTCATAGCCGGGAACAAGGCCGATGGCAAAGGTTGATCCGCCCATCAGCACGAGCGTGAGCAGGAATGTATATTTTCTGCCGATCAGATCTCCCAGTCTTCCGAAGACCAGCGCACCGAAAGGGCGCACGATAAAGCCGGCAGCAAAAGTGGCCAGTGTTGAAAGAAGAGCAGCAGTTGGATTTGTTTTGGGGAAGAATTGGTTGGCGATCACAGTGGCGAGGCTCCCGAAGATGTAGAAATCGTACCATTCTATCAATGTCCCAACGGAAGATGCGGCGATCACTTTCCATATTCCGCGGGCAGGAGCAGCAGTCGTGTTATTCATAAGCGAAAGATAAATTGAAAATGCGGTAATTCAAACTGACAACAGTTCCTGTATTCTCAAAATTTCAAATTAATTTTATCCTCCAACAACACAAAGAAGAATAATATGTCATTCCCTTACCAGATCAGGTCGGTAGACCAGTACAAAGCAGCTTATGAACAAAGTGTCCGGGACCCAGAAGGATTCTGGAGCAGTATCGCTTCCACATTCCAATGGCAGAAACCCTGGGAGAAAACTTTAGAATGGGATTTCAAAAAACCGACCATCAAATGGTTTGCCGGTGGTAAGCTCAATATTACCGAGAATTGTCTCGACCGACACCTGGACAAACTCGGCAATCAGCCCGCCATCATCTGGGAACCCAATGATCCGGAAGAGCATCATCGCGTACTCACGTACCGCGACCTTTACAATAAAGTAGTTCAGTTCGCCAATGTGCTAAAAAATAATGATGTGAAAAAAGGCGACCGTGTTTGTATCTATATGGGCATGGTGCCTGAACTGGCCATTGCAGTATTGGCCAGCGCCAGGATCGGCGCTATTCATTCTGTGGTATTCGGAGGTTTCAGTGCACAAAGTATTGCCGACAGGCTGCAGGATGCACAGGCCCGCTTTGTGATCACCTGCGATGGCGCCTTTCGCGGTAACAAAGAGATCCCGTTGAAATCGGTGATCGATGATGCGCTGGTACAATGCCCGTTCGTAGAACGTGTGATCGTACTCACCCGTACGCGCACGCCTGTATCCATGATCAAAGGCCGCGATACCTGGTGGGAAGACGAGATCAAAAAGGTGGAAACACAGGGAAGTCCGGATTGCCCTGCCGAAGTGATGGACGCAGAAGACATGCTGTTCATCCTTTACACTTCAGGTTCCACCGGTAAGCCAAAGGGTGTGGTGCATACCTGCGGTGGTTACATGGTCTATACCAATTACTCCTTCGTGAATGTGTTCCAATACCAGCCCGGTGATATTCATTTCTGCACGGCCGATATCGGCTGGATCACAGGTCATAGCTATATTGTATACGGCCCGCTGAGCGCAGGCGTCACAAGTGTTTTGTTCGAAGGGGTCCCCACCTGGCCGGATGCAGGCCGGTTCTGGGATATTGTAGACAAATACAAGGTGACTATTCTCTACACTGCTCCCACCGCCATCAGGAGCCTGATGGGCTTTGGGCTTGAACCTGTTCAACGCCATGATCTCAGCTCATTGAAAGTATTGGGTACTGTGGGTGAGCCCATCAATGAAGAGGCCTGGCACTGGTACGATGAGCATATCGGCAAGCGCAAATGCCCCATCGTGGATACCTGGTGGCAAACGGAAACAGGTGGTATCCTCATTTCCAACCTGGCAGGTGTAACGCCCGCCAAACCTTCATTTGCTACACTTCCCTTACCGGGCATTCAACCCATCCTCGTAGATGAAAATGGCAAAGAAGTTGCAGGTAATGGGGTGAGTGGTAATCTCTGCATCAAATTTCCCTGGCCCGGTATGCTGAGAACTACCTATGGTGATCATGAACGCTGCAGGCAGAATTATTTCGCTACTTATGATAATCTTTATTTTACGGGCGATGGCTGTCTGCGCGATGAGGAAGGCAATTACCGCATCACCGGCCGCGTGGATGATGTGCTCAATGTGAGTGGCCACCGGATAGGCACAGCCGAAGTAGAGAACGCGATCAATATGCATACCGGTGTTGTAGAAAGTGCCGTGGTGGGATACCCACACGATATAAAGGGACAGGGCATTTATGCCTTCGTTATCTTTCAGGGGAATATGCAGGATGAGAAACTGGTGAGGCTCGATATTGCCTCCACCGTATCGCGCATCATCGGGCCAATTGCCAAACCCGACAAGATCCAGTTCGTGAGCGGGTTGCCCAAAACCAGGAGTGGTAAGATCATGCGCCGTATCCTGCGCAAGATCGCCGAAGGTGAAACGGATAAGCTGGGCGATACCACCACCCTCCTCGATCCAGGCGTAGTGGAAGAGATCAAGAATGGTAAACTCTAACTTTTCAAAACTGCACTATATGAAACGCTTGTTCCTTACTCCCATAGCAGGCATCATGGTCATGTTGCTGTTCATGGCATCTAACGCTTTTGGACAAACGCCGGCAGGCCCTCCCGATAACAACAACGGTATTGTGACCATTCAAACGGGCGGGCAATCATTCACTGCCAACTCTACCACAGGAACGATCGCCACCTCGAAAGACAATAAAAGCTACAGCCTGGTCTTCGATACGAGAAAGGGGACCGGTGAAAACGAAAGTGAAGTATGGGTGCAGGTCTTTGTCAATGACAGCAAACCCATCAAACCAGGCGTCTACAACCTGGTGATCAACGCTGCCAATACCAGCAAGAGTAATATGGGTATCTTCAACAAAGGGCCGCATGATAACCGGGAGGTGTCCATGTTTTCGGAGAATGGAAAATTTACTTTGACGACCCTGGTGGTGACAGGCAAGACCGCTAAAATATCCGGCAGCTATGAATTTACCGGCAAGAACAATGGCATTGGGGCAGCAGTAACTGTGAAGGGAAGTTTTGCGGATGTAACCATTGCCTATCTAACGGGTACTCCTTGACTCCTTAATAACTTAATAAAAGAAAACCCCACTGGCTGGTTGTGGGGTCTTCATAGAGACGGAAACATTGACCGTTTTCTGAAGCCAATGTTCTATGGCTTTCGATGTTTCCCAACGTTGCAGGTCTTCCGTATCTGATAATGGTGATCCTATTATGATACGAATAATATGCCAGACCTGTTGGCAAAATGAATGCTTTTCAGGGTAACTGACAAGAATTAACAATAATTCGCTGCTGGTTGCGTAGAAATCCCAGTGCGCTTTGCAGAGAGCACAGGGAGATAACGTGCCGGGACTAGCAATACTACGATTTGGGGAGATTTATCTACGGATGATCACTTTGGTGCCTACAGGGAGATAACTATCGATCTCGTCGAGATCTTCATTTTTCAATGACACGCAGCCATTGGTCCAGTTGGTATAATCATCGACCACGATATTGTCGTGGGGCCAGGTGCCATGTATGGCGATGCCGCCCCCGATGCGTGCGTTCTGGGGTATTTGCCTGTTCGCTTTGCGGAGATTGAACTTATCCCAGCTTGCCTTATTGGGATAATCGAGCATCAGCATCTTATGCCATTTCTGGTGAGGCTTTTTGGAAGTGATCTTGAAAGTGCCTTCTGGTGTTTTGCGATCGCCCTCCATCATTTTATCGCTCAGGTCTTTCGATCCGAATACAACGGGATAGGTAGCATACCATCCTTCCTCATCATACACTTTCAGTTCATACGCCGATTTATCGATGATCACATATACGGCCCCTTCGGGGCCTTTATGGGAAAAATTTCTTTTGATGGCTCTTTTGGAAGTGCTTGTGAAGCCGGCAATCCCCACCATAAAAAAAAGGAGTATTGCAAGACTGGTCCGTTGGCGTTTCATGTTAACCTGGTTTTGAGTAAAGACCAAGCAAGTAGGAATGATTTGGTGAATAATGAATAATAGGCAAGCACATGCCTCTGCAAATTAACGGAGGGTGAATGAAAAATATTTTTAATGTGGAAAAGTTTGTTTGAGGGTGATGGGAGGGTGAAAAGGTAAAATGTTGACAAGTTGAAAGGTTGACAGGTTAACAAGGAATGCACCTTGCTAACCTGTCAACCTTTCAACTTGTCAACACTGCCCTGTTTACCAATTACTGAACCGGATACCTACATTATACGGTGTCTGGTCGGGCCCCTTCTCAAACATGCTCTGGGTGGCCAATGAGCCATAAAGCATTACAGGGCCCAGGCTCAACTCACCGATATAGGAGATCTTCCAGGGGCGCAGGTCGAAGTCATTGCGTTTCTTGCGTTTGCCGTCTGCCTCGGTGATGGTCTTCTGCCGGCTGGAATACAGGTAGCCTGCGCTGGCGCCCACACTCAGGCCAAAGGGTTGCCGCTTTTTAGGCGTAAAGTTGAAGTTCACCATGAGTGGAACGGTTACGTAATCAGCGGCCAGTTTGTTCTTGCTATAGGAAGTGCTGTTGTCGTAGATCACCTGGGTAGGATTGACCTTATACTTGATAGGTTCTTCGTACCGGTAGTTATTCAGCTCAACGCCCAACCCGTATTTCAGGTTCACCACATGCTTGATCACATTGAGCCTTTGCATGAATAGCCAGAGGTTTACATTCACGGATTTGATCGCTCTTAGTTTGAACCAGTCTTTATTGGCTCCCGGGGCAAATCCCGTCAGGGGGTCCTGGATGGCGAGGCTGCTGTAGTTGGTCTTATCGGTGTAGTTGGTGAGGCCGAGATCAATGATAATCCAGTTAGTGCTGATATTGGAAGGTTTATAGTCTTTATTGCGGCGATAATAAACCCTTGTTTCCTGCCTGGACCTGTTGTCGTCATTCTTTCCTTTTCTTTTAACGATGATCATGCCGCCGATGCGGATGGTATCGCTCTTGTTGTCAGTTGAATCTGTCTGGGCCATTCCGGCGAATCCAAATAAAATCCCCGTCAGGAGTATAATTACCCTTTTCATACGTTTCTGATTTGCTATTTAATGGAAATTATTTCAATGCTATTTCGAAGCTGGCGATACGGATGCTTCCTTTGTTGTTATCGCCGTGGTCCATATTGGTATTTCGTTCGAATACTCGCGTTACTCTTCTGAAGAGGCCGCGCAGTCTGTTTTTCTTACCGGTATCGGTGGTGAACTGGTCCTGTTCAGTATCTTCCGAAACCAGGTCGTCGATCTTATGGCTGGAAGGTTTGTTATCAAGTTTGTTATCAAGCATGGCAAGGGCCTTTCTTTCATCGGCATCGATCACAGGGTCCGCTACTTTCACTACCGGTTTTGTAACAGCCACCGCATGAGTGGCATCTTCTACAGGTAGAACGGAAGAGCCCTTCAAAGAGTTACTGGCCTCCACTGATTTTTTTTCCTGACCATCTGTTTTTGCAATGGCAACGGAGGTTTCTGGTACTGCATTTGTTTCGGGAAGTTTTATAGCAGTTCCTTTTGTTTGCTTATCGGAAGAGGATGGCGATATTTTTTTCGGGGCCTCGGCGATCACCGGCCCTTCGGGCAATGGTGTAACAGGTGTTGCCGGCTTTTTTTCCGTTTGCTCACGGTGATCAGTATCCGTAGAAGTAACGGCGGGACCAGGCTTTGCTGTATCCTTACCGGCCGGTTGCCCGGCAACTTTTACAGGATCGTTGGCAGGCTTATCAGTGCGTACCATGGTGAACCAGGTAGTGCCGCCGATGAACATAAGTAGTATGGCCGCAGCAGCGATCTTCCACCAACGAATGGCGATCACTCTCCGCTCCGTTTCATGGCGGTATAAAGATCTTTTACCGGGAAAGGTAACCAGGGGATCGGGCGTGAGGCGCACAGCCTGGACCAGTTCAAAACTTTCCTGGTATTGAGGGTTCCTGTAAACGAATTGTTCTACGAAATCTTTTTCCTGGTTGGTAAGCTCATCATCTCCATACAATACAAAATATTCTTCGCAGTTGGTCTCATTGACCGGGTTGGTATCCGGTGTTTTCTTCAGGAGACTTCCCTTATCATCGAAGACCACCCGCTGGTCGGGTTTGATCACGGATTGCTGCAGCATGATCAGCTCTTCGCCCAGATCGGGGTTCTCTTCCACGAATGCTTCAACGGCTTTCCGTTCGGTATCGGTCAGCTCATTGTCGACATACAGCAGGAAATACTCTTCGTAATGTTGTCGCGTAATGTTCATATTACAAAACATTTTCAGGGCTCACCAAATAATTTTTCAATTGTACCCGGGCACGATGCAGGTATACTTTCACCTGGCTTTCATTCAGCCCGGTGATCTTCCCGATCTCTTCGTAAGAATATCCTTCATAATCCTTCAATAGCACCAGCGACCGCTGCGTTTCATTCAACCTGCCCAGTGCTTCTTCCAGGATCTTGCGGGTATTGTGTGCGGGCCTGTCCGTGATCCGGCTTTCTTCCCTGAACTCATCCCGCAGGGTGATCCTTTTGCTTTTCCGGATATGATCGATCATCTGGTGATATGCTACTGTGAATAAATAGCTCTTGCACCGGGCATTGTCGACCTCGGCACGGTTGACCCACATCTTCTCGAAAGCGGTCTGCACAACATCCCGCGCATCTTCCTCATGCTGAAGATTCTTCAGGATGAACCGATACACGTTATCCGCATATTCCGTGACACACTGATTATACTCTCTTTCGGTCATAAGCAGGACCTGTCTGTTGAATTTTGTTGATTGGGTTCATTAGTGATACGCACCGGCCTTCAAAATGTTACAAAACACCATAAATAAAAAAAGAGACCCCTACGGATCTCCTTCAGAAATTAAACCTATGATTTTCAATACCCTTAATATTGCGTGCTTGTCATGAGCGCCCGGCTGAGGGATTCCCAGATCGAAAATTCGCCCTGCGGTTTCCGGCCACAATCTTCTTTGGATTCCCGGCATTCAGCCGTTCCTGTACTTCTGATATGAGAACGGGCACTGCTCAGGACCAGTATACCCGCCATGACTACCATCGCCATCAGCATCAGCCGGATAAAGGTTTTTCTAAACATAAAGAGTCCGTTTTGAAATATGGGACGAAGGTACTGTGAAAAAGTTACAGATTCCTTAGGAAAAGCCTAAAATACCACTTTGTGGTATGTTCCCTACATTTGTGCCTCTACAAAACAAACGCTATATGAATGAGAATTTAGTGAAAAGACTGGCCGCAGAACTGGAAGAGATCAAAGCCGGCGGCCTGTATAAAACAGAAAGGATCATTGAATCGCCACAAGGGGCCGAGATCAGGGTGAACGGGAAGACCGTCCTGAATTTCTGCGCCAATAATTATCTCGGGCTATCATCCCACCCCCAGGTACTCGAAGCCGCCAAAAAATATATCGATCACAGAGGTTACGGTATGAGCAGCGTACGGTTCATTTGCGGTACCCAGGACATCCACAAAGAGCTTGAAGCCAAAATATCCAAATTCCTCGGCACAGAGGATACCATCTTATATGCCGCTGCCTTCGATGCCAATGGCGGCGTATTCGAGCCATTGTACAATGAACAGGATGCCATCATTTCCGATGAGCTGAACCATGCTTCCATCATAGATGGCGTGCGCCTATGCAAAGCACAGCGTTTCCGGTACAAGCATAATGACATGGCCGACCTGGAAGAGCGGCTGAAAGAAACCGCCAAGCTCCGCAGCAGGATCATCGTTACAGACGGTTCCTTCAGCATGGATGGCACTATCGCACAGCTCGACAAGATCGTTGCCCTCGCAGAAAAATATGATGCCGCCATCATGATCGATGAATGCCATAGCAGCGGCTTCCTGGGTAAAACAGGCCGCGGCACCCATGAATACCGCGGTGTAATGGGCAGGATCGATATTATCACCGGCACCCTGGGCAAAGCGCTGGGCGGCGCTTCCGGCGGATTCACCAGCGGCCGCAAGGAAATGGTCGATATGCTTCGCCAGCGTTCCCGCCCCTATTTATTTTCGAATACGCTGGCCCCCAGTATCGTAGGCGCTTCCATCGCGGTACTCGATCTGCTCACGGAAACGACTTCCCTGCGCGACAAGCTCGAGCACAATACCAAATATTTCCGCAGCAAGATGACGGAAGCCGGCTTCGATATCAAACCCGGCGATCATCCCATCGTGCCCATCATGCTCTATGATGCCGTAGTGGCGCAAACTTTCGCTGCCAAATTACTGGAAGAAGGCATTTACGTGATCGGGTTCTTCTATCCCGTTGTTGCCAAAGGAATGGCCCGCATCCGCGTACAATTGAGCGCTGCGCACGAGCAGGCACATCTCGACAAAGCGATCGCGGCATTCACCAAGATCGGAAAAGAGTTGAAAGTTGTGGGATGAGGATCAGGCAACGGCGATCACGCTGATCTCCACATTCACATTCTTCGGCAGAGTTTTTACGGCTACTGTTTCACGCGTAGGATAGTTCCCGGTGAAATAGGAGCCGTATACTTCATTGACGGTAGCGAATAATGACATATCGCTGAGAAAGATGGTGGTCTTCACCACAGCGCTGAAGTCGAGCCCCGCTTCTGTGAGCACCGCTTTCAGGTTGCGCATCACCTGGTGGGTTTCACTGACCGTGTCCGTAGTGATCACATCGCCTGTAGCGGGATCGATGGCCACCTGGCCGGAAACGAATAGCATACCACCGGCCCTGACGGCCTGGCTATAGGGCCCGATGGGAGCCGGAGCATTGTTCGTATTGATGATCTTTTTTTCCATGCCTCAAATTTATTAAAACAAGTTGTAGTTTCTTTGCAGCAAATTTATCCAATGACGATCGCTGTACTGGCCGATGAAACGCTCAAACAGGAATGGCTGAGCAAGAATGTACCGGATAATGTGGAGTTGATCTGGGCCGATTCCGTCCGTTCCCTCACCATGGTAGACGCCGATGCGTATTTCGACCTGCTGTTCACCGATGACGGGGAACGCACCGGAAAACTCCGGCAGGTGAAGGGCAAACCATTTTTTGTGAATGCCGTTACTTCTACCAACCGTTCTATCGGCGAGCCTTTTATCCGGATCAATGCGTGGCCCACGATGCTGCAAAGACCGGTCACGGAAATTTCCTTACCTGCACCATCATACGAAGATCAGGTGAGGGACATTTTCAGGCAGCTCGACTGGCGCTATCAACCCGTACCTGATCTGCCGGGCATGATCACCGCCCGGGTATTGGCCATGATCATCAATGAAGCCTATTATACGTATGGCGCAGGGGTCAGTACGAAGGAGGAGATCGATATTGCCATGAAGCTGGGCACCAATTATCCCCTGGGCCCTTTTGCCTGGAGCGAGAAGATCGGTTTGCAACGCATCTATGAATTGTTGGTTCGCCTGGGTGAAACAGACCCGCGCTACACGGTGGCCCCTGCATTGGAAGCAGCTATAAAAGGAAAGGTATAAAGCGAATGGCCATTATTTTAAATATCGATACGGCAACGGGATCAGGCAGTATAACCCTGGCCAAAGAGGGTATTGGGATGGGTACTTTACGCAATGATTCGCAAAAGGACCACGCAGCCTGGGTGCAGGCCGCTATCCGTGGCCTTGTGCAGGAAGCCGGGTTGAAAATGACCGACCTGCAGGCCGTGGCCATTACGGCCGGGCCGGGCAGCTATACGGGATTACGGGTGGGGATGGCAACGGCAAAAGGTCTTTGTTATGCCTTGTCTATCCCGCTGATCGCGGAAAATACGCTGAAAGTCATGGCTTATGCCGGGAGAGAGCAGTTTTTTGCATCCGGGAGCAGGCCAGAGGCAACGTCCCACCCTGGGCAATTGTCCACCTTGTTTTGTCCAATGATCGATGCCAGGAGAATGGAAGTTTTTACGGGTCTGTACGATCTGGATCTCGATGAGATCATGCCTCCTGCCGCCCTGATCCTCGAAAAAAGCTCTTTTAACAAAGAATTAGAAAATAATAGTATACTTTTTCTGGGCAATGGCAGTGCTAAGTGGAAACCATTATGCGATGGGCGCCCACATGCGGGGTTTGTTGACGTGGAGCATTCGGCAGAACACCTGGCACCGCTGGCTGAGCGCGCATTTATACAAGAAAACTTTGCCAATCTGGCTTATGAGGAACCCGTTTATCTCAAGGAATTTTACTCTTATATAAAAAAGTAACCAACTGAAACTTTTATAGCCCTTTCATCCACGATGGTATATATTTTCTTGTAAATTTGACACTCGCTTATCCTATCTAAATACTAAAAAGCTCTGATGTGCACATGAACGTAACAAGCAATTACTCCATGGTGCTGAACGCAGATGGCGTACAAGGTGATTCCGTAAAAGTAGACTTCCTAAACCTGAAAAAGGCGGCAATGATCTTACGGGCGCTGAATCACAAACTGCGACAGCAAATCCTGAAGCTCATTGATGAGCACAGACGCCTAACCGTAACGGAAATTTATGTACGCCTGCGACTGGAGCAATCCGTCGCCTCCCAACATCTCGCCATTTTAAGAAGGGCCGGAATCGTGAAGACCGAGCGTGATGGAAAGTTCATTTATTATTCCGTCAACGGCTCCCGTGTTGCACATATCATGCAATGCGTGGAAGACCTCAATACCTGACAGACCGACCGGATCAGCGTATTATTTTTTGACACTCAGGCACTAAGCAGAAGGTGACACCCTCCTCCTTCTGCTTTTGCTTTATATAAGCTACCTTTGCCTTAAATTATTAAGGATATGTTCATTAAGCAATTATATACAGGTTGTTTGAGTGAAGCGGCATATTATGTGGAAAGCGAAGGAAAGGCCGCGATCATCGACCCACTTCGTGATATCGACGCCTATCTTCAACTGGCCACCGAAAGGAATGCGAATATTCAATATATTTTCGAAACTCATTTTCACGCTGATTTCGTGAGCGGTCACCTCGATCTCCAGAAAGCCACCGGCGCACCGATCGTTTACGGCCCCAATACCGATACGAACTTCCCCATCCACCTGGCCAAAGATGGCGAACGTTTCCAACTGGGCGCTCTCTCCATAGAGGTGTTGCATACCCCCGGCCATACACTTGAATCGACCTGTTACCTTCTCCGCAATGCAAGCGGAAAACCTTATGCAGTCTTCACCGGCGACACTTTATTCGTGGGTGATGTAGGCCGTCCTGACCTCAGCAGCGGCAATCTCAGCAAGGAAGAACTGGCTTCACTGATGTACGATTCCTTACAGCAAAAGATCGCTCCCCTTCCCGATGATGTGATCGTATATCCCGCCCACGGCGCCGGCAGCAGTTGCGGTAAGAACCTGGGCCCTGAAACCTATAGCACCATCGGTGAACAAAAACAAAGCAATTATGCATTGCAGCCCCAATCACGCGAGGAATTCATCAGCGCCGTGACCGACGGGCTGGCACTGCCTCCGCAATATTTTCCCATCAATGCAAGGATCAACAAGGAAGGATATGATAGTCTCGATGCCATCCTTCAAAAAGGTCTGACGCCTCTAGCGGTTGCCGCATTCAAGGAGCGGATGAAAGATGATAATATGATCCTGCTCGATACACGCAAGGCATCCGATTTTACACTTGAATTTGTTCCCGGCTCCATCAGCATCGGGCTTGAAGGAAGATTCGCAGAATGGGCCGGCAGCCTTTTACCGTTCGATAAACCTATTTTGCTGGTCACCGAAACAGGCAAGGAACGTGAAACGGTCGTGCGCCTCGCCAGGGTGGGCTTTTCACAGATCGAAGGTTATCTCGAAGGTGGCGTGCAGGCCTGGAAAGCGGCCGGAGAACCAATCGACATGATCATCGATGTGGAAGCTGATGAACTGGCCATGGACCTGCCTTACGATAAGAACCTCGTGATCGTGGATGTTCGCCGCGAAACGGAATTTGCGGATGGGCATATACGTGGCGCCTTGAATATCCCCCTGTCTGAAATGACCGATCCTGGCAATCTCGCCAATTTCGATGATCACCAGAATCTCTATGTGCATTGCGCTGGTGGTTATCGCAGCGTGATCGCCTCCTCATTGCTCAAGCGGCAGGGCATTCATAATTTCCGCAATATCGTGGGAGGTTGGGGGGCTATCAGCCAGCAACCGGGCATCGAAGTAGTAAAAGAGAACAGTGTGCTGAACTAGACATGAACGATGTTCTGTTTGATGGCATAAATGGCTAACCCAACCCGGGTCTTCACCTTCAGCTTTTCGAAAAGCGCATCGCGGTAACCGTCGATTGTCCTCGGGCTTACATGCATCATAGCAGCTATTTCCTTGTAGGTCTTTTCAGAACAGGCCAGCTTCAGGAATTCCCTTTCCCTGGCGTTGAGTAATTTATTGGGGCTGTTCTCTTCATCCCCTGCATGGATGGAATGGATCAGTTTGCCTGTCACCATTTCCGTGTAATAGAATCCCTTGGTGAGTACCGCTTCGATAGCGGCCTTCAGTTCGGGCGTATCGGAATCTTTCAGGATATACCCGCGCGCACCGTTGCGGAGCATACGGATGATCGCATTTTCATTATCATACATACTGAGGGCCAGCACTTTTACATCGGGGTAATTATCCTTCAACCATAAACTGGCCTCATAACCATCCATTTCAGGCATATTGATGTCCATCAGGACTACCTGGGGCGGCGCGGTCTGCTGTAGCCTGGCAATGAGGTCGTGGCCATTACTGGCCTCGATCGTTACCTGGTGACCGATATTCCTCACCAGCTCTGCCAGGCCATTGCGCAGCAATACATGATCATCGACCAGGGCAACTGTAATGTTCTCTAGCATGTTGTAAACTATTTAGGCATGGGCAATCTGAGTAGGATCGCAAGATCTCCGCCGGGGCTTCCTGAAAATGCCAGTTCTGCATCGATCAATCCTGCCCTGACCTGCATCTTGCGGGCATTGGAAATATAATTACCGGGATGGTCCTCCTGTTCATGGCCGGCAACTGTTGAAACGTTTGAGCCTGTTCTGTAGCTGATCGTGAATGTTACTTCCTTCGGATCGAAGCTGGCCTGCAAAGCCAATGGTCTGTGCGCGTCAAGCCCGATCAGCACACTGATAAGTTCCTGGAGTATCCTGAACACGATCACTTCTTTCTCTACATCGAATCTAAATATTTTTTTACTCACTTTGAAGTCTGCCGGCCGGTTATGCACCCTGTACAGGGTTTCCAATTCATGCTGAATAGCGACAACGATGCCCTTCTCATTTATTTCGGTTATGGAAACAGGTTTTACAGCCAGTCGCAGGTCCCGTATAGCCTGCCCAACCAGTTTTTTGGAGAGTACCAATGAGTTCTTCCGCTGTCTGGGCTTCATGGGAAAATGCTCGCTGAGGTACAGTTTCACGAGGCTTAGTACCTGTCCCACATTTTCATAGACTTCCTGCCGGACCATTTCCAGTCCATGTTCCTGGATCTCTATTTGTACCAGGAGTAGCTCTTTCTGGAAATGAGCTTCCGTTTGATCGTTGTCAGGCGTGTTCATCAGCAATATTTTCAAGGGTGACCATCAGGACCCGACAACAACATTAACAATCAAAACAGGGATTTATACCGGGAAAAACACGGTTTTTTTATGGCTGGTCGATCCAGTATTTGCGATATTCTTCTTTCCAATCATGTTTCCAGCGGCGATGGCTCCAAAGCCACATATCAGGATGCTGCCGGATAGCGCGTTCTAGGAACCTGATATAACGCCGGGTGAGCTCTCCTTCCGGCAACTCCCGCGGATTTTCTGCGCCCATTTCCAGGTAAGCGCGATAATAGCCTCTTTTCGATTTATAGAGCTGTGTGAAGACTACCGGGATATTACCGATCCTGGCGCCGCTTTCAGGGCCACGCACAAAGGGAGTTGGTTTTCCAAAGAAATTGAGCCAGTAGGCATTGGTCACATCACCCGGCGCCTGATCGGCCACCAGGGTGAGCAGGTATTGATGGTTCCGGTAGGCCACGATCGATTTGCGCATATCCGTTGCCGGCAGCATGATCGATCCTGTTCTGCTCCGCAGGTGCATGAACAGCCGGTCCATCACTTTGTTCTTGATGGGCATATAGACCACCAGGAAATCGAAATCGGTATAATATGGCATGGCCACATTGGCGATCTCCCAATTGAAATTATGCCCCAGGTGGAGCTGACACTTGCGACCGGTGTTGTAAACGGTGATAAAAGGATCGCTGTCTAACTGGAATCTCTTCATGAGAAATGATCTTCCGGCAGAGAGGATCTTGATGGTCTCGATAAAATTGTCTACAAAATTGCGATAGAATTTCTTGGCGATCCGCTTTCTTTCCTGCTCCGTTTTTTCGGGAAAGGCTATCTGCAGGTTGTCCATCACCACTTTTTTCCGGTACCCGATCACGTAATAGAGCAATGCGTACAGGCCGTCGGACAAAAGGTACAGCACCCGCATGGGCAATAGGGAGATCAGGTATAGTAAGCCGTAAACGAGATAATACATGATTCGTGGTTCAATTCCAATATTACAACTAATGCCTCCGATTGTTCAGCATCATTGAGCCGGGGTATTGATCCAGTTCTTTGCTTCCTGTTCGCGGTGGTGTAGTTGAATGGCGACGCCGAATTTATTCCGGAGGTGGCGGGCCAGCGCGTCGGCCGCATATACACTGCGATGTTGCCCTCCGGTACAGCCGAAATTGATGGTGAGGTTTTCGAAGCCACGGCGCAGGTAGTCTTCCACACTGATGTCGACAATATCGAATACGCTGTTCAGGAATTCAGGCATGCGTGTTTGCTGTTCAAGGAAATCCTTCACCTCTTTGTCGCGCCCGGTGAGCACCTTGAACGGCTCAAGCCTACCCGGGTTGAGGATGCCACGGCAATCGAATACGAACCCGCCTCCATTGCCGCTTTCATCGGTTGGAATGCCCTTGCGGTAAGAGAAGCTGTTGATATGCACTACCAGCGGCATTTCGGCTGTTGCCTTCAGTGGGGTGAACCGGTCGATGATCTCATCGCTTACGCATACGGAGAGCACTTTCCTGAATTCAGGAACGGAAATACCTATACTCTGGTTTTCGATGAACCATTTCAGGTTGGTCAATGCCTGCGGGATGCTGGTGAGGAATTGGGCCTTGCGTTCGAACAGGCCCCTGAACCCATAAGCGCCGAGCACCTGCAGCAGGCGGATGAGCACATAACCGTTATACTGGCTTTTGAAAATGGTGCGGTCAACCGGCTGGCCGATCACTGTCTCGAATGAATCCATATAATCGTTCAGGAGGTTGTCTTTCCAGTCGTCGGGCAGATTGGCCCTGGCCTGCCAGATCATACTGGCGGCATCGTACTGAGGCGCTCCGCGCATGCCGCCCTGGTAATCGATGAAGTGAACGGAACGGTCGGGCTTCACCAGGATGTTCCTGCTTTGGAAATCGCGGAACATGAAGTATTTGTATTCGGTATGGGTAAGATAGGTGCTCAGTGCTTCGAAATCGTCGATGAGCTTCTGTTTATCGTAAGGTTTGCGCAGCGCATCGAGAAAATAATATTTGAAGTAGAGCAGGTCGGCCATGATGGCCTGCTTGCCGAATTCCTGGTTCGTGAGGCAGCGGCCGTAATCGAGCCCCTGATGCCCTTTCACCTGCAACTGGGCCAATTCATGAAGGCTGCTCCGGAAAAGCGCATATACGTCGGCGGTAAGTCCTTCCGATTCGAGGCGATTCAGCAGGGAGATATCCCCCAGGTCTTCCTGCAGGTAGAGGGTCATGTCTTCGCTGACTGTCAGGATATCGGGCACCGGCAACCTTTTTTCCCGGAAATGTTTCGAGAAATAGATAAAGGTATCATTCTCGGGAATGTTATTGCCATGCGTGGCGATATATGTTCCTTTGGAAGCGTGGACACGGAAATAGCGGCGATCCGAACCTGACTGGGGTAGCAGGTCTACTGCCAGGGGATCTTCACCGGACCAGGATTGATAAAGTTGTTTGATAGCATCGATTACTGCAACCATAAAAGCATCAAGAGTTGCAGTAAAAATAGGGAAAAATGAAGTTGGAAGTCAGAAGTAGGAGGTCAGCCGTGCGAAAATGCCGGAGATCCCGCCTAACCGGGTACTTCCGACTTCATATCTCCGACCTCAGACCTCAGTCATCCTCATCTTTCTCCTTCAGCTTGATAAAAGCCGCCCTGCGCGGTCCGGGGAAGGGAATATGATCTCCTTTGATGGCATGCCAGAGCACAACATTGAACTCGAGATCGGGCACTGCATCCTCTTTGGTAAGATCGAATGCTTCGGACCTGCGTTGCCATTCGTTCATCACCATATTCTTCTGGGTGATATCGATCATGGCGGGCAATGAACGGAAGGGGGTGAGATCGGGCGTAGATGTGAAACAGCGCCACATTGGTGTGGCGGCTGCATCGTACTGGCTCATGGGAGGCAGGCCCAATATCAGTTCGATGGTGCGAAGCATGGAAGTGGTGGAGTACATGGTATGGTCCACGAATTTCCTTTTTACGAATCCACCGGCTACATAAGCCGTGGTGCGGTGAGCATCTACATGGTCGGGACCGTTCTGTGCATCATCTTCGATAATGAATACAACGCTCTCTTTCCAGATGGGGCTCTGGCTGAGGTATTCCACGAAAAGGCCCACGGCCCAGTCGTTATCGGCCGTATGGGCAAAGGGAGTAGGTCTTCCCCTGCGCAACCCTTCCGTATGATCATTGATGAAGCGGAGGGAATTGAATTGCGGTACCTGGTTGATGGCGAGCAGGGAATCGAAATCCCTTTTCCACTGATAAAAGCGGGTGGTGTCGCGGATGGTCTGGTCCCAGGGCGCAAAGTAAGGGCAGAAATGTCCTTTCAGCACAGGGATATTTGCTTTATAATCGTCGGCAAACTCACCGTAAGTACGATAAGTTACGCCGGCCCTTTTGCAATAATCCCAGATGAATCCTTTTTTGGTATTGGCGATCTCCCGGTTCCCTTCCGCAGCATAAGAGCCACCCCTGCCGCCATAGCTGGTGGGCCAGGTCTTTTCAAGATAGTCGGTGGCATAAGCGGCCGTGCTCCAGTTGTGGCCATCGGCGCTTACTTCCCCGTCTACATAAAAATTATCGAGCAATACGAATTCCCTGACCAGCTTATGTTGGTTGGGGGTTATTTTTTCACCGAACAATACGAGGCTGGTATCGCCGTTGCCCTCCGGTATATCGCCCAGTACCTGGTCGTAGGTACGGTTCTCCTTGATGATATAGAAAACGTGTTTGATCGGTGAAGGGTCGCCCACTTTCATGGGGATGGGGTTGCCGCTTTCACCGGCAGACAAAGAATCTTTTTCCTTGTTATAAGGCGTGTTGGCATACACCATCTGCGAATATTGTCCCATCAATTTTTCAGCGGGCCTGTCGATGATGCTCAGGGTGCCTTTGAAGAGGCCGGCGATATATTGCACTTTATCGGGCTTCTTTATATCGCCCCGCTGATAGTTGACTTCCTGGAATTTTTTTACAGGATTGGGGCCGTAAGGATTGGCCATCGACGAGAATCCTTTACCATTGGCCACAAAGATCTTTTTCCCGATCACCTTCACCTGTGTCGGGTACCAGCCGGTGGGAATAAAACCTTTCGATTGGCTAAAGCCCGGATTGCTCACGTCGAATACGGCCAGGCAATTGTTGTCGGCATTGGCGATGTACAATGTTTTTTCATCGGCGCTGAGCGCTACGCCATTTGTGGTGCTTCCATAGGGAGCATCGGGATAGAGTGCTGTATTGAACGTTTCGATCACCGAGCGTTTTGGAAGGTCTACCACTGAAACGGAATTATCATTGGCATTGGCCACAAAAAGATAACGCCCGTTTTTCGTTAAACAAATCTCGTTGGGATTATCGCCTACAGGAATGGAATCGGTGAGCTTTCTTTGTTGGGTATCGAAGACAAGGATCTTGTCGCCACCCCATAATGAGATATACAATTCTTTTTTATCCGGCGACAGCAGGCAGGTAAATGCTTCTGCACCGAGTGGCCATTGCTCTATCACGGATTTCGTGTTCAGATCGACCAGGTACAGTGCATTATTTTCTTTCGTTACCACGTATAACAACTGTCGGTCATCGTCGATCTCGATACCGGCAGGAGAAATTTTCTCAGGCCATTTCTTGCCCAGTATGATGCTGTCTTTCAAAACCAGTTTCTTATTCTCGATGGCGTAACGGAGTATCCAGTTATCATTCCCGCCCGAGGCATAGAGGGATTTCTCATCGGCAGAAAATTTAAGGCCGTACCAGCTTTTGGGGATCACTTCACTATGCAGCACCTGTTCTTTCTTTGCATCGATCAGTTGGATGGATTGAACGCTCTGCCCGTTGTTCGATACTGCCAGGTATCTTTTACTGGGAGATACTACGAGGTTGAGGGGAAGATCGCCAAGTGGCAGTGAATTGCCTACCGGCGTGAGATGCCAGCCATTGGGAAGGGTCACTTTCTTCGCTCCTGATGCATCTTCCGAAACGGAAGGCACGGTCTGTGCATACAGGGCAGGCATAGCGGCGATCATAGCGATCAGTAAGAACCTTAACTTCATAGAAAATAGAATAAGCGGTAAAGGTATTGTTTTGTAGTGTTGGCAGTACAGTCTTTATAATTATTTAATGCAGGCGATCATTAATGGAAAATTTATGGGAACATCGTTTCCGCCATCTTCACGGCCTCCGGCTTGCCCACATCGATGAATTTCGATCCGCTGTGATCGAATCCTTTGACCGGGTTGGTGGCAGACAGTTCGAGATAAACATCCACGATCGAAAACTTTCCTTCTTCGCTGATCATCGACAACATGCGTGGCTCAATGATATGAATGCCGCTGAAAGCTTTGGCCGTTGCAGCAGGAACTTCACGGCTGGTCCTTTCTTTTCCCGTTTCCACATTTCGCCACCCGCAAAGGTTGTTCTCCTTATCGAACAAAAAATAACGGGAGGTCGCTCTGTTCGTGACTGCAATAGTGGCCAGCGGTCTTTCCTGCCGGTGATAGCTGAACATGGCGCCGAGATCGAGATCGGTGAGGATATCTACGTTGATCAGCACGATGGGCCCATTACCGAACAATGATCCTGCTTTCTTCAGACCACCGCCGGTTTCGAGCAGTGCATCCGTTTCATCGCTGATGGTGATCCTGCTTCCCCATCCCTTGTTCTTTTCGATGGCATCGATCACCTGGCCGGGGAAATGGTGCACATTCACCACCACATCCCTGATTTCATATTGCTGCAGGTATTCGATATTCCGTTGCAGCAGGCTTTTGCCATTGATAATGGCCAGTGCTTTGGGATGATGGTCTGTCCAGGGTTTGAACCGCGTGCCCAGGCCGGCGGCGAAGATCATTGCTTGCATAAGGGAATTTATATTTACAGCACAATATTCTGCACCAACTGGCTCTTGTACGGGTAATCGGTATTATAATGTAATCCGCGGCTTTCTTTCCGGAAATGCGCGCATTTGACGATCAGGTAGCTTACGGTGATCATATTACGCAATTCGCATAACTGGGGTGAAAGGGTGGTGGTCTCGTAGAGGGACTCCGTTTCTTCCCATAACAGGTCCAGCCGTTTCATAGCCCTCTCCAAACGGGTATTGGTGCGCACGATACCTACATAATCGCTCATGATCTGCTGCACTTCTTTCAGGCTTTGGGTAATGAGGATCATTTCTTTCGGTTGTGTGGTACCGGTAGCATTCCAGTCGGGTATGGCGATGGGTTCCTGCCCGTTCCGTGCCAATAGAATATCTTTTGCCTGTATCTTCTGGGCAGCGTCCATCAGGCTCCGGTGTGCGAATACCATGGCTTCGAGGAGTGAATTGCTGGCAAGTCGGTTGGCGCCATGGAGGCCCGTGCTGGCGCATTCACCGGCAGCATACAAATGATTGATCGATGTGCGGCCCCATTCATCCGTTTTGATGCCACCGCAACTGTAATGGGCGGCAGGCGCCACAGGGACCAGGTGTTTGGTGACATCGATGCCGATGGATTTGCATTTCTCATAAATATTGGGAAAATGTTCGGTAAATTTTTCGAGCGGTATATGGCGTACGTCGAGGTATACATGTTCCGTACCGGTGATCTTCATCTCGCTATCGATAGCGCGGGCAACAATATCGCGGGGGGCCAGGTCTTTGCGCGGATCATACCGTTCCATGAAAGCTTCTCCGTTCTTGTTGCGCAGGATACCGCCGTCGCCGCGCACCGCTTCAGTGATGAGAAATGATTGTCCGCGTACGCCCGGCTCGTAAAGGGCCGTTGGATGGAATTGTATGAACTCCATATTCTCGATGCGTCCTTTGGCGCGATACACCATTGCCACTCCATCACCGGTGGCGATATGCGGATTGGTGGTAGAACGGTATACCTGGCCGTTACCACCGGTGGCCAGCAGGGTAATGGTGGCCAGGATCTTTTCGATCTGGTTGGTCTGATGGTTCAGCACATAAACGCCGTAGCATTCAATATTGGGAGTTGATTTGGTAATAAGGTAACCGAGATGGTGTTGTGTGATCAGGTCTACCACGAAGCAATGCTTCACGATCTCGATATTCTTGTAGGAGGTCACTTCTTCCAGCAATGCTCTTTCCATTTCACGGCCGGTAACATCTTTGTGATGCAGGATGCGGAATTCACTGTGGCCGCCTTCCTTGCCCAGTTTAAAATCGCCGTCGGCCTCTTTATCGAAGCGGGTGCCCCATTCAATCATTTCGCGGATACGGTCGACCCCTTCTTTCACCACGATCTCTACAACGGCTTTATTGCACAACCCATCACCGGCAACGAGGGTGTCCTCGATATGTTTGTCGAAGCTGTCCCGCTCGAAATCGGTAACACCGGCCACGCCTCCCTGTGCATATTTGGTATTGGTTTCATCGGCCTGTGTTTTGGTGATCACCAGCACTTTCTTATCGGGGAATTGCTGAGCGGCTTTCAGCGCAAAGGTGAGACCGGCAATGCCGGAGCCTATCACTAAAAAATCAGTTTGCATATTGTTCCATTCGGTCCGTAAATCTAAAAATATTTCGGGGATTTGTTTGTTGTTGGTGGCTAGTGGCTTGTTGTTCTCAGTATTCGATGGAATAATTGAACTTACCCGGATCATTCAGCAGATCGAGCAGGTTATAACGAACAGTGGCCGTTCTTTTGTCGTCCGACAATTTCACCATGGGGTTGTCGGCCTTTTTCACCGGCCTTGGGAGTTTGATGGTGGTAGTGTACAGGATCTCGACACCGGAACTGGCCATTTGTTTTACATCGGCCATCTGAGGCTTCGCCATCAGCGCCTTGTATTTCAGGGTATCGATCTTTTTGCTGATAAGGCCGTTGTTCACGGTCACGATGAAGAGGCCCGATACGTCGTCGAGTTGTGGATCTCTGAGGGAATCGGGCGTAGCGGTATCATCATTTTTCTTGCCGCCGAAATAACCACTGAAGAGGTCCTGCATGCCGGCGCCCTGGCCTTCCATCAGTTTCTGAAGGTTGTCAAGCCCTTTGTAGGGCACATTCACATCCATCCTGAATATCCTTTCCTTCATGTTCATCTGCAGATTCATCTTTCCATCTTTCACCAGTTCTTTCTGTTCCGGGGTGATCTTATTGGAAGAATCGAACATATTCTTCAGTAGTATCGTGGTGTCTACGACCCTGTCGAGCCCGTCCTTCGTGATCTCTTCTTCTCCTGCAAAACTCTGGATCAGATCGATCAGTTGTCCCATGTCCATCTTTGCCTGGTACACACCGTTCCCGTTCACGTCGATGGATATCTCCTCATTCACTTCGTAACAGCTCACCAGGAAAAAACTGCACAGGGTGATGAGCAAATATTTCACATATTTCATAGCAGGGGCTATTTCCCGGCAAGGTATCGCTTTTACCCAATACTTAACTGGTACCAGACGTTAAAACTAAGCGATTGTCGCGGGGCCATGCGCACCAGCCCCATACCATTGTTGAAGCTATCCGGGGCTCCGCTCAGGTTCTCGATGGCGATGCTCTTCCGGTGATCGGGTGTATAGATCTGAAGGTAGGAATAACGTGGGTTGGTATAGAATGATAAGGTAAGATGGTTGTTGGGATTGTGCAGCACACAGCAGGGGGTTCCTTCCTGTACCTGCAGGAGAAAACAATTGTCGAGGGAACGGTTGCCCAGTTTCGCCGGATGCACAAAAGAAGGATCATAGATCATCTTACCGGTGGGGATCAGTTTATCATCGAATTCCAGCATGGAATCGGAGCTGAATTGCAGCTCGTATTCGTTCACTGTATCGCCCAGTTGAAAATAGGGATGCCATCCATCCACTACAGGAATGAATACTTCGCCCAGGTTGAGCAAGGTGGTTTCCACTTGCAATACCCTGTTGGGATGAAGTATATATTGCACTTCGCAGACATAATCGAAAGGATAACCTGCGTCTTCCTTTTTATAATGATAGCGGAGCTTCAGGGCTGCTTTCTGTTCATCGGCAAATTCATCCACTACATGAAAAGCTTTGTTATAAAGAAGCCCGTGAATGGCATTCCCGTCCTTGAATTTCGTTACGAACTCGAATTCCCGGTCATCGAACCTGTATTTTCCTTCAGGAATGCGGCAGGCAAATGGCGACAGCTTGGAGCTTTTATAGGAAAGGGCCAGGGTCTTTTCCAGTTCTTCAAGACTGTTATAATGATCGATGATATTGTAACTGCTTCCGTTCAATGGCACTTCGAACCCATGTAGCGATGCACCATAACCAGGAAGTATACTGATAGTTGTTTCAGTTGCCTTATCTTGCAGCCTCACTAAAGAAAGCCCGTGCCCGTTGTACCTGTCGATGGAAAAGCTCATACATTTTTTATTGTAGTGATAAATTTCTATTATCCGGTTGAAACCAAAGCATACTTTTATACAAATTTTCTAAAAATAAATTCTTTTTTGAAGATATGGCATTAGTCGATCGATTGCGTAAACAATTCAGAGAGCTTTACCACCAGGAACCTATGATCATTGCTGCCCCGGGCAGGGTCAACCTCATCGGTGAGCATACTGATTACAATGAAGGATTTGTATTGCCCGGAGCTGTCGATAAGAGAATGTACGTGGCGATCGCGGCCAATGACAGCAACAAGATCTGCATTTATGCCAATCACTATAATGAATCCTTTTCATTCTCTCCAAAAGAGACGGTCCAGCCGCATAAAGGCTGGATGAATTACCTGCTAGGGGTAACCTATCATATTAAAGATAAAGGCAAGGAGATCGGCGGGGCCAATGTATTGATCGATGGAGACGTTCCTGTAGGCGCAGGCATGAGCTCTTCTGCTGCGCTCTGCTCGGCCTATGGTTTTGCGATCAATGAATTGTTTGGTTTCGGCCTGAGCCGTATGGACCTTGCATTGATCGGACAGAAGACCGAACATACGTTTGTTGGTGTGAAGGTTGGCATCATGGACCAGTTCGCCAGCCTGCATGGAAAAGAAGGACATCTGATGAAGCTGGATTGCCGCAGCCTTGAATATGAGTATATCCCATTCCATTTCCCCGACTATAAGGTAGTGCTGGTGAACAGTATGGTGAGCCATTCGCTGGCAGGCTCGGAATATAACGTACGGCGCCAGCAATGTGAGGAAGGGGTGGCGCTGCTCAAAAAGCATGATCCTTCCATTCATTCGCTGCGCGATGTAGGCCTGGAGACCTTGCAGGCTTACCGGCATGAATTCAAGCCCGTGGTGTATGATCGCTGCTGGTATGTGGTCACGGAAAAAGACCGCCTGCTCGCGGGCTGTGAAGCCCTGGCAAAAGGCGATCTGGCCAGTTTCGGCAGGATGATGATCGCTACGCACAATGGCCTGAGCAAACAATATGGGGTAAGCTGCACGCAGCTCGATTTCCTGGCCGAACGCGCCGGTTATATCGATGGCGTTATCGGGTCCAGGATGATGGGTGGTGGCTTCGGCGGCTGTACCATCAATATCGTTCAGGCCAATGCGGTAGAGAGCTTCACGGCAAAGATCCAACTGGCTTTCGAGCAATTGTTCAAAGTGGCGCCCGATGTGATCGTTACACAGATCGAAGACGGCGCTAAAAAATTATAGCCTCAGGCATATAGTTTATTGTCCATCCCCGCACTCTTGTACAGCTCGTACACGGCATCGAGCATATTTTCTTCCAGCACTTCATGTTTGCGGAATATGGCTGCCATGAATTCGATGAAAGCAGCTCCGTTGGCAGTGATCACGTTATTGCCGGTAACACAGGGAAGGTTCTCGAAAAAAACATCCCCATGATAGCCGGGAGCCAGGTCTTTCAGGTATTCCAGCCCATTACTGGTATGGGGAATATGATCGAGATGGCCTTCATTGGCCAGCAATACGGTAGCGCCACAAATGGCGGCCACCGTTTTTCCCAACCGTATGAACTCCGCTACCAGCGGCGCGATCTCGGCATTACCACCATTTTCCCAAAGCTCTCCACCCGGCAGAATGAGCAGATCTACAATTCGTGGGTCTACTTCCTGCATCGAATGGTCCGGCTCGATGGCGATATCACCCATCGAGTGAATGGTTTTGCCATCGATGGAAAAGGTACGGATCATAAAATCGGAAAACTTATTGAGGGTGGCCACGGTGAGCGCTGCTTCCCAATCTGCATAGCCGTTAAAAACGAACAGGTAACAAATTCTCTTTTTCATGATAGTATGTTTGATGGTCCGGGATGATAGATTTTCTCTCTACAGTATTCCCATCTGCACTTCTGTAATATTATTGGCAGGTTCCTGGAAATCGATGTTGATGTAGACTTCCCGGCATTCTTCATTCATGGGGATCTTCCTTACATCGATCTGTTGCAGTATCTGTCCATAAACAACGGGTAGTTGTTCCCAGGCGCCCTGGTGGGTATGGGTAAGTGCTTTGAAGGCGGGTAATTGCTTAATGGCGAAACGGGACGACTGGAAGCTTCCCTGTACAGGTAATGCGATCTCGAGGGTAAAGACCGTATCGGGCTTGCCATCCATGCCATGGTATACCCAATAGAGGGGACCACTGATCATGGCATTGTTGCTGACGGCTTCCGCACAGAGGTCTTTGATCACAGTCCCTACGAACTGCTCCAGTTGCCCGATGGTGGTCTGGTGTGTGCTGTATAATACGGTAACGGAGGGATGAGTTTTTATGTCCATTTGCTTTGCATTTATGATAACAAAGCAACAATGGGATAGTGACAGCCCTATGTCAGCAGGAAAACAGCGCTTTGAATTATTTTTTTATCCCCTTGTGGATCAACACTGGTATTGCTCCCTGAGCTCTCCGATAAAATTATGGATGAGGGTTTTCAGCTCACCGGGCGATTCCACCTGGATGGAATTGGTGAACATCAGGAGCCAGCGTCCGAAATAGTTGAGCGATGAGGTCATGAAGTGCATTCGAACGCAATCTCCGTCCTCTTCCTCCCGCACAAACCCATAAAAATATTTCGATTCCCGGATATACCTGGCAACCTCCCTGTCGATCCTGATCACCGCCTCTTGTAATTCGGCCGAGTTATGGACGATCGATTCGATATAGGTATTTAGGGAAGGATGCGCGGTATTGTTGAATTGTTCATCTTTCACCTGAAGACGCTGGATACGGCTCACCCGGAAATCGCGGTAGCCATTGCGAAGCCGGCACCAGCCAATAAGATGCCAGAATTGGCTGTAATACCATAGCCCGATGGGTTCCACCACCCTTTCGGTGATCTCGTCCTTGTTATTGGATTGATAGCGGATAAAGATGGCGCGTTTATCGATGATGGCTTTCTGGAGGGCCGAGAGATGCTGATCGGATATTTCATCTGCCGAAGGTCTTGTCCGCAATACGGCGATATTCTCGGTAAGCTGGTCGAGGTTCTCTTTATCGGTGGTCCTCAATACGGCCTTGATCTTGAACAGGGCCGCTTCAAAATATTTCTGTACGGAGGCGTCCGTCATTTTCTCCGCCAGTTTACCGCCGAGCAGCAGGGCATTGGCCTCTTCCTGGTTGAACATCACCGGCGGTAGCCGGTATCCCTCCATGATGGAGTAACCACTACCGGCCTCCCCGATCACCGGCACACCGCTCTCGTCGAGCGCTTTCACATCACGGTAGACCGTACGAAGGCTGATATTGAAGCGGTCCGCTAATTCCTGTGCGGTCACTCTTTTCTTGCTTTGCAGGTGGGTAAGTATTGCATGTAAGCGGTCGATGCGGTTCACGGCACAACTGATTATACCAGCTAAATTACTACTATGAAATTGTATGCCCACTCTTTTTACTACTTTTATCGAATTATTGCCTGTAGCGGCATCATTCGATAACTCATAATTCAGGACCAATGAGAATATGCGTTTGCGGTGCTGGGACCATGGGCCGTGGCATTGCCCTTTCGGCCGCTCAAAATGGGATACATACTGTGCTCTATGATGTGCAAAAGGAGATCGTCGATAAAGCCAGTGACACTCTTCAGCACGACCTGCAACTGCTGGTCGAAAAACAAAAGATCAGTGCATCCGAAAAGGAAGCCATCCTTGGCCGGCTCCTGTTCACCACCGATCTCAACGACTGTATTGCTGATATCATTATCGAAGCGATCATTGAAAAGGAACCGGTCAAAGTAGCGCTCTTCAATCAACTCGCAGAGCTGAACCATAGTGAAACCATCTTTGCCACCAATACCTCTTCCCTTTCCGTTACTTCCATTGCGGAAAAAGTAATACATCGGGAACGGGTGGCCGGTATGCACTTCTTCAATCCGGCCACACTGATGAAACTGGTGGAAGTGGTGAATACGCCTTTCACCAATGCAGCTACAACGGAATTTATTGTAGATCTGGCAAAGAAAATGGGCAAGACCCCTGTGCTCTGCAAAGATGCACCGGGCTTTATCGTGAACCATGTGGCCCGGCCTTATTATCTCGAAGCGCTTTACCTGGCTGAACAGGGTGTAAGTGATTTCGGGACGATCGATACTTTGCTGGAAGCAAGCGGTTTCAGAATGGGGCCCTTCAGACTGATGGACCTGATCGGCAATGATATCAATTATACTGTGAGCTGCTCCGTATATGAACAATTGGGGGAACCGCTGAGGCTTCGCCCTTCCCGGATACAGGAAGAAAAAGTGAGGCAGGGAGCGCTGGGAAGGAAGTCAGGAAAAGGGTATTATTTATATGGCCAATAAAATACTTGTCATAGGTGGTACAGGATTCCTCGGGGCCTATATCCTGAAGGAACTGGTAGCACAGGGTTATGCCGTGCGTGCCTTGCGGCGCAGCGATAAGTCGCCTTTTTTCATACCTGCTGCTGTGGTGAATGCCGTGGAATGGGTGGAAGGCGATATCCTGGATGTGGTATCACTGGAAGAAGCCATGGAAGGGGTGGATACAGTCATTCATGCGGCCGCTATTGTTTCATTTGATCCGCAAGACAAGCAGAAGCTCTTCAAAATAAATGTGGAGGGCACTGCCAATGTAGTGAATATCGCATTGGAAAAAAATATACGCCGCTTTGTTCACATCAGCTCTGTAGCAGCTCTCGGGAGAACAGCCCAGGGAGATACCGTAACGGAAGAAAAGAAATGGCAGAACAGCCAGCTCAACACTTATTATGCCATCAGCAAATACCGGGCCGAGCGTGAAGTGTGGAGGGGAATGGGCGAAGGGCTGGAAGTAGTAGTGTTGAATCCCGGCACTATTTTGGGATATGGTGACTGGCATTCATCGAGCTGCGCTATTTTCAGGAACAGCTATCGTGAATTTCCCTGGTATACGAATGGGGTGAATGGTTTTGTAGATGTGGAAGATGTGGCAAGAGCTACCGTATTATTGATGAAATCGTCTGTCAGCAACCAGCGGTTCATCGTATCGGGTGAGAACTGGTCGTTCCGGGAGTTGATGAACAATATTGCCGATGGGTTTGGAAAGAAGCGCCCGGTGCGTGAAGCCACTCCCTTTCTCAGCAGGATCGCCTGGCGAATGGAAAAACTGAAATCGATGTTCTCCGGAAAAAAACCTTTGCTCACCCGGCAAACGGCCCGTATAGCTCAAAGCAAAACTTATTTCGATAATCGCAAACTATTGGAGGCATTACCGGGCTTTTCCTTCACTCCATTGAAGCAGAGCGTTCAAAAAGCCTGTGCGCAATACCAGGCACATTTAACGGATCAGGATAAGCTCACTGCCCATTGAGCCAGTCAGTACATCCAGGCCGGGCATAATTTCAACTGAACAAAAACGTTTATTCTTTATACCAATCCTATATCATGCAAAAGATCATTTCCTGCCTCCTGTTGATGACGATTTCCCTGGCTTCTTATGCACAGGAGAAAACCTTTGCCGTTCTTGGCAAGGTCATCGATTCGGCTTCGCGCCAGCCATTGAGCGGAGCTTCGGCCTATTGCCAGAATACCACGCATGGCACCATCACGAATAATGAGGGGTTGTTCTTCATGCGTCTTTCCAATGGTGGATATGATCTCGTGATCTCCTATACAGGATATGAAAAAAGGCTCATACGCATCAGCAATAACCAGGCAAGGCCGGATACTTTGCAGATTGAATTGGTGAAACAGGATAAATCCCTGAGTGAAGTGGCCGTGGTTGCCAGCAATGAAGTGCCCGACGGACTGGCAAAATATGGAAGCTTTTTCACGGAACATTTTATCGGCACTACGCCCAATGCAGCACAGTGTTTTATCAGGAACCCTGAAGCACTACGCTTTTTTTATACCAAAAAAAGGAACCGGTTGAAAGTAACGGCCAAAGAAGATCTGATCATCGTCAACAATGCATTGGGCTATACCATCCGTTACCAGCTCGATTCCTTCAGCTACGATTATAATACCAATATCAGCCAGTATACCGGTTATCCATTCTTTATCGAGACCGACACTACGGAAACTGTTAAAGAAAACTGGAAAAAGAACCGGGCGCGCACCTATCTCGGTTCCAGGCTGCATTTCATGCGCACCTTGTACGATAGCACAGTCATCGATGAAGGGTTCGTGATTGAAAAAATGGGCGATGACACTAAAGACAACAAAGGCATTGTGATCGAACATCCATACAGTGAAGATCTTTATGAGGTAGATAGCAATAATGTGTTCATTAACTGGAAGGGCAGGTACAGGATCACTTATAAGAAGGTTTTGCCGGATAAGAAATTCCTGCTGGAGTTCAAACTGCCGGCCGATCTTAGATCGCAGGTCACCCTGCTGGATATTGCCGATGGTTTCGTGATTGAGGAGAATGGTTATTTTTACGAACAATACGAAGTGATCAATACAGGATATTGGGCCTGGAAGAAACTGGCCGAGTTATTGCCGTATGATTATGAGTATGAGTAATGAGTGATTGTAACTGACCATGCTAACTGTCATTCAAACCAGATCATCTCCACTTTTCTACCTGCTTCGATATGTCGTTGCCACGTTTATAACGGTAATGGGCAACCTAATTATTTTTCTGATTCTTTTATTGGCTGCTTGCTGTACTGTCACTGCCCAGGAATACAGCTATGTCCATTATGATACGAAAGATGGTCTGGCAGGCTCGACCGTCTACGATCTATGTCAGGATAAGGACGGGTTTATATGGTTTGCCACCGAAGCAGGACTGAGCCGCTTCGATGGTACACACTTCAGGAATTTCACGATGGCCGATGGGCTTCCTGAAAACGAAATCCTCCGGTTGTTTTCCGATTCGAAAGGAAGGACCTGGATAGCGCCATTCAAACATACCGTTTGCTATTATTACAAAGGGAAAATATATACACAGGAGAATAATGCCCAGCTACAAAAGGCGAAGTTGCATTCTGTTCCGGTATTTTTCAGTGAAGATAGTAAACAAAATATTGGATTGATAGCCGGTAATGATATCGTTATTATCAAAGCTGATACCAATAATTCAACCAGTGTGACAAATTTTTCGTGGCGCTCTACTTCTGGTTATCTTGATCCGGATGTGGATGGTTTTCCTGGGTTTGCATTTTATTCCCGTGACTCCTTATTTCTGTTGAACGAAGGCAATCCTGTTCTGATCAGGACCTACCCATGGAAAAAAAGTGATTCCATGGCGCTGACCGGTAAGGTGGAGAAAAATTACAACTACGTTCCGTTGCCACCCAATTCAACCGGTATGAATTTTTCCCAGGGAGTGTTTTTCGTGAACTCGATAAATGGTTCTTACCTGATCGATTCTTTCCCATTCAGGCGTTATGCCGACATATTCCTGCGGGGGAAACATATCAATCGTTCCATCATAGATAATGAACAAAACTTCTGGTTTGCCACTACCGGTGAAGGTGTCTACAAACTGACCTCACGGGAAATAAAGACCTGGCAGGTGAAAAAAGGAAAGCCATTCGAGATCTATTCGCTGGAGAAATGGAATAATCAAATGCTGGCTGGGGCCGACATGGGAAGGGTATTTCCAGTGACCAGAGCCGGATTGGATACGATCAGTTTCAATAAATACCTACGCCAATCAACCAATTCCACCGGGTCTAACAGGTTGCTGTCCATAAAAAATGTAGGGCAAACCGTTTTGCTGGCCTTCGATGGTTTCCTGGCAAAATATGATCCGGTCAACCGCCGCACTCTGGTCAACTATATCGATGTACTCAAATCGGTGGATGAAGCCGATGGAGATACATTGCTGGTAGGAACAGGAAGAAGGACAGTTTTGATGAGCAAGGAAGAGTTGAAGATACTCGACACGATCTGGCCTTATCGTTCCACAGCCGTTTGTTATCATCGGAGCATTTATTATATCGGAACGGTCGATGGTCTGTACATTATTCGCAAAGACAGATCGGTCAGGTTTCTGGGTGACCAGTATCCGATATTGAAGACCCGGATCAGTTCTATTCTTAAAACTCCTGGCGGTGATCTCTGGATAACCACTTACGGCAGAGGTATGGTTAATGTGCGGGGAGAAGAAGTTAAAGAGATACTAACTACCCGACAAGGCCTAAGCAGTGATATCTGCCAATCCGGTTTCCTCAAAGATCAGATACTTTGGGTAGGCACCGATAAAGGCATTACCAAAGTCGATCTGGCGACTACTCCACATCCTGTCACCTATTATTCTATGGCCGATGGCCTTCCCTCCAACCTCATCCATGCCATCTATGTAGATAGTAATATAGTGTATGTAGGCTCTCCGGCCGGACTGACCTTTTTCGATGAGACCAAACTCTCCAATCATTCGCGATGCGATCTCCGGGTATTGGATATTTCCGTTTCCGGCAACCCAATGACTGCCGATAGCACCGGCAGCATCGGACGGCTCTCTCATAGAGACAACAACTTTAAGATATCCTACGTCGGCATCTCCTTCAAATCAGCAGGCGATATCCTCTATCGATATCGCCTCAAAGGTTTGAAAGACACCTGGGACACCACCCGCCAAACTGTACTCGAATACCCCTCCCTCCCCTTCGGAGATTACCAGCTGGAACTGATCGCTGTCAACAAATTCGGTGTTGCCAGTTCTCCTTTGCTGATCCCCTTCATCATCGCCACTCCTTTCTGGCAAACTACCTGGTTCCGCTTATTGATCATCGTGATAGCAGCACTGCTGGTTTGGACCTTCATCAACTGGCGTCTCAGGCTTATCAGAAAAAGAGATGCACAGGAAGCAGCCTTCAGGCAACAAATGAACGAACTCGAACAACTCGCACTCCGATCCCAGATGAACCCCCATTTCATCTTCAACTGCCTTAACTCCATCCAGAACTTTATTGTTCATAAGGATTTCGAGACCACCAATACCTACCTTACAGAGTTCGCCTACCTCATCCGGCAAACACTGGAAAACTCCACCAAATCAAGTATAACTATCGAGAACGAAGTTACCTATCTCAACCGCTATCTCGCCATGGAAAGAATGCGCTTCGATAATGCCTTCCGCTACACACTCTACGTCGACCCCTCCTTCGAACGGGAGTTCACCTATATCCCTGCCATGATACTGCAACCTTACATAGAGAACAGCATCCGGCATGGAGTAAGGTATATTACCGATGGAACAGGACTTATTGAAATCGAATTCAGACGGGTGAACAAAGATCTCCTGTGCATCATTAAAGACAATGGCATCGGCCGCAAAAAAGCCGGAGAGTTCCGTTCGCATCTCCACTTCGAATACCAGTCCAGGGGCATGTCGCTCACCGCAGATCGCATCAAGGCACTCAACAGGGAAGCGTCTGAACCGATTACCATCACTGTCATCGACCTGGAAGATGAACGGTCTCAACCCACAGGAACGAAAGTCGAAATACGCTTTCCCAATATTATTCATACCATTATTCAAAAACCTCAAAGTTTATGATCCGTGCAGTAATTATAGATGATGAACCCAACAATGTGGAGGCATTGCAAAAATTGTTGGAGGATTATTGCCCCTCCATTTCAGTTACGGGAACGGCCGGCGACCTGCAAACGGCCCGTGTCCTCATCACCAGGGAAAACCCGGAGCTTGTTTTCCTGGATATCGAGATGCCCTATGGGAACGCATTCGAATTGCTGAACCAACTGATGCCTGTATACTTCGAGATCATCTTCGTAACGGCATTCGATAGCTATGCGCTGAAAGCCATTAAATATTCGGCATTGGACTACCTGTTGAAACCTGTGAATATCAAAGAGCTTCAGAACGCCGTTTTCAAAGCAACGGAGCGCATCCATACCAAGAATATCCATAAACGTATCGATACGCTCATATATAATATGAAGACGCCGGGGAACAGTTCCCGCCGCCTTGCCCTGCCGACCATAGATGGATTCGAATTTATAGACAGTGAACAGATCGTACGGCTGGAAGCCAATAACAATTACACGAATATCTGCCTGGAAAATAAAACAAAGGTCCTGATCGCCAAACCCCTCAAAGAATTTGAAGACCTGCTGGATGAAATGCAATTTTCCCGCATCCATCATTCACATATCATCAACCACAGTTTCGTGAAGAAATATCACCGGGGAAGAGGAGGCTATATTGAAATGAAAGATGGTACCAGGATCGAAGTATCGACCCGCCGGAAAGACGGGTTCCTGGGGAAATTCAACTGATCTATTTCAGTGATTTGATCTTTTCCCAAATCTCCGGTATCCTTTTTACCCATACCAGTTCCCTTCTTTTCAGGGAGGCATCTTCCGCAGGCGAACCGAAATAAATTTTCCCGCCCTCCAGCGAAGAAGGTACGCCGCTCTGTGCCAGTACAACAGTGTTATCACCGATAGTAAGGGTCTTTGAAACACCCACCTGGCCCCACAGTACTACCCCATCACCGATATTGGCTGCGCCTGCAATACCAACCTGCGCAGCAAATAAGCAATTGCGGCCAATAACAGTATCATGACCGATATGCACCATATTATCTATTTTGGTGCCGCGCCCGATGATCGTATCATGGCTTACTCCCCGATCGATGGTGCATCCGGCCCCGATCTCCACATCGTCCGCGATCATTACCCTGCCACCGCTTTCCATTCGCTTGTACCAAACCTCCCGGTCTTTTTTGGTATTGTAGTAAAAAGCATCCGAACCGATCACTGTAGCTGCCTGGATGATCACATTGTCGCCGATCACTGAATGATCGAGAATGGAAGCATTCGGAAAAATCCTGCAGTTTTTACCAATGGTAACATGGTTCCCTACGAATGCCCCGGGAGCGATCCAGGTGCCGGTGCCGATCACCGCTGAAGAACTGATAAGCTGAGTGGCAGGCTCGAACGGGCGGAAATGACGCACGATCGTTTGATACGCTTCGAATGGCTGGTTGACCACGAGCAGCGCTTTTTCTTTCGGGAAACTGGTCTCTTTATTGATGATGATGAAAGAAGCGGCGGAATGAATGCACTTATCGTAATACTTGGGATGATCAACAAAAACGAGGTCGCCCGGCTCAACGCGATGGATCTCGTTGATACCTGTAGCCTGCGCTGTAATATTGCCGATCAGCTTTGCGCCGATCAATTCAGCGATCCATGTAAGGGAAACAGGAGAAGGAAATTTCATAAAAGGAATTTCGGCAAAAGTAAAGAAGGAAGCCTTTGCATACATCATATTGCAAGTTCAACATCTCATCATTGCCACAAAATTTTTTGATAGCCCTGTTATTATATACGGAAACGAACATCGTTTACCTTTAACAAAAGGCCGGTATTTTCCACAGTATTAAAAAAAATGTGAATAAAATTTATCAGAATATTTTTTTACATAGAGAAAATTATTTTTAATATTGTGTAGGGAAATTTATTTCCCGGTACTTACTAACCCATCCACATAATAAATCTCCCGACTCATCGGGAGATTTTTCTTTTATATGCTTCGATATTTTATCATCTACAAACCATTCCAGGTACTCTCGCAATTCAGTTCCGAAGGAGGTAAACAAACTTTGAAAGATCACTTCAAAGTGCCGCCAGACGTGTATCCTGTGGGAAGGCTCGATTACGATAGTGAAGGATTGCTATTGCTCACCAATGATAAAAAGATCAATCACCGTTTGTTGGACCCATCTTTCGCACATGAAAGAGAATACTGGGTACAGGTGGAGGGAATACCTGATCCAGCCTCATTGGACCGGCTAAGGTTGGGTGTAACCATTACTGTCGATGGAAAGTCCTGGCGTACCAAACCCTGTAAAGTTTTTCCATTTCCGGAACCACCCGATGTCCCGGAAAGAAATCCGCCGATCCGCTTTCGCCGGAATATACCCACAACCTGGATCAGTATCACGCTCACGGAAGGCAAAAACCGGCAGGTGCGGAAAATGACCGCTCAAATAGGATTTCCCACCCTCCGGCTTATACGTTACCGGATCGGCAATATCGATCTCGATCATTTATTACCGGGGGAAATGCGGGAGTTGGATAATAAACTAATCCTTACCTTGCTGTAAAATCAAGATCACTATGCTGAAATCCATGACCGGTTTTGGAAGAACGGAACAATCAGTCGGAGACAAGACTTTCCTGGTAGACATCAAATCACTGAACGGAAAACAATTCGAGCTCTTTTTGAAAATGCCTGCTTTCCTGAAACCTTTTGAATTCGATATCCGCACCCTCCTCTCCGAAAAACTGGGCAGGGGCACTGTCGATTGTACCATCAGCCTGAAAGAAAGCGGCAGCGCCAAGCCCGTCAGCATCAATATCAACCTGGCCAAAGCCTACTATCAATCCATCGCCGATCTCTCGAACTCCCTTCAGCTCGATCCTTCCAATATCCTCAGCAGTCTCCTGAAATTACCGGAAGTGATCACACCTACCGGTGAAACACTCACCGATTCGGAATGGGAGGCTTTCAAAGCCGTTATAGAAGCAGCTATTGAAGACCTGAACCAGCACCGGATCGAAGAAGGTAAATCCTTGCAGGAAGACCTCCTCCTGCGGATCTCCAATATCCAGAAACAACAGGAACAGGTACAGGGCCTCGAACCCCTGCGCAAACAAAAGATCAAGGAAGGACTGGTAAAAGTGCTGGAAGAAAATGTAGGCAAGGAAAATTACGATCCCAACCGCCTCGAACAGGAACTGATCTATTATATAGAAAAGATCGACCTCAGTGAAGAACAGGTCCGCCTGAAAAACCACTGCGAATATTTCAAAACGATCCTGGACGACGGAGAAGAGAACAAAGGCAAGAAACTGTCCTTTATCCTGCAGGAGATCGGCAGGGAGATCAATACCACCGGCGCCAAAGCCTACGATTCAACGATCCAGAAATGTGTGGTGCAGATGAAAGACGAGCTGGAAAAAGCAAAGGAACAGGTGTTGAATGTTTTATAAAGCAGCAGCAGTTTCTATATTTGTAAAAAACATTCCCTTGAATAAACGTAGCTTATTTCATGGCGCTGCCCCGCTGATGCTCTTTGCCCTCTCATGGCTACTCGATTCCTGCAGTGCGACCACTGATGTATTCGAAAAGAACATAGCTATTCCCCGTCATGAATGGAGCAAGACCTTCAAGCCCGAGATTAATTTTACCATCGCAGACACCAGCAGCCGCTATAATATTTATATAGTGGTCAGGCATACGGATGCCTACCGGTTTAAAAATATCTGGTTGAATGTGAATATCCAGTCGCCCAGAGGCATTTCAAAGTCGCAATCCCTCGACCTCCAACTGGCCGACGATAAAAAAGGATGGCTGGGAAGCGGGATGGACGATCTCTATGAGCACCGGGTATTGATCACACCACCACAGCAACCCGAAACGTTGAGCGCCGGCACCTATCATTTTCAACTGGAACAACTGATGCGTGAAGACCCACTGGAATATGTAATGAATATCGGCATCCGCGTGGAAAAAGCTAAGTGATCATGCTAACTGTCATCAGCTAATTGCCAACTACCAACTCTTCGCACATGGAAGCCTCCTCTAAAAGAAGACTGGTCTTTGTCAGCCTGGCCTACTGGGTCCTGTTGGTCTATATCATTGCGGCCCTGGTCTGGTGGTTCATCGCACTCGAAAAACAGAACCAGCAGATGACCAATTTCAAGCTCAATGAGCTGATCCTGGATGATCCTTCCTACCTCATCAAATACGATCGCATCCAGGAAGACAAAAAAAGAAAAACTGCCCAGTATATCGGCGAAGGCAGCACTTTCCTGGTGCTGACCCTCATCGGCGCCGTGTTCGTTTACAGGGCCGTTCGCCGGCAGATCAGGCTGCAGCAGCAGCAACAGAATTTCATGATGGCCGTTACCCATGAACTGAAAACACCCATCGCCATAGCTAAGCTCAACCTGGAAACCCTCCAAAAACATCAACTGGAAGAGGCCAAAAGGCAGAAGCTGATCATGATGACCCTGGAAGAGACCAACCGCCTCAATACCCTGGCCAATAATATCCTGGTCTCCGCACAGCTTGAAGGAGGCCGTTACCGTATCGCCCACGAAAAGATCGATCTGGGCACACTGGTAGAGACCTGCGTGCAGGATTTTAAAACAAGGTTTCCCGACCGGCCCTGGGATACCAGCATCGAGCCTGGTTTGCTCATTACAGGTGATCCTCTTCTATTACAGATCCTGGTGAACAATCTGCTGGAAAATGCCGTTAAGTACTCGCCCCGCCAGACGAGGATACAATGTATCGTGCAAAGAAAGAACCGGCAGGTAGTGCTGCAGGTGATCGATGAAGGGCCGGGTATCCCCGACAATGAGAAAAATAAAGTATTCGAAAAATTCTACCGGATGGGGAATGAGAATACACGTACAGCCAAAGGCACGGGCCTGGGATTGTACCTGTGCAAAAAGATCGCCCGCGACCATCATGCCACTATCAGGATAAACGATCATATTCCATCGGGTTGTAATTTTACTGTGAACTTTACCAGGTAAATACATTGCATGAATACCAAAACATCCATTTTGCTGGCTGAAGATGAAGAGAACCTTCACGAAGCGCTCAAGCTCAATCTCGAGCTGGAAGGCTATGAAGTAACCTCCGCCTTTACCGGAAGTGAAGCCCTGCAGAAAGTGCAGGCCGAATATTTCGATCTGCTCATCCTGGATGTGATGCTGCCTGAACTGGATGGCATCGGCGTTACGGAAACCATCCGTGTACAGAACAATGATGTGCCCATCCTGATCCTCAGTGCCAGGAATACCAGCTCCGACAGGGTACTGGGACTGAAAAAAGGGGCCGATGATTATCTTACCAAGCCATTCAATCTCGAAGAACTGCTCCTGCGTGTGCAGAAACTGATCAATAAGAACAAGAAGATGCAGGAGAAGGATTCCGTAGGCGATACCTATACATTCGGCAATAACCAGATCGATTTCAAGGCGCAGGAAGCCGTCACCAAAAGAGGTGAACGTATCCAGTTGAGCAAGAAAGAGGCCATGTTGCTGAAGCTACTGATCGAGAACAAGAACGAAGTAGTACCCCGCGAAAAGATCCTGCAAACCGTTTGGGGCTACAATGTTTATCCCACCACGAGGACCATCGATAATTTTATTCTCAATTTCCGCAAGTACTTTGAAGAAGATAGCCGTAACCCGCAGTTCTTCCATTCCGTGAGAGGGGTTGGGTACAAGTATATGGAATGACCGGCCGTTCAGATGGATTGAAGCCCCTGCAGTACTCCCCTGGCCTTCTCAAGCAATGGACCCGTTTCTACTGTTTCCACTTCCGGCACATACAAGGCCCATTCACAGGCATTCAGCACTTCCATAAAATCATTGATGATCGGTTGTTCCACACCGTTAGTCTTTAACCTGGCTGTTACATTCTCTTTGTTGAGTGAAGTAGGTGTAACGGCCAGCTTGACCGCTGCCAGGTCCCAAAGCGCCTGCTGCAGCTCATGGAAAAAGAGAGGCCTGTTACCCTGCTGTAAAGCGGTCGTGGCAGTGGCCAGCAGATCTGCCGGGGCAGTGGGCACCGGCATTACAGGCACTACTGGCTGCACCCTGGCCGGCGACGATCTTTTTCTCGCAGCTATCCCCTGCCATGACTGGTAAGCGATCCATCCCAGGATGAGTATCACCACAACGGCAAACCAATACAGGTGTCGTGGTAAGGAACCGCTGTTCTCTTTCTCCAATGCAGCCGTCTGCGCCGATTGCTGCTCTTTGGATAAGCCTGGCGTTACAATAATAGTGGCAGGTTTACTGGAAACTGTTTTGTAACCCTTTTGTACAGGATCGTAAAAAGACAATTCGATGGTGGGAATGGTGAACTGGCCTGTGTCCGGAGCAGCAAAAGAGTATTCAAATGTTTTACTGCCCGTAAGGGGATATGCGTATCTGTTAATGGATTCTTTCACCGAAGGGTCGGCCGTATCGACGCCTGCAGGCCATTTCACCGGTGGTGGTGTAAGCAGGGAGATATTGCCGCTTCCACTGACCACTACCTGTATCTTCACCAGCTCCCCGGGATGAACAGGTACGGTGGGAGCAAGTACCTTTAAAGAAAAATTACCGACTGCCCCTGAAAAATTAGCAGGCTGTTGTGCCGCAGGGAGCGGTTTAACGGCGATGGTTACGGGTGGCGATTCCAGGGAGAGCGCGTAATCGAACGCTGTGCGGGGAGCGTCCTCACTGATGCGCACGAAATGTATCACACTTTCCACTTCTGCAGGATCGAGGGTGAAATGTCCTTCCTGCAAGGGAAACAAATGCACTTTGCGGATCACACTTACATAATAAGGTATCCCGTTATATATTTCCACCACGGGCCTGTCTTCATAAGTATCTACCATTTCCAATACGCTGAAACCCGTCAGGGATGGGCGTTTCACTACCTGAGAGCTGGTATTGAGGCGTGAATAGGCTTTATAAACCACCATAAGCGGTTCACCTATATAACAAGTGGTCTTATTGATCTCGGCGCGGAGGAACAGGTTCTTTTTGATCTTCCCGGCAATGGATTCACCGGGCCTGATGACCGAAGTTTCAATAATGTCTATTTCATTATTGATCTGGCCGGCGGTAAGGTCTGCTTCCTGCACCAGCAGGATGGATAGGATAAATATGTAAAGCCTTTTCCTGATATACTTTAATGTTTAGTTGGCCTCTTACAAATATAAATTTTGTGCAGACAGCAGGTATGATTAATGCAGGTTAAATGTGGGTTAATGGGATAAGTGGCAAAAAAAGCCCTTATCTTAGATGAGTGATTAATGCCCTGATTATAGACGACCCCGCAGCCGTTGACAGTCTCACATTGATGGTGCATCAATATTTACCGGAGATCACCGAATTGAAAACGATCCATGACCCGGTAAAAGCTTTTCGGTTGGTCCGGACCTTCAAACCACAATTGATCCTCCTCGACCTCCGGAGCGCCATCACCAGCGGGCCTGAGTTGCTGCAGAAACTTCCGGGCATTGCTGCCAATATACTCTTCATAACTGATCATGATCAATTGATGACTGAAATGGTCCGTTTCAGTGGTGTAGGGCATTTGCTGAAACCTTTCGATGGCATCACTTTGCGAAGCGCTTTTGAAAAATATATGTCCGTTGCCGTTCCTCCTTCCACCAGGAAGGCTTTGTACCAGAACCTGGCGCATAATGTATCGGCCACTGAAAAAAAAGAACGGCGGCTTGCATTGCCTGCAACGGATGGCTATTATTTCTTTCAGCCCGGTGAAATCATCCGGCTGGAAGGTGAAGCCGACTATACCTGGTTCTATTTTTCCCAACGCAAACCATTGCCGGTTACCAGAACGATCAGAGAGTTTGAAGAATTGCTGGGGCCTTATGGGTTCCTCCAGGTCCACAAATCTCATCTCATCAACCGTGGCCATATCATCGAGTTCACGGAGAATGGAACACTCACGCTTTCAGACCATTCACAGGTCGATATTTCCCGCCGGAGAAAAGAAGAAATTATGGAGTTATTGCGCACCGGTTAACCCCTCCAGGAGTTGGCACAGTTTTAGTATTAGCATCGCTATTCGCACCTTTCCTCAAAATCCAATACGATCATTCCAATCCAATAATCTTTATAGGTCTCCCAATTGCGGCCGCAGCAGTATCTCTTCCACACAGGCCTGTTGTGACAATTGCGTCGCCGCATATATCATCGTTGCAATATCCTTTGCCTTCATAATCCTTTTTGGATCTATTCCGCTACCCGACCAGGAAGCGGTGAATGCCGCACCGGAATAAATTGTGGTCACTTTAATTCCGTGCGGCTTCATTTCTTCCCGGAGATTCTTTGAAAATCCCGCCAGTGCAAATTTACTGATGCCATACGCTCCTCCGTTCGAATAAGCCTGCAGCGAAGCAATAGAGCACATATTGAATATATGGCCGCTTTGCCGTTCCATCATAGACGGTAATAAAGTGCGGGTAAGATGATAGGCGCTGTACAGGTTAACAGCCATCATCCGCTCCAGGGTCCCTGCTGCTTCATTGTGCACGCTGCCTGGCTCAAACAGACCTGCATTGTTCACCAGCACATCTACTGTTCCCGCCTCTTGCAATACCCAATGGCCAAAAGCCTGCGCCTGTTCCTCTATAGAAAGATCGAACGCTTTGGCCCTGACCGTACTGCCGGGGAATTGTGATGACAGTTCTTCCACTGTTTTGTAGAGATCTATTTCATTTCGGCTGCATAGATAGAGACCGTGCCCATGGGCAGCGAATGCTTCCGCGATGGCCTTTCCAAATCCTTTGGACGCTCCGGTGATGATGATGTTCATGGTGCGAAGATACGAGGTAGGAGGTATGAAGTACGAATTATGAAACGTTAGATAAGCAGGCAGGCCGCATTAACCGAGATCCTCATACTTCGTACTTCATACCTCCTACCTCGTATCTTTGCTTCATGAAATACAGGCATCTTTTCTTCGACCTCGATCATACCCTATGGGATTTTGAAGCGAATAGCCGTCAAACGCTGGAAACCCTTTACCACTCACTCGGCCTGAAAGACAGGGGCGTGCATGACTTCGACCTGTTCCATAAGAACTATATGGTGCACAATGAAAAATTATGGGAACGTTATCGCAATGGGTTTATCAGGTCGGAAGAATTGCGCTGGAAGCGGATGTGGCTCACCCTGCTCGATTTCAGGATCGGGGATGAAAAATTCGCCCGTGAATTGGGCATGCAGTTCCTTGACATGCTTCCTACCCGTAATATCCTTTTTCCCTACGCCATCGAGATCCTCGAATACCTCACCAAAAAAGGCTATCAGCTCCATCTCATCACCAATGGGTTCGAAAAAACGCAGCACAGCAAGCTCAGCAATGCCGGTATCGGGCATTATTTCATGGAAGTGATCACTTCTGAAGGAAGTAATAGCCTGAAGCCGCATAAGGAGATCTTCGAATATGCTTTCGGAAAAACAAAGGCCAGCCGTGCAGAGAGCATCATGATCGGCGATAGTGTCGATGCAGATATCCTCGGCGCCATCAATGCCGGCATCGACCAGGTATACGTGAACCATCTGAATATAGAGCCGGAGGTCAAACCGACCTATACCGTGTATTCACTGAAGGAGCTGGAAGGTATTTTTTAATTGTGTAATTACAGGGTAGCCAGTACCGTTACACCACCTTTCACCGTTTCATTCAACTGCACGTTCACTTTGGTGTCAACGGGCAGCAGCACATCTACCCGGCTGCCGAATTTGATGAAGCCCATTTCCGCACTTTGTTCCACTTTCTGCCCAACAGTAAGATAATTCACGATGCGTTTGGCCAGGGCCCCTGCTATCTGTTTTACCAGTATCTCTCCTTTCGGATAACGGATCACTACGGAATGCCGTTCGTTCTCTGTAGATGATTTGGGATTCCAGGCAACGAGGTACTTGCCTTTATGATATTGACTGTATACCACTTCCCCGCCTACCGGATTGCGGTTCTGATGCACATTGGCAGGGCTCATGAAGATGGATACCTGCAAACGTTTATCCTTGAAGTATTCTTCATCGATGATCTCTTCGATCACTACTACCTTGCCATCGGCAGGGCATACTATCAATTGATCGCCTTTGGTCAGTTGGCGGTTGGGAACACGGAAAAAAGAAATGATGAACAATAATAAACCCAGTGTAATGAGGAAGATCAGCCAGCTAAGCCAGGGAAGGCTGAAGCTGATAAAATAAAAGGACAGGAGGTTGATCACGGCAAAGATGATCGCTGTGATGAGGATGCTTTTATAACCTTCTTTATGTATGGTCATCTCTATGGATTAATGTGCGAAATTACAAAGAAAAAACCGCCTGCTCTATTTCATGAAGAGCGTGGCATACAACCAGGCAACCGGAGTAGCCAGCAAAAGTGAATCGAAACGGTCCAGGAAACCACCATGGCCCGGCATGATGGTGCCGCTGTCTTTCACATTGGCCATGCGTTTCAGTTTGCTTTCCAGCAGATCGCCGGTGGTGCCCGCTACAGCAGCGATCAGGGCAATGATGGTCCAGTCTTTCACCGTATAAAAAAGCGACCACCATCCCAGCAATGCGATCACCACCACGCAAAGTATGGCCCCGCCGATCGTTCCTTCCCAGGTTTTTTTGGGCGATATTTTCGATAAAGGTGTTTTTCCTATCAGTGATCCCACGAAATAGGCCATGGTATCATTGATCCAGATGGAAAGGATCAGTCCCAGGGGGATCACGAAGCCAAAATCGATGGATGTGTCGAAGCTTGCCACGCTCATCCCTTTTGAACGTAGGTCCATCATGAGCCCCCAGCTCAGGGAAATATATAATAGTCCCAATGCCGAATAACCGATATTCTTGAGATGGATGGTGCCTGCAAAAAGCAATTCGATGATGGGCAGCACGAAAGTGAAGATCAGGCCCGCCCACCAGCCGATCGCATGCAGGGAGAAATCGCCGATATTGAATGCATCATTGGTAAAGTACAACATGATGCACCAACCTGCCAGTCGCACCCCATACTTGTGAAACGGCGTGATACCGGCATAGTCCTTATCGATGATACCTATCAGTTGCTGGTATTCTTTCCAGCAGCCGAAATGAATGATGGTGAAAAGTATGAAGAAGGGCCAGTGGTCCCAGAGCAAACCTGTCAGCATGATGATCAGGAACACTAAAGCTGTGAGCGTTCTGGTTTTGAGCGTAGACAGGTTCAATGCCATGATGAAAGAATATGGGTTGAAAATACCAAAAAATCGATTAAGCGATGAATTGATTGGTAGGAGTAAGATCGTCTGTGCGATAGACCTTTGAATACGTCACCGTGCTCTGGCGCCTGTAATACCAGAGTATGGCCCATACTGCCACACCGCTGATGATGGCCGTGAGCACAGGCATCTGCGGATTTTCATTGATATATTTAGGTGCGTACGCCACGGCGATCACCTGTACGGCATTGTTCACGAAATGGGCCAGGATACTTGTCCAGATGCTTCCGCTATACCAATAAAGCGCTCCCAGTACAAAACCAAGGAACATTCTCGGCAGGAAACCCAGGAACTGGAAATGAAGGGTGGAAAATAAGATCGCTGTCAATATGATACCTGCCCAGGGGCTCCTGGTCACATAGATCAGTACTCTTTGCAGGGCGCCGCGGAAGAACATCTCCTCACAAATAGCGGGCAGCAGGGCAATGATGATCACGTTCACGATCACATCCACCGGTGAGCTTGCTTTAAGCAGGGTTTCCAGTTGTTTGCCCGTATCTTTTTCCATTTTCGTGAGGGATTCAGGCAGTGGGATTAACTGGTTCAATTGCCCCAGCCAGAATACGAAGGGGAAGGCCAGCAGAATACAGGCAATAGCCAGTATGTACATGTTCAACTTTTCAGGCTTCCTGAACCCGAGAAAATAAAAATATTTCGCCCTGAAGGTGAAAGCGGCAAACAGGAAGGCCGGCATGAAGAAGAAGGCCAGGGAGGATAATGCCTGTGCCCATTTGAGGGATTGTACTATTCCTGGTTTGGAGAGATCGATCTTGGTCTCGGTCCCGGTATCCAGGGAGATGGCGAATAGCAGGGGAGCCGAAACAGCGATCATTACTGCTAACTGTTTCCAGGGTGATTTTATCCTTAAATGGCCTATCATAGACTGGTATAAACGAATATTAGTGTGTAAATTTGCAGCCCGGCTCTTCCAGCACGGCTGCAAGATAAGGATTATTGCTTCTGCACAGTTGCGGGATAGGTTGTTTTGTGATGATCAAGATCGGACAAATATCGCTCCCTGATTTTCCACTTCTCCTGGCGCCCATGGAGGATGTGAGCGATCCCCCATTCCGGTATGTCTGCAAACAACAGGGCGCCGATCTCATGTATAGTGAGTTCATTTCCAGTGAGGGCCTCATACGCGATGCCATCAAGAGCCGTCAGAAACTCGATTTCTCCGAATTCGAACGGCCATTCGGCATCCAGATCTTCGGAGGCGATGAAGAGGCCATGTCGCTCAGCGCAAAGATCGTGGACACCGTTCAGCCTGATCTCGTAGATATCAATTTCGGATGCCCTGTAAAGAAAGTGGTTTGCAAAGGCGCCGGTGCTGCGGTGTTGAAAGATGTGGATCTGATGGTGAAGCTCACATCGGCCGTTGTACAATCCACTTCCCTGCCTGTTACCGTTAAAACAAGATTGGGATGGGATGACAACTCGAAGAATATAGAAGAAGTGGCGGAGCGCCTGCAGGATACCGGCATCAAAGCGCTCACCATCCATGGACGTACACGCGCCCAGTTATATAAAGGAGAGGCCGACTGGACCCTCATCTCTTCAATCAAGAACAATCCAAGGATAAGGATCCCCATCTTCGGGAACGGTGATATCGATTCCCCTCAAAAAGCCCTGGCCTATCAGCAACGTTATGGCGTAGACGGGATCATGATCGGCCGCGCCGCTATCGGGTATCCCTGGATCTTCCGGGAAATAAAACATTTCCTGCAAACCGGTGAAATGCTGCCCCTGCCTACCATCGAAGAAAGAGTGGATGTTTGCCGCACCCATGCACGCAAATCAGTGGAGTGGAAAGGTGAGGTGCTGGGCATCCTCGAAATGCGCCGTCATTATACCAATTACCTGAAAGGGCTGCCGCATATCAAGGAATACCGCACCCGGCTCGTAACCGTGAAAACACTGGCCGAAGTGGAAGCCATTCTCGAGGAAGTGGCCATCCATTTCGCAGGCGTTACTCCTGAAAGACAACTAACAGGTTTCTCCCAGGGACAAATGCAGGAATGCGCCTGATCAATTTCATCGATCCAAACTTTACTTATATGATAACCACTGCCGGTAAAAGGCTCCTTATCCTGCTCTGCCCGCTGATCGTGCTGTTGATATGTTGTAAAAGCAATGCCGGGCAAAAGGCATCCCCCCTTCCTAAAACGGCCAGTTACGAAAAGCGGTTAGACAGCACCGTTCTGGTCAATGACCTGGCCTATCTATCGTCCGCAACACTCGAAGGCCGGGAAACAGGAAGTCCCGGCAATGCCAAAGCCCGTGAATTTATCATTCACCGTTTCGATTCACTCGGGCTGCAGAAAGCAGATACCTCCTGGTTGCAACCATTCCCCCTCGGCCAGCGCAGCGGCAATAATGTGATCGGCATGGTCCGCGGCACTGATTTTCCCGATCGGTACTATGTGCTTTCCGCCCATTACGATCACCTTGGCAAGAGAGGCAACCAAACCTTCTTCGGGGCCGATGACAATGCTTCCGGCACAGCCTGCCTGCTTGCACTGGCTGGCTGGTTCAGCCGGCATCCACCCAAACATACGCTCATCATCGTTGCATTCGACGCAGAAGAAAAAGGGTTGCTGGGCTCCAGGTATTTTGTTGACCATTCACCTGTCGACCTGAAAAAAATATTGCTGAACATCAATATGGACATGGTGAGCCGCAATGATAAGAATGAAATTTACCTGGCAGGCACCTATCATTATCCCTTCCTGAAAAAATATGCGGATAGTATCCATCAGAAAACGGCTGTGAATGTGCTGTTGGGCCATGATGGCGCGATGGGAGCGGGGGAAGACTGGACCAATCAGTCGGACCAGGGCCCATTTCACGGAAAGAATATCCCCTTCATGTATTTCGGTGTTGAAGACCACCCGGATTATCACAAACCCAGTGATACATTCGATAAGGTCGACAAAAGCTTTTATTACCAGGTCTGCAATATGATCGCGGAAATGGTATTGCTGACCGACAGGCAGGAAAAATTATAAGCTGATCTTATTGAGCCCGGGCAGACACCCAGGCCACCAGCTTGGCAGTGTACTCTTTTGCCCGATTGGCAGCCGCCGTTTCCAAAGTGAACAGGAGGAATCCCTGGATCGCCAGGGCTATACCCAATCCATACCAGAAAGATCTGTCGGGATTCGACCGGAATAAAAATACCAGCACCAGCCCTGCAACGGCAAGCACCAGCTCCGCCCAGCGATAATTCACGAACATCTGCTCCATTTTTTTCATTCTCGGCAGCTCATGATCCTTTAGCGCCTGAGGGTTCATATCGAAAGCATATACGTTCTGTACACGCTCTTCATCACTGCTTTTACGGATGCCATAGCCTGTCATGATCTCGAAAATTCCCAACAGCAACAATGGAATGGCGGCCCCTTTCCAGAAACTCGATCTCATGAAAAAGAAAAAAGCTATGGCCGCGAGAACTGCTATGGCGCCGATCACCAGCATCATGAGCGCTGCCTGCTTTTCCGCCACGAAATACTTTTCGATATCTGCCTTCGTGAACATATTCCAGGTTTTTTGGTGAACAATAGATTGTGGGCTACTCTTCAACTGCCTTTATCATATCTGCACCGGTTGGCGAAATGGATGGATCGAAATAATATGTCAACACCCCTTTTTCATCGACCAGGTACTTGGAAAAATTCCAGGAAGGAACCTGCTCATTCCAACCATTCTCTGCTTTGTTGGTCAACCAGTGAAATACCGGGTTCTGATCAGCCGATCTGATCACTGTACTCTTTTTCACCAGGGGGAAGCTCACCCCGAAATTCACTTTACAGAATTGTGCTATGGTGGCATCATCCCCTTTCTCCTGTTTCTTGAAATCATTGGCAGGGAACCCGATCACTATCAGTTTATCCTTGTATTGCTGGTACAATTGCTGCAGGCCCTCATATTGATTCGTATAGCCGCAATCGCTGGCGGTGTTCACCAGCAGGACTTTCTTTCCCTTGAGATCGCTCATCGATAAACTGTGGTTAGTATTCAACACAACAGACAGGTCATAAAAGGACTTCGATGGCTGAACATAGCGGTCGTTATTCAGTATCAGCATATTTTTTCGGAATAACCGGGTAAAACCGATAAAGAGTGGATAGAATGCTTTCAATATTTTTTGCCTCACTGTCATACCTCGAAATAATGCAGGATCACCGGATGATCCATTTGAACAATTTCAGCTTTCCCTTGAATGGCGGATACTTGACTGCCGGATCGAACCAGCCTGGCGTTTTCATGATGGATTTGTGATGACTGAAAGTTTCAAAGCTATGCCTTCCATGATAATAACCGATGCCGCTGGCGCCCCGCCCGCCAAAAGGCAGGTAATTATTGGTAAAATGCCAGCTTGTATTATTCACGCATCCGCCGCCAAATGGTATGGAGCCCAGCCAGGCCCTCTCTTTCTTTTTACTCCTGGTAAACAAATAGAGCGCCAGTGGTTCAGGGTGCTGTCGCACAATGGTCATGGCCTCTTCCATGGTATTGAAAGGGATCACAGGGAGGATGGGGCCGAATATCTCATCCTTCATCACTTCGGCATTGGCTGTAATATTCTCCATGATCGTCGGTGCAATGAATAATTTTTCACGATCATGGGCGCCTCCCTGCACAATGGAACCTTCGGATAGATATTTTACCAGCCTGTCGAACTGTTTCTCATTGACGATCTTTCCGTAGTTATAATTATGGTAAGGATCATCGCTGTAAAAGGCATGGATCTTTTTCTGCAGGGCTTTTACCAGCTCATTCTTCCTGGAATGATGGACCAGCACATAATCCGGTGCTACGCATATTTGTCCGGCATTCGAGAATTTGGTCACAGCAATACGCCGTGCCGCCATCGAAATATTGGCATCTGCTTCCACGATACAGGGGCTTTTGCCTCCCAGTTCCAGTGTTACGGGCACTAGTTTTTCAGCGGCCATTTTGTAAATAAGCTTGCCAACTCCTGCCCCGCCGGTATAAAAAACATGATCGAAGCGGAACTGTTCCATCATGGCAGGCACGATCACAGCGCCCTCCCCTTCTGCCAATAAAATATAATTGGGAGGAAAAATTTCGGTGATGATCCTTTTCATGACAGCAGTCGTTGCAGGTGCAAGTTCACTGGGCTTCAGCACCACGCAATTGCCTGCTGCAATAGCGCCCACGAGCGGCGCGAACAATAATTGAAAGGGATAGTTCCAGGCGCCGATGATCAGCACCACGCCCAGGGGTTCCCGCAACACAAAACTCGTGGAGGGAAGGTTCACGAGATTGGTGCGGAACTTTTGCGGTTGCACCCATCGTTCCAGTCCTTTTAATGCCGTGCTGATCTCGCTGAGCACAAAACCTGTTTCTGTTACCCAGGATTCTTCCGGGCTTTTTTTCAGATCAGTGTACAAAGCCTGGTGCAGGGCCTGTTCATGATAAAGCAGGGAACGCCTGAGCTGTTGTAATTGTTTTTTACGGAAGCGGTATGGACGGGTGGCCCCACTATCGTAGAATATGCGCAGGGAAGAAAGCTGATCAGGGAGCGCCCCGTTTGGCATAGTAGAAAGGTTTATTCTAAGTTACAGGATTTTTGGGGTTTGGCACAATGCGAGCATGTCGCCTATAAGCTTGCCTGTCCGCACCAGGTTCTCTTCTGTAAGCTGAAAAGCTTCGTTCAACTGCATAGGTCCATTACCGATAGCCAGTAGTACATCGAAATATTCCTGTAGTGCAGGGTCTGTGTCGACCGGCACTTTCCCCGCAACCCCGATCACGGGGATCTTTTTTTCCCTGGCACGCAAAGCCACACCGAAAGGCGCTTTGCCCTGCAGGGTCTGCACATCGATGCTGCCTTCACCGGTGATCACATAATCTGCTTTTTGCAGGGCTTCATTGAAACCTGTAAGGTCGAGGAACCGGTCGATGCCATCGAGCAGTGTTGCCTGCAGGAAGGCTGCCATGGCTGCGGCCATGCCGCCGGCAGCGCCGCCATGCCTGATGGTGGCCATATCCTTGCCGGTCTGTTGCAGGGTCACATCACGCAATCTCTTCAAAGACGCTTCGAGCTGTTGCACCATGGCAGGGGTGGCGCCTTTCTGCGGTCCGAAGACCGCCGCAGCACCCTGATCGCCCAGGAGGGTATTGGTTACATCGCAGAGAACGGTCACAGAAACTTTTTGCAGGCGGGCGTCGAGGCCCATGGTATCGATGGCAGCAAGCTCAAGCAGGCTTTCCGGCATTTGTTGGAGTTCTTTGCCTTTGGCATCGAGGAAGCGGACACCCAGTTCCTGCAGCATGCCGGTGGCCCCGTCGACCGTAGCGCTGCCCCCGATACAGATGATGATCTGTTCAACACCCTGATCGAGGGCATGTTTGATCAGTTCCCCTGTACCTCTTGTAGTGGTGCGCAAGGGATTCAGCTCATCGGGTTTCAATAGCCGCAGGCCGGACGCATTGGCCATTTCAATAACGGCTGTACGGCCATTGTCGATAAGACCATAGAATGCCTTGATCATCCTTCCCAAAGGATCATGCACAGGGATATTTATAACGGTACCGTGTAGTTGCTGAACAAGCAGGTTGGCAGTACCGTCACCGCCATCTGCAACGGGAAAACTTTCACAGGTGCAGGGCAGACGGCTTTGTTGCAGTCCTTTGCTGAGGGCTGTTGCCACTTCATCGGCAGGAAGGCTGTTCTTGAATGCATTGGGAGCAACAAGGAAGTGCATATATCGATTACGATAAGAATAATGATAAAATATAGACCGATAATAAGGTGATCAGCCCCATCCACAAGCTCGCCACCGAATATACTTTCAGCATGGTACGCATGTCGAGACCTGAGAATTTTGCGATCACCCAAAAATAAGCATCATTGGCGTGAGAGATCATCATGGAGCCGGCTCCCATCGACAAGACGCTGAGCAATTTTCCATGCTCCGTATCGAGCCCCAGGGAAGGCAATAGAGGCTGAATGATAGAGGCGGCAGTGATGATGGCAACGGTGGAAGAGCCCTGGGCCGTTTTCAGGATAAAGGTGAGCAGGAAAGGGAAAAATATCCCCATGGTTTCAAGGGAGAGCGTCTCGCTGAAATGCTGACCGAGTTTGGTGGCGGCGAGTACGGCGCCGAAGGCGCCGCCTGCGCCGATGATCACAAGGATGCCCCCGGCTTTTTCGGCCCCTTCCTGCAGCAACCTGCCCACAGCGGCTTTTGTCCAGTTGCGGCCTGCATTGAAGGCCAGCAGTATGCCGATCGACAAAGCGATCACCGGCTCACCCAGTATGCCGAATACGGTATGCCACCCTTTGGCAGCCGATCTTTCCACCATGAAAAATGAATTCATGGCGATCAGCAAGATCGGAACGATCACCGGCAGAAAAGCCCTGAGCACGGAAGGCAATTCCGATGCCGGCTGATCGATATGCTCTTCCGGCGCCTCCACCACCGGCACTTTTTTACCTGCATAACGCGCCCACCAGTAGCCTACCAGCATACCGGGAATGGCCACCAGCACACCAATGGCAATCAGCCTGCCGAAATCGACGCCGATGGTCCCTGCTGCTGCGGCCGCGCCGGGATGGGGCGGCAGCAGGCAATGCACTGCATATAATCCTGTGGCCAGCGATACGGCCATGATGGCAACGGAGATGCCTGTGCGCCTGGCGAGTGATTGATTCAATCCGCTCAGCACGATATAACCAGAATCGCAAAAGATCGGCAGCCCTACTATGAAGCCGGTAATGCTCATGGCCAATGGCGCCCGGCGTTCTCCTGTTTTTTTCAGAATGAAAGAGGCCATCACCCGTGTACTGCCGGTATGTTCCAGCAGGGCGCCCAAAGTGGTGCCCAACACAATGATGAACCCCAAGGAGCGCATGATATGGCCAAACCCTTCTTTCACCGTGGAGATGATCTCCGATACAGGCATCTGAACGCCCAGTCCAACGAGAAAGCAGGCGATCATCAACGCGAAAAACGCATGCACCCGGAATTTAGCTGTCAGTAAAATGATCACACCAATGCCAGCTAATAAGCAAATCACAACCTGCAAAAAAGAAGTAGCCATCCTGATTATTTCGGAAAAAGATACTTAATTAAATGGTATATCAACAATATGTAGATAAAATGATATGGGTCCCCGTCATCTTTCGGATGTCGATCATTTAGCGGCCGGCAGGGTCTCTGTAGTGTTGTTGTTTTTGCAGGATGGGCCCCCGGCCTGCGTCTCCAATACCCTGCCGCCCAGTTGCAGAAGCTGTTTAACCTTCTGCAACAGGTCCAGTAATTGATCTTCCTGAATAGAGAAATCATATTTATACCTTCCATGTATATACGCTTTTTGAAGTACCCGGAATAATTGCTGATCGGCCTCCGACTGACGGGAAAACAGCTTCAACGCCTCACCGTACGACATGGCCGTATATCGCAGCAGCTTATCGAGATTATGTGTTCCGGCCCGGTAGCCTGTGCAGCGGCGTATGAGGGCGATACAGGTATGCTCAGTGGCCTGGTGAAGCAGGAAAGCTGCCAGGTTGAATTGCCTGCGCAGGGTATAGAGCTCAGCTCCTGCAAAGAATTCTGTGGCGAGGTGATAGGTGTGCAGGCATTCGGACCGCAACTTTTCCCGGAGGGCCTCACTGTTATCGGTACGTGGAATGGCGAGCGCCACCTGTTCTGCATCGAAAAGGAGGGTTGCATGCCGGTATACCTGCACGGCAAAGAGCTGACCTTCCTGTAACCATTTGTTGAAGGTCTTCACAGGCAATACAAGCGCTGTTACGGCAGTGAGATCACGGCAGCGCTGCTCGATCTGGTCCTGCACTTCATCATCGCTTCTCCTGTCATCCGGACGAAGGAGCACCAGCATGAAATAAGTCGTTACCTGTTGCTCTTCCGGCGACTGCCCTCCAAAAATATTCTCCGAGCATTGACTTGTATAGGAGCGGCCCAGCAGGAAGATCTTTTCCGGGTTGGCTGCTTCCCGGACCCGGCGGAACAACTTCTGCGGGAGTACTTTGTGTTCATTGTGCATGATCATGGTGAACGATTTTTCTGCAGGCCTCACGGCCTGCGTTCTTTTCCCAGATGGTTATTTCTTCTTTTCCTGCTTTTTCTGTTTCCTGAGCAGGTAAGCCGCTTCTACCAGGATCTCGATATTCCTGTAAAAGAAAAGCAGGTTGTTGCGGTCGCGGCCCGATTCGAAGACGTCGTTGTCCGTGACCATTGCCACCTGCATCCATTCCCAGAGTATCTGCCGGATATCATCGAGATGATACCAGGTAAAAAATTCCTCCAGGATACGGCCGGGGTCTTTCATTTGTTTTTCTGAAAGACGGATCGGCTGATTGTACCATTGGGTGCGTTTGTACGCTTTCATGATTTTTCATTTTATGGTGAATGAATACAATAAAGGTCCCCTTCGCTGTTTCGCAGCGCAATGATCAGGTAAATAGCCGCAGTAGCGGGTTCCAGCCGAAACCTCCCTATGCTGATTGACACCGCCTTGCTTTATGTGCATGAAAATAGCTGCCTGCCGGACCAGCCGGCACAGTAAAAATGTTAAAAGGATGATACTAAGAAACTGTCTTGTTGTTTTCTGCGGAAAGCCTTGTGGATAAATATAACTCTTATCAGTATGCGCTAAGTAAATCTACATTCTAATTACTAACGTAGATTTACATACGCAATGTATAGAATAGATTTCGAAAGTCAATCACCTAATTAAACTTTTTTATTGTGAGATATAAAAAGAACTACCTCGGCAGGAACCTGCTCTACCTGCGCAAGCTGAAGAAGCTGACGCAACGGCAAATGGAACAGCATCTCGATATCGGGCGTGCCTCCTGGTCCAATTATGAGCTTGGGATCACTTCCCCTTCACTCGATAGCCTGATCAATATCGCCCGGTTCTTCAATGTTTCGGTGAATGAGCTGGTGCTCGAAGACCTCGAGCCGGCCGGAACGGATACTGAACTCCGGCCCTTTTATTCGAATGATACCATCGTGGTGATCTCGGCCGGTGAATTCTATTTTCTCAAAAATGAGATGGAGCGCCTGTTGGAAGAAGTAGAGAATATCACAAAGACATACAATTCGCTGTGAACAGCTCTGCCTTTCGTCAAGGGACCGCTTCCATTCATCAGGCATTTATCCGCCTTTCACCGGACACTGGTACCTTTATTGTATATTATCTGTACAATAAAGCCATTATGAAACAACTATTCGGCAGCCTGCTGTATTGCCTGCTCCTGTCGGCCAACTGCAATGATGGACCATCATCCGATACCAGCCGACTGGCCGCCCCCGGCATCCGCGTGGTCAAAGAAGGATTGGAATATCCCTGGGAGATATTATGGGGTAAGGATGGTCAGATCTGGATGACGGAACGCGATGGCGCCATCAGTCGCATAGACCCGGCCACCGGTAATACCACATTTTCTTTTACCATCCCTGAGGTACGGTCGAGGAACGAAGGCGGTATGCTCGGACTGGCGCTCGACCCCAACTTCTCCGATAACGGATACCTCTATGTTGTATATGATTATGAGAACGGGCGGGATTATAAAGAGAAACTCGTACGATATACCTTCCACCAGCAATCCCTTACCAACCCTACCGTTCTGATAGACGGGATCGAAGCAGCAGGCATTCATAATGGATCACGCCTATGGATAACCGATGGACCTGATCCCAAAATATTCATGACGACCGGTGATGCCTCCCGCCAGGGATTGCCCCAACAAACGAAGACCCTGAACGGGAAGGTCCTGAGGCTGAACCTGGATGGCAGCGTCCCGGCCGACAATCCCTTTCCCGATAATCCTGTATGGAGCTATGGACATCGCAATCCCCAGGGACTCGTGATGGCGAATGGCATCCTCTATTCCTCAGAGCATGGCGCTACTACGGAAGATGAAGTGAATATTATCGAGAAGGCCAGGAATTACGGCTGGCCCGAAGTAGAAGGGCCCTGTGATGGCCATGAACTGGAATTCTGCCACCTCCACCGGGTGAAGGAACCGGTCTGGAGCAGTGGTGATCATACCCTCGCCGTATGCGGCCTCGATTATTATAACCACGACCGCATACCACAATGGAAAAATTCACTGTTGATGCTCACCCTGAAGAACGCCAGCATCGAACAGTTACAACTCAGTGCCGACGGGCATTCCATCGTTCGCACAAAATCATGGTTCAAAGGCAGGTTCGGCAGGCTTAGGGATTGCTGCATTTCACCCGATGGGAAATTATATATCTGCACCAGCAATGGCGGCAAGCGGGATGTACTGGTGGAAATAAGCAGCTTGTAGCAACAGGGATTCGTATCTTCGGCCCTGATGAACGACGAACATTTCATGCAGCAGGCCCTCAAAGAGGCCAGGAATGCCTTCGAAGATGGCGAGATACCCATCGGGGCCGTTATCGTGATGAACAACCGGGTGATCGCCAGAGGATATAACCAGGTGGAACGCCTGAAAGATCCTACCGCCCATGCAGAGATCATTGCCCTCACTTCCGCTTTCAGTTTCCTGGGCGCCAAATATCTCCCTGACGCCACTATCTATATTACCGTTGAGCCCTGCCTGATGTGCGCAGGCGCATTGTACTGGAGCAAGATCAGCCGGATCGTGTGGGGCGCAGAAGATGAGAAGAATGGCCATAAACGCATTACCGGCGATAAGTGGCCCTTCCATCCCAAAACAGAAGTAGTGAAAGGAGTTCTTAAAGATGAATGCGCTTCCTTGATGAAAGAGTTCTTTAAAGACAAGCGGTGAAATGTTTGTGGTTTGTTGTTTGCCAACAACAAACCACAAACGATTTTATTGTACTTTAACGTAAACCGTCCTGATCACGTTCAGGCTATTCTGGTTCAGTATCTCATATTCCAGTTTGATCACGGTATTGCTGGCAACCGCCGGCACTGTATATGGCACCAGCAGGGTATCCAGCTTCTTCCTGTCGGAGAATGCCTTCTGGTAAGGCCAGGTGCCTGCTTTCGCGCGGGCATTGGCCCCTACGGTGTTGTAAAGATTGATCTCCTTGATCGGGCCTTCGGAAAAGAATTGCAGCTCCGTGTTGAAGGCAGCGCCTGCGGCATACACACTCGCCGAGGAGGTACTGGTGCCTAATGATTTCCCGGTAGCCATATCGACCAGCCCATTGGTGCATACCGGCACAAAGCCCACACCGGTAGGTGTAACATTGTCGCGCAGAAAATCCTTTTCTTTCTTACAGGCATATAACCCGATAATGCCTGCCAGGATGATCATTCCAATATATTTATTGCGTTTCATATTCATCGGTATTTTTTGTTCGATATTAGGTTTACTGGTCCCACCACATTTTCTCCGTCATAGGCTTCAGCGCTGCATTTGCCTTGGGGTTGCGATTCAGTTCATCGAGCGGCAGTAATGCGCGGCGGATGAATTGACCGTTCATGCCGGCATCCTGCTTTTCGGGAAGGGCCATGCCTTTGAACAGGGCCGGATTGTAATCATACCTGCGAACATCTACCCAGGCATCGGGGTTCAGGAACAGGGCCACCTGCTTCTCGCGCAGGATCAGCTCCAGCCGCAGGTTGGCGGCGCCGACAGCTACCTGGGCATTCGTGAGGTAGGCAGCTTTATCTGTAGCAGCAACCCCCAGTTTGTCCATACTGGCTGAGATACCGGCTATGTACGCATCATAGGCAGCCTGTGTGCTCCCGACAGAAGTGGGTGTTCCGCCATTGGCGAGGAACTGTGCTTCTGCTTCAATCAGCTTTTGCTCTGCATAGGAACCCATGAGCAAGGGAGAAGTGCGTTGCCCGAAGAAAGTGACATCGGTAAGGTCGGCCGTGTTACCGGTATTGGCAAGGCCATTGGTGATGCCGGTATACTGAGTGGCTGTTGCCCTCTTGAAGATCAGTTTCCCGATACGTGGATCTACCAGTCCCGGGTAACCGACACCATTCAATGCATCACAGAACCTCTTCGAAGGGCCGATGGTAAAAGTGGCGCTACCTGAAATACGGCCCGATACGTTCACGAACCAGGGGTTAGGATTCCTTTCACTGAAAATCAACTGGTAATCTTTCGAAGTGGCTGTATAAGCATTGGCCAGTGCGGCAAGGGCATTATTGGCTGCAGCGACTGCTCCTTTTTTAGTCGTGTGCATATACAGTTTGGCTTTCAGCAGGTACGCTGTTTTGCGCCAGGCCGAAGTATCGCCACCGAAGATCATGTCGTCGGCCCCTGGTTTCACAGACACCGGGTTCACTGCTTTCGATTCATTGATGGCTGAATCGAGATAGAGGTGCATGAATGCAAAAATATCTTCCTGCTTATCATACGCAGGCTGGAAGGTATTGGGCCCCTGGATCGCTTCCGTCAAAGGCACATCACCCCAGGTATCGGTGGCCAGGATCAGGTTGGTCACGAACAGGATGCGCCCGATGGCCGTATAATGCGGCGATCCCTGGCTCTTGCCCATGTCCACGATCAGTTTACTGTTGGTAATACCATTCTGATAAATACCCTGGAAGGCCGAAGTGATCCGCACATCGCGGTTCTGGTCTTCATTCACCGGTCCGCTGGCATAGGCAGCCATCTGCTGCGGGAACATGGTAGTGATATAACCCAGCAAACCATAATTATTGCAGGTTGAATATTGAACGGCAGGCACCAGAGTGGCCAGGGTTACATACGGCGGCTTATTGGGATTGATGTTCGGATTATCATGCTCCACGAATTTCTTGCAACCCATACCGGCTACCAGTAAACCTGCCATCAAACAATATATTAATTTCTTGTTGCTCATGTTGTCAGATTTTAGAAGTTCAGATTCAGGTTGAGGATCCATGAACTGTAATTCGGGATATTACTGCCGGTGAATCCATACACATTGTACCCGGTAGCAAATGCGTTACTGCCCGGATCATACCCTGAGTAAGGCGTCCAGAGGATGAAGTTGCTGCCGGTTATGCCAACGTTCGCTCCTTTTATGAAACCTGTCCTTTGCAATAATTTCTTGGGAAGGTCGTAGCTGAGGCTGATGTTGCGCAAACGGAGCCAACTGGCATCCTGCAGGATCACATCGGTGATATTGTTGAAGAAATTGGTATTGCGATAGTAGTTGTGATCGAGCACCACCGGTATATCGTTGGGTTTTCCATCGGCAATTTTCACTCCATTGAAAACAACCTGCTGATAGCGGTTTTCCGTGATCTTCAACACGCCATTCCGGATGGAGTTGCGCATGGTCACATCGAACACATCTCCTCCTTTCTTGTATTCCAGCAAACCAGATAAGGTGAAATTTTTCCAGCTCACGGAAGTAGATACACTGCCGATCCAGTCGGGGAAAGCATTTCCTGCTTTCACGAACTGAGGGGTGAAATCGGGGAAGCCATCTGCCCTGATCAGCAGGTTGCCTTTTTCATCGCGCCTGTAGGCAGTGCCATACAGGTCGCCGGCAGACCCGCCTACTGTGAGCTTATTGAGAATACGGCCTTCATCATAGAAATTGATATCGGTAATACCTTCTTTAATGGAGATCACTTTGCTGCGGTTCCTCGACCAGTTGCCGATGATCGTCCATCTCCAATCTTTGGTCTTTACAGGTGTGGCCGTAAGCTCTACTTCATACCCTTCATTCTGGATACTACCCGCGTTGGTGATATAAGTTGAATAACCACTGGTGTAAGCTACAGGCACTGGAATGATCTGGTCTACGTTCTTGCTCCTGTACCAGGAAAAGTCGAGACTGATCAGGTCTTTCAGGAAATGAAGCTCCGTTCCGAATTCCAGCGATTTTTGTTTTTCAGGTTTCAGATTGGGATCTGCATATTCTATGCTGCGCAGGAAACCCAATGTACTGGTAAGACCTGTGGTGAAAGGAAATCCTCTCGGAGCAGTGTAGTATGGCCCGTTGCTGTAGGGAGGCGCATCTTTACCCACCTGTGCATAGGAGGCGCGGATCTTTCCGAAATTGAGGATGTTGTTGGAAATATTGTGCAGCTCGGTGAAGATATAGCTCAAACTAACGGCCGGGTAGAAGAAGGAATTGTTGGCCGTTGGCAGTGTGGAGCTCCAGTCGTTGCGGCCTGTCAGTTCCAGGTAAACAGCATTCCTGAAGCCGAATTTGGCGCTACCGAAAATGCCGGCATAACGCCTACGGGTAGTTGTACGGGCATTGAACTGGTTGGTGGTATTGCTGAGATCATAGAAACCGGCCAGGCCGAATTTCTCACCCCTTGTATTGATGACATCCGTATAAGTGACCTGCAGCGTATTGCCCGCCAGCAGCGTGTAATCGAAATCTTCATTGATCTTATCCTGCCAGGTAAGGAAGGCATTGCTGTTCACGTCACGGTAAGTGACCCGCTCCTCCACGATGAAGCCACCGCTGGCGATGGCCATATCGAGTGTAGTGGGGTCGTTGGCATACCGTGGGCCAGGCACGATGCGGGTGCGGTTATCACTGTAAAAGTCCCCGCCTATTTTATAGTCGAATCTGAGCCTGGGAATGATATTATATGTAAGCCCCATATTGCCCACGATGCGGAACACATTGCTCTTCATCTGGCTGAAGCGGGCTACATACAGCGGGTTATCGATGATACCCGGTGCATATACTTTCTGGCTGCCATCAGGGTTCATATAATCCTTTACATCCACGGAAGTGGTATGATAGGCAATGGCTGTCATCACCCCCTTATCACCGGCAGAAGGTTGTGTGGATTGGGAGGTAGTGAGCGTGGCCGAAGCGTTCACACCCACTTTATCGGAGATCTGGCTCGTGCCGGCCAGCTTGAAAGTATAACGGTCATATTTAGTGGAAGGCAGGATACCTTTCTGGTTGAGCGATGAGAAAGAGCTGTAATAAGTCGTTTTATTATTGCCTCCCTGCACGGTGATGGAATTATTGACGCGAAGCCCTGTTTCGAAAAGACGTTTGAAATTATTGTAAACAGGATCGTCGGGCTGACGGAGCGGGCCGAAAGTCTGGAAGCGGTTGGGCGATCCATCGGAGTTGAAAGCAAGCCTTCCCTGCTGGCCTTCCCTGTATTTGGTCTGGATCTCCGGGAATTTGGTGAGATAATCGGCCGCTACCGAACTATTGAGGTTAATGCTCATCCTTCCGGTGCTTCCTTTTTTGGTGGTGATGATCAGTACCCCGTTGGCAGCGCGCAACCCGTACAATGCCGTAGCGCCTGCCCCTTTCAATACGGAGATCGATTCGATATCATCAGGGTTGATATCGAGGCCGCGGTTGGCATAAGAGAACTGGTCACTACTTTTTGCCGGCAGGTCGTTGGTGCCTGTGCTCGGGATCATGCTGCCCGATACGGTGCTGTTGTTGACAGGCATCCCATCGACCACGATCAGGGGCTGGTTATCGGCCGTAGGGCTCAATGAAGAGATACCACGAATGATGATATCGGTACCAGCGCCAGGCGCACCACCTGAGGAAGTGATGTTCACACCACTCACCTTACCCTGTATGGCATTGATGAAATTGTTTTCCCTTCCTTTCGCAAGGTCTGCCGATGTCACTTCCTGCACATTATAACCCAATGTTTTTTTCCGCTGCTTGAAACCGAACGCCGCCGTTACAACTACCTCCGATAAACTGTTGCCACTTTGCAATACCACATTGTAACTGTTGGATTCACCAATTTTGACCTCTTTCGAAGTAAAGCCGGTGGAAGAAATGACCAGGGTAGGGTTCTTGCCGGTAACGGAGATGGAGTACCTTCCATTTTCATCGGCTGAAACGCCTGTGGTAGCGCCTTTTACAATGACCGATGCCATGGGTATGGGATTGCCTTTTTCATCGGTTACCCTGCCGGTGATTTGCCGGGCCTGGCTCAATGCCAGTAATGGGAGCAGTAGCAACCACAATATCCCCCAGGAGCAGAGGAATTTTTTTCTCATAGCAGAAAATTTTTTAACGTGAAGAGAATAGCTTGTACTGTAAGTTAATAGATAGAGCCCATAAAACCGCAACATGCTGCACGATTGTGCAGCATGTCTCAATTATTTGTCGCATTTATGCAGCGTTATTTGCGGGCGTGGCCGTTGGAGAAGGGATTTTGAAGGGATAGTCGCAAAAAACCGCAATATTGGCATTTTCGGTTATTTGTCGAGTTTCCTGATCTTGATATTCTTGAACCAGATACCGCCTCCATGGTCCTGTAGTGCGATCAATCCTTGTTTGGCCATACCATAGCCGGCAGCGTCTTTCCATTTACTTTTTTCCTTGAGCGCCTGCCATTCCGGTGTCCACAATTCAAAGTCCACCACTTTTTTTCCATTGAGCCAATGCTCCACATGAGACCCTTTCAGCAGGATCACGGTATGGTTGTATTCACCGGCAGGTTTGGCAGCCAGTACCGAAGGTGGGTGCATGGCATAGTCGGAGCCGCTCTTCTGCGCATCTTCCAGTTTATGCTTGTATCCTGCATCATCGATCAGTTGGTATTCGGGCCCTGTTACATAGGCCGGCTGATCGCTTTCCACCACCCGGTACATCACTCCGCTGTTGGCGCCTGTGCCTACCTTCCAGTCGAACGATAGTTCAAAGTCCGCATAGGCATCAACGGTAACCAGGTCGGCCCGGTGCTGCACATTGTTTTCTTTGCAGTGCAGCTCTCCGTTCACTACTTCCCATCCGTCGGAAGGTTTGTTGTTATAGGGTTTCCAGCCATTGACGGTCTTCCCATCGAACAATAACTGCCATCCTTCTTTTTTCTCTTTGGCGGAAAGGGTATTGTCTTTGGTTTGCATGGGATGATCTTTGGGGATGATGTAGAACGACATACAGGCCAATACCGTGCAGCCTGCCACGATCATCATTAATTTTTTATTCATGGTTGATGGTTTTTTCAGGCGCCGCACCTTCGTTTTACAGGCGGCCCTCCTTTGTTAGTTGGGCTGGTCCGATCGCAGAAGTAAGATACTATAAAATCATGAAGCGCCAACCAGAATTGGCCAATCAACCAATCACCTGTAAATTTGTTATCCTTTCAGACAATAAATCTTTATCATTTAAAAATTAATAGCTATGGCTTTCACATTACCTGCACTTCCTTATGCAGCAGATGCACTGGAACCGCATATCGACACAGCAACGATGCAGATCCATCATGGCAAACACCACCAGGCTTATGTCGACAATTTGAATAAAGCCATCGACGGCACTCCCAATGCGAACAGATCATTGGAGGAACTGGTAAAAGTAGCAGGCACGATCAGCCCGGCAGTTCGCAACAATGGCGGCGGCCACTGGAACCATACCTTTTTCTGGGAATCACTGGCCCCCAAAGGTGGCGGTGCTCCTTCCGGTAAACTCGCAGACGCCATCAATGCGGCCTTCGGCTCTTTCGACGCTTTCAGGGAGAAATTCAATAATGCCGGCATGACCCGCTTCGGAAGCGGTTGGGCCTGGCTGATCGTAAAAGATGGCAAGCTCGAAATATCCTCCACGCCCAACCAGGACAATCCCCTGATGGATGTGGCAGAAGTGAAAGGCACACCGATCCTGGGCGCCGATGTATGGGAACATGCCTATTACCTCAAATATCAGAACAAACGTGCCGATTACCTGGCAGCATTCTGGAATGTAGTGAACTGGAGCAAGGTAGCCGAGCGTTTCGAGGCAGCCAAATAATTGACCCCGCTGGCTGAAATAACGGGAACGCAGATCATTATGATAGGTCCATGAGAATATGTAAGCCTTTAATCTTACATTAATCGGGAAAATCATAATAATCTGCGTTCTATTTTTTACTTTGGTCCCTCAAACCCAACTCATGAAATATTCAATGATTGCTGCAGGCCTGATCGCTTTGCTGGCTGCCTGTTCTTCCGGCGGTAATAATGGTAAAAAATTAGTAGTGATGTCGAGCGGGAAACTGCAAACGGAAAGTCCTGCCAGCACTACCATCAAATTCGAGCCGGGCAACCAGCACAATGAAATGGAGCTGAACTTCAAAGGTGGTGAAAAAGTAACGGTAACGGTGAAAAGCAGTGCAGGCGACCAGACTTTCGATCTGCCCGACAACGGCACTTACCTGCTCAACCTGAAATCCGATACGCTGATCGGCAGCCTGGTCAATTTCGGTTCTTCGGGTATGCCCACTACTATCAGCACTGAACAATTGCAGCATATCATCGATAGTACACAGCAGCTCATCATGGGACAAAATGCCAGCGATGAGAAAAAGACATATTTCATCAAACCCTCCTCCATCAAAAAGATAAGCGCCAACCTGGGCGCCAGGCTCATAGGCCCTTACAATGCCATTCCTTATAAAGTAGAAGCCGATAAAGATGGTAAAGCACCTGAGATCTACAAGTTCTTCACCAATAAACAAAAAAGGGAAGCGCTGAATGAGCTGATCCAGCGGATGAATAAATAGGATTACGGCACCGGGTCATATCCATGTCCGCCCCAGGGATGACAACGGCTGATGCGTTTCACCGTGAGCCAGAATCCTTTGAAGATGCCATGCTTTCTGAATGCCTCGATGGAATATTGAGAGCAGGTGGGAGTGAACCGGCATTTGGGCCCCAATACCGGGGAGATGATCCACTGATATAATTTGATCAGGGCAATAAATGGGAGACTAAGGATTTTCAGCAGGCGCTTCATGTACAATACTGATTAGTCTGTTCAAAATTACAGTGATCTTTTCATTCACCAGGGCATAGTTGGGCAGTTCTTTGCCGATATAGACGATGAATACGGCCATTTTCATACCGCGTTGCTGCAGGGCAGCTTGCAGTTCATTCTTTTGAAGCCTCCAGGATTCCCGTAGGAGGCGCTTGATACGGTTGCGGTGTACTGCTTTCCTGAACTGGCGGCTGCTGGCGCCAAATCCTGTTTGTAGGGCAGTTTCGATCAGGTTGGTGGCACTGTATGATACCCTGCAGGGAAATACCACAAAGCTCCTGCCTTCACTGAACAGTTGTTCAATGACCTTACGGCGTTTGAGCCGGTCCTGCTTTCCCAGTGTAAATTTTTTGGGCATCTCCTGTAAAAATAAAATAGCTCCGGAATAATCGCGGAGCTATAACAATATTTGAAGGTCTCCCGGTTCATTTCCGGGAACCCGGCTATTTCAATTTCCTCTCGTCGGAAACAGTGAGTTTCTTACGGCCTTTCTTCCTGCGGCTGGCCAGTACCTTACGGCCATTGGCGGTTTGCATACGCTTACGGAAACCGTGAACGGTTTTGCGGCGGCGGCGATGTGGTTGAAATGTACGTTTCATGTTTTAGTTTTTTTTACCCGCCTTTGTTAAAACTACAGCGAGGTACCATAATACGATGCGGCCCGGGAGAAGCAGGCCTGTTTTCAATTTCAGCCCTACGGGTCACCACACCCGTCGGATTGTGAAAGGACCGCAAAGGTAGGATAAAACAACACTTTTTCCAACCGCGGGCAAAAAAATCCCGGTCTGGGGAGATTTACTGGTATTTTACTGTGAACGAGCCGTTTGTAAGTTTACTGGTGGCAGTGCCACCTGGTACTTTGCCATCGAAATTGAAGGTTCCCTTGATGGTTTTGGTACCTGTATCATGTTCAGTGATCACCAGTTGCCCGGATTCCCCGAGATAAAAAGTGGTGCCGACATTGTATTGGCCCATCACCGTGCCGGTGATGCCGCTGAAAGGATAAGTGCCTGCCTTGATATCTGCCGGTACTGTGAGCCCGACCCCTTTGGAGCCATCCAGTTCCGATGCAACGATCGATATGGAATTGGTCAGCGACGTGAAAATGCCGACCACACTTTTACCTGTCCAGTCTGTTCCGTCGATCGTTACCTTCAATGTATTGCCATTATTGCCAGTAGGAGGCAGTTCGGTTGTATAGGTGAGATTGGTAAAACTGCCTTCCGTTACCATGATCGATTTCCCATCGATATCGCGGGTCATTTTAAAATTGAAAGTTCCTGAAATTTTCTTTGATACCTCATCGATGCTGGTGATCGTTACAGTACCGCCGGCGTCACCGGCATTCATGCCCTGGTTGGTGGTATAGCTCACTGGCGCTGCTTCATTATTATCGACATAAGCGGCCGCATGATTACTATTCTGATCTAACTGGTATGTACCAGTGCTTTTCGTGTCGAGTGTAATAATGAGGTCTTTTCCATCGTTACTGGAACCCATGATGCTGGTGAAACCATTCATGATAGTAGCACTTGCAAATTTATTGGCCACCCACTGTTGCCCATCCACTTTCATTTTCAGGATGCCTGGTCCGCCAGCATCGGTAGAATCGATACTTTTCTCTTTCGAGCAACCCACAAAGCCACAGGTGATGAGTGCCAGCAATAAAAGTCGGACATACGTTCTCATACTTAGGAAATTGATCAATGATTAATGCAGCAGGGCTGTTTTACAAGTATACTGATTTAACGGAAACATTGCCTTACCTGCCGGTGAAATCTTCTACTCCAACGCAAAAATCGATTATTTATTTGATTCATAATGCAAGGTGGTGCGATTGCAGCGGATGGCCGAAAAAGATGCTGGCATGGTTATCGAAATCCTCCGTGGAATCGGTGGTATAGAATGCCCGTTTCCCGGTCCTGCTGCATCGCTGCTCGGTTTCAGGATGACGCTCCAGGTAATCCGCCAGGCTGTTCGCCACGATCTCACCCTGGGCGAGCACGGTGACTGTTTCGGGCAGGTATTGTTTCATCTTGTCCATCAATAAAGGATAATGGGTGCAGGCCAGCAGCAAAAGGTCGATATCCCTGTCTGCGGCCAGTACCCGCTGCAGATGCTGCTGCACGAAATAATCGGCGCCTGGCTTTTCATGTTCATTGTTTTCCACCAGCGGCACCCACATAGGGCAGGCTTCCTGGTACACTTTGATCTCCGGGAAAAATTTTTCGATCTCGATGCGATAGGAATTCGATTGCACGGTGCCATGGGTGGCGAGTATCCCGATCTTGTTGGAATTGGTGAACTGCCCGATGATCTCTGTAGTGGGGCGAATGACGCCCAGTACACGGTTGGCCGGATGGAGCCTGGGAAGATCATGCTGCTGAATGGTGCGCAGTGCCTTCGCTGATGCGGTATTGCAGGCGAGGATCACCAGCGGGCAACCCTGCGCAAAGAACCATTCCACGCATTGAAGCGTGTAATGATATACCGTATCGAAGGAACGGTTGCCGTAAGGCGCGCGGGCATTATCGCCCAGATAGATATAATCATAGTGAGGGAGTTTCCTCAGGATCTCTTTCATTACGGTGAGACCGCCATAACCGGAATCGAATATGCCGATGGGTGATTGCATGAGCAAAATTAGGGGGAAGTTGTCAAGCTAAGTTGACAAGTTAAAAAGTTGATAGGTTGACAAGTGGTTCTCCGCATTTCGGGAACACCTTGTCAACCTATCAACTTTTTAACTTGTCAACTTACCTTACGGCCTTCCACCTCCGGGTCTGGGTGCGCCCGGGTTAGCGCCACCTGCAGGTGGTGCAGTGGGTAATTTAATATTGAGTTTTTTAGCGACCAGTGGCAGGATATCTTCACCAGGAGGAGCTACAAGGATAGCTTCTTTCTCGAAGATATAAGTGAAACCATTCTCTTTGGCAACAGATTGGATGGCATCATACGCTTTTCTGTTGATGGGAGAGATCAGCTCATCCCTTCTTTGTTGCAGTTGTTGCTGTATGCGTTCTTCTTCACCACCCAACTCCTGGCTCATTTTTGCCAGATCGGTTTTTTTCACGGTCTTCTGAGCCTCGGTATAAGTGGCAGAATCTTTGTTGAATTTGTCGATCGCGGCATAGAAAGCATTTTGCTTATCGGTAGCGTTTTGGATCAGTGCATTACGGAATTCCGTGAGGGCTGAATCGGCTTTCTTGGTTTCAGGCATAACACTTACCAGCTCCTGCGAACTGATATAACCAAACTTATTCTGGGCATTCACCTGGGCAGCAGCCATCATAAAACCAGCAGCGAGCAGCACAACTGTAAAAAACTTTTTCATGTGATTCATTTTTGTTAATAAGGTCACCCAAAGGCTGTTATTTGCTGCTTTGGGTGTGCAGTTATCAAATTTTTAAGTTGAAAAATAAGATCTTTAAGTTGTTCCCCAGGTTTTCCTTTCACGTTTATTTAACACCCAGTTCTTTTAAAACATCTTCGCTACGGTCCAGCTTGGGGTCGGCAAAGATAACAGTAATTCCTTCACTTTTATCCAAAATAAAATCGTATTGGCGGTTTACAGCGATTTTCTGGATAGCGTTGTAGACCTTGTCCTGTATGGGTTTCACCAGTTCTTGCCTTTTTTTGAACAGATCACCTTCAAAACCAAAGCGTTTGCGTTGAAGGTCCCTCAGTTCCTTTTCCCGCACGAACAGTTCATCCTCCCTTTTTTTCTTCAGCTCATCGCTGAGCATCACCTGCTCGGCGTCGAAGTCCTTGTACATCTTATCGAGTGCAGCCTGTTTGTCATCGATCTCTTTCTGCCATTGCGCGCTGAACTGGTCGAGTTTTTTCTGCGCGTCCTTATAATCAGGCATCTTGTCGAGGATATATTTTGTATCTACTATAGCGTAACGCTGTGCATTCGATAACTGCACGATCGCCATCACACAGAACAGGATGAGGAATATTTTTTTCATGATCTTCGAATTTAGATTTTATAGATGGATAAGATAATTCAGGTATTCCCAATAATTCCAGAGGAATCTTCCCACGCATAAATATCCTCATAATCCCATTAATCCCAAAAATCCTGGTTCAGACGACTATTCCGGTTCAAATCCAAGCATGAACGTGAAGCGGGCAGCATCACGCAGTTTGCCATCCGGTTTCAGGCGGTCGAACCCGATACCATAGTCGAACCCGAGCAGACCGAACATGGGCAGGAAGAAACGCATGCCTACACCGGCGCTTCTGCGCAAGCGGAAAGGATTGTACGTTTTATAATCATACCATCCATTGGCCGCTTCAAACCACAGCATACCATAGATGGTACTGCTGGGATTGGTGGTGAAGGGATATCTCAGCTCTAATGTATACTTGTTGAAGATGGTGAAGAACTGACTTGCATTCTGCTGGTCGGGGTTCACTTTGGGATCGGAGTTCTCGTAAACGGGATAGCCACGATGTGAAATGATATCATATCCTAAGATATAGTTACCATTTGCCAAACCGGCATCACCCACCTGGAATCGCTCGAAGGGCGAATAGTCGAGCTTGTTATTGTAACGGCCCATGAAACCGTATTTGGCCGCTGCTCTCAGCACGAACTGTCTGGACCTGTCGGAGCCCATTGCTTTACCGATGGGTATGAACCATTCCGCATTGAATCGCCATTTATGGAATTCAGGTAGTTTATAGTTGTCCTGGTTCGTGATATTACTGTTGAACAATGAATAAGGCGGCGTGAATTGCAAACTGGCCAGGAAGTTGGACCCGCTGGTGGGGAACATCGGGTTGGGGCCAGCGGAGTTGCGGGCCAGCGCGATCTTAAAGCTCAGGTTATTGGAAGTACCATTATTGAAATTGGAAGTGAACAAGGCATAGTTCTTCAGCTTGTATTGCGTAAAGCTGACTGAATAGATCAGGGTGAAAAAGTCGTCGGGCCATTTCAATTGTTTGCCCAATGAAACGGAAGCGCTGAAGCTTTTCAGCTTGTTCGTATCACTGAATACATAGCGGTTGTTCTCGAATCCGGCATTGCGGAATACGCTCTTCGAAAAGCTCACGGTGAGCGAGTTCCTCTTCTTGCCTCCGAGCCAGGGCTCGGTGAAGGAGGCATTGTATGATTGGAAAGCGCGTCCGTTCGACTGGATCCGGAGGCTCAGCTTCTGACCATCACCGGTAGGCAATGGGTCCCATGCCTTTCTATTAAAGATATTGCGGATAGAAAAGTTGTTGAAGGACACACCTACGGTACCGGTGAGGCCAATGCCTCCACCCCAGCCCGCACTGAGCTCCAACTGGTCGGATGATTTTTCTTCCAGGGTATAATGGATATCCACCGTTCCATCCTCCTGGTTGGGGATCGGGTTGATGCCGATCTTTTCCTGGTTGAAGTAACCGAGCTGCGACAGCTCACGCTGCGACCTGATGAGGTCACTACGGCTGAATTTATCACCGGGAAGTGTGCGCAGTTCACGACGGATCACATGCTCCTTGGTCTTCTCATTACCGGCAATGGTAACATTCTTGATAGTGGCCTGCGGGCCTTCGCGCATGCGGATCTCGAAGTCGATGGTATCGTTGTACACCGCAGTTTCCACCGGGTCTACCTGGAAGAAAAGGTAACCATCATCCATATACAGGCTACCGATATCGCCACCTTCCTGGGTCAGTTGTTTGCCCAGTTTTTTGTTGAGGACATCCAGGTTATAGGTATCTCCTTTTCGGATGCCCAATATGACATTGAGGATGGAATCGGAATACTTGGTATTGCCTTTCCAGGTGATTTTGCCGAAATAATATTTATGACCTTCATCGACCTTGAGGTCAACTCTCAGGTTGCCTTTCCTATTGTAGTATTGTGTGTCGGCAACGATGGAAGCATCACGATAGCCCAAAGAGTTATAGTAATCGAGCACATGCTCCTTGTCCTCGGCATATTTTTTTGCATTGAATTTGGCCGAGCTGAATAATTTGAAACGGAAATAAGGATCGAGGAATTCTTTTGTTTTGGACAGGGAGAGGAATCCCATATCATTTAAATATTCCCTGAATTCGATGCGTTTATTTTCTCCGTAAGGGCTGGCCTGTTTGGCAGGGAACAGCGTGAGCTTGGTCATTTCCTTGGTGCCCTTGAGCTGCTTTTTGAGCTTCAGTTCGCTTACCTGTTCATTGCCAAAGAAGTTGACCTCATCGATCCTTACCTTATGTCCCTTCTCGATGAAGAAGCTCAGGACTACGGAATTGGGCAATGCGGGATCAGGCACTTCTTCGATATGCACCGAGGCGCTTTGAAACCCTTTTTCCGTATAATATTTCTGAATGGCTTCCGTGGCATTTCGTTTCACGTTCTCCGTCACCACACGACCAACGACCAGGCCGGTCTTGTTCTTCAGCTCATCTTCATCCGATTTCCTTACGCCTTTGAAAAAATATTTGGAGAGGGCCGGTCTTTCCGTAACATGGATCTCCACGGTAAGCTGTGAGCCTTCCAGTTTGGTGAAATAGATCTGTACATTGGAAAAGAGGCGCTGGTTCCAGAGATTGGTGATGGCTTTGCTGAAATTATCGCCCCCGGGTATCATTACTTTATCTCCCACGTTGATGCCTGCAATGGAGATCAGCAGTTGTTCGTCATAGCGTTTGGTGCCGGTCACTTTTACGCCGGCGATAATATATTCTTTGGGATTCTTCGAATGGAGGATGCCTTCCAGCTCAGGATCTATCGAGGTAGGGATGGTATCTTTATCCTGTGCATAAGCAGAGCCTGCCAAAAATAGAACCAGTATTGATAAAAAAACGCGAGAAGTAAACGTACGCTGCATTCCGGGTTGTTTAAGCTGGAGCAAATTAAAGGGATTTAATTATAGAGATTTAAAAGTGTTTGTTAAAACGGGGGGAATCGAAAACTTTTTTCAATGTTGGGGCCTGTGGCAGCAGGCGGAATATTCCATGGGATGGTTTCAATGATTGATGACAGTCTCCTGCTCCTGCTTGACCTGGTCGCCGGTCTTGCCGAAACGTCTTTCCCTGCCCTGGTAGTCGAGGATGGCCTCATAAAGGTTTTCCTTGCGGAAATCGGGCCAGCGTACATTGGTAAAATAGAGTTCTGCATAAGCCAGTTGATACAATAAGAAATTGCTGATGCGGTATTCGCCGCTGGTACGGATCATCAGCTCAGGATCGGGGAATCCGCCTGTGGTCAGGTATCCCTGCAAAGTATCCTGTGTGATATTGGCCGGATCGACCTTTCCAGCGGCCACATCTTCCGCAATATGTTTCACGGCCTGCACCAGTTCCCAGCGGCTGCTGTAGCTGAGGGCCATGATCAGGGTGAGGCCGGTATTGCGGGCCGTGATCTCCAGTGATTCGCTGAGGGCCTTTTGTGCATAGTCGGGCAGCATATTCATATCACCGATCACATGCAGCTTGATATTGTTCTTGTTCAGCGTTTCCGTTTCCTTGCGGATCGTTTCCACTAGCAGTTCCATCAGGCCGGTCACTTCCTGTTGGGGACGGTCCCAGTTCTCGGTGGAAAAAGCATACAATGTAAGGTATTCGACACCCAGTTCGGCACAGCCTTCCACAATATTGCGAACACTTTCCACACCGTGGAAGTGGCCGTACAGGCGGTCCTGCCCTTTTTCCTTTGCCCAGCGTCCATTGCCATCCATGATAATGGCAATATGCCTGGGAAGGTGTTGCAGATCGATTTGCTCCCTGAGGCTGCTCATACCTTAATTTTTAGAAGGGCACAAAGGTACATAAAATTAGATGGGATGGAATGTTAAAGGGTAATTTGCTCATTATTTGGCAGTCGGACAGCGATAGGAGGTCAGGTTGAAGGAGAAGGTCACTTCGGCCATTACGTATTGGTCTTTCTGCTTTGAAAAACCCCGCTGGCGGCCTTCGATCCCGATAATATCGCCTGTTTCATAGGAGCGGTCCTGGAGGAGGCGGGCCACCGACGGGCTTCCATCGGGGAGGTCGGGGAATTTATCGGCTCCGACATAGGTTTTGCTTACATCGTCGAGATAGTCGGTGCCAGTGAAGCGGTGCACGACCTCGAAGCCAAGGTTCATACGGTCGTTCAGCGCATATTTTATCCCTACGCCAAAGGGGATGCAATAGGTCATGGTGCTGTATGGCTTGCGATCAGGATAAGCTGCCGTACCCTGCCCTTCGGTTCCCAGTGGGCGAAGGAATACTTTCTTGCCACCAAGGTAAGTATAGGGATCGTAGTTGAAGATACCAACGCCGAATGTCACATAGGGTGTGAAGCGGTGGTCGGGGTCTGCAGGAATGAATTTGAAAAAATTGAAATCCCCCTGCAATGTCAGTTCAAAAATATTGGTATTGAAGCTTAGATTCCTTCTGCGCTGGTATTCATTATTGGTATTATAAATATCGGAATAACCAAGCTGGGCGAAATGCCCAGCCACCCGTAGCGCAGTATAGTTGCCGAATTGTTTGCGGAAGAATACCCCAAGGGCCATTTTGGGGCGATTGAGCCTTGCCCTTGTGTTCAGATCGCCGAAATAATGCGCGGCACCGGCCGATATACCGAATTCCCCTTCATGAACAATGCTTTCATATTGAGCCATAACCCTCGAAGCAGGAAGTATGGATGCGAGCAGTAACGCGGAAACAACCAGTTTCTTCATAATTTGCAATATAGTAATAATGTATGTTGCTAATAACGCAAGATCTCTGGTTTTTCTGATTATTGGAAATGTTAATTATTGGGTGATCAATTCCTCGTATCCAGGCCCCAGGACAGTTTATTCCGGAGCGTTTGCAGGAAATTGTTTTCATTCAGTCGCACCAGGCTAATAGTAAACGCTTCACGCCTTACCGCCAGTTGCACTTTTTTATCGACGATCTCTTTGCGTGAATCGAGGGCACAGATGAAATGGTCGGCCCTGCTCTCCACTTCAAAGGAGATGATATTATCATCCGGCACGATGATAGGCCGCACATTGAGGTTATGCGGCGCTACCGGTGTGATCACGAAGCTCGAAGATTCCGGGAATACCACCGGCCCATTGCAGCTCAGCGAATAGCCGGTCGACCCGGTCGGTGTGGCTACGATCACGCCATCAGCCCAATACGTATTCAAAAAATCACCATTCAGGTAGGTATGGATCTTGATCATGGGTGATGTGTCTGTTTTATGGATAGCGAATTCATTGAGGCCGTAGGGCACTGTGCCGAATAGTGATTTATCCGCATCGAGGTGGATGAGTGAGCGTTGATCGATCACCATATTCCTCGTAACGAGTGATTGAACAGCGGTATGCAGCTCCCCGCGTCCGATGCTGGCGAGAAACCCAAGCCTGCCGAAATTGATGCCGAGTACCGGGATGTTCTGGTCACGCACTAATGTTACTGTATCGAGCAGTGTGCCGTCGCCACCCAGGCTGATGAGGAAGTCGACGGATTCATCGAGGTCTTCCGGTTCGCTGAAGATGGATATTTTTTCGGGGAAGCGAAAGGTGGACTTGATCGCTTCGAAGAAAGGATGATAGATTACGGGTTGAATATTTTCCCTGGCCAGTTCATCGAACAATTGCTGTACATCGCCCTGCTGTTCGTTGTCGATGACCCGGCTGTAGATAGCTACTTTCATGCTTGCTGGTTATTTGGTTGCCACGAAGGCGCAAAGGAACTAGAAATCGTTCCTTACGTGTAAAAATAGGCCCTTTTGCCCTAATTGGTTCAGGCTATAGTCGAACCTGAAGATAAAATCATAAAAGGTAACGATGTCTACCCCAAGACCGCCGGAGTAGAGCACCTGGTTCACCAGGGAATTCTGTTTATCGGTCTTATTATAGGCATAGCCGAGATCGCCAAAGGTACGGGCATAGATGCGGAAGGGGATCCGGTCGTGCGATTTCGATCTTTTGAGGAAGGTGGGGATGTTGAAACGGAATATCTCGCGGCGGAAGGTTTGCTTCGACATAAAGCCTGCCACACCATCGATCACGTAACGTTCGAGGCCGCGGAGGTAGAGGTCGCCATATCCGAACAGGCGTTGATTGATATACGGTTGGTCGAAGGGTGCGCGCAACACGCCATTCAACTGCAGGCCGAAATAATTCCTGCGCGACAATCTCCATCCTTTCACGATCTTTCCGCTGAGCTGCCACATATTCATATCCGACTGGAGGCCGCGGCGGAGGATACTGGCTTCGCCCATCCAGCCGGTGAGCGGGAAATGCACATAGTCCACATTCACATAATCGATCGTGTAGGATAATTCCGGATAGGTGATGGCGTTACGATGAGGGCCGAAATATTTCGGGTTCAGGTTGATCACCTGTGTATCCACCACCTGCCGGTTCAGTGCCAGCCGCACTGCATGAAAGGTCCGCAGTCCCGGCCGGTATGTATAATCGATATTGGCCGACCACCGTTTCACTCCCGCAGTGAGCGTATCGATAAAACGTTGCTGGTTATCCGTAGTCGTGTAATTGATCTCTTTATTGGATGAATAGGAAAATCCGATACGGTAACCGTGTTTGAGTGTTCTATCGGCATAAGGCTGATCGTACTGGAATTGGATCTGTCTTGTATAACCGGTGATCAGCCACATCCTCAGTTTGTCGTTCCGGCCGGTGAAATTGTACCAGGTGAACTTGAAACCATAGTTCAACCGGTTCACGCCATAGCCCTGCTTCGACCATTCTGCGAGGTTGCGGTCGACCGGTTTGATATACGGCAGGGGAAAGATGTACCATCGTTCTTTTACCTGGATGATCACATCGACCGTATAGCCCCGGAATGCTTTCAGGGCTACCACCACATCGATGAAGAGGCTGGTGTTGAACAATTGGGTGCGTGCGATCTCGAAGCCTTTCACCAGTCCGGGCAGGAAAACGGAATCGCCGGGTTTGAACGGCAATTCGCGCTCGATGACATAGGACTTGGTACGTTTATTCCCTTCGATGAATATCTCCCCGATCACGAAGGGGGAGGGCTGTGAGGTGTCGTAAGAAGGAGTAGTGTGGGCCGGGGCTGTTGTATCGGTAAGTGCAGGCTGGGCATACAATCCAGCACACCAACACAACCAGAATGCTATCGTACAAAAATATTTCTTTCCCATCCGCATGCGGCAAGCGATTGTTGCTGCTTATCAGAATTTTTAATAATATAATGTTGAAGCGAAGATAGCCGTTTAAGCAACTAAATGCTCAGGTAGTTCATCAAATGGTCGTAATTGCTGCGCAACTCGTTCTCGTACAATTCTTCACCAAAATAATATTTCACCTGGTACTCGTAGCGCTGGAAGGTGGCCACGATATCGGAAATCTCAAACTTATTTACTTTGAGCGTAACGAAGAAAGAACCTGTGTTATTATCCCAATAAGTATTCAATTGAGTGATCTGGGCATCGTTGGTCTCTACCAGTTTACTGATCTCCGAGAATGAAAAATTGCGTTGTTCCATTTCCAGTACGATGATACCGCCGGGTTCGTTGGTTCCGGTCATTTTGCCGAGTTGCCGGAGGAGGTCGGTGGCGCTGATAACGCCGATGAATTCATTGTCTTTTTCGATAACGGGAACTACGGAAAGGTTGTGATCGTTGACGATCTGTACGGATTCGATAAAATGGGTATTGGCCCGAACGGCGATTTTGGAGAAGTGGGAATCAATAGATTGGAGCAAGGCATTTTCATCGGCGTTCATGAGATCATCTTCGAAGATCAGTCCGAGGTATTTATCACCTGCTACCACGGGCAATTGCATAACGTGGAATTCATCCATGAGGTCCATGGCCTGGAACACGGTATCGCCCGCATTAAGCGTGGGAATAGTAGCTGATATCAATTCTTTGTTTAGCACGATCGATCAGGGATTGCCTGTTTTTGAATTGTTGTGAATGGCATTGAACGATTGCACGCATTGCTGTAGGATAAACCTGTTCTGTTCAATGTAAGAACTTTTAGCAAAGCAGAGGACTTCGGTAATGTACTGCTGAAACAGTACCATGTTCACAAGACTGGCGCCTGTTGCCGAAAAAACCTGGGTTGAACGCAATTATATAGACGTAAAGATTCAGGCTACCGCTGCAGGCTCGTTCAATTTTGTCAAAAATTTGTGCAGTATGCGGTTAAATTCTTCCGGCACTTCCATCATGGGCGCGTGTCCACATTTATCAATGAAGTGTAGTTCACTGTTGGGGATCAGGCGTTGGAATTCTCTTCCCACGAATGGTGGTGTTACGGCGTCATTGTTGCCCCATATCAATAACGTAGGTTGTTTGATCTGATTGAGTTCTTCGCCCAGATTATTTCTGATGGCGCTTTTGGCAAGTGCAATGATCTTGATGGCTTTGAGTCGGTTATTGACGGTGTCGTACACTTCGTCGACGATCTCTTTGGTGGCTGTTTTGGGGTCGTAGAAAGTTATTTCAGTTTTCTTTTTAATATATTCATAATCGCCTCTTTTCGGGTAAGTATCGCCCATTCCGTTCTCGAATAATCCGGAACTTCCCGTAAGGATGAGGGATTTTATACGTTCGGGATGCTTCAGAACATGTAAAATGGCCACATGTCCTCCCAGCGAATTACCCAGGAGGTGCACATTCTGATAATCCCGTTGTTCAATGAATTTGTGCACGAATTTCTCCAAACCGCTTACCGATGTATGCAGCAGGTCCAGGTCGAGCAATGGCAGCATGGGCACTACCACTTTATTGTGGTGGCGAAAATAATCGATCAAATCACTGAAGTTGCTCAATGCGCCGAATAAACCATGCAACAGCACCAATGGTTCTCCCTCTCCCACTTCAATAAATTTGAATTTGTCCACCTGTTTGATCTCGTAATTCATCAGTTAAATCGGTTCAATTCAGTCAATTATTCGCTAAAATAAACGATTTACATCAAATATTGCATCGTTCGGATTTCAGCGCTTAAATTTTACTGTAAACTACAATATTTTTTGCGTCTTTCTGCATAGTGGCAGAGCCCGTTTGCAGTGGGCAATTGGCAGTTTGCAGTTGCCCACTGCCAATTGCCCACTGCAAACTCTTTACTGTCCACTCTTTGCCGCAAGTTGAGCAAAAAAATCTTCCAGTTCTGTAAACATATCTTTAAATACCGGGATCAGTTTCCCGAAACCATCGATCACCTTCGGGGCCAGGGGCCTGATCCAGGGCCAGGCAACCGATTGCGCGATCGTATGATCATTGATCAATTTCAATTGTTGTGCATAGAACAGCACCACGCTCAACCCCAGCGTATACAAGATCATATATAACAGTATCCCGCCCAACTTGTTGACCCATCCCAGCAGCGCGATCTCGAGGGTAGCTTCCAGTAAATTCGCGCCCCACCTGATCAACAATACTACAACAATGAACACCACGGCGAATGAAACGAAAGGAAGCCATTGTGCGGCGATACCGGTATTGTCTTTCAGATAACCCGCAACCACAGTCGATAATTTCAGTGCGGCCGCGATACCTACCACCAGGGCTATCATGGAAAAGATGGCGATGATCAATCCCCTCCGCCATCCTTTCAGGATAGCGATCACCATCATGACGACAAAAAGGAGATCTATGATCATCGAAGTTTTTTGGGTTGATAGGTTAACAGGTTGAAATGTTGATAAGGTCGTTCAATGACCCGGCACTCCCCTGTGAACTTATCAACATATCAACTTTTCAACTTTTACTCAATAACTCCTTCACCACTGCACTGATCGCTTTTCCATCCGCTTTGCCGGCCAGTTGTTTGGTGGCGACGCCCATCACTTTCCCCATATCGGCCGGAGATGAAGCGCCAGTACTGGCAATGATCTCCGCAATGGTTGTTTTCAATTCATCCGTGCTCATTTGCCTGGGCAGGAATTTTTCAATCACTTCGATCTCTTCCTGTTCTTTCTGTGCCAGGTCGGCGCGGTTCTGCTGCTGGAAGATCTCCAGCGAATCCTTGCGCTGCTTCACCATTTTCTGCAGGAGCTTGATCTCTCCTTCTTCGCTGATCTCGCCGCCGGCCCCTTCCGAGGTTTTGGCGAGAATGATCGCGGCTTTCACGGCACGCAGGCTGCGCACTGCTTTCTCATCTTTGGCCAGCATCGCTGTCTTCAGTTCCGCCATTATTTTTTGTTCCAGGTTCATGGTATTTATTTAAAGTTGCACATTTTGTGATACCAGTTGGCAATTTGCAGTGTCCACTGCCCACTGCAAATTGCCAACTGCAAACTGAAATTTAACACCGCACTAGGCTTTATTCTCCTTGAACTGTATCTCCCTGAATTTAGCATAAAAATTTTTAGCGAACTCTTTCATTTCATGCACCAGCTCATGTTGATGGGTGGCCCGGTCGAAACTATCGGCCATGGTCATGATGATCTGATAATAGAAATCGGCCATTTCATCCACCATCATTTCCTTGGTCCAGAGATCGATCCGGAGGGCCGATTTATCGGCCCCGTCCCAAAAAGAAAGCATCATGGCCTTGGCTTTCCTGGCATTATCGGCGGTACTCTCGGTGGCATTCCAACTGATCGTTTCGGGTACCCGCTTGTCGTCCAGGGCAACATCAATGGTTATTCTCGACTGGCTCATATCTTTTAATTGACTATCAAATTTTTATGAATATGTATTCGGGCAAAAATACGTGGAATAATCTTTTATAAGCCGGTATGCCGGGCCGGATCAAATAATTTATCCACTTTTTAAGACAATAAATAAGAAAAGCGGAAAATACCCGTTCCTATCCTGGAAGCTTACCGGAAACTGTGCGTATGATTACCTGCACGGGCCCGGTGCAGGTAACTGCAGAAATTACGAATCGATAAAATCAGGTACTATCACGTTGACCCAGGTTGTGCCGTTGAGTAATTTTGAAGCCAGTCCAAATCCAATCCTGTCATGAAATTCAGTACCTATGAAACACTATTTCTACACACTTATCAGTGGAGTTGTTTTTTGCGTGGCTGCGTTTTTTCCCCGTGAATCCCTTGGTCAGTGCAACTGTACCGGGGGCGTGCCGGCTACGCCTATCGTGTATGAAGTGTCGCTCAAATCTATCCTGCTCACCAATATTCAATTCAAGTTCCCCAAATTCGATGGGACCATCGGGCAGTTGACATGCGTACGATTGATCGACACTTTCACCACCATTCTCACTTATCATGTTCAGAACAGGGTGCCTGAAACCGGCACCTATGAATTTGAAGGGTACAGGCGCTCATTATTGAAAGGCCCCGGTGCTCCCAGCAGTTTTTCCAATTATGTAACTTCCCCGCCGCTGATCTATGGCCCTTATACCCTCGGCCCCTTCGATCCGGTGGGTACGGATGATGAGGTGACCATCGGGCCCGACACTCCTTTTCATAAGGTGCCGGAAGATAAGACCTCTTATAATGTGAACCCTTTTATCGGCAACCCGCTTGATTCCGTGACATTCGATTATCTCAACACTTCAACGATCACCATGCTGTCCGGCGCCAATAAGGCCACCGTCGACATCGATGCCCTGACCGATCTCAAGGCCAAACTGATCTATTACTGGTGCCCGCATTCACCTCTGGCAACCTCTTTCACCAATTTCACTTTAACAAGAAGATCAAATACTATCCAGGTACAGTGGTACGTTACTAATGAAGATAAATCCAATATTTATGAAATCGAGATCAGCCACGATGGGCAGAACTTCACGTCTGTCGGGAAGATTGCCAGCCAATATGCTGCTCAGGGTGCTGCAGCAAAATACAACTATCAGTACCTTTTTGATCAGACTGCTGGAGGCAAACTCTACTTCAGGATCCGGCAAACAGGCCCGGATGGCAAAGTCCGCTACACGCCCATCAAAGTGATGAACCTGGATGAGAGCGGCGCTTCCGGCTTCACCATCTACCCCAATCCTGTTTCCCAGAAACTTTCCCTGCAATTCAAAAAGATGCTCAACGGTAATATCGCCATTGACCTGGTGAACAGCGCCGGGCAGGTACTTTACCGCCATTCACAGAAAATGACCAACAGCAATTCCATTCAGCTCATGCTGTCGCAACCTCCTCCATCCGGTATTTACTACCTGCGGATCAGGGACCTGGCAGATGGCACGCTGTACACGGAAAAGTTAATGGTAGGCCAATAGATTCCATATTTGTGCGATTATCCCTACATTTGTTATATGTCTAATCAATCAAGGGAAGCCTCCAACAAAGAAGAAATCGAGGAAATGGAATATAATACTACCAGGAACCATCTCATCATGCGTGAATATGGCCGCCATATTCAGAAGATGATCGAGTACCTGTTAGCCATCGAAGACAAAGAGACCCGCCAGCGGAATGCTTACGCGGTGATCGAGCTGATGGGATTCCTCAACCCGCACCTGAAGAACGTGGAAGATTTCCGTCATAAACTGTGGGACCACCTGTTCCTTATCTCCGATTTTAAACTGGATGTGGAATCACCCTATCCGATCCCCACCCGCGAAACACTGAAAGCAAAACCTCAACCGCTTCCTTATCCCAAGCGTTACCCGAAATTCTCGCACCTGGGCAAGAACCTGGAGCTGGTGATCAATAAAGCATTGAAAGAAGAGAACCCAGACAAACGCCAGGGCTTTGCCAATGCAGTGGCCTATTACATGAAACTGGCCTATAACAACTGGCATAAAGAAACGGTACACGATGATGGTATCCAGAGCGAGCTTACGAACATTACGGAAGGACAACTCACCTTTACCAATACTCCTTATGTTCGCCAGCACCGCCCCAATGAAGGACGTGAACGCGGCGGGTACAACGACTTCCGCAACAAACGCGGCGGCCAGAAATTCCAGCAACGCGATAACAGGGGTGGCGGACGCAATGACCGCAACGATCGCGGTGGCGGTAAGTTCGGGAAGAAGAGATATAAATAAGAAAATAATAAGTTGACAGGTTAATAAGTTGATAGGTTGATAAGGGGATCATCGCACTTTGGAGACCCCTTGTCAACCTATCAACTTATTAACCTGTCAACATTTCAACCTGTCAACTTTTCAACCTATTAACCTTTCAACTGTACAATATGCATTTCGAAGTAACGGGTGGTAATAAACTTCAGGGCAGCATCGTTCCCCAGGGCGCAAAAAATGAAGCATTGCAGATCATCAGCGCCGTACTGCTCACTCCCGAAAAAGTGACGATCACCAATATTCCCGATATACTCGATGTAAATCTCCTGATCGAATTGCTGGCCGATATGAATGTGAAAGTGGAACGCCCGCAGCGCGATACCTGCATTTTCCAGGCCGACGACGTGAACATAGATTATCTCCACAGCGAAAATTACCGTAATAAAAGCGGCCGGCTGCGCGGATCGGTAATGTTCGCAGGCCCGCTCCTGGCACGCTTCCGCAAGGCTTTCATACCCAAGCCGGGTGGCGATAAGATCGGTCGCCGGCGCCTCGATACCCATATCATCGGCTTCGAAAAACTGGGCGCCAGCTTCCAGTACCATCCCGAAGACGGCTTCTTTCATCTCGATGCACCGGACCTGCGCGGCAGCTATATGCTGCTCGACGAACCTTCCGTGACCGGCACCGCCAATATCATCCTGGCCGCCGTAATGGCCAAAGGCGCCACCACTATCTACAATGCAGCCTGCGAGCCCTATATCCAGCAGCTCTGCCGCATGCTAACCCGCATGGGCGCCCGAATACAGGGTATCGGCAGCAACCTGCTCACCATCGAAGGAGTGGATTACCTGGCCGGCACCACGCACCGCATGTTGCCCGATATGATCGAGATCGGCTCCTTCATCGGACTGGCCGCCATGACCCAGAGCGCCATCACCATCAAAGATGTAAGCCTCGACAACCTCGGCATCATCCCCGATAAATTCAAACAACTCGGTATCCGGATGGATTTCGTGGGAGACGATATCCATGTGCCCGCACAGGACGTTTACGAAATACAAACTTTTCTCGATGGCTCCGTGCTCACCATTTACGACCATCCCTGGCCGGGATTTACCCCCGACCTCCTGAGCATCGTGCTCGTAGTGGCCACCCAGGCCAGGGGCAGTGTGCTCATTCACCAGAAAATGTTCGAGAGCCGCCTGTTCTTCGTCGATAAGCTGATCGACATGGGCGCGCAGATCATCCTCTGCGATCCGCACCGCGCCGCCGTGATAGGGCTCGGCAGGGACCAGAGCCTGAGAGGCATCACCATGAGCAGCCCCGATATCAGGGCCGGTGTGTCTCTCCTGATCGCCGCCCTCAGCGCCGAAGGAAAGAGCGTGATCCAGAATATCGAACAGATCGACCGGGGCTACCAGCAGATCGACGAAAGGCTAAGAAAACTGGGCGCGGATATCCGCCGGATAGGCTAACCTGCACTAAAATACTGATTCACACTTCATAGAAAAGAAAATGGCCATATTTATTTAGGAATCCATCTTTCTTTTTATAAATTCGTATCCGAAGTATGAGCTTAGTAGTAATCTTTGCGATCGGAATAGCGATCTTCTTTATTGCTTACTTCTCAGGAATTGAAGTGGCTTTCACCTCTGCCAATCGCCTCAATGTTGAATTGAAAAAGAAACAGGGCGCCAGCGGGGGAGCTTTTCTTTCCAGCCTGTTCGACAATCCCTCCCGTTTCATCGGCACCAATATCGTTGGCTTTACTTTTTTTCTCGTGATCGCCATCCTGCTCGGAAGCGCTTTCTGGAATTTAGTGATCCCCTGGCATAAGATCGATCCCGATACCATGACAGTGCTGGTGCCCCTGCGGCTCATCGTGGAGATCTTTCTCTCCTGGGCCGTGATCATCATCCTGGGTGAATTCATTCCCAAAGCCATCTTCAGGGCTAAAGCCGATTCATTGCTCTCTTTCTCTGCACGCACCGGTCTGCTGCAACTCTGCGATCAGTTGTTCTACTGGATTGCCAATGGATTCGCCAAACTCTCCATCTTCATTCTCAACGTGATCTTCGATATGCGGATCGACCGGAAAAAGGAAACATTCTCCCGTGGTGATCTCGATCATTTCTCACGCCAGGACCACGAATTGCACGATCAGCACCAGGACCTGAAAACGGAATTGTTTGAAAATGCCCTCTCCCTGCCCAAAGTGCGCGTACGGGATTGCCTCGTGCCGCGCAAGGAGATCGAAGCAGTAGATCTTGGTCTTACCATCGAACAGATCCGCGCCACCTTCGTCAGCACAAAGCTCAGTAAGCTCGTGGTCTATGATGGGAATATCGATCATATCGTGGGCTATGTTCACCAGCTCGACCTGTTCAAGAGCCCCTCCACCATCAAGGAGATACTGCTGCCCATCCCGGCCATCCCTGAAAGCATGTCCGTTACGGACCTCATCAATAAATTCACCCGTGAAAGGAAGAGCATCGCCTGGGTGGTGGACGAATTCGGAGGCACGGCCGGCATCGTGACCATGGAAGACCTGCTCGAAGAAATATTCGGCGAGATCCGTGATGAATACGATGTGGAAGAATTCGAAGAGAAAAAAGTATCGGACGATGAATATATCCTTTCAGGCCGCCTCGAACTCGACCACCTGAAAGAAAAATACGGGCTCGAATTCCCCGAAAATGATTCGGAAACCCTCTCCGGCTTTATCATTCACCAGCATGAGACCATTCCCCGCCTCAAGGAAAGGATCATCATCGGCGACTATGAATTCGAAGTGCTCAACGTGAGCGATACCCGCATCGAAATGGTTAGATTAAAGATTTTAAGATAATATGATCCATCCTTCCCTCCTTTTGTGTTGTATTAACAAGCTTTCCATGAATTCCACCCCGAATACCCTTAAATTTGCCCCGCTTTACATGACCTATTAAGTAGATTTTCTGAATGCCGATCTCATTTTTTAAGAAAAGAAGCCAGGGAAATAATGCAGAGATGACTTTCATCGACCACCTGGAAGCGCTCCGCTGGCATATCATGCGCTCCCTGATAGCGATCATGATCGGCGCCATATTGATGTTCATTTACATCGATTGGATCTTCGACTATATCATTTCCGCACCGCTCCAGAAAGATTTTATTACCTATACCGGCCTTTGCAGGTTCAGCACCTGGATCGGCGCCGGCGATAAGCTCTGCCTGCCCCCTCCCAACAATGCTGAATTACAGGCCATCACTTTCGGATCGCAGTTCATGACCAGCATCACCATCGCCTTCGTTGGTGGTTTTGTGGTGGCATTCCCCTATATTTTCTGGGAGCTTTGGCGCTTCATCAAACCGGCCCTTACTCCCAAAGAGCTGAAAAGCACGCGGGGCGCTATCTTCTTCGTATCCGTGTTCTTCTTCCTCGGAGTAGCATTCGGTTATTTCCTGCTGGCGCCTTTCACGTTCAGCTTCCTGCTCAATTATACTATCGGCACCAAACATATCCTGGTATCGAAACCCACTTTGGGCGATTACCTGGAAAACCTGCTCGATATCATCATCGGCTCAGCCCTGGCTTTCCAACTTCCCGTAATCTCCTATGTGCTCACACGGATCGGACTGATAACACCCCGTTTCCTCAAAACCTATCGCAAATACGCTTATGTGGCCATCCTGGTGGTAGCGGCCGTCATTACGCCATCGCCCGACTGGATGAGCCAGATGATCGTATTCATTCCCCTGGCCATGCTGTACGAATTCAGTATTTTCATCTCGAACCGTATATTCAAAAGAATGGAAGAGAAAGAGAAGAACTGGAAATGATCGTAATTAACCTGTAATAAAACGATATGCCATCTCCATTTGATCTGTCGAAACCCATTGCCATCGGTTGCGACCATGCCGGGTTCGAATACAAAACAGCCATCGTTAAATGGCTCAATGAAAAAGGGTATGTGGTGAGCGATATGGGCGTGTATGAGAACAAATCGGTCGACTACCCCGATTATGCCCATCCTGTTGCCGAAGCAGTAGAAAAAGGGGAAGTGGCTTTCGGCATCCTGCTATGCGGCAGCGCCAACGGGGTTTGCATTACGGCCAATAAGCACCAGGGCGTTCGGGCCGGACTATCGTTCCAAACGGATGTGGCCCGCCTCATCCGCCAGCATAACGATGCCAATGTTATCTGTATCCCTGCCCGTTTCGTGGCGCTGGACTATGCCCTCCAGATGCTCGAACTCTTTATCTCCACTCCATTTGAAGGCGGCCGTCACCAGAACAGGGTGAATAAGATCGCTTGTTCATGAAGGTTAGAAAGGCCGTATTATTGACTGGTATATTTCTTATTGCGCAATAACCAGGAGGCTGTTTGATAATAGGCGGTCGCCTGTTTTACCAGGCTGTCCGTGAGCGCTGTTTTCTCGGCGTTGCCCGTTGCGAAATCAGGTTTGAACTCTTCCTGCCGTTGTACCGGCGACTGGATCACCAGCTTGCCATTGCGGAGATAGCCCAATCCCTGGTAAGTGCTGATAAATGCTCTTTCCCTTCCTTCCGGCAAAGCGAAAATATCCTGCCCGAAAAATTTCGAACGGTAATCGAAATGCAGCAGTCCCAGGATGGTAGGTACTATGTCGATCTGTGCAGTGAGCCTTTCAAAACGCTGTGGGGCCAGGTTTGCCGGGCTGTAGATCAGCAAGGGGATATGATAGCCGGTAACAGGCAGTTCCACGCTGCCGGCGCTTCCTGCGCAATGATCTGCCACTACCACGAAGACGGTATTGTTGAACCAGGGCTTCGTCGAAGCTTCCCTGATGAATTTGCCGATGGCATAGTCCGTGTATTTGACGGCCCCCTCACGCACCTGCTTTGCCGAGGGAATATCGATCCTTCCATCAGGATACGTGAATGGCCGGTGGTTCGACACGGTCATGATCTGCGTGAAGAACGGTTGTCCTTTGGCGTTATTCGCATCGAGGGTGCGCAATGCCAGCGTGAACAAATCTTCATCTGCCACGCCCCAGATATTGGCATAGTGGATCTCGTTCGGCGACAGCGCCGTTCTGTCGATCACCTCATAACCATTCGCAGAGAAAAAGGCATTCATATTATCGAAATAGCCGTACCCTCCATAAATATATTGGGTGATATATCCTTTCGATCTGAACACACTGCCCAGCGAGAACATATTGCCATTGTCGGGCCGCTTTACGATGCTCTGTCCGGGAGTAGGCGGGATCGAAAGGGAAAGCGCTTCCAGGCCACGCACCGTGCGGGTGCCGCTGGAATACAGTTTGGTGAAGAAGATGCTGTGTGCAGCAAGACTGTCGAGGCAGGGTGTGATATTCTGTTCATTCCCGAAGGCTTTCATGAAATCGGCGCTGAGACTTTCCACGCTGATGAGCACCACATTCATTTTCTTTTCAGGGGCTTCATAGCTGATCTCCCTTTCGAGATTGAAAACATCTTCGCTCACGAAACGGCTATTGGGCACGGCCAGCTCCTGCCGCATTACCCGGAAAGCTTCTTCATCGGGCAATACTTTATAGAAACGGTAAAAATCGAGCTCATTGTTGTTGAATGCAGCACCAAACTCGAAAATGCCATTGGCGGCAAGCTCATTGGCATAGGCATTACTGCTGAACTTGTGCAGTTGATTGGTAAGAAAGAGCGTTGTGCATATAGGGAAAACCGATAACACCAGCGCCACCAGCGTTCGTTTACCGAAGCTCATAGGGCTCCGCTGGGAATTGCTGATATATTTTCTGCATAAGAAAACAATGAGGAGCGTGATCACGAACACCGAACCCAGTATCAAAGGCAGTGGATAGGATTCACGGATATTGCCCACCACTTCGTTGGTATAGATCAGGTAATCGACGGCTATGAAATTATACCTGCCCGAAAATTCGGTCCAGAAGAACCATTCACTCACCGCATTGAAAAGAAGCAGGAAAACGGCGATCGTAAAATCCAGGAAGAGCACCCATTTACGCCAGCGGAGGCGGAATGAAGGGCCACGCCAGGCAAGCAATAAAAAGATCAGCAGCCGTACAATGAAATACCAGATCACGGCTTTGCGTAGATCTTCATTGAAATCCGCCGGCACCAGTTGGGTGAAGATGAGCACGGCAATGATCGCCAGGTAAAAGAGCACCACCCACTTTCTCCATGTTACCGAATAGGCCCTTTCACTGGTGAACCAGATATGCAATACAAAGGGGATGATGATATAGGAACTGACGGCCAGGTCGTACAACAGGCCAATGCCGAATACGCCGATTATATTGGTGAATGTCCATTCAAAGCCACTGGCAGAGCGCAATAAGAGTAACAGCCTTGTAAGAAAGGATATGGAGAGGAAGCTAAGGACCAACAACAGAACAAGCCCATAACGGCTGTTCATGCCTTTGGAGAGGATAGCACGCAAACGTGACATTGAAAGGTTGTATGGGTTAGAAATAGAACGATAAAAGTAATATTTATTTTTTGGCTTTCGCAACCCCTTCCCTCTCTTACCAACCCAGCAGGTAGGCGAAGATGAGCGGGGCTACGATGGTAGCATCGCTTTCCACAATATATTTAGGTGTATTGATATCCAGTTTGCCCCAGGTGATCTTCTCATTGGGCACAGCGCCGGAATAGGAACCGAAGGAAGTGGTCGAATCAGAGATCTGGCAGAAATAGCTCCAGAAGGGAACATCATGCCATTCGAGGTCCTGGTACATCATAGGCACTACGCAGATGGGGAAATCGCCGGCAATGCCGCCGCCGATCTGGAAAAAGCCTACGCCTTTGCCACCGCTGTTCTTGCGGTACCAGTCGGACAGCCATACCATATATTCAATACCACTCTTCACAGTGGTGGCCTTCACTTCATTCTTGATCACATAGGAAGCGAAGATATTGCCCATGGTGCTGTCTTCCCATCCACCCACTATGATGGGCAGGTTCTTTTCGGCCGCAGCGATCATCCAACTGTTCTTTGGATCGATCTCATAATCCTTTTCCATCACCTTGCTCAGCAACAACTGGTACATGAATTCATGAGGCAGGTAACGTTCGCCTTTGGCATCTGCCTCTTTCCATAATTTGGCGATATGGTGCTGTATCTTACGGAATGCTTCTTCTTCAGGAATGCAGGTATCGGTAACACGGTTCAGGCCCTGTTCCAGCAATTCCCATTCCTGTTGCGGGGTGAGATCGCGGTAATGGGGAATACGCTTATAGTGAGTATGCGCTACCAGGTTCATGATATCTTCTTCCAGGTTGGCGCCGGTGCAACTGATGATATGTACTTTATCCTGGCGGATCATCTCTGCCAATGAAACACCCAGCTCGGCAGTACTCATGGCGCCGGCCAGGGTGATCATCATTTTACCGCCTTCCAGCAGATGTTTTTCATAACCTTTGGCAGCATCTACCAGGGCCGCTGCATTGAAGTGGCGATAGTGATGCTGGATAAATTGCGAAACAGGTCCTTTGCTCATGATCGTTGTTTGTTTTATGGCGGCAAAGGTAACATAATTGGCCAATCCGGGATATTAAAACAAAAGCCCCTTCGCAGGGCGAAAGGACTTCTTTTTCCAACTAAAACCAACTAAAAGCGATCGGTGTTCTTTGTTTTATTCCAATTGATTTTTCTGTTCTTCAGGAGCTTTGTTCCGATCATTTGACGCAGCCCTTCGCAAAACGTTACATCGTTTATTATTAATTAAAAACCTGTAAATTGTAAATACATCAATTCCACCGATCATTGTGAATTTCCTGGCACATGCATACCTCTCATTCAACCGGCCGGAGATCCTGGTAGGGAATCTCATCAGTGATTTTGTAAAGGGTAAAAAACAATTCGGGTATCCCGCAGGTATTCAGGAAGGCATTATCCTTCACCGGGGCATCGATGCCTTCACGGATGAACATCCGGCCACCAGGGCAGCCGCCACTATTTTCAAACCTCATTACAGGTTATACAGCGCAGCCTTCATCGATATCGTATACGATCATTTCCTGGCCAATGATCCGGCGTATTTTACAGACAGCTCGCTGGAACAATTTTCACAAGGAGTATATAAGACCCTGGAAGAATACCTGCCGGTCGTTCCGGAAAACTTCAGGCTCCTGTTCCCCTATATGCAAAAACAGAACTGGCTGTACAATTACCGCCGCCGGTGGGGTATCGAGCGAAGCTTTGAAGGACTTGTAAGAAGATCGGCCTGGCTTACCGATCACCGCACCGCTTTCTCATTATTCGAAACGAATTACGATGAGCTGCACCGGCACTATGCGGCCTTCTTTCCTTCCCTGCGGGCATTCGTATTGTCGAAGCTGGGGAATGTAGAATGAGGTATGAGGTCGGAGGTATGAGGTCTGAACGGGGACACTCGGACCTCATACGCCCGGCCTCTTGCCTCATGGAATTTAACAGGTTTTTAATGACCGAAAACAAGGCGCTGACACGGATTCTAACCACCGTTTAGTACTTTACAGGAGCACTACACGGTAACAAACCGCTTATACTTTAGTGAGCTGCTATTTCAAACGTAATCTGTTATTTTTGCTGTTCAAAAACCACCAGGTAGTATGAAGCAATGGATGATGGTATTGCTCCTGATGATCGGTTTCACGAGAGGACCGGTCGCTCAGACCAAAATACCCCCGATCGATAAATCGCCGATGGACATGAGCTATTACCCCGTGAATTATCCTGTACTGAAGATCCAGAACAAAGCAACGGAACCATTGCTGGTCCGCGTCATCTATAGCAGGCCACAGAAGAACGGGCGTAGTGTGTTCGGCGAACTGGTTGAATACGGCAAGATCTGGCGGCTGGGCGCCAATGAGGCCACAGAGATCGAATTGTATAAAGACGCAAAAGTGAACGGCAACAAGCTGAAGAAAGGACGCTACACCATGTATGCGATCCCGTTCCTGGATAAATGGACCATCATATTCAATAAGGAAACCGATATCTGGGGCGCTTTCCAGTACGATGAGAAAAAAGATGTGCTGCGCATGGACGTGCCCGCTGAAAAGCCGGCCGAACCGGTAGAAGCCTATACCATGATTTTCGAAAAAAGCCCTGCCGGGGCTAACCTGCTGATGATGTGGGACAATGTAAAGACCACGCTCCCATTCAATTTCAACGGAAATTAAGGAGCTATCACGGCACCATTCCAATATGTTTGCTACCCATAAATACAATGTACTGGCATTGCTGCTGGCAAGCTGCATGATCACTGCCTGCCAGCAAAAGAATCCCAAAGGCAATCCACCGGTGACCATCACCCCGTCTACCCATTCAGCCCCGGATATTCCCCTGCAGATAGGGTTGGACAAATCACCCATGGACATGAGCTATTACCCGGTAGATTATCCCAAACTGAAAATGACGAAGCATGTCACCGGGCCACTGATAGCCCGTGTGATCTATAGCAGGCCGCAGAAAGGGGGCCGCATCATCTTCGGCGATGTTTTGAAATACGGATCGCCCTGGAGACTTGGAGCTAATGAAGCCACGGAGATCGAATTTTTCAAAGATGTTTCCATCCTGAAAAAAAATGTTCCCAAAGGCCGCTATGTACTGTATGCCATTCCTTATGAAGATAAATGGACCGTGGTGCTCAACAACGACCTGTTCACCTGGGGCCTGAAGATCGATTCCACGCTGGATGCTTATAAGGTCAGCATTCCCATTGCCAAAACCAATTATCCCTTCGAAGTGTTTACGATGGAATTCGAAAAAGCCAACAAAGGCATGAAGCTCGTTATGGAATGGGATAGCGTGCGGGCTATTTTACCTATCGAATACTAAAGGAGGAATTTGTAACTTGTTCCTCTATGTGCGGAATAGCAGGTATCCTTTCCTCCAATCCTTCACTGGTCACTGCTCACCGGCTGATAAAGATGACGGATGCGCTGGCCCATCGCGGGCCTGACGGGGCAGCCAACTGGACCAACAGTAATGGCATGGCCGGACTGGCACATCGCCGCCTGGCGATCATCGACCTCTCCGATGCGGCCATACAGCCTATGCACTACCTCAACCGCTATACGATTGTGCATAACGGTGAAATATATAATTATAAAGAGCTGCGAGCTACCCTGTCGAAGCAGGGCTACCATTTCCGATCACAGTCGGATACGGAAGTGATCATGGCTGCCTACGACCTTTACAAAAGCCAGTGCCTGCAATATTTCGATGGCATGTTCGCTTTTGCCATCTGGGATGAGCAGGAGCAGGAATTGTTTGCTGCCAGGGACCGTTTCGGCGAAAAACCCTTCTACTATTCCCTCAACAATACCGAATTCGTTTTCTCCAGTGAAATGAAAGCGCTCTGGGCGGCTGGCATCGAAAAGCGTATGGAGGAAACCATGCTATACAATTACATCACCCTGGGATATGTGCAGGATCCGGGCGATCCTTCAGCCAGCTTTTATCATTCCATCCGGAAATTACCCGCCCGGCATTTCCTGTATTACAGACCGGACAGTCGGGAACTTTCCATAGAACTTTACTGGGACATTGAGCCAGGCATAGGGAAGCCAGGTACCGCTCCCGAACAGGCCATCGAAAAATTCCGCGACCTTTTTCAATTATCCGTGAACAGGCGCCTGCGAAGCGATGTAGCAGTGGGCAGCTCGCTGAGTGGCGGGTTAGACAGCTCGTCGGTACTCGCCGCCATGTTGGATTCTCCTGAAAAGCCCGGCAGCCTCAGCACCTTCTCGGCCGTGTTCAATGGCTTTGAAAAAAACGAAGCACCTTATATCCACCAGTTGACCGCTCAGTTGAACGTACCCAATTACCAGGTGCATCCGGATGCAGATAGTCTGCTCAGCCAATTCGAAAAGATCTGCTACCACCAGGAAGAACCCTTCGGCTCCTCCAACATAATCGCGCAGTTCCAGGTATTTGAAATGGCAAAGAGACAGGGAGTAACGGTATTGCTCGATGGACAGGGGGCCGATGAAGTGCTGGCCGGCTATCTCAAATATTATCCCCGCTACTGGCAGGAACTTTACCGCAGCCATCCGTCGCAGTTGGCCGCAGAGATCGAAGCAGCGCGGCAACTGGGGATCACTGAATCTTGGGGATGGAAAAACAAGCTGGCAGCCAGATTCCCTTCATTCGCCGCTGCCTGGCTGGTGCGCAACCGTACAAAACGGCAACGCAGGCAGCCCGATCTCGATAGCGCTTTTGTGGAAAGCTTCGGGCGCTCACATTATGCAACGGCGCATATCGACTCGCTCGATGGTCTCCTTTATTATAATACATTCATGAACGGGCTTGAAGAGCTATTGCAATATGCCGACAGAAATTCGATGGCCCATGGCCGTGAGGTAAGGTTGCCATTCCTGCATCATGAACTGGCGGAATTCGTTTTCTCCTTACCGGCACAATACAAAATACGTTCGGGCTGGACCAAATGGCTCCTGCGCAAAAGCATGGAGAACTCCCTGCCGGAAACCATTGTATGGCGGAAAGACAAAGTAGGTTTCGAGACCCCGCAACGGCAATGGATGGAGCAGCCTGCCATGCAGGAATATGTTCACGAAGCAAAAAGGGTCCTGGTGAACAAGGGGATCCTGAAAAGAAATGTGCTTACAAAAAAAATTCAGCCGCTGGAAATCCATGCGGCTGATAACTACGATTGGAGATACCTGGTGGCCGGTACGCTGTTGAGATAGACTTATAACGGCTGAGTTGCGAGCAGCACACCAGCTATCCCTTCTTGTATTTCTCGTATACAGAACTGTTCCCGGAATCATCAACTTTAATGGTTGTCCAGAATTTTGGATCTTCCAGTTTGATATAGTAAGTGACTTCGTTATTGGCAGTGATCTCGGTAACACCGAACATTGTTTTCTTGGGATAATCTTTCTTCACTTTATTGAGAACATTCATCGGCAAAAGATTCGGCTGATAATAACGGGTAGAACCCAGCATAACGCCTTCCTTGTCGTAATTCACTTTTGCACGGATACCGCCGCTTACGAAGCTGACAGTATAATAATTGTCGTACTCCATCCATTTTACGTCTTCCGCATTGGCGAATGTTTCCTTGAAGGATTTCAATACTTTTTCGTTCGGATCGAACGCATAAGCGCCGGCACCTAACAGAACGGCACAAATGAAGAATAATACTTTTTTCATGGCTATACTTTTTATTTGGGTGAACAAGATCTCAATTGAATGTTCATGGGTCAAAAATAGCTGCGAAAACAAAGGCAGTCAAGGCAATTGGTAAGGGCGGGAGCTACATGATAAGAAATACGAAGATTTTCGCATATCAGGCGGATTCCACGCATATACGAACACCCGTGAAACCCGCCACCACACAGCATTTTATGAATGTTACAACCGTATTGGAATAGGTAGGTTAAGCTTGTGTTAAACTGGAAATCCGGAAATAGCCCTTCCTCATTCATCAGGGTTATGTCATAATTACGCATCTTTGTACACCAATTAAATTGAATTATGAAGCTCGCTACAAAGTTTATTCATGCAGGCACTGAGCCCGACCCTTCAACAGGTGCTATCATGACCCCGATCTACCAGACTTCCACTTATGTGCAGGAAGCTCCTGGAAAAAATAAAGGATATGAATATGCCAGGTCGCAGAACCCCACCAGAACGGCATTGGAAGAAGCATTGGCCGTGATTGAAAATGGCCGACATGGGCTGGCCTTCAGCAGTGGTGTTGCAGCAACCGACGCAGTGCTGAAACTATTGCAACCGGGCGATGAAGTGATCGCCGGCAATGATATGTATGGCGGCACCTACCGGCTTTTCACCAAAGTATTTGAAAAGTTCGGTATCCGATTCAGCTTCGTGGATATGACGAGCATCGAAGCGATCCGTGCAGCGATCACTCCCAAAACAAAACTGATCTGGACGGAAACACCCACCAATCCTTTGTTGAACGTAACAGATATTGCAGCAGTCACTACTTTAGGCAAACAGCACAAGGCACTCGTTTGCGTTGACAACACTTTTGCATCTCCTTACCTGCAAAACCCGCTCGACCTGGGCGCCGATATCGTAATGCACTCTTCCACAAAATACCTGGGAGGTCACAGCGATGTGATCCAGGGGGCATTGGTAATGAACGATACTACTCTCCGCGATCAGTTATATTTTATCCAGAAAAGCTGCGGCGCTGTACCCGGACCGATGGACTGTTTCCTCGTGCTGCGCGGTATCAAGACACTGCACGTGCGTATGCAAAGGCATTGCGAAAATGGTGTGGCCATTGCTCATTTCCTGCGCCAGCACCCGAAAGTAGGCAAGGTATACTGGTGCGGGTTCGAAGACCATCCCGGGTATGCGATCGCAAAAAAACAAATGCGCGGCTTCGGTGGTATGATGAGCTTTACCCTGAAAGACGATCATGTAGAGAAGGCATTGAAAGTACTATCCTCCACCAAAGTATTTGCATTGGCTGAAAGCCTTGGCGGCGTGGAATCGCTGATCAATCACCCCGCGTCCATGACCCATGCTTCCATACCCCGCGAAGAACGTATCAAGAATGGCCTGTCCGATTCACTGATCCGGTTGAGTGTTGGCATCGAAGATGCAGATGACCTCATCGAGGACCTGAAGCAGGCTATCGGCTGATCATGAAATGGCCGGAATTTATGTTCACGCAGAGGCGCAGGGCACCCGGAGACCCTCTGCGTGCAAAATTAAAATGCAGATATTTGCAGTATGGCCACCGATGTTAAAAGTCTCGCTGCATTCCTTGACCGCAAGGCCGATGAATATAACCGGCCTTCCTTTATCAAGGATGATCCTATCAGCATACCTCACCTGTTCTCCAAAAAGCAGGACATAGAAATTGCGGGATTTTTCGCCGCTGTGTTCGCCTGGGGTAACCGTACCACCATCATTAAAAAATCGAGAGAGCTGATGGAACTGATGGATATGGCCCCTTATCAGTTCATCCGGCAGTCTTCCCCCCCTTCTCTCAAACGCCTTGCTTCCTTCAAACACCGCACCTTCAATACCACCGATCTCCTGTATTTCATTGAATTTCTCCAATACCATTATTCGGAGCACAACAGCCTGGAAGCTGCGTTCGTCAAGAGTATGCAGCATGGTGACGAGACCGTGGAGAACGGATTGATCGGGTTCTATGATCATTTTTTTTCACTGGAAGATGTGCCGGCCCGCACACGCAAGCATATTGCCACCCCTGCACGAAAATCGAGCTGCAAAAGGCTCAATATGTACCTGCGATGGATGGTGCGCAATGATGAGCAGGGCGTGGATTTCGGGCTCTGGAAAAAGATCAGCCCTGCACAGCTCGTTTGTCCCATCGACCTGCACGTAGCGCGGGTAGCCAGGAAATTCAATCTCCTGCAACGCAACCAAACCGACTGGCAGGCTGCACTGGAGCTCACTACTTACCTGCGTACGCTCGATCCGCTCGATCCCGCCAGGTATGATTTCGCCTTGTTCGGACTGGGCGTGGTGGAAAAATTCTGAATCAGAATCGGAACAGTTGTTGCGCTCTGCTGCCAACCTTATCGCCGAACTTCCGGATATTGTATGTGAATGTGAGCAGGAAATACCGGCGCAATACCGTTACCTGGTTGTCCTGCACATAGTTCTCCCGAACGCTGCGCGAAACGCTGATATTCTGATCGAGCAGATCGAACACGGATAGTTTCAATTGTCCCTTGTCATCTTTCAGGAACAAATAATTGAGGGCCGCATTCCACCGGGTATTGTTCTTGCGCAGCCCTTCCGCTACATCCGGGTTAAAGCTGTAATCGATACTCGATTCCCACACAAAATGTTTTGGCAGACGGACCACTATTTCGTGGCTGAGATTATGGGAGACCACTTCGAAGTTCTGGAGGTCGCGGTTCGAGTTGAAGGTCTTGTTCCATCCCGGCGAATACCGCTGATTGAATTCGAAGAGATCTTTCCAGTTGAATGCCCAGTTCACAGAAGGGTTCAGTTGCCAGTTCTTCTGCTGGCTCCTGATCGAATTGATCATCACGAGCCCTTTATTGAAGTTGGCCCAGATGCCGGCCCTGAATGAAAGTTGCCAGCCCGATCTGTATTTGAATTGCTTCGAGATATTGGCTGAAGAGGAAGCACGCCAAACGCCATCCACATTGACGGGCCTGGTGATTTGCACACCTTTACCATCTACTGTGCGTTCCCTGATGATGCCATCCTCGTCGATATTGCCATTGAGGTACATGGAATATTGAACGAGCTTTTGTGCATCATACTTGTTGAAGTTCAGGCTGAAACTATGTGTTTTGGTAGGAACAAGTTCCGGATTGCCCTGGCGCAGGTACAGGGGATCCGTATTGTCCGTGACCGGTTGAAGGTCCGTAATGCCCGGCTCATTGACATTGATCCGGTAGTTCAGGTTGAGCTTTCCGTAACTGACCTGGAAATTGGGAAGCAGGTAAGTATAGTTCTGTTTGACGGAAGGCGATTTCGCATAGCTATTATCGATATCGATCGTTTGAATACCTCCGTTAAGGGTGATCGTGAACTTTTTGACGATTAGCCGGAAACCGAGGCCCGTCATGCTCCGCAGGCCACTGCGGTTGATGGCATTCGACAGTCCGGGGTTCGGCTCTTCATATTTACCGGTGATGGGATCGCGGTTGAAGGTTTGGAGGTTATCGTCATTTTTGAATTTGTTCACCATAGACATGAAGCGTACTGATAGTTTGTCGGTAAGCGGTTCCGTATAAGTAGTGCCCAGCGCGAAAAAGTAATTTTCCGTATTGCGGTCCCTGAGCTGGTGCAGATTGGTATTGCCTGTAGGACCGTTATAGAATTTATTGGTGACATCATTCTGCTGGTCCGACTGATCACGGCGGACGTTGATGGCATTCCCTAAGAAAAGGGCCCTTCCTTTCTTTTTGAAATTCCGTGCATAGGTAAGCTCGTGGTCGTAACTCATTACGCCCCTGTCGATATGCTGCATGTTCTGGCTTTCATTCAGGGGGTCTTCATAATTGCTGGAACCAAAAGAGGTATAGTTCCTGTCCGATGGGTTTTTCCTGAAGGCGAGCCTGGGGCCGTACAGGATGGTGGTGAGTGAATCGGGCCTCCAGCGCAGGTTCAGGTTCACGCGATGGGTATGATCGTTCGACTCCTGGCTGGTGGTGTTGCGATTGTTCAGAACAGTATCCCTGATCGTTTGCCGGATATTGCTGATCTGATCGAACTGGCTGTTGATATGCCCATAAAAATACTGGAGATTCAGCGTGAGCTTTTTCCCTAAATCATGGTTGATATTGATGCCGGTGCCGGTGGACCGCTGAATGCCCTGTCCGGTGCCTCCGAAAGATACATCGTTCACCGAAACGCCGCCATCGTTACTGATACTGATACTATTGATGCCTCCCCTGCTGAAACCGCCGATATTTTGTATGTCGTTCAGACTGAAACCGGCCCTGTTGAGATTATTGGTATAGCCTAAAACGCTTACCTGGAAGGTATCGCGGAACAGGTTCAGGATAGCTCCCGTCTCATAACGTTGATCAGTACCTGCTCCTGCATAGGCTTTTCCGAACCAGCCTTTCTTGATGCTCTTCTTCAATTTGAGGTTGATCACCTGTCCGAGATCGGCCTTATTGATATAGGGGTCCTGGTTCAACTGGTCTTTATCGTCCACCACCTGTACCTTGTCGATGATATTGGCGGGCAGGTTGCGGGTAGCAACTTTGGGGTCGCCTCCGAAGAATTCTTTTCCATCTACCAGTATCCTGTTCACGGCCCGTCCGTTCACCGTGATATTACCATCCTTGTCGAGCTCGATACCGGGCAGTTTTTTGAGCAGGTCTTCCACCAGTGCGGTGGGAAGTGTTTTGAAGGCGGTTGCGTTGAATTCGATCGTATCTTTTTTTACCAATACAGGCGGCCTTTCTGCCAGCACCAATACTTCGTCCAATTCTTTCATGTCGGGTGAAAGTGGTATTGCGCCCAGGTCGAGCTGCGATCGCTGGCTGGTCAACGTGAAAGTTTGTCGAATGATGTGGTAGCCGGAGAAGGAGATCACAACACGACAAGGTAAGTCGAGCGGAATACCGGGCACTTTGAATTCACCCTGTGGATCGCTCAACCTGTAGGTGATAATGCCTGTATCTTTTGCAGAAAAAACAGTAATGGTGGCGAGCGCCAGTGGTTGACGACGGGCAGAATCGATCAGTTTTCCTTTGATCATGCCTGTGTTTTGTGCAGTGAGTTGGCCTGCCAGTAAGAGCCCGATAAAAACAGTAAAAAAATATTTCATAAGAAGCGCTTCTACGTATAATTCGTAATATTACGAAATATTCGTAATTAGAGAATAGACCATTTTTTTTTATGTGTTACACGATCTTGCCAACGACCGGGCAATGATCCTGACATAATAGCGATGGTGTAAAGTGGAACTTTTGGAAAAATGAAGTTGGCGTGTAGGAACGGCTGTAAAATTAGTGACAGTTGTTGGTCCCTGCAAGCCTTTCATCGTCAAAAATAACCGGTGAGCATTTCAGGAATGGCTATTGTTTCGGTTTACCGAATTTCCGCAGGTTATAAATAAAACTGAGCATACAATACCGTTGCAATACTTCCACCTGGGTATCCTGGATAAAGGTTTGGGTGATGGAACGTGACACACTTGTATTTTGTTTCAGCAGATCATACACGGCAAAGCGGAGCATCCCCTGCTGATTACGGAAGAGCGCATAGTTGACAGCCATATTCCAACTGGTGATGCCTTTTCTGAAACCGGGCGCGATGCGGCTATTGTAGTTGTACTGGATATTGTTCTCGATGATCAGCCGTTTGGGCCAGTTCCAGAAAAAATCCATCGTCACTGTATGGGTTATGTACTGCGCGTCCTGCGCCGTTTGAATGGAATAACGCGCATCGCTGAACCGGAGCGAGTAGGATGGCATGATGGTGAATAATTCTTTATAGGTGCTGCTGATCCCCAGTCGCGCATTGAGTGAATAGTTCTTCGTAACATTCTCCACCTTGTTGGTGAACACCATGTTCCTGTAATAAGTTCCGTTGAGACCAACATTCACCCTGAGCGACCAGTCGGGCCTTTTCCATGTTCTGCTGATACTCGTGTTGAATGAGCTGCTGTAATTGCCGTTTACATTCACGGGGCGGCTCAACTGCCTGCCGATACTATCGAACCAGGTATCGTTGACGATCTGGTTCTGCACAGCGGAGAAGCTCAATCCTGTATACCAGATCGACTGGCTGCTGGCCTTCCGGACAGTGAAGTTGAAATTATGATAGAAAGAAGGTTTGAGATCGGGGTTGCCCAGTTGAACATACAAAGGGTTGCTGTTATCGGGCACCGGCTGCAATTGCAGGATGGAAGGCTGCTGGCTGTTGCCATTATAGAAGAAACCTATCTCGCCCGTCTTTGCGAACTGATAGCTGATGCTGGCCGCCGGAAAGATGTTGACATACCGTTGCTGCAGGTTAACTTTTTTGATATCGAGGTTTTGCTGGGTAAGCCATTGAACTCCCATCCCCATAGATGATCTCAGCCTGTCTTTACGATTATACAACAGCGTTATATCCGGATTATGTATTTCTGTACTGTTCCTGAACGAATTGGTAAAGATGGTATCGGGCAGGTCGTACCCTCCGGTGGCAGGATTGAAGCGATTGGTGATCTTGTTGGAGTGCCCGGAATTGGTGCGGTAATTATACCTCAACAATACCGAAAGGTCTTTGACGATCGGTTCCGAATAACTGATGGAAAGACCGAAGGCCCTGTCCGTATTGCTGGTCCGGCTCAACTGGTCGAGACTATCCTTCGATTGTGAGCCATCTGTTTTGTAATACCTGCTCCTGCCGATATTGCTTTCCCTTCCATGCTGATCATTATTATTATAGGTAAGGTTCATGGTAATACCACGGCCTTCCTTTCTAAGGCGGCGGCCCAGGAATATTTCAGAGCCGAATCCATCGGCACCTGTCTTGTTGTTCAGGGTATTCGCACTGGTATTGAGCGTATCGCCTTTCAGGGTAGTGGAAAATGCATCGTTACCTGTAAGTGCTTTTGCGTCCATGCGGTTATACCAGGCATTCATATAGAAGTTGGTCATGGTGTCGGGCCTGTAATCGAAGCTCATATTCACCCGGTGGTTGCCGTTGTCATTATTATTTTTGGTGAGGGAATTATACAGGAAAGAAGTATCGGGTAAAATATTCTGCCGCTGTACACGGGTGGTATTGGTGGTATTGCTTTCATTGAAAAAATAGCTTCCACTCATCGTGAATTTCTTATTGAACACATTACTGAAGTTGAGGCCGCCTGCCTTGCTCTCCGTAATACCTGCGCCACCACCGCCCAGGCTGCTTTGGGCATTACTGATACTGAAACTGCCACCGGAGCCGCCGGTCCGGTTGGTATTGCTCATATTGCCGATGAAATTGATCTGTTTTTTATCATCGAAATAATTGAGGCTGGCGCCGGCTTCATATCTTTTATCGGACCCATAGCCTCCGAAACCCCGGCCGAACCAGCCCTGTTTCTGGTCTTTGCGGAGGGTGAGGTTGATCACTTTATCTTCATCGCCGGTGGTGGTCTTGTTGAACTGGGCCTGGCGTGTTTTATTGTCCATCACCTGCACTTTATCGATGATATTGCGGGGCAGGTTCTTGATGGCCACCTGCGGGTCATTGCCGAAAAATTCTTTTCCATCTATCGTGATCTTGTTCACTTTCTTTCCATTCACGGTGATATTGCCGTCTTTATCGATATCCACGCCGGGCAATTGTTTGAGCAGGTCTTCCAGCACCGCATTGGGCATGGTGCGAAAAGACCCTGCATTGAATTCGAGCGTATCTTTTTTGATGAGCAGGGGCGGTCGCTGGCCTACTACCATCACTTCTTCCAGTTCCTGGTAGGCCTTCGATAAACGGATAGGGCCCATCACCCATTCTTTCCTGTCTTCCGGTACAGTGATGGTGAATACCCGGCTCTTCATCCCATTGCAGGAGATCAGCACCTGGCAGGGTTTGGCCAATGGAATATCTTTTACCAGGAATTCGCCTTTGCGGTTGGTGAGAGCATAATTGACGAGGGAGGAATCGGAAATGAGGAAAACAGAAATAGTAGCGGCTTCAATGGGCAGGCGGTTCAGTGAATCGGTCACCACGCCTTTTACAGATCCGTAACGGTCGTGCTGTGCATAGATAATGCCCGGCAATAGCAATATCATCACCATGATTAGCCCTCCACTTAACCGCATATCGTAAGAATAAGGTTAAACAGTTAAAGCAGAGGGCCGTAAAATCGATATCGACAACCAATGAGGGGGTTGTCGTACATTTATGCCGGGTCATAAAATTAATTATTTGAAGCCAAATAATGATATATTGTTTATACAGGAGAACCTGGCCGCTGAATTCGGCCTGGCGCCCGGCGACGCTGCCTGGAAAGAGCAACTGGCGGCAAAGATCGATGAACTGATCGTTTCCGACTTCCCGAAATTGGTCAACTCCCTGTACCGGTTGGATGTAAGTGAAGAAGCCGTGAAGCAGGTGTTGAAACAATACCCCAACCGGAATGCCGGTGAATTGATCGCCGGCCTGGTGATCGATCGAATGTTAAAAAAAATAGAAAGCCGCCAGGAATCCCGGCCAAACTCTGCGATACCCGATGACGAGAAATGGTGAATAATTCCTAAGTTCGCTGCATGAACGCCATCGAGGTTAATGATCTCCGTACAGCCCGTGCATTCATAGAATTGCCAGGACAACTGTACAAAAACGACCAAAATTGGATCTGCCCATTGCACAAAGATGTTGAAGCGGTCTTCGACCCTCAGCGCAACGTATTTTTTGCTCATGGCGTTTGTACCCGCTGGTTATTGGCCAATGGTAATGGTGAATATGTTGGACGTATCGCTGCTTTCATCAATCATGAAAAAGCCAACAAAACGCCACAACCAACCGGCGGCATTGGTTTTTTCGAATGCATCGATGATCCGCAGGCCGCTCATCTCCTTTTCAATACGGCCAAAGCCTGGCTCAAAGAACGGGGCATGCAGGCAATGGATGGCCCCATCAATTTCGGCGAGAATGACAAATACTGGGGATTGCTGGTAGAAGGTTTCAAACCACCCAGTCTTGGCATGAACTACAACCCACCTTATTATATTCCCTTCTTCGATTCTTATGGCTTTCAGAAAGTATACGACCAGTATACCAATTTCCTCGATGCCACTATTCCGCTTCCCGAACGTTTTACGAAGATCGCCGATTGGGTAATGAAAAAACCCGGTTATTCCTTCAGGCATTTCGACAAAAATCATTTCGACCGTTTTGCCAGGGATTTCCAGGAGATCTATAACGATGCCTGGAGCGATTTCGAGAATTTCACTCCCATCGAGATGGGCACCATCAAAGAATCCTTCCGGCAGATGCAGGCCATTATGGATGAGAAGATCATCTGGTTCGCCTATTATAAGGACGAGCCCATTGCATTCGTGCTCTGCCTGCCCGATGTCAACCAGGTCCTCCGGCATGTGAACGGCAAGCTCGATCTCTGGGGCAAACTGAAATTCCTCTGGTACAGGAATACCACCACGATCGATCGCCTGCGGATCATCATCATGGGCTGCAAGAAAAAATACCAGCATCACGGTATCGAATCAGCGCTGATCCGCTGCCTGCAGATAGAGGTATTGCCGCGGAATACGATCAAAGGCGTGGAACTTGCCTGGGTAGGTGATTTCAATGAGAAGATGCTGGCCATCCATGAGGCCACGGGCGCGAAGAAAGACAAGGTACACCGGACTTACCGGTATATCTTTTAGAATTGCAGCTCCTTCACTTTCTCTTTGTCTTCCTTTTCTTTTTTCAGATCGAACATTGTGCCGAATACGCGGTCCCAGATCGTAGTGCTGACCCCGTACCCTTTATGATCGTCCTTGTAATGATGGAGATGATGATTGCGCCACAAGGGTTTCATCCATTTGAATGGAGGGTTCCAGGCATGAATGGCATAATGCATGGTGCCATACATAAGGTAGCCCAGGATGAAACCGGGGAAGAACATGAATACATTTTTTCCCATCAGCAGGTACATCAGCCCGAAGATAGTGCCCGAAATGAGCAGGCTGGGAATAGGCGGCATGAACAACCTTTCCTTATCACGCGGATAATGGTGGTGATTGCCATGCATGATATAGATGAACTTTTTGGCCCGTTCACTTTCCGCGATCATGTGAAAGATATAACGGTGCATGATGTATTCGAAAAGAGTCCAGAAGAACATACCGGCGATATAGGTCAACGCTACCCGCCATCCTGCATAACCGAACTTCACAGCAGCATACCAGGGCATACCGGCAAACACAGGGAGGTACATACCCCAGATCACCAGCGGGTGCGTTTTTGTGAGCATTTCCAGGTAGCGGTTCCGGAATAGTGTAGCCTGGCCTTTGTTATTGATCTTTTCGAATTTCATATCCCAGGTTTGTAGGTTCGCTATGACAAATGTAGTGATTATAACTGAGGTCGGAGGTCAGAAGTATGAGGTCGGAGTGTGTCCATTCAGACCTCATACTTCTGACCTCCGACCTCATTCTCCATCACATCGTTTC